>SXGT01398016.1_pt1 | contig 55158 bp, 52 predicted proteins | sample 3176221 | NCBI WGS metagenome assembly SXGT01 (sample SAMN11356862, study PRJNA531348) | freshwater metagenome | isolation source: freshwater sample F1-120 | place: China: Fuxian Lake, Yuxi | collected 2017-12-25
CTCGCGCGAGATCCTGCAGCAGAACCGTGCGCTGGCGCAGATCCGCAAGCGCTGCACGACCAAGGTGCTCGAGGCGCTCGGCGCGCTGCGCGACAGCCGGCGCGAGGACTACGAGCGCTTCTGGGCCGCGTTTGGCACCGTGCTCAAGGAAGGCATCGTCGTCGATCGCGAGCGCATGGAGCAGGTCGCGGGGCTGTGCCTGTTCCCGTCGAGCAGGGACGAGAAGGCGATCACGCTGGATGAGTACATCGCGCGTGCGCCGGCCGGACAGGACACGATCTACGTGATCGGCGGCGCGGATCTCGCGACCGTGCGGCGCTCGCCGCACCTCGAGGCGCTCGCCGCGCAGGGCGGCGAGGCGCTGTGCATGGTCGAGCCCGTCGACGAGTGGGTGCGCGACATGCTCACGGAGTACAAGGGCAAGAAGCTCGTAGCGCTCGAGCGCGGCGAGGCTCAGTTCGCGGGCGAGGCTGAGAAGCAGAAGCGCGAGGATGCCGAGCGCGAGTACCGCGGCGTGCTCGAGAAGCTCGAGCAGGAACTCACGGGTTCCGTCGCGAGAGTGCGCGTGTCGTCGCGCCTGAAGGAGAGCCCGGCGGTGCTCGTCGACGATGTCGACGCCCACGGCATCCACTACGAGCGCATGCTGCGCCAGACCGGACGCCCGGTACCGCCGCGCAAGCGCGTGCTCGAACTCAATGCGGATCATCCGCTCGCGGCGCGCCTCAAGTCGCTCGTCGAGGCCGGCGACGCCACCGGCAAGCTCAAGGACTGGGGCGACCTGCTCTACGGGCAGGCGCTGCTCGCCGAAGGCTCGCCTCTGCCGGACGCTCCGCGCTTCTCGAAGCTCGTCAGTGACCTGATGCTCGCCTCGAGCAAGTAGCTACTCAGATTCCCTCGGCCTTGCGCAGCACGAGGACGGGCGTCTCCGCCCGTCGCTGCAGGTCGCTCGCGATGCTGCTCACCCGCGTGCGCGCGAGCGCACCGCGGCCGTGCGTGCCGATCACGGCCAGGTCATGCTGGCGCTGCTGGCCGAGGAACTCGCGCAACGGCTCGCCCTCGCGGGCGTCGTCGACGACGCTCGAGGGGAACTGCACGGGGTAGCCGTGCACGTAGCTGAGTTCCGATCGCAGGAACGCGTGCAGGACGTACAGCTCGACCCCGAAGGCCAGCGCGACGTTCGCGCGCGAGCGCCGGGACGGCGAGCGAGGAGCGCCCGAAGTCGATGGCGCCCGAAGTCTCGATGGCGCACAGGATGCGGCGCACGTCGCGCGGCGCGCCAAGCTGCACCCATACCGGGCAGGTGGCGCTCGAAACCACGTCGTGGACGACGTCGCCGAAGTCGAAGAGGCCACGGCGTTCATGGCGGCCGACGAGGATCACCCCGGCCCAGCGCAGCAGCGCGCGCTCCACGAGCGCGTTGGCGGGACTGCCTGGGATGATCTCGAGCGTGTCCTCGAGCGCCGCTCCCACGCCGCCCGCCGCCTGCAGCACGTTGTTCCAGCGCGTCGCCGCGTAGCCGCCCGCCCTCTTCACGCCGAGTGGGTCGACGTGCGAGAAGTCGTCGAGCGGCGCGCTGCTCGCATGCACCAGGCCGACCTCGAGCCTGAGCGCGGGAGCGTGGCGGAAGGCGGCGACGACGGCGTGGTCCGCGGCGTCGCGCTCCTCGACTCCGACGCGGGCGAGGGTAGGGGCGTTCGGGAGGTGACGCGTCATGGAATGGACTCCGGCCACGGAAGGTCGGTCGACCTGCCGCCCCTCGGTGCGTGCCGCGAGCGGATTCCAGCGCCCTGCGCACTACGGCGTACCTGAGGTGCTTCGACGAGCGGATTTTCTTCGCTCGGCGAACAGCAAGATCAGGCGCTTTTTTCGTGAGAAAGTGCGGTTCTGGCGGAAGAGACCTCACGAGCCCTCTGGAACCGTGCCCGGCGCTGCGCTCCGATTTGTGCACGATCGCGGGCTGCGCATTTCCGCTCGCCACGACCTCGCACGATGGGCGCGTACCTCACGCATCTCGAGTCACCCTGGGACGGAACCCGCCACGACTTCCGCCTGCCGCAGACGACGCACGCGGGACGGCCGCTCGTCGCCCGTTACGACCTCGAGCGCATCGCCAAGGAGGTCGAGCGCGACTCGACCTACTACAACGCGGGCTGCCTTTGGAGCTTCCGCGACCTGCTGCCGGTGCAGGACGACGCCAACATCGTCTCGTTCGGCGAGCTCGCGACGCCGACGCTGCAGCTCTCGCGCCTCGGCAACGAGCTCGGGCTTGAGAACCTGTTCCTCAAGGACGAGTCGCGGCTGCCGACGGGTTCATTCAAGTCGCGCGGCATGTCCGTCGCGATCAGCAAGGCCAAGGAACTCGGTATCCGGCGCGTGGCGGTGCCCACGGCGGGCAACGCGGGCGGCGCGCTGGCGGCCTACGCGGCCCGGGCCGGCATCGAGGCGTGGATCTTCATGCCCGCCGACACGCCGGAAGTGAACAAGCTCGAGTGCGAGCTCGTAGGCGCGCGCGTGGTCGAGGTCGAAGGCCTGATCAGCGACTGCGGCGTGCTCCTGCGCGAGGGCCAAAAGGTCTTCGGCTGGTTCGACCTGTCGACCCTGCGCGAGCCGTACAGGCTCGAGGGCAAGAAGACCATGGGGCTCGAGCTGGCCCAGCACTTCGGCTGGCGCTTCCCCGAGGTGGTGCTCTATCCCACGGGCGGTGGCACCGGCCTGATCGGCATCTGGAAGGCCTACGAGGAGCTGTGCGGCATCGGTTGGCTCGAGGATCGCCGTGCCCCGCGCCTGTATTCCTGCCAGTCAGACGGCTGCGCGCCGATCGCGCGGGCCTTCGAGCGCGGCGAGCGCACGGCCGAGCCGTGGGTGGGGGCCGAGACCATCGCGAGCGGGCTGCGCGTGCCGGGCGCCGTCGGCGACTTCCTGATGCTGGACGCCATCCGTGCCAGTGGCGGCGAGGCGCTCGGCGTGCCCGAGGCCTCGATCCTGCGCTGGATGCGGCGCGTGGGCGAGCTCGAGGGCGTCGCCATCTGCCCCGAGACTGCGGTGTGCTTCGAGGCGCTCGTGCGGCTCGTCGCAGCGGGCAAGATCGCCCGTCACGAGGAGATCGTGATCTTCAACACGGGCGCGGCCTACAAGTACGTCGAGGCCTTGCGCGCGGTGAATCGCCCGCCGGTGCCGCGCCTTCGTCCGGGCGAAAGCGTCGACTGGCGCGGGCTGGCGGCCGGTTTCGAGCGCGCCTCGATCGGCTGAGATCCCGAGCCGCCGGGCTCGGCTTGCCGAGGCACTCGCGCTGCGTAGAATCCGGGCGCTCGCCGTGGGCACTTCGTCCGCCGCGCGCATGGCCAAGAGCCTGAGGGCCTCTCATGTCGGATGCAACGAGCCCGCACGACGCAGCGTCGCGCGAGCCTTCCCTGTCGCGTCGAGCGTTCTTCAAGGGCGCCGGCGTGGTCGCCGCGGGCGGCCTCGTCGGCGAGGCGGTGCAGGCCGCGGCGCGCAGCGCCAGTCTCGAGCCGGTGCGTCTGGAAGGCACGGTCGAGCTCGAGCTCGACATCAACGCAGCGCGCCAGAAGGTCGCCGTGGAGCCGCGTACGACGCTGCTCAACACGCTGCGCAACCACTGCACGCCGCCGCTGACCGGCGCCAAGCTCGTGTGCGATCACGGCTCGTGCGGCGCCTGCACGGTGCACCTCGACGGCAAGCCGGTCTATTCGTGCATGACGCTCGCGGTCGACGCCGTCGGCCGCAAGGTCACGACCATCGAGGGGCTCGCTCCGGCCGGAGAGCTCACGGAGCTGCAGTCGGCGTTCTGTGCACACGACGGCTCGATGTGCGGCTTTTGCACGCCGGGCTTCGTGATGTCGATCAGCGCCTGCCTCGAGCGCAATCCCGCGGCCTCGCTCGACGAGATCCAGCGCTCGTGCTCGGGCAACCTGTGTCGCTGTGGCACGTATCCGCAGGTATTCGAAGCGGCGCTCGCGGCCGGTCGCAAGCTGCGCGCGAAGGGAGGCAAGTGATGGCGCTCGATCCGCTTCGCCTCGAGGACGAGAAGCCGCCGCGCCCCGCAGCGCCCGGCAAGAAGTGGGTGCGCGTGACCAAGGCGGTCAACGGCATCGACACCGAGGTCTGGGAGGAGGTCGCGGACGATACGGGCGGCCCGCAGTGGGGCGCGCGCGAGTCGATGCGCCTCGTCTCGCGCGAGGTTCCGCGCGTCGATGGCCCGGACAAGGTCACGGGCCGCGCCACGTTCAGTCACGACGTGCGACTGCCGGGCATGGTGTACGCGCGCGTGCTGCGCAGCCGCGTGCCGGCCGCGAAGGTGAAGCTCGACCTTGAGGCCGCGCGCAAGCTTCCCGGCGTGCTCGCGGTGGTGGAGCTCGGCGAGGGCGAGGTGCGCTGGCTCGGACGTCCGATCGCCGCGGTGGCCGCGACGACGCCGGAATTTGCGGAGGACGGCGTGCGCGCGATCGTCGTGAGCTACGAGGAGCAGGGCTTCGCGGTCACGCCGGACCAGGCAGCTGCGGAGAATGCGCCCAAGGTGAACAGCCGCGGCAACGTGCGCGTGCTCTCGAAGAATACCGACATGAGCGAGATCGACGCGGCGCTCGCAAAGGCGCCTGTGCGCGTGAAGGGCACGTGGAAGATTCCCGTGCAGCACCATGCGTCGCTCGAGTCGCACGGCGTCGTGGTCGACTATCGCGGCGGCGACGAGGCCACCGTGTACGCGTCGACGCAGGGCACGTTCACCGTCCCCGGCGACGCCGCGGGGCGGCTCGGGCTCAAGCCCAATCAAGTCACCGCGGTCGTCGAGCACATGGGCGGTGGCTTCGGCTCGAAGTTCGGCATGGGCATCGAGGGCGAGGCTGCGTGCCTGCTCGCGAAGGAGCTCAAGCGCCCGGTGCACCTGATGCTCGATCGCTCGAGCGAGTTCCATGCGGCGGGCAACCGCTCAGGCGGCGAGCACGAGATCGAGGCGGGCGTCGGCAAGGACGGTCGCATCCTCGCGTTCAAGGCGCGCGTCACGCGCCACGGCGGTGTGGGGCAGGGCTCGGGCCATCCGCTGCCGTACATCTACGCGCGCGACAACGCCGTGTTCGTCGAGGATCGCTGCATCCACACGAACATGGACTCGAGCCGCGCCATGCGCGGCCCGGGACATCCGCAGGCGTCCTTCTCGATGGAGGGCGTGATGGACGAGTGCGCCTACGCGATCGGCATGGACCTGCTCGAGTTCCGGCGCATCAACTTGCCCGAGGGCAAGCGCGAGCTCTACATGCGCCAGCTCGAACGCTGCGCGGAGTTGATCGGCTGGACGGCGCATCCGCACAGGCAGGCGCCCGACCTGTCGGACGTCGAAGTGAAAGTCGGTATCGGCTTCGCCATCGCGCGCTGGGGCGGCGGCGGTAACGGCCAGTGCAAGGTCGAGGTGCGCATCGCGCCGGATGGCTCCGTCGAGGTGCTCTCGGGCACGCAGGATCTCGGCACTGGCACGCGCACGTACTGCGCGACGATCGTGGCGGAGGAACTCGGGCTCGAGCTCGCGCAGGTGCGCGCGCGCATCGGACGCTCGACGTTCGGCAGCGCCAACGCCTCAGGCGGCAGCACGACGGCGCCTTCGCTCGCGCCGAGCGTGAAGCACGCGGCGCACAACGCGCGCGTCGCGCTGTTCGAGAAGGTGGCCCCGCTGCTCGGTGCGAAGGCAAGCGAGCTCGAGGTACGGCCGGGCGAGATCCGCGTCGCGGCGAGACCCTCGAAGCGCATCGCGTGGAAGGATGCATGTGCGGCTCTCGGTCCCAATGGCCTCTCCGCGCAGGGCGAGTGGCAGGCGCACCTTGCCGGCAACGACATCGGCGGCGCGCAGGCCGCGAAGGTGAGCGTCGACACGCTGACCGGCGAGGTCAAGGTGCTTGAGATGGTCGCCGTGCAGGACTGCGGACTCGTGCTCAACCCGATGGCGGCGAAGAGCCAGCTGCAGGGCGGCATGGTGCAGGCCCTCTCGTACGGACTGTTCGAGGAGCGCGTGGTCGATCCCGACCTCGGGCTGTTCCTCAACGCCAACTTCGAGGACTACAAGATCGCCGGCGCCGCAGACATTCCGGCCATGAAGGCCGTGTTCGAGGACGACCCGCGCGGCGTCATCGGCATGAGCGAGGCCGCGATCGTTCCGGGGCACTCGGCGATCGCGAACGCGATTCACAACGCGTGTGGCGTGCGGCTGCGCGAGATGCCGCTCACGGCGGACAAGATCCTGATGGGCCTCGCGGCTCTCAAGAAGGGCTAGGAGGAGCGCACATGAAGAGCTTTGAGTTCATCGCGCCGCGCACGCTCGACCAGGTGGTCGAACTGCTGCCCGGCCCGCGCGATCAGAAGGTGCGCGACCGCGTGAAGCTGCTCGCCGGCGGGCAGGACCTGCTCGGTGAGCTGAAGGAGTACCTCGTGGCGCCCGATCAGGTGGTGAACCTGAAGACGGTGCCGGGGCTGTCGACCTTCGCGGATCAGGACGGGCGCTATGAGCTCGGCGCGCTGGTGACGCTCGCGGAGCTGGAGCAGAGCGCGAGCCTGCGGCGCACGCACGCGATGGTGGCGGAGGCCGCCGATGCCGTCGGCTCCGTGCAGATCCGCAACCAGGGCACGGTCGGCGGCAACCTCTGCCAACGCCCGCGCTGCTGGTACTACCGCCACGAGCAGGCCGTGTGCATCAAGAAGGGTGGCTCGGAGTGCTTCGCCTACGGCGGCCTCAACAAGTACAACGCGATCCTCGGCGGCGGCCCGAGCTACATCGTGCACCCGTCCGACCTCGCGCCCGCGCTGGTCGCGGCCGGCGCCACGGCGACGCTCAAGGGCAAGAAGGGCGAGCGCACGATCGAGCTCGAGCGCTTCTTCACGCTGCCGAGCGAGGGCGCCGTGACGCGCGAGAACGTGCTCGCACCCGACGAGGTGCTCGTGCGCGTCGAGGTCCCGTCGATGGCCGGCTGGACGAGCACGTACGTGAAGTTCCGCGAGCGTTCGAGCTACGACTTCGCGCTGGCGGCGGTTGCGCTCGCGCTGCGCATGGACGGCGGCAAGATCGCGGCGGCGCGGCTCGTGCTCGGCGGCGTGGCCCCGATCCCGTGGCGCTGCGAGAAGGCCGAGAAAGCGCTCGTCGGGCGCAAGATCGACGCGGAGACGTGCTCGCTCGCGGGCAAGCTCGCGCTCGAGGGCGCCGAGCCGCTCGCGCACAACGCTTACAAGGTGCCCCTCGCGCAGGGGCTGGTCACCAAGGCGCTGCGCAAGCTCGCCGGAACCTGAGGAGCCGCATGGAACCGACATCCCTTCAGAGCCCGATCTGCGCCGAGATCCGCAGCAAGAAGTACTTCTTCCTGCAGTCCGCGCCCATGCAGGCGAGCGACGTGGTCGACAACTCGAACGACTGCTGGTGCAACCGCACCTGCGACCGCGTCGGGCCCGATGGCGACGGCGTGCACCCCGTGGATTGCACCGCCGAGCGTTCCTGCTTCCGACCGATCTTCACGCCGACCGGAAATGGGCTAGCCTAGAGAGCGTCATGAAGATCCTCATCTCGCTCGCGCTCGCCACATCTGCCGCCGTCGGCATGCGCTACCTGTGTGTCGACTGCGGCCCCGACGCGACCCCCGAGGCCGACATCGAGCCGGCGGGCACCTATGTCGAGGCGCGCACTGCGAGCGTCTTCGCGGGCGCCTGCCACTACAACTCCGAGCTCGTCACGGCGGGACGCGAGGCCCTGCTGGCATGGCGCTTCGAGGGCGGACGTGTCGCGGGCGTCGACCTCGCGGGGCTCGAAGTGATGGCCGCGGTGGCCTCCTCAGAGAACCTCTCGCAAGGTGCCACGCGCCGCAGCGTGCTGTACGTCGACTCGCAGGCGAGCGAGGAGCAGCGCGCGACCATCGTCGAGTGGGTGCGGGCGCGCTACGGCGAGTCGCTGGGCGAGCTCATCGCGGTCGAGACCGTTGCTGTCGAGATCCAGTTCGACGGCGAGCGCTACACGGCGAACGCCGGGACCGCGCTGCAGCTCTCTGGCGGGCTTTTGCCCGATCGTGAGTGCTGCAAGATGCCCTACGACGTGTGGTACCAGCCGTTCACGCCGATCGCGGGCCGCATCGTCGGCAACAGCGAGCGCTTCGCGTGGAACGAGTCGCGGCTCGCGCGCGCATTCGAGAACCGCGAGCGCAACGACGCCTTCGTGGGTGCGTTCGGTCCAGCCGCGGGCGGCTCGTGCTGCGCGATGCCGTCGCGTGCCGCTGCGCTCAGCGCACAGTGAGCAGGTGCGCCCTCAGGGCGCGCGGAAAACGAGCCAAGTGAAGCCGCCCGCGGGCACCGTTACGCTCATGCGGGTGCGCGAGCGTTCATCGAGCGTGACCATTGTGGCCTGTCCATCCTCGACCCGCACGCTCGCTGTCCCTGCGAGCCCCGCGTAGTACAGCGGGATCTCGAGCTCCTTGGTGCGCGCCACGGGCAGGGGATTGAACAGCATCGCCAGCGCGCGCTCCTCGCCCCGCGGGTTCACGTGCAGCCAGCCGTCGAGGTCTCGCCCGTCGGCGCGGCGCAGATGCACGAGGTCGCTCTCGAGCACCTCGCGGTGGCGCTTGAACCACGCGACCCATTTGGCGACCAGCTCGCGCGTTGCGTCTGTGTCGTAAAGCCGCGGCCCGCGCCAGCAGGCCTGAACCCCTGCTCCGAGGTTCGTCGCGAGGTGCTGCTCGTAGTCCGCGAGATGCGCGTGCAGCGGCTCGAGCGTCGCCGCCTCGCCACCGCCGTGGTACTCGGTGAGCGGAACGAACATCCAGCCCATCGTCGGCGCCTTGGTCCACGTGCCGTCGAAGATGTTCTGGCGCGCGTGCAGCAGCTGCTCAGCGCGCGGCAGGGACCAGTTGGTCTCGCGGTATCCCATGCCGGTCTTGTTCGAGCCATTGAGGAAGTACCAGTCGGGAACGTTCAGGAAAATGCCCTGCGAGCGGCACCACCCGTAGAACCCCCGGATGCGCTCGAACTGCGCCCACTGCGAGTCGTCGAAGCCGCGGTGGCCGGGGTGAGAAGTCGAGGCGCAGGTGTCGCCGGGGTACGAACCGTCGTGCTCGAGCACGCTCATGCCGCTCGCGGTGTAGAACGAGCGCAGCTGAGCAAAGTAGCCCTCGCCCCACGTGCTGCACAGGCAGGGAGAGTTGCCGAAGTACGCCTTGCCGGGCTTCAAGGTCTCGCGGTCGAGCACGTCGTGCTCCGGCGCGACCGCGCGGCTCGCGAGCAGCGAGTACGTGCCGAGCTCGACGCCGCGCTCGCGCGCGTACGTCACGAGCTCCTTGGCGCGAGCGAGGTTGTCGCTGGCATGATTCTCGACGTCGAAGCCCGAGCCGAACGAAAGGATCGCCATCTCGAAGCCGACGGTCGCGCATTGGTCGAGGGCCAGCTTCACGGCCTCCGTGCGCGCGTCGCGGATATGCATCATCAGCGGATTCTCGGTGATCCACGGCGCGAGCGTGCGGTACACGCGCCGCTGCGCGAGGCCGTTGCGCTCGCGATCCGAGCCGTCGAGCACGAGCTCGTGCACGCGGTAGCTCTCGAAGCTCGCTCCCGGAGCGATGCCCGCGCCCGGTCCACTCGGGTAGGTCGAGACGAGCAGGCATGGCGTATGCAGCCCGTAGCTGACCTGCGTCGTGTAGGCGCGATCCGGCATCCAGCGCGTCGTCACGTCGGCAGAGACGTGCGACATGCCGTGGAATGCGAAGTCGCTCTCAATGTGCAGGTCCGGACGCCGCCACGACTCCTGAGGCTCCACCGTGCCGTCGGCCTCGACGAACGCGAGTCGTTCGACCTCGAGCGAGTCGAGCTGCACCTCGCGCTCTCCGCGGTTGCGCACCGTCGCACTCTTGGAGACGAGGGGGATTCCGTCGTAGAGGTCGTAGTGCACTTCGACGCTCACGGACCCGGCGAACTCGAACGTCAGGCGCTTGCCGGGCGGGGGCCAGGGGAGTGCGGCGGCGTGCCGCACGCGCTTCCACTCGAAGGGCGCGGGCAACTCCGCGAGTCGTACCGCACTGCAATGCAGCGCCCCGGGGTCGAGCGCAAGGCGCTCCAGATCCGAGGGGCGCAGATAGGCGCGGTCGAGTTGTCCGACGAGGCCGCCCGCGTGCACCTCGGAGCCGTCGACGACGGCGCGCAGTTCGGGCTCGATCGCTCGCAGCAGCGAGCGATCCGACACGAGGTCATCGAAGCCGATGCAGGCGACATCGGGCTCTACGCGCCAGGTGCGCGCCACGAGTCCGTTCGAGAGCGTGAGCGTTCGCTCGTCGCTCTTCCAGGCGCTCGCACGAGCCTCGCGCGCGTCGAGGAGCCAATCGCCGCTTGCGCGGGGTGGCTGTGCCGGTCCGCTCGGAAATGCGTCGAGCAGGCCTCCTCCGACGAGCAACAGGGCCGCGAGAATCATGCGCGCTTCCCGTCGTTCCAGAGTGCGTGGAAGTGGTGGACGGGGCCTTGACCGCGGCCGAGTTGCCACTCCGCCGAGCCCGCGATCGCAGCGCTCACGTAGCGCTTGGCGCCTTCGACGGCCGCGAGGGGCGACTCTCCGCGCGCGAGCAAGGCCGCGATCGCTGCCGAGAAGGTGCAGCCGGTGCCGTGCGTGTTGCGGCTCGAAGTGCGGGTCGCACTGAGTCGAACGAAGCGCTGGCCGTCGAACCACAGGTCGTCGGATGACGCTCCGCCGGCGTGGCCGCCCTTGAGGACCACCGCGCGCGCGCCGAGAGCGATGAGTCGCTCGCACGCGCGCTCCGGCTCGCGCAGCACGCTCGCCTCGTCGCATTCGAGGAGCACGGCTGCCTCGGGGAGGTTCGGCGTGAGCACGCTCGCGAGAGGTGCGAGCTCGCTGCGCAGCGCCGCGACCGCCTCGTCCGCGAGCAGCTTTGCTCCCGACTTCGCCACCATCACCGGATCGACGACGACATGGCGCGCTCCGTGGGCGCGCAGGCGCTGCACCACGGCGCGAATGAGCGCGGAACTCGAGAGCATTCCGACCTTCGTGGCCGCGACGTCGAGGTCCTCGAACACGCAGTCGAGTTCGTGCGCGACGAACTCGCACGGCGCGTTGTGGATCGCGCGCACCTCGCGCGTGTTCTGGGCCGTGAGGCTCGTGATGGCCGCTGCCCCGTACACGCCGAGGGCCGAGAACGTCTTCAAGTCCGCCTGGATACCAGCGCCGCCGGAGGGATCCGAGCCAGCGATCGTGAGCGCGATCTTCGGGGTGGAGGCCATGGCGCGCAGTCTAGGCGCGCGGCACGATGGGCGCATGGATTCGCAACCCCACCGCCTCGCTCCGTGGCCGAAGGGACGCCCGCCGCTCTCTCCCGAGGACGCCCGCGCGCGCCTTGCCGCTCTGCACGCTGACTGGTCACTCGACGGCTCCCAGCTCGTCCGTCGCATCCGCACGCGCGACTTCTCCGCCTCGCTCGCGCTCGCGGTGCGCGCCGGAGAGCTGGCCGACCTCGTCGACCACCACCCCGACCTGATCGTGCGCTGGGGCGAGCTCTCCATCCGCCTCTGGACCCACTCCGCCGGAGGCCTAACCGACCTCGACTTCACCTTCGCCCGCTGGCTCGACCAGTGGCTCGAAAGTTCCCCGGACGGAACCTAGACTTTCGGCCCCCAAAGGTTGAGCTGAGCCGCGCGGCGGTGCAGCGCGTGTCCGTTCGAAGTCACCCCCGAAGGATCCCCCATGGCGCTCAAGGTTGGCGACGTTGCCCCCGATTTCACCCTCAAGACCCAGGACGAGAAGGACTGGAGCCTCGCGGCCCACAATGGCAAGAACGTCGTACTGATGTTCTACCCGCTGGACTGGAGCCCGACCTGCGAGAAGGAAAACTGCTCCGTCGCCGGCGACATGACGCTCAACGCCCCGAATACGGTGGTGGTCGGCATCTCGCGCGACTCCACGTGGTCGCACAAGGCCTGGCGCAGCCAGTTCAAGCTGGCTCACGACCTGCTCGCCGACGTCAAGCTCGACGTCGCGGGCAAGTACGGCCTGATCCACCCCGCGGGTTTCATCAGCATGCGCGCGACGGTGATCGTCGACAAGCACGGCAAGGTCGCCTTCTGCGCGGCCAACGCCGCCGAGAAGACCGGCGAGGCGCGCGACATGGCGGCCGTCAAGGCGGCCCTCAAGGCGCTCGCGTAAGGCCTGTCGCGGAGGCTCCCCTGCGGGTGGCCTCGCGCGTATCGTGAGACGGCGATCGGCCCGCGTGGGGCTGGTCGCCGTCCCGTGTTTCCAGACATGAAGAACCCGCTCGTCCGGCTGCTTGCGCTGTTCGCACTGCTCGGGCTTTCGCTTGCGATGTGGCGTTGGAGCGGAAGCGCGGCGGAGGCGCAGTCGTCGCCCCTTGCGCGAGAGGAGGCGGCCGTCGCCGAGCCGGTGTTCCTCGACGAGCTCGTGGCCACTCCGTCGACGGCCAAGGCGGCTGCGGCTCCGCTCGCGACCGATGCCGAATCGAGCGATGTCGAGCGCGCGGAAGCTGCGGTCACGCCGCCGCCTCCGCCGCCGAAGGTGCCGACGAAGCTGCGCGGACGCGTGGTGGACACGAGCGCCCTGCCGGTCGAAGGCGCGCTCGTGTACGCGGCGCTGGCTGCCTCGGGACCGGCCCTGCCGCTCGAGGCCGAGGTGTGGGGCGAGAGCTGGCGCAAGCGCCGCGAGGCTCGCACGGACGCCGACGGAAGCTTCGTGATGGAGGATGTCGCCGCTGGCGTCACGCGCGTCGCGGTGCGCGCGAGCTCCGCGGCACCGCTCGACGTCGACAGCGTCGTCGTGGTCGAGAGCGTCGACACCGACGTGGGGGAGCTCGTCGTGCAGCCGGGGCTGCGCGTCGTGGGCAGCGTCGTGTCCGCGTCCGGCGCGCCAGTCGCGAGCGCGCTGCTGCTGCGGCCCTTCGATACGCAGACTCCGAGCTTTCGCGAGCGCGTGAGCAACACGGGAATCCTGCTGGGAAAGAGCGACGAGCTCGGACGCTTCGACCTCGGCGGACTCGCTCCTGGTCCGTGGGTGCTGCTCGCTCACCACGATGGACACCCGGACGCGGTGGCGCGGGCCGAGGACAGCGCGCCGGGCGACGTCGTGCACGGCGTGCGGATCGAGATGGCGGCGTCGGCGTGGGTGCGCGGCAGCGTGAGTGCGCGGCCCGGCGCTCGCACGCCCGCCTACGACAGCTTCTCCGTGCAGGCAAACTACACGGGCTCGTACGAGCGCGCTCCCGGTGAGCCGGAGAACAACTCGCGCCGTGTGCGCTGCAATGCCGACGGCAGCTTCGAGCTCGGCGGGCTGCGCAAGGACGAGCCGTACCGCGTCAGCGTCGTGTGGCACCGCACGAAGGATGACAGCGGCGGGACCGAGGTCGCGGGCAGCGGCCGCGACATCGTGACCGATGGTTCGAGCGTGGACTTCGAGCTCCAGCCGTTCTCCGTGCTGCTGCACCGCCCCGTCGATGCGCTCACGGGCACGCCGGTCAGCGGGCTCGACGGCAAGCTGGTCGCGCGCAGTGCAGATGGACGCGACTACGGGGTGCTCTCGACCACGCGCGACGATGGTGAGGGCGTGTGGAGCGAGACTGCGGCGCAGCTGCCTGCAAGCGGAGACCTGCTCTCGCTGGTCGTGACGCACGAGGCGTATCGTCCCGCGCGCGTGACGCCGGTCGTTCTCGCGCCCGCGGCGACGACCGATGCCGGGCTCGTGTCGATGGAGCCGCTCGGGGTGCTGCGCGTGCGCGTGATGTCGGCGGACACCGGCGAGCCGATTCGCGGCGCGCGCGTGATGGCCGAGCTGCGCACGGGCGACGACGGGACGCGCACGCTCGAGCAACTGGCGACGAACCCGCCGCGGCCAGGCGAGCAGGTTCGCGTGCGCAGCCGCGAGAGCGACGAGCAGGGCTACGCGACTTTGTACGCGAGCCTCGGCGCCACAGGGCTCGCATGCGCGACGCATCGCGACTGGCCGGCCTCCGAGCTCGTCGAGGTGCGCTTCGTGGCCCGCGACTCGGCCGCGGTGGAGCTGTACATCAATCCGGGAGCCGAGGCGCGCGTGCGCGTGACCGATCCCGCGGGTACGCCCATGGCCGGCGTGGCGGTCAACGCGACGTGGCGCGTGCCCGACGTCGGCTCGACGGCCGAGAGCATGCGCTCGGGCTGGCGCATCCAGCTGTCGAACGCCGAGGGCATCGCCTCCTTCAACCGCCTGACGCCCGGTTCGACGGCGTTCTCCCTGCTCGAGGACCGCGTCGGTGGGCCCCGCAATCCGAACGAGCGCGACGCGACCAAGGTCACGATCACGGTCTCGTCGGAGCGCGTCACCGAGGTCACGCTCATCTCGACGCCGCGCGGCGATCTGAGCGGTCGCGTGCTCGACGCGGGGCGCCCGCTCGCGGGCGCGGCCGTGCTCTTCCAGCCGGTCGGAGGCGGCGGTCAGGGACGCTGGGACAACGTGCGCGAGGTGACCGTGCGCAGCGACGCACAGGGACGCTACCTCGTGCAGCGGCTCGGAGCGGGGCTCTGGACGATCACGGTGCGTCACCCCGCGCGACTCCTGCCACACAGCGAGCGCCTCGACTTCGAGGGGCGCGATCGCGAGCACGACCTGCGCCTCTCCGGCTCCGCCGTCACGGGCAGCGTGCGCGACACCAGCGGCCGCGCGATCGAGGGCGCGCGTGTCGTGCTCGGCGAGCTCAAGCCCGATCCGCGCAACAAGGACCAGCGCAACTGGAACGCGCTGGGCGGAAACGCGCGCATCGTCACGGATGCGCTGGGGAACTATGCGCTGCGAGGCGTTCCGCACGGCGTCGAGCTGCAGGTGGCGGTCGACCATCCCGAGTACCAAGGCGCGCGGTCGGAGGCGTTCCAGCTCGTTCCCGACGAGCTGAAGGCGGGCGTCGACTTCACGCTGCGGCGCGGCGCGATCCTGCTGGTCGAGGTCGAGGCCAACGACGGGCGCGTCGTGCGCGCGCAGGTGACGGCCCAGCGCGTTGCCGACGAGAAGGGCAAGAACGTGCGCAGCGGTCCGCGTTCCCTGCGACTCGATGGACGTGCGCGCGCGCGCTTCACCGGGCTCGCCGGCGGGCGCTACCGCGTCGCCCTCGACCGCGCGTTCCCGGGCGAGGACAAGCCCGCGAGCGTGACGATCGAGCTCGAGGCCGGGCGCGAGGAGACCGTGCGCCTGCGCGTGCCCTGAAGCCCCGGTCGAGCCTGCGGCCGGAATGCAGGAGGCCCGCCCGCGGCGACGTGCGCCGGGAGCGGGCCTCGTGTCAGGAGAGGGTCGTCGAGAGCGCTCAGCCCTTGACGCACTCGAGCGCGACGATGATGCGCACGTCGTCGGAGATCGTCGGAATGTAGGCCTTCACGCCGTAGTCGCTGCGCTGGATGTTGAAGGTGGCCTCGAAGCCGGCGCGGGTGTCCTTGAAAGGCGACTCGCCTTCGCCTGTCATTTCGATCGGCACGGTGATCGTCTTGGTCACGCCGCGCATGGTGAACTCGCCGGTGGCCTCGAGCTTGCCCTCCCCCTTGGAGACGACCTTGGTGCTCTTGAAGGTCATCTTGGGGAACTCCTTCGAGCTGAAGAAGTCGGGGCCGCGCAGGTGGTCGTCGCGCTTGCCATCGTTGGTGTTGACGCTCATGGCGTCGATGGTGAGCTCGACCGTGGAAGTCTCGGGCTTGGCGGCGTCCCAGGCGACCGCGCCTTCGACCTTGTCGAAGCGGCCCCAGAAGGGCGCGACGACATGCTTCACGCGGAACACGACGCTGGAGTGGCCGGCGTCGACCTTCCACGGGGCCGCGGCGGAGACCGGAGCGGCGGCGGCCGGGACGGCCGAGGCGCGGAAGGCGAAGGGGATGGCGAGGGCAACGGCGCCGAGGGCAGCGAACTTCAGCATGACGGGGACGGGTCCTTGTGAGGCCTGAGGAAAGTGGTTGGGAGATAACTCGGGGGCCGACCGTAGACCGGCGGGCCTCCCCCATGGCCGACATCTTCGCACGGCGCGAGGCGTCGGATGCGTCGTCCGGCGGGCCGCATGACGCAAGTCAAACACTCGCCTCAGGTGGCAAACACGCGGGCGGAGTCTTGGAACGACTTGAACTCGAGCGCATTGCCGCTCGGGTCGCACAGGAACATGGTGGCCTGCTCGCCAACCTCGCCCTTGAAGCGGATGTGGGGCTCGATGAGGAAGCTCGCCCCGCGCGCGCGCAGGCGCTCGGCGAGGGCGTGCCAGGCGCCCCATTCGAGGATCAGGCCGAAGTGCCTCACGGGCACGTTGTCGCCGTCGACGGGGTTGGTCTCGGCCCGCGCGACCGCGTGGTCGACCAAGTGCGCGGAAATCTGGTGCCCTTGGAAGTCGAAGTCGATCCAGCGCGGGGCGCTGCGGCCGACCTTGCAGCCGAGCGTGTCGACGAAGAAGCGACGCGTGGCTTCGATGTCGGTTACGGGGAAGGCGAGGTGGAAGAGGGGAGCGCTCATCGCAGACCGAGGATGGAGCGCCAGCCCGCGAGCGTCAATGCCGCGTTGCGATCCCAGCGGAATCCGGCGACGAGTGCCTGTGCGGACTGCGCATGCGACGGCTCGCGGGAGCGCACGAGCGCGACTGCCAGAGCGCCGGCGAGCTCCTCCGCTGTCGGGCTCGGGGCGACCCATTGCGCGCACGTGCCGAGAGCCTCCTCGTAGGCCGGAAGGCGCGACGACACGAGCGCGAGGCCGCAGGCCAGGCCTTCGAGCGGCGTCACCGGTGTCCAGTCCTCAAGCGCGAGCTGGACGAGCACGTCGTGGCCCGCGAGCGCCGCGCGCACCTTCGCGTCGTCGGGCTGCGAGTCGAAGCGCACGCGCGAGGAGATGCGGCTGCGCGTGGTGCGTGCCCGAAGCTCGTCGTAGGCATCGCCCACGCGTCCAAGGAACGTGAGCTCGACGGGCTGTCCGACGTCGTTCAGTCGCTCGCACGCGGCGAGCAGCGCGAGAGGAGAGCGGTCCCGGTCGATGCGTCCGATCGCGAGGATGCGCGGCTTCTGGCCCCGCGGCGCGCGCGACGTCACGAAGTGCTCGCACCCCACGGGGACCACCAACGTGCGAGCTGGATCGAAGTTCGCTCGCGCGAGTTCGTCGCGCGCTTGCGCGCTGAAGGTGACGAGTACGTGCGCGACGCGCAAGGGCTCGATGTCCTGCGGTCGCGCGGAGACCGCGAGAGAGAGTCTTGCGCTGCGTGGAGGCGGAAACGGAGTGGGGAGCGCGACGGCGTGCACGAGATCGCACTGCGGTGCAAGGCGCTCGAAACCAAAGCCGAGGCTCGTCGCGATGGGAAGCCAGCTGCGGGGGAGTGGCATGCGCCGCGAGCTCGCGTGCGGCGGCAAGCCCTGCAGATCGAGAGCACCCGGGACTCGCGCTCCGCGACCCCACTCGACCAGCGTGACCGTGGGCGCAGCCTCGAGTGCGACGAGCGCGCGCGCGAACTCGCGCACGTAGCGCCCCGCGCCGGGCTCATGCGTGGCCCCCGGCCAGTGATCGAGCGCGAGCTTCACCGCGCGTGCACGGCGATGGCGCTGAACTCGACGCGCGCGTTCCGCGGCAGCGCAGCGGCCCCGATGGTCGTGCGGGCGGGCGGCGGGTTGGGGACGACGGATGCGTAGATCGCGTTCATCGCGGCGAAGTCGCCCAAGTCCGCGAGGTACACGGTCATGGACACCATGTCGGAGAGCTCGAGACCATCGGCCGCGAGCACGGCTGCGAGGTTCGCGAGCGCCTGACGCACTTGGGCCTCGAGGCCCTCGACGAGCTCGCCGGTCCGCGGATCGATTCCGATCTGGCCCGCGAGATAGAGGTGATCGCCGGCGCGCACGGCCTGTGAGTAGGGGCCGACCGGAATGGGTGCGGCGTCGGTCCGCACGACGGTGCGCGGAGCGGCACCGACGCAGCCGCAGGCGAGCAGGCTCAGGGCGAGGCAAGAGTGGGTGGTCCTCATGGGTGGAATCTTGCGGGTCGAGGGGCCCCAGTCCAAGTCCCCAACGATGTTGCGAGCGATTGGCGGGTGCAGGGAGGCTCTCGGCGGGTGCTGCCGGGCTCGGACTCGCGCATTGCTGTTAGCATTCAGGGCATGTTCGTGGGTGCGCTACTGCTCGGGTTCGGGTGCATGCAAGGGGTTGTGTTCGAGCCTGCGCTCGGACGTGCGCCGGAGGGCTGTTTCGTGTCGCGCGCTGGCGGAGTGTTCGCCTGCGCGCGCCCCGGCGGGCTCGGGCTGGCGCTCGTCGGCGAACCGCGCGTGGGAGCCGCCATCGCGCTCGACTTCGGCTCCAGCGTCCCCGAGGGCGAGGGTGAGCTGTGTCGCGGCCTCGCGCGTTCGCGAGGTGGCGCCCTGCTGGCGACGGACCGCGTTTTCACGGCAGTGCGCTGGCGGGAGGTCGCTCCGGGGATCGACCTGCGCCTGCGAGAGGGCGGCGGCGGGCTCGAATACGATCTTGAGTTGCGCGACGCGCCACAGTTGAGCGAGTTCGAGGCGCGCGTGCGCGGCCATGAGGCGCTCTGGATCGGCCCTGAGGGCGAGCTCGTGATCGAGACGGCGGCGGGGCCGCTCGTTCAACCTGCGCCACTCGCCTGGAGCGTGGATGCGGGCGAGGAGATCGCGTGTCGCTTCGTGCTGCGCGGCGAGAACTCGTTCGGATTCGAGCTCGAGCGCCTCGACGAGCGAGTGTGCATCGATCCGATGCTCCGCTTCTCGACCTACCTGACCGGCGAGTACGAGCAGGAAGTGCGCTCGATTGCGCAGGGTCCATTTGGAGTGGTGTTCGCCGCGGGTACGACGTTCTCGATCGACTTTCCGACCACGCTCGGCTCGTTCGACCCGTTCTACAACGGGGGGACCGAGGGATTCGTGTCGTGTCTCTCCGGCGACGGCACGACGCTCGTGTGGTCGACGTTGCTCGGAGGGAGCGGCGACGACGCGATCCACTCCGTGCGCGTCACGAGCGGCGGCTCTGTCGTGGTCGGCGGAACCACGGCGTCCGCGGACTTCCCCACGACTCCCGGAGCTTTACAACCCGCGCTCAGGGGCGCGCAGGATGCCTTCGTGGCACGCCTCGAAGGATCCGGGACCGCGCTGGAGTGGTCGACCTTTTTCGGCGGTGCGCTTGCGGATCGCTTCGGCGAGCTCGAGCTCGCGAGCAACGATGAGGTCGTGTTGTGCGGTTCCACGCGTGGTGGTCTGCCGGCGAGCCCCGGGGCGTTCGACACGAGTTACAACGGCGGGACTTTCTTCGGCGATGCATTTGTCGCGCGCCTGCGCGCGGACGGATCCGCGCGCGTGTGGTGCACGTATCTCGGTGGCGCTGGCGAGGAGCTCGCGCAACGCATCGCGCTCGACGCCAGCGACGAGATCGCCGTCAGCGGGACGAGCTATTCGGCACTCTTCCCGACGAGCGCCACGGCCTTCGATCGCTCGTTTTCCTCGCCCTCGGACGCGTTCGTGACGCGCTTCGACCCGAGTGGAAGCCAGCTTGTGTTCTCGACGTATCTTGGCGGCAGCGGAGAGGAGACGGTGCTCGATCTCGCGCTCGATCCGGCCGGCAGCGTGCTGTGCGTGGGGGAGGCATTCAGCGCGGACTTTCCGCTCGAACAGGCCTTCGATGCGACGTTCGAGGGCGATTCCGAGGGCTTCTTCGCACGCCTCGCGCCCGCGGGCGACGCACTCGAGCGCGCGAGCTTCCTCGGCGGAGCGGACATCGATCGCGTCGGTGCGCTCGCCTTCGACGCCCTCGGACGTGTGGTGCTCGGCGGGGACAGCCTGAGCTCCGATTTGCCCACGACCGTCGGTGCTTGGAGCCCCGCGCCCAACACCGCCGCAGCCGGCATGGAGCGCGAGGTGTTTCTCGCGCGGCTGCCTGCGACGCTCTCCTCGATCGAGTACCTGACCTACTTCGGCTCGCGATACCCCGATCGACTCGAGGCGCTCGTGCTCGACGCCAGCGGCGAGCCGATCTTCGGTGGCGTGACGTACGGGTCGGGCCTGCCGGTGTCGGCCGGTGCCTTCCAGCCTGCCTGGAACGTGCTCGCCCTGAGCCAGGGCTATGTCGCGCGCCTCGCGCTGCTCACCACGCCGATTCCGCTCGGCATCGCGGCCACGAACTCGCTTGGGGGCCGTGCGCAGGTGCGTTGGGAGGGGTACCCGTCGGCGACGGAGAGCGGCTTCAAGGTCGGCCTCGACCTTGCCGTTCCGCTGGCGTGGTCGCAGGTGATGCGCAGCTTGCAGACGCAGACACATCCGTACCTCGGCGGCCGGCTCTACCTCGCGCCGCCACTCAAGCGCTATTCGCGCCAGAAGACGGACTTCCTCGGCTATGCGCTGCGCGACATCCCGATCGAGCCTTGGTTGGTCGGGCAGACGCTCTACTTCCAGGTTTGGTACGAGGATCCCGGCAGCACCTACGGCGCAGCGCTCACGGAAGCGCTGCGTGTGTTCGTATATCCGTAGCCGGAATCAGCGGAAGCCGCGCGGGCGGGGGCGAGCGGCCGGCGCCGGGCTTGTGCGCGGCCCGCGACGCGAGCTCGAAGGCGCCGCGCCGCCGCGCTCGTGTTCGTCCCACGTCTCGCTCACCAGGGGCGTTTCATGGTTGCCCTCGGCCTTGTTCATGCGGTCGGACTCGCCGCGTGTCAGCGGCTGGCCGAAGATTCCGCCCTCGTCGCGCAGGGAGTCGTTGAGTTCCCTCCACAGCGCGCGCACGAATGGCCACCAAAAGGGTGCGGTGAGCGCGATGAGCGCGTACTTGACGGGCTCGCTGTTGAGGCTGAACTGCATGCTGTCTCGCCGAGTGTATCGACTGCGCGCGCCGGGCGTCGTGAGCCGATCCCGGAAGGAACTTCAGGGCGTGCCCGCCGGACGCTGCAGCGGTCGCAGCAGCGCGTGGGACGCGACGGAGGGAGTTTCGCCGCATAGGCGCAGGAAGGACACGAGCAGCTCCGGACCGGACGGTGAGAGGATCGATTCGGGGTGGAACTGCACGCCGAAGCGCGGGAGCGTGCGGTGGCGCACGATCATCGGGATGCCCTCCGCGGTCGAGCCTTCGAGCAGGAGGTCCGAGGGCCACGGATCGCGCCGAGCCGCGAGCGAGTGGTAGCGACCGACGACCAGCGGGTTGGCAAGGCCTGCGAGCCAGCCCGTACCCGCATGCAGCACCTCGCTTGCTCGCCCGTGCACGGGTCGCGGATCCTCGTCGACCACGCCGCCATAGTGCTCGCACAGCACCTGATGACCGAGGCACACGCCGAGCATGGGCAGGTACGCGGGGGCGCTCGCGAGCAGCGCGTGGCACAGGCGAGCGTCGCGCGGCTTGCCCGGCCCCGGTCCTAGCAGCAGCCCGTGAGGAGCGAGCGCGAGCACGCCTTCGACATCGAGCGCGTCGCTGCGCACCACGCGCACCTCGACGCCGCGGGCCTGCATCGCCTGCGCGAGGTTGAACGTGAAGGAATCGTAGTTGTCGACGAGGACGATCACGGACGCTCTCGCTGCGCTGGCCTGTCGACGATAGCTTGCCGGGATGCTCACGCGCAGCCTTTGGTGTGGCCTTGGCCTGATTCTCGCGATTGGCTGGCTCGGCTCCGCGTGCGGCGAAGAGCCGCGCGAACGCGGGATCCTCGAGCGGGCGGGCGAGAAGCTCGACCGTGCCGCGGAGCGCCTCGGCGACGAGTTCGGGCGACTGGTCGAGGAATCCGACGTGGCCATCGAGCGCGCTCGCCAGCGCTTCGGGAAGCAAGACGACTCGCTCACGCACGACATCGAGAGCGCGCTCGATCGCCTCGGGGCGGAGCTGGAGCGCGGCCGCGAGAAGGCCGGGCGCGAGGCCAGCGACGCGCGCGACAAGCTCGAGCGCGAGGTGGAAGAACACCTCGCCAAGGCACGCGAGGGGCTCGAGGAGCTCCGCCGGGCCAGCAAGGACGACTGGCAGAGGGTGCTCGACGACATCCAGCGCGAGGCCCGCGAGGCGGGCGAGGGCCTGCGCGAATCGGCCGGAAAGTAGTCTCGGCTCGCTCCTGCGGGGCTGTTCGGGAGCGCGCCTGTGCGGCGTTGATGGGGCAGGGCTTGGAGCGTGGCCCGCGGTTGCCCACATTGGAGGACGCCAACGCCTGCACAGTTTCCTCCGTATCGTTCCACCATGACCGAATCGCGCCTCGCCTCCCGTCGCCTGTTCCGCCCGTTCCTCGCCACGTTCGGCTTCAGCCTGTGCGCGCTGGCCCTCTGGCGTCTCGCGCCCCCGGGGCAGGCGGCAGCCTCGCGGGAGCCCGCTCCGCCCGCCGGTCTCGCCGTGCCGGCCGCGGAACGACTCGCCGAGCTGCGTGCCGATGAACAGGCGACGATCGAGCTTTTCCGGCGCAACTCCGCGGCGGTCGTGCACATCACGAACAAGGCCCGCGTGCAGCGCTTCCTCCGCAACCCCGTCGACATGCCGGTCGGCACCGGCACGGGCTTCCTCTGGGACGAGCGCGGCCACATCGTGACCAACTTCCACGTCATCGAGCAGCAGGCGCGCGAGTCGAGCTACTTCGTGCGCTTCGTCGGCGACGAGACGGAGTACGAGGCCGAGGTGATCGGCAGCGCGCCGCACCGGGATCTCGCCGTGCTGCGTCTCGTCGAGCCGCGCAAGTTGGCCGCTCGTCCGATCGCGATCGGGTCGAGCGCCGACCTGCAGGTCGGACAGGCGGCATTTGCCATCGGCAATCCCTTTGGCCTCGACCAGACCTTGACCACGGGCATCATCAGCGGACTCGGACGCGAGATCCGCTCCGTCAGCGAGCACAAGATCGCGGGCGTGATCCAGACCGACGCCGCAATCAACCCCGGCAACTCGGGCGGCCCGCTGCTCGACTCGCGCGGACGCCTGATCGGCGTGAATACCGCCATCGTGAGCCCCTCGGGCGCCTACGCGGGCATTGGGTTCGCGGTCCCGGTCGACACGGTGGCGCGCGTGGTGCCCGAGCTGATCGAGCGCGGTCGCGTGCGTCGTCCGGGCCTGGGGGTCATGCTGCTCGACCCCGGGTCGGGCGCGCGACTCGGGCTCGATGGCGTGGGGATCGAGAGTGTGGTCGAGGGTGGCGCCGCGGCGGCTGCGGGCCTGCGGTCGGCGGTGCAGTCGGGCCGCTCGATCTCGGTCGACGAGATCGTCGAGATCGACGGCCAGCCGGTGCGCTCCCAGCAGAACCTGTTCGATCTCCTCGATGCCCACGAGGCCGGGGATACGGTCGAGCTCCTCGTCCGCCGGGGTGGGGAAGTGACGCAGTTCCGCGTGAAGCTGCAGTGGATCGACTGAGGTTGCCAGCGAGTGGGGGGCGTGCTTGCGGAGCCCCTTGGACGAGCGTCCGCACTCCGTAGACTCGCACTCGGCACGGCTTGTCTGTGTCGGAGATCATGGAGAGTTCGCGGGACACGGGAGCGGCAGTCGCTGGAGCGCATGAGCTCGGGCGCAGGGCGGCGCTTGGACTCGCGCTGTGCGTGCTCGCGTGCCGCGTGCTGCAAGCACAGGCGTTTCCGATCTACGACGACGCCTTCATCACGTTCCGCTATGCACGCCACCTCGCGGCGGGGGACGGGATGGTGTTCAACCCCGGCGCACCTTGGGAACCGGTGCTCGGCACGACCACCCCGTTGTACGCCGCGCTGCTCGCGCTGCCGGCGCTGCTCGGGCTTGCGATCCCGCTCGCGTCGCTCGCGATCAATGCGCTGTGCGACGGCGCGACGGCGTATCTGCTCGCGCGACTCGGCGTCTCACGGCCGCTCGCGACAAGTCTCGGCGTGCTCGCCTTCGGGGCGCTGCCGGTCATCGGCCGCATCAGCGTCGGAGGCATGGAGGCGCCGCTCTTCGCGCTCCTATCGGTCGCGGCCGTCCATGCGCTGCGCAGCGAGCGACCGGCGCTCGCCGGTGTGTGCGCCGGGCTCGCGTGCACGACGCGACCCGAGGGAGTGCTGCTGCTCGTGGTGCTCTCCGCCTTCGAGCTACGCACCGTCGCGCGCGCGCTGCGCTTCCTCCTGCCTGTGGCGCTGACGGGGCTCGCGGCGGTCGCGATCCTCGCGGCGTACTACGGCGACCCGATTCCGCAGTCCGTGCAGGCCAAGGCCTCGAACCATGGGCTGGGCTGGGGGGTCGCGCGGGCGCTCGAGGTGCTGGAGCGCGGCCTGTGGCCGTCGCCGGAGATGTGGCTTGGGATGCCGTTCGCGGCCGCGGGGCTCGTGCTCGCGCTGAAGCGAGCCTCGCGGGCCGTCGTGCTGTTCGGCCTCGGCATACTCCTCTCCTATGCAGCGGCGGGAGCGAAGACGTGGGGCTGGTACTTCTACCTGCCGCTGCTCGCGTGGTGCGTGGCTCTTGGTGAAGGCCTGGGCGCTGTGGTGGGCATCGTGCTGCGTGGGCGCGAGAATGCCCGGCGCGAGCGGGTGGGGCGCGGAGTCGTCGCCACGTCAGCGCTGCTCGCGCTCGCAGCCAGTGCCGTGTTGGCGAGTGTGCAGCGCGATCACGTCACTGGCTCGGTCTACGCGGCCATGGACACATGGTGCAGGGAGCAGGACACGCGCGGTCGGCAACCGACGATCCTCGCCACGGACATCGGCGCCATCGGCTGGTACAGCGGCACGCGCATCCTCGACAGCGAGGCGCTCGTGTGGCCTCCGGCGCGCGCCTACGAGCGGCAGGTCGACGCGATTCGCGCCGAGCTCCCGGACTATGCGCTCGTGGTCGTGAATCGTGCTCGCATGCTGCCGTTCCGTGAGGATTCGGTGGCCGAGCGCTATGAGCCGGTCGCGCGCTTCTCGACCTACGGCCTGACACGCGACGCAGTCGACCTCGAGCCGCGCCTCGACTCGCTCGTCGACGGCTGGACGTCCGACTACGTCGTCTACCGGCGCAAGCCCGCGAGTGACTAGCGGCCGTCGTCGGCGTAGCCGAGCTCGCGCAGCGTGTGTCGCTCGGATTCCGAGAGCTCGCGGCGCTCCGTGGACGCGATGAAGGCGGCCTGCAGGCGTTCGAGCTCGCGCTGCAGGCGCGCACGCACCTCGGGATGTGCAGCACTGCAGTCGGCGCGCTCGTCCGGATCGGTGTCGAGGTCGCGCAGCTCGGCGCGCCGCAGCGCGGGCCACGCATGGAGCTTGAATCGGCCTGAGCGAATGGCGACCTGCCAGCGCTCCGGCTTGTCCTCGTAGTGGCGCGAGCTCGCAACGAGGGTGCGCTGCGAGTCGAACGGCTCGTCGCGCAGCAACGGAGCGAGCGACCGGCCTTCGGCGCGTGGCAACGCCGGTGCGTCGCACAGCTCGAGGAGCGTCGGCGCCACGTCGAGCAGGCTCGCGGGCGTGGGCTCGACGCGCGCGCGGAGTCCGGCCCCTGCGATCGCGAGCGGTACGTGCAGCATCTCCTCGTACACGCTCGAGTTGTGGCCCTGTTCGCCGTGCTCCATGAAGGCTTCGCCGTGGTCAGAGGTCCACACGATCAGCAGTGGACGTCCGGTGGCCTGCGCCTGCAGGGAACGTATGAGCTCGCCGAGGCGCGCATCCACGAAGGTGACATGCTCGTCGTACAGCGCACGCAAGCGCACGACATCGGGATGGTTCGGTGCCAGCCGGGCCCGATGCACAGCACGCGCGCTCTCGATCGAGCCGTCGACATGCGCGAGCGACTCCGACTCGGCGCTGAAGCGACCGCGGTAGGGCGCGGGGGGCTGGTAGGGCATGTGCGGCGGTGAGACGTGCACGTACACGAAGTGCGGAGCGGACGAATTCGCGAAGGCCGCGCGCGCGAGCTGGAGAGCGCGTTCGAAGCTCGCGAGTGAAAAGTCGAGCACTTCGTAGCGCTCGAATCCGCGGTCGACGCCGGTGCGCCGTCCGAGGACCGGTGTCTGCACGATGGCATGCGTCTCGAAGCCCGCGTTGCGCAAGCGCTCCGCCAGCGTGGGCAACTCGTTGGAGAGGCGCAGCTCGTCGTCGCGCGCGCCGTGGACCTCCTGCGGCTGCGACGTGAATAGGGAGGCGACGCTCGGCAGGGTCCAGGCGGCTCCGGCACCGGCGTTCGAGAAGCGTACGCCCTTGGCCGCGAACGTGTCGAAGTTCGGAGTGGTGGGGCGCACGTAGCCTTGGCTCGACACGTGCCCCGCCGCCAAGGAGTCCGCGACGAGCACGAGCACGTTCGGGCGTTCGTCGGTGCGACCGCAGGCGGTGCAGCAGGCGAGCAGGATCCACGCAAGGACACGCATCTGGGGTACTCTCCGCAGCAGGCTAGCAGCCCGCGCCCATGGACGAACCGCTGCGACTTTCCCGGGAAGCACTGCGTGCGCTCGATGCGCGCGCGATCGCCGAGCTCGGCATTCCGGGCGTCGTGCTGATGGAGAACGCGGGGCGGCAGGCAGCCGAGGCGTTGCTCGGTGCGCTGCGCCAGCAGTCGCTCGCGGGGCGCCGTGGCGCGCCGCCGTGGCGCGTGGCGGTGGTGTGCGGCACGGGCAACAACGGTGGGGATGGCTACGTGCTCGCTCGGCACGTGCAGCGAGCGGGTCACGCGGTCGAGTGCTGGGCGAGCGGTGCTCCGGGGACCGAGGATGCGCGCTGCAACCACGCGATCGCCGTGCAGCTTGGAATTCCCATGCGCACGCTCGGCGATACGCCCAGCCTCGCCGCCGCGTCCGCGAGCTGGGAGCGCTGTGACGCGCTCGTCGACGGCCTGCTCGGCACTGGCCTGCGCGGCTCGCCGCGCCCGGAGCAGAGGGCCGTGATCGCGGCCATGAACGGCGCCGCTGGTTCCTTCAAGCTCGCCCTCGACCTACCTTCGGGGCTCGACTGCGACGAGGGCGTACCCCTCGGGCCCTGCTTCCGCGCCGACCTCACGGTGACCTTCGCGGCCGCCAAGCTGGGCTTCGACGCTCCGTCGGCGGCGGACGTTCTCGGGGCCGTGCGGGTGGCGGATCTCGGGTTCGATTTGGCCGCGCTCGGCTACGGCCGGCCCTGAACGGGGCTTGAACACGGCTTTCCTTGCGGCTCGAGTCTGCCATGGATAGTTTCTCTACCGTCCGAGGCCGTTGCGGTGCGCGGCGCGCGCCGAAGTCCTCGCCAACCCGAGATGACTCCATGTTGCATTCCCGCTGGCGCCTCGCGCTCGCTCCGCTCGCCCTCGTAGGCGCCGCTTGGCTCGCCGCGAGCATGCCGGCCGCCGAGGGCGCGCCGGTCGACTTCAAGTTCCGCGAGGCCGCGATCAACGCCGCGGGCGTACAGGGCATGGCCGACCTGCGGGGCAAGCCGATCCTGATCGACTTCTGGGGCAAGAACTGACCCGGCTGCGTCGGGGGGTCCGTGCCGGCCTCCATCAAGGTGCAGGAGCAGTTCGGGGACGACGTGCAGGTGATCTTCGTCGAGTGCCAGGGCACCGAGAAGAACACCTACGAGGCCTTCGCCTGGAAGATGAAGTGGATGGGCAACAACGCCATCTGGACCAACGAGCGCGTCATCCCGACCGTCGGGCGCGGCCTGCCGGAGGTGGCGCTGATCGGCATCGACGGGACGGTGCTGCTGCAGGGCTACCCCGGCGACTTCGGCAAGGAGCTCGAGGAGACCATCGCGGCCGAGGTGAAGAAGTCGAAGGACGCCCCGGCCGGGACGCCGGCCACGCTCAAGAAGGCGTGGGCCTCGTTCGCCAAGGGTGACCTCGGCGGCGCGCTCGCGGAGAGCGACAAGGTCGGCGGAGACGATGGCGCCAAGGCTCGGGCCGAGATGGTCGCGCGCATCGAAGCGCGTATCGCGCGCGTCGAGCGCATGCTCGCCGTCGGTGACATCTCCGAGGCGGACGAGCTCGTCGGTGCGCTGCAGAAGTCGTGCAAGTCGGTCGCTGAACTGGCACCCAAGGTGGCCGAGCTCGCGACGCAGCTCGCGGCTCCGGAGCTCGCGGCCGAGCGCGATGCGGCCAAGGCTTGGGCCTCCTTCTCCTCCAAGGTGGCCAAGGACAAGCCCTTTGACGCCGGCAACGTCAAGAAGGCCGAAGGCTTCGCGGAGAAGCACAAGGGCACGAAGAACGGCGCTCGCGCGGCGCACTTCGTCGAGCTCTCGAAGATCAACCTCAACCGCTGAGCCAACGACGCGCGCTGCCGCGCGCGCTGCGCGAGCCGTGGGCGCCCTCGATCTGGGTGCTCGCGGCTCGCGAGTTCTCGCGCCGCGCGCATCCGCGCGCATCCGGGCACGACGGCGCCCTGCTTCAGGACTTCTTCGGCGCGAGTGCGGCGAGCTGCTCGGGCGTGGCGACCTTTCCCTGCAGCTTGATCGCGCCCTTGCACTCGGTCGCCGGGTCGAGCGTGACCTTGCCACACTTGCTCGAGCCAAAGCCCTTGGGCGTCACGGGATCGATCTCGAGCGCGCTGGTGTTGCCGCCGACGAAGCGGTTTCGTCCGACCACCTGCACATCGCGGCAACCGCCGATCGCGACCAGCGGGCGGTCGCCACAGCCGGGCGCGATCTGGAAATCGTTGTTGCGCAGGATCAGCGTGCCGTTGGGCTCGCCGCCGGCGTCCCAAGCCACGAAGGCTCCGGTGCCGAAGGGCACGCCCTCGCGCGTCAGCTTTGCCAGAGCGGGGTTGAAGCCGGAGCGGTAGCGGTTGTTCTCGAAGATCGCGCGGCCCGTGTGGCGACCGGAGAGCGTGAGCGCGCTCCCGCCCTTGTAGTCGTCGCCGCGCGCGATGCACGGGTCCTCGATCGAGCAGTTGCGCACCGTGAGGGTGCCCGTGCCCGGCGGGCCCCAGTCGGGGCGCGCCACGACCTGCAGGAACGTGCGGCCGAGCCGCGCTCCGTCGACATTCTCGATCGTCACGTCGCCGACGAGGTTCTGCAGGTAGAAACCGTGCTCGTGGCGGATGTCGCGCACGCTGGCGCGGCCGCGCACGCCGCGGAACTCGAAGTCCGCGAGGCAGTTGCCCCACACGCCCCACTTGGAGTTCGCGCCCTCGCCCTTGGCGTGGTCGAAGCCGCCGACCAGATGGCAGTCGAGGAACTTGAAGCCCTCGTGACGGCGCTGGTCCGCGAGCTTGTAGAACATGATCCCCGCCCGGTAGCCGCACTCGATGGTGAGGCCCTCGAAGGTGATCCAGCCGCACTTCAGCTCCTGCGCGACCGCGATCGTGTCGCCGCTCGTGCGCGGCACGACGCGCGCGTCCTTGCTTTGCGCGCGCACGATGATGGGCTGGGCACGCGTCCCGCCGCTGATCGGCGCGTTCCAGTCGCTCTTCTTGGCGAAGCCCACGCCGAAGGACGGGTAGGCACCGTCGGCGAGCATCACCGTGCTCCCCGGACCGCAGCGCGACAGCGCGTCCGCGATCGGGTTCTTCGAGTCGAGCTGCTGGCCGTTCGAGAGGCGGATCGTGGTCGGGGTGCAGGTGATGAACTGCGCCACCAGCGACGCCTTCGCCGGAGCCTGCTGGTTCGGCGCGGGACGCCGTTCCTGCCCGAGCGTCGGTCCGAGTGCGAGCGCGGCGGCGAGGGCGAGGTGCACGAGCATGCTGCTCATGGTCGCCCGTCGGGCTCGATCTGGCAAACACGGCGTGCTGACTCGCGAGCGCATTCCTCGTTACGCTTATGTTCTCGTGACCGTCCCGCGTCCCCCGAGGGGGCGCTGTCCCGCAGGACTCCCCATGCCCCATCCGTTCCCGATCGCCCTCATCGGCCAGCGCTTCATGGGCCGCGCGCACTCCAACGCGTGGTCGCAGGTCACGAAGTTCTTCGACCTCGAGCTGCAGCCGGTCCTGCACACGATCGCGGCCCGCGACGGCGAGGGCCTCGCGCCCTTCGCTCGCCGCTGGGGTTGGCTCAACTCGACCACGGACTGGAAGCGCATCGCGCGCGAGGATGCGGTCGAGCTCGTGGACATCGGCACGCCCAACGACGTGCACATGGAGCAGTCCATCGCGATGCTCGAGGCCGGCAAGCACGTGGCGTGCGAGAAGCCGCTCGCCGGCACGCTGGCCGACGCGCGCGCCATGGCCGTGGCCGCGAAGAAGGCCTCGAAGAAGGGCGTGCACACTTTCGTGTGGTTCAACTACCGGCGCTGTCCGGCGGTGGCGCTGGCGTACAAGCTCGTGCGCGAGGGCAAGCTCGGCCGCATCCGCCACGTGCGCGCGCGCTACCTGCAGAACTGGGGCGGGCCCGACACGCCGATGTCGTGGCGCTTCCAGCGCAAGGTGGCGGGCTCGGGCGCGCACGGCGACCTCAATGCTCACATCGTCGACATGGCGCGCTTCCTCGTCGGTGAGGAAGTGAGCGAGGTCCACGGCGCGATCGAGCGCACGTTCGTCCACGAGCGGCCGATCGCGGGAACGAAGGGCAAGAAGGGCAAGAGTGACGTCGACGACGTCGTACTGTTCCTCGCGAGCTTCGCGGGCGGCGCCACGGCGAGCTTCGAGGCCACGCGCCTCGCGCACGGCCACCAGAACGACAACGGCATCGAGCTCAACGGCGAGAAGGGCTCGCTGCGCTTTGGCTTCGAGGACATGAACGTGCTCGAGCTGTGCGAGGCGGGCGACAAGCGCACGGGGGGCTGGAAGCGCATCATGTGCACTTCCGGCGGGAACCATCCCTACGCCGCGGCGTGGTGGCCCGACGCGCACGTGATCGGCTACGAGCACGGCTTCACGAACATGGCCGCGGACGTGCTGCGCGTGCTCGGAAACGTGGCGCCCGAGGTGCCGCTGCCTGACTTCGCCGACGCCTACGAGACGCAGCGCGTGCTCGAGGCCGCGCTGCTCAGCGCGCGCGAGCGTCACGCCATCAAGCTCTCGCAGATCAAGTAACCCAGCCCACAGTTCCGAAGGAATTCACGGAGAATCGCGATGCCCCGTCCGCTCTGCCTGTTCACCGGCCAGTGGGCCGACCTGTCGCTCGAGACGCTGGCGAAGAAGGCGAAGGCCTTCGGCTACGACGGCCTCGAGCTCGCCTGTTGGGGCGACCACTTCGAGGTCGCGCGCGCGCTCAAGGAGAAGGACTACTGCAAGAAGAAATGGGAGCTGCTCGCCGACTGCGGTGTGCAGAGCTTCGCGATCTCGAACCACCTCGTGGGGCAGGCGGTGGCCGACCGCATCGACGAGCGCCACAAGTCGATCCTGCCCCCAGAGATCTGGGGCGACGGCGATCCTGCCGGCGTTCGCAAGCGTGCGCAGAAGGAGATGATCGAGACCGGCAAGGCGGCGCGGAAGTTCTTCGACGCCGCTCCGGCGGGAGTGAAGACGCAGCTCGCGCGCTCGGGGCGCACGGTGGTGGTCGGCTTCACGGGCAGCCCGATCTGGCACCTGATCTACTCGTTCCCGCCCAACCTTCCCTCGCAGGTCGACGAGGGCTTCCGGGAGTTCGCGAAGCTCTGGAAGCCGATCCTCGACGCCTACGACAAGGTGGACGTGAGCTTCGCGCTCGAGGTGCACCCGACGGAGATCGCGTTCGACCTGCCGAGCACGCGGCGCGCGCTCGCGGCCTTGGGCCAGCACCCGCGCTTTGGCTTCAACTTCGACCCGAGCCACTTCGGCTATCAGGGCGTCGACTATCTGGGCTTCCTGCGCGAGTTCGGCGCGCGCGTGTGGAACGTGCACGTGAAGGACGTTTGGTGGTCGGATCGCCCGACCCCGGCCGGCGTGTTCGGTGGCCACACGGATTTCGGCAGCGACGGGCGCTTCTGGGACTTCCGCTCGCCCGGCCGCGGTCGCATCGACTTCGAGAGCATCGTGCGCGTTCTCAATCACCTGGGCTACCACGGCCCGCTGACTGTCGAGTGGGAGGACATGCTGATGGACCGCGAATTCGGGGCCACCGACGCGGCCGCCTTCGTCCGCAAGCTCGACTTCCCGCGCTCGAACGTGGCCTTCGACGCCGCCTTCGCAAAGTAGGACCCGCGCGCGGGACGTTTTTTTGGAGTCTGGGGCGTCCGCCCCGGGCCCCAGGCACACTTTTCGGGCAGCCCGGGAGCGGCTCGGGGCGTCTCCCGCTGCGGAGGGTCCATCTGCTGCCCGCAGGGAACGCTGGCGGGTGTAGACTTTGGACCGGCGGGCGGCCCCGTTTTTCCCCATGCGTTCCAGTGGCTTGTTGCTCGCCTTGATGGCGATCGGTGCGCCTCTCCGCGCCCAACTGGGCGTCTTTGCGGGGGGTGATCAGGCCGTCAACTATCCCAGCGCCGTGCAGCTCTCGGGCGCGATCAGCAATCGCTCCCCGCTGGAGTGGTGGACCGGCGACGGCAACAACGGGACGGAGAATGCGCTCCTTCGCTGGGTCGAAGGACAAGGGCTCGTCGGTTCCAGCGTCGTGCAGACGGCGAGTGGCGCGATCCTGGGCTGGCCGTCCGACTGGATCGATGTCGGCGGGGTGATCTACGGGAGCGACGTGGCGCGGCGCCAGCTCTACACGGTCAACCCATACACGGGTCTCGCCACGCCGGTCAACGCCACGGGCTGGTCGACGACATGGTCGAACGTGATGTCGCTCGCGCACGATCCGGTGGGCGATCGCCTGTTCGCGGTCGATCTCCTCCGCAAGCAGCTCCTGCGCATCCAGCGCACGACTGGAGCGATCACGGCCGTCGGCACCGGCACGCTCGCGGGCTACCAGCAGGTGAAGTCGCTCGCCTACCACCAGCCGAGCGACACGCTCTACGCGGTCGACAACTTCACCAAGCGCGTGCTGCTGCTCAACCCGATCACGGGAGCGGTGACCCAGTCGGTGCTCGTACAGATGGCCGTGAATCGCCAGTTCGAGGACGTCATGTTCTTCGGCGGCGAGCTCTATGGTTCCTACGCCGGAATGCTCAACGGCAAGCTCGACTCCACGCAGCTCGCGAGGATCGACCTCGCCACGGGCGCGGTGATTCCCGTCAGCTCGATCCTCGCCGAATGCTCGGCGCACACCTGTCTCGTGCGCTCGCTTCCCGAGCCCGCGCTGTGGTCGAAGCTCTCGGGGCCCGGCGTCGCAGCGTTCTCCGACGCGACCGCGCTTGCGCCGACCGTCATGTTCAGCGCGCCGGGCACGTACGTACTCGCGCTGACGCTCACGGCCAGCAGCGGATCGCTCGTCGACACGCTCACGGTGATCTGCGACGGTTGCCCGAGCGATCCCAACAAGGTCGTGGCCGGCTCGTGCGGCTGTGGCGTGCCCGATGTCGATGCGGATCTCGACTCCGTGCCCGACTGCGTCGACAACTGCCCTGCGTTGGTCAACGTCGCGCAGGGCGATGCAGATGCCGACGGCGTGGGGGACATGTGCGACAACTGTCCCGGGCTCCCCAATACGAGCCAGTCCGACTGCGACGGCGACGGAGCCGGGGATGCGTGCGAGCTCGGCAGCGGCACACAGCTCGACGTCAACGCCAACGGCGTCCCGGACAGCTGCGAGGTCGTCTTGGGCACCGTGTTCTGCTCCGGCGACGGAAGCGCGGCGGCCTGCCCGTGCGCGAACTTCGGCGCGGCCGGCGATGGTTGCCGCAACTCGACCGGCGTCGGTGCGCGTCTTGGGAGCATCGGTGGCGCGAGCGTCTCCGCCGACAACGCACTGTTAACGGTCACGCAGCTGCCGCCGAACAAAGCGGGCATCCTGTACATGGGCACGGTCAAGAAGAACGGCGGAGCGGGTGGCGCGCTCGGCGATGGCCTGCGCTGCCTCGCGGGCCTCAACCGGCGCTTCCCGGTCTCGCAGGGAGGCGCGAGCGGCAGCTTCACGCGCGGCGGGCTCGTCGCGGCCTCGGGCGGCCTGCTGACGGCGGGCTCCACGTGGCACTTCCAGGCCTGGTACCGCGACAGCGCGCAGCCCTGCGGCTCGCAACAGAACTTCACCAACGCGCTGACGCTGTCGTTTGTCCCGTGAGTCCGCTAGGCGGGAACTCCGCTCTCCGTTGCGCTACTCTGCCGCACCGATGTCCCGCCCCGCCTCCGCCCCCTTCGGGTTGCCGCTTGGCCTGAGACTGGCGTTCCCGCTCGCCCTCGTGGCCGTCGCTCTCGCCGCGTTCTGGCCCTGCGTCGACTACCCGTTCGTGGCGCTCGACGACGACGCGAACTTCGAGCTCAACTTCCGCTTCCGTGGGCTGGGTGACGAGCAGCTGCGCTGGATGTGGGGCTGGAGGAGCTACCACTACGGGCACTGGCACCCCCTGACGTGGATGACCTTCGGCTGGGACTACGTGCGCGCCGGGCTCGATGCCCCGGCCTACCACCGCACGAGCCTTGCGATCCACGCGCTGTCAGTGCTCACTTTCTGGTGGATGGCGCTCGAGCTGCTGCGCTGGTGCAGCGGTCGATTGCAGGCCGATCAACCGGCGCAGGAGCCGACGCGCGCGAGCGAGCTCTTGCTCCACGGCTGCGCCGCGCTGGCGACGCTGGCATGGGCCATCCATCCGCTGCGCGTCGAGAACGTGGCGTGGCTCACTGAGCGGCGGGACCTGCTGAGCGCGCTATTCCTGTTCGCGACGGTCGCCGCATATCTACGCATGAGCCGCTTCGGAGCGCTGCAGGGAGCGTGGCTCGCGCTCGCGCTCTCGACCTATGCGCTCTCGCTTCTGTCGAAGGCTTGGGGCATGACGTTGCCTGTCGTGCTGCTCGCGCTCGACTTCTATCCGCTGCGCCGGCTCTCGTTGTCGTCGTTGCGCGCCTTGGTCGTGGAGAAGCTGTGGTTCGTGCCGCTCGCGGCGCTCACCGCGTTCCAAGCGGCCTCCGCGCAGCGCGAGATTGCGGCCACCGTCACTCTCGACGAGCATGGCGTCCTGCATCGTCTCGCGCAGGCGAGCTACGGCCTGTGCTTCTACGTGGTCAAGACCGTCTGGCCCTCGAATCTGGGCTGTCACTACCTTCTCGAACTCGACTTCGATCCGTTGAAGCCGATCTACCTCGCGGCGATCGCGAGCGTGGTGGTGCTCACAGTCGTGACGTTCCTGCTGCGCCAGCGCGTGCCCGGCTTGTTCGCGGCTTGGCTCATCTATGGCGTGCTCGTGTCGCCGGTGCTCGGCATCCTCCAGAGCGGTGCGCAGAAGGTGGCAGACCGCTACGCGCAACTCGGCTCGATCCCACTGGTGCTCCTCGCAGCCGGCGTTCTGCTCGCGTGGCTCGATAGCCGTCGCCAGCAGCTCGCGCGGGCACCGCTCTTCGTGCTCGCGTCGCTCGCGCCCTTCGCGCTCGGGCTCGGACTGCTCACGCGCGCTCAAGTGCGCGTCTGGTCGAGCTCGGAAGCGCTGTTCCAGCGCGCCGTGGCCGCGGACCCGGGCAACTACTTCGTGCTCCACAACCTCGCGGCGATGCTGTATCGCCGTCAGGCGTGGGCCGAGGCGATCGAGATCGAGCAGCGCTCGGTCGAGGCGCACCCAGGGCGCGGCAATGAGCTCGCGCGCCACACGCTGGGCCTGCTGTGCCAGATGCAGGGCCGCATGGACGAGGCGGAACGGGCTTGGCGCACTTCGGTCGAGTGGCAGCCGCAGGCGCAAGATCCGCGCTGGCATGGGCGGCTCGAGTTCTGGCTGCCCGATCCGAGCCTTTGCCTGACGGCGCTGCGCGGGCCGCTGGGGAGCCGCGGCGCTTGGGCCGAGCTCGCGGAGCTGTACGAGCGCGGGATCGCGCGGCGAGCGGACGTGGTGCAGCTCTACGTCGACCTCGACGGCCTCTACGCGCAGCTCGGTCGGGCGCCGGAGCGCGTCGCGCTTTGGGAGCGCGCCGACAAGGTGACGAGCCTGCCGCGCTCCCGCGTCGCGTCGGGACTCGGCCGAGCCCTGATCGCCGCGGGACGCGCGCGCGACGCGGAGCCGCACGTCTTCAAGGCTGCGGCGCTCGAGCGCAGCGGCGCGCAAGACGTTCTCGACGCGCTCTCGCAGGCGAACCAGCGCTCGGGGCTCCCGGCGACGCTGGAGCTGTTCGAGCGTGCGCGGCGCTCGTCCGTGCCGGGAGCGATGGTCGAGAACGGCATCGGCAAGGCGTACCTCGCGGCGAATCGACTGCAGGAAGCGGAATCCTACTTGCTGCGCGCGCAGGCGCTGGACTCCCAGTCGCGTGGGTACGTGGTCGATGTGTGTGAGCTCTTCCTGAAGCAGGGGCGCCGCGACGATGCCGTGCGCAACCTGCGCGCGCTGCTCGACATCGATCCGCAGAATGCGCGAGCGAAGGCGCTGCTGGCGCAGGCCGCCGGCGGGGGACGGTGAGCGATGCTGGTGTGGCTCGCACCGCTCGCCCTTGCCCTCGGACTCGGTTCCCATCCAGACTCGCAGTCGAGTTCCCGTCTCACGGTCATGGAGCAGGGCGCGGGACTCGAGCTCTCGATGCAGTCGCTGTCGCTGATCGAGTGCCTCGAACTCGACTCGGATGGCGACCGGCGGCTGTCGGAGTCGGAACTCGAGCGCGGCCGTGCCTCCATCGGCTCCTACCTCGACGCCCGCTACCAGATCGACCCCACCGGCACGCGCAATCCTTGGACCCTCGAGCTCGTCGACGGTGCCCAGACCGGCTACCAGCTGGTGCGGGCCATGACCACGTTCTCGATCGCGAGGGAGTGCGAGGAACTGAACGTGCGCTGTCGCCTGTTCCTCGAGCAGAACCCGCTGCATCGCGACGTGGCTACGATCGTCTGGCGCGGCGAGGATCCCGCCGTGTTCCTGTTCGGTGAAGGCGTCGAGCTGTGGAACTTTCGCTCAGCCTCCGCGCGCGGCGGCGGCGTGCTGGCGAGCTACTTTCTCCTCGGCGTCGAGCACATTCTCGGCGGCTGGGATCACTTGGCGTTCCTGCTGGCCCTGCTGGTGGCGGCGCGCGGCTTGCGCTCCCTGCTCGGCGTCGTGACGGCGTTCACGGCGGCGCATTCGATCACGCTGGCGCTCGCGGCGCTGGAGGTCGTGCGCGTGCCGGGACGACTCGTCGAGCTCGCCATCGCGCTCTCGATCGCGTACGTGGCCGCGGAAGTGCTGCTCGTGCGCCGCCCGGGAGCGCGCTGGGTCGAGGCGTTCCTGTTCGGTCTCGTCCACGGGCTTGGCTTCGCCGGATTCCTCGGCGAGTCGCTGGTGCTCGAGCCGCTCAAGATCACGGCACTGTTGGGCTTCAACCTCGGCGTGGAGGCCGGGCAGCTGATGGTCGTCGTCGCGGCGGCGCTGCTGGTCGCACGCGTGCCGGGTGATCGCAGCTACCGACAGCGGCGCGATGAGTGGCTCGTGCCGCGCTGGCTGCGCGGCGCGCTGGCGGCCTTGGCGCTGTGCGCTGGCCTGTACTGGTTCCTCGAGCGAGCTGGGTGGTTGCCTTGGGAGAGCGCGTGAGCCCGGCCCTGCTGGTGGCGGTCGGCGGCGCCCTCGGCGCCCTGCTGCGCTTCGGCACGATGCAGCTTGCGCGCGCGCTGTTCGGCGCCGGCTTCCCGCTCGGCACCCTCGCGGTGAATGGACTCGGATGTCTGGCCGCCGGGCTAGTGACCGCGTGGCTGGAGGCGCGCGGCGAGTCGGTGCAGCTGCGCGCGTTCCTCGCGATCGGGCTGCTCGGCGGCTTCACGACCTTCTCCGCCTTCGGCGTGGAGACGCTCGCGCTCTTGCGCGAGGGCCGCACGGCCGCCGCGTTGGGCTATGTGGTCCTGAGCCTCGCCTGCGGGCTGGGCGGCGTCGCACTCGGAATGCGCCTCGCGCGCTAGGTCCCGGCGCGGTGCAGCCGCCCGCGCGGCTGGTGGCGGATGACGTCTCCCTCGACCATGAACACGACGTCCTCGGCGATGTTGGTCGCGGAGTCGCCGATGCGCTCGAGGTGGCGCGAGACGGACAGCACCTGTACCGCGCGCTCGACGGTGGACGAGTCACGCTGCATGAGGCTCGTCAGCGTCTCGAACATGTGGCGCTGGAAACCGTCGACCTCGTCGTCGGAAAGGCACACCTTGCGTGCGAGCTCAGGATCCTGCGTGACGAGCGCGTCGAGGCTCTGACGCACCATGCGGCGCACGGACTCGACCATGCGCGTGAAGTCGATGTCGACGGGCAGCGGCGGGTGGGTCGAGAGGAACTGCGCGCGCTCGGCGATGTTGCCCGCGAGGTCGCCCATGCGCTCGAGGTCGTTGTTCACCTTGAGCACCGCGATGATGTAGCGCAGGTCGCCCGCTACCGGCTGGTGCAGGGCGAGCATCTTGAGGCACATGTCCTCGACCTCGAGTTCCTTGCGGTCGATGGCGTCGTCGCCGGCGGCCACTTCGCGGGCCAATTCCGGCTCGCGCGCGACGAGCGCGCGGATGGCGCGGTTGATCGACTCCTCGACGAGCGCGCCCATGGAGAGGACTTCCTTCTTGAGGCGGTCGAGGTCGGTCTGCAGGTGCTTGGTCATGGGCGGTGGGGAGCGGTTGCGCTCAGGCGGGGAAGTGTACGCGGAAGGTCGAGCCGCGGCCGGGGGCGCTCTCGAGCGAGACCGTTGCGCCGAGCGAGCTGGCGAGGTGCTTGACGATGGAGAGCCCGAGTCCGGTGCCACCGAGATCGCGCGAGCGGGCCTTGTCCACGCGGTAGAAGCGCTCGAACACCCGCGCTTGGTCGGCGGGCTCGATGCCGATGCCGGTGTCCTCGACCTCTACGCGCAACTCGCCTGGCCGGCGTAGGACGCGCGCCCAGACGTGGCCGCCCTCGGGCGTGTACTTGCAGGCGTTGTCGAGCAGGTTGTCGAGGATCTGCCGCAGGCTCTCCTCGTCGACCTGCACGGTGGCAGCGTCCTCGGGGAGCTCGAGCGCGAGCGTGATGCGCTTGCGCGCCGCGACATCGCCGAAGCGTGCCGCGGCGTCGCGCAGGCGCGCGCGCAGGTCGATCAGCGTGCGTTCGCCGCGGCCCTCGTTGGCCTCGATCTTGGCGAGCGAGAGCAGGTCCGTCACGAGCGCCGAGAGCCGCATGGACTGGTCGCGCACCCGGTCGAGGAAGCGCGACTGTATCTCCTTGGGCATTTCAGGATCGTCGATCATCGTCTCGATCATGCCGCGGATCGCCGTCAACGGCGTCTTGAGCTCGTGGCTCACGTTGGCGACGAAGTCGCGCCGTACGTTTTCGAGGCGTCGCAACTCCGTCACGTCGTGCATCACGAGCACCGCACCGAACAGCTGGCCGGCACCGTCGCGGATCGCCGAGGCACGCAGCTCGATCTCGACCTGCGCTCGCCCCGCATCTCCCGGGGGCACCAGCGAGCATGCCGCGGAGCGCGGCTCGCCGGTCTTGCGAGCATGGTCGAGCAGATCGCTGACCGCGAGCACGCGCGTCACCTCCCAGATGCGACGCCCTTCGACCGTTGCCGAGTCCGCGCCCAGCAGGCGCGCCGCCACCGCGTTCATGTGCACGATGCGCTCATCGGCGTCGATGGCGACGACGCCCTCGACCATGCCGCCGAGGATCGCGAGCACCTTGTTGCGATCGGCCGTGATCGTCTCGAGGCGCTCCTCGAGCTGGCGGTTCATCGTCGCGATGGCTTCGGAGAGGCGCGCGATCTCGTCGGCGCCTTCGACGGGCTCCGTCGGTCCCGCATAGTCGCCGCGGGCGATGCGCTCCGCGAGCGCGGCGGTCGCGGCGAGTGGAGCGGACACTCGACGGGCGAAGGACAGCGCGACGAGCACCGCGATGCTCGCCGCCGCGAGTGCCGTCAGCGCCGTCGAGACGCGCAGGCTCGTGATGCGCGCCTCGAGCTCGTCGAGCGGGTAGGCCGCGCGCACGAAGCCCGCGAGCTCACCCTCGATGCGCACGGCGCGAGCGAGGTAGCGGTAGGGGCGTCCGACGGTCTCGCTGTCGCGCTCGGCCGAGCCCTCTCCCGTGCGGGCGGCCGCTTCGATCTCGGGGCGCAGGCGGTGGTTGCCGATCGAGGCGGGATCGCGCTCGGAGTCGGCGATCACCACGCCGTCGGGCCGCACCAGCGTGAGCCGCGCTTGTCCCTCGCTGCCGAGGCGCTGGATGCGCACGACGAGGTCGGCGGCCGGCGGTTCATCCCAGCGCCCGGTGGCGACGTCCTGCAACAGGACGAGGCACGCGCGCAGCGATGCGTCGAGGTAGCGCAGCATGTCCGCCCGAGCGCGCCGCTCGAACCACACGCCGAGTGTGACGGTCGAGATCAGGATCAGCGCGACGCAGCCTAGGTAGAGTCGCCAGAAGAAGGACGCGCGCATCGATTGCGCGGGAGTGTAGCGCACAGCGGCCGACGGTCCTTGGGGGCCGAGCGAGGAAGTCATGGGGCGCACGCGCGCAGGTTCTCGGGCCGCGGGCACTCGGACAGCAGCGCAGCAGCGGGCGCCCTAGACGGCGAACTCGGCGTCGCGGAAGCGATACCCCACACCGCGGATGGTCTCGATCAGCTCCCGGCAGCGGCCGAGCTTGCGGCGGATCGAGCCGATGTGGACGTCGATGTTGCGGTCGATCACGACCGCGTGATCTCCGATGGCGCGCGACAGCAGTTGGTCGCGCGAGAACACGCGGCCGGGGTGCGTGGCGAGGAAGTGCAGCAGGCGCATCTCCGTCGCGGTCATCGTGATTGGCTCGCCGTCGACGGTGACGACGTGCTTGGTGGCGTCGACCACGAGCCCGTCGCGCACCACGCGATCGCCGTTCGCGCGGACCTCGCGCAGGGGACCGCGCCGCAGCACGGCCTTCACGCGCGCGAGCAGCTCCTTCGGGCTGAAGGGCTTGGTGACGTAGTCGTCGGCGCCCAACTGCAGGCCGAGCACGACGTCGCTCTCCTCGCCCTTGGCGGTGACCATGATCACCGGGATCGCGGCCGTCAACGGGTCCGCCTGCAGGCGCTTGCAGATCTCGAGCCCGTCGATGCCGGGCAGCATCAGGTCGAGCAGGACGAGGTCCGGGTTCTCCTTGCGGATCCGATCGAGCCCCTCCTCGCCGTTGCGGCTAGTGACGACGAGGTAGCCCTCGCGTCGCAGGTTGTACTGGACGACTTCGAGGATGTCGGCCTCGTCCTCGATGACGGCGATTTTTTCGCGCTTGGACATGGGGTCCCTTGGGGATGCTCGGATCGGGGTCTTGATGGACGTGACGGAGTACGTTTCTCGTCCGTGAAGCCGCGATAAAGCAACGCACAAGACCTTCGCCGCGCCCCGAGGCGGCTTCAAGCGGGAGCTTTCCCTTGGCCCGCGGCGGGCTTTGCGGTTGCCCTGCGTGCCTCGCAGGGTCTACTAGGGCGGGCCAGCCGCCTTCGGGGCACCCGCGGGGCTCCCACGGGCCCCCGTCGCCGCTCCGGTCCTCCCCATGCATCCCTTGCCCGCAGCTCGGAACTCCTGATGGCCCCGGCCTGGACCGAGATTGCCCTGATCGCGCCCGTGGGCTGGCTCGAGCTCGTGGCGGAGACCCTGTCGCTCGGGCCCTGTTCCTCCGTGGCCTTCGGGCGGCCGTCCCTCGCCACTCCGGAGCCGCCGGCGGGCTTCGAGTGGGTGCGGGCCTACGTGATCGAGGACGACGACACGCCGGCCCTGCGCGCGCAGGTCGAGGCCACGGTGGGAGGGCTCGCCGAGCTCACCGGCGCCGAGGAGCTGCGCGGCCTCGCCGTGCGCTTCCGACGCCTGCCGGCCGAGGACTACGCCACCTCGTGGCGCAAGAGCTGGAAGCCCCTGCGCGTCGCGGACTTCGCCATCGTGCCGCGCGACTTCGCCGGCGCCCTGCGCCCGACCGACCGGCGCCTCGTGCTCGAGCCCGGCGGCGCCTTCGGCACCGGCCGCCACCCGACCACGCGCGGCTGCCTGCGCGCGCTCTCGCGCCTCGTGCGCCCCGGCGACCGCGTGCTCGACGCCGGCTGCGGCAGCGGCATCCTCGCCGTCGGCGCGGCCCTGTGCGGCGCGCGCGAGGCCTTGGGCTTCGACATCGACCCGACCGCCATGCCCTACGCGCGCGAGCTCGCCCTCTGGAACGGCGTCGAGGAGCGCTGCGAGTTCCGCGCCGGCACCTTCGAGTGCCTCGGGCCCGCCGACACCGGCTTCGACGGCGTGCTCGCCAACATCTTCGCCGACCTGATCCAGGCCCACGCCGAGGACATGGCCGCGCGCCTGCGCCCCGGCGGCTGGTTTGCCTTCTCCGGCTGCCTCGACAAGAAGCGCTACCCGACCGTCGCCGCCATCGAGGAAGCCGGCCTCGTCCTCGACACCCTCCACACCCGCGGCCAGTGGGACACCTTCGTCGGCCACAAGCCCTGACCGCGTTGCGTCCGCGTCCGTGGGTCGAGTCCACGGATCAGGTCCAGAGTTCCTCCGCAGCGCGGCGGTCGAGGAAGCTTGCGGCGGGGTGCGAGTCGTACGAATGTCGGAGCGCAGTCCGAGGACTGCGAGACATGAACGATGCACCGCGCGAGACGAAGCGAGCCACGGACCTCCTGCGACGCTGGCAGGAGTAGGACGATCGCGAGGCGCTCGACGAGCTGCTGCGCGAGGAGGTCGCCGCGGTGGCGGCGCGACTGCGGGCGCGTGGGCGCGGCATGCTGCGACCTTCGGTGAGCGCCAGCGATCTGGCGCAGGAGGCGGTGTTCCGGCTGCTGCGGCTCGAGGAAGCGCCGGAGTTCGCCGATGCGGGCGCGCTGCGCGCGTACCTGTGGACGGCAGCGTGGCGGCTGCGCGTGAACAAGGCCCAGGGCCGGGCGCGCGAGCCGGTGCGCATCGACGCGCAGCAGTCGCAGGAATTCGCGCTCGCGATGCCGGGCGCCGGCGGGCTGTCGCAGGCCGAGCGCGCCGATCAGGCGCAGGCCATGGCGGTGGTGCTCAACCTGCTGCGCGAGGAGGACCGCGAGGTGCTCGAGTCGATCTACTTCCGGCAGGAGGCCATCGAGGCCTACGCGCAGCGGCACGCGATCGCGCGCGCGGCGGCCGACATGCGTCTCTCCCGGGCGCGGCGGCGCCTCGCGGAGAAGCTCGCGGACTGGTCCGACCTCGTCACCTGACGCGCGCGCTACGGTCGCGCGAGCGACTCGATCTGTTCGAGGATCTCGAGCGCCGTGGGGCGATCGGCGTGGCTCTGGCCGACGTGCGACCAGCGCACGAGGCCTTGCTTGTCGAGCAGCAGGCTCGAGGGCACGGCGATTTCGTCGCGGATGCCGAGCGCGTCGACGAGCGCGACATCGGCGTCGTAGAGCATCGCCCACGGCGGCTCCTGCCCGTAGCCGAAGGTCAGGTTCCACGCCTCGCGGAACGCGTCGAGCCCGCTCTTCGGGACGGGGTAGACGATGCAGACCTCGGTGTCGCCGCGCTCGAGCCGCGCGCGCTCCTTGCCGAGCGCCTTGAGCTGCGCCGTGCAGTCGATGCACACCTGTCCGCCGAAGCCGCGCAGGATCACGAGCAGCACGTTGCGCTTGCCGCGCAGCGCGTCGAGGTCGAAGGGCTCGCTGCTGCCGGCGCGCGCGAAGCGCGTGAGCGGCAGGCGACGCCCGAGGTGCTCGCCCGGCTTGGCAACGCCCTCCGGATCGCGCAGGGCGACGCTGCGGCCGGCGGCGACTTGGTAGCCGTCGCTGTCCGTGGCGCTCGCGGAGCCCGTGGCATAGAGCTCGATGAGCCGCGGCAGGATCTGGCGCTCGTAGGCGGTCCAGGGCTGCGCGCGGGCGGGCGGCGGAGCGGGCGGCGCGGCCTGCAGTCGCTCGCGCAGGGGCGCCTCGGCGAGCGGCGCGGCCGGGAGCGCGGGCGGCGGCTGCAGCGGCGAGGCGAGCTCCGCGAGCCAGCGCTCGAGCGCTGCGCTGTCGATGGCTCCGACGCCCTCTTCCTACCACGAGCCATCGTGAGCCCGACGCGGGCGAGCGAGCTCGTAGGTCTCCTCGCGCCAGCCATCCGCGGTGGCGAAGCGCCAGCGGCCGATGAGCGCGCCCTGACGCACCGAACCTTCCGCGAGCAGGTGGCCCTGCGCGTCGCAGGCCTGCACGAGCCCCTGGGGCTGGTCGCTCTCGAAGAGCGCACCGAGCCAGATCCCGCCCGCTGCGTGGCGACCGGTCCACAGACCCTGCTTGCGGCCGTCGACGAGCGCGCCGGAGCGGCGCACGAGCGACAGGTCGGCTTCCTCGGCGGGCGACTGCGGCGCGCGGCTGCGCTCGACAACGAGCGTGACACCGCTCGGAGTCGGGTACGACGCGCGCGCCGGTCGCGGTGAAGAAGCCGAGGCCCGCGACCACGGTGTAGTTGCCCGGTGCGAGGTTGGTCTGCAGGGTGCTTCCGATCGGCAGACCGTTCGTGCCGCTGAACTGCTGCGTGCCGTTGATCGTCAGGCTGATGACGTCCTAGCGGGCGCTGTTCGTGAGGCGCAGCGTGCCGGTGCGCGCCCCAGCCGGGACGTTGACGCGGATCGTGCTCGCGGAGACGAACAGCGGGATCACGTCCGTGGTGCTGGTCGCGGTGAGAAAGCGCACGCGCCAGGGAATCTGGCCGCTCCAGAGCGCGCCGCTCGCGTCGCGGTTGAACGAGGAGCCGCTGATCGTGATCTCGGAGCCGACGGAGCCGCTCGTGGGCGTGAACGAGCTGGCGACGGGCGCCGAGATGACCGAGTAGGTCGCCGCGCTCGTCGACATCACGGTGAAGCCCTGCGAGAGGCTGATGGGCGCGGACTGGGCCCCGGCGGGGACCACGGCCGTGACGCGGGTCGCCGACACGAAGGTCGGCGTCACGGTCGCGACGCCGCCTCCGATCGAGAAGCGCACGCGCCAAGGGATCGAGCCGGTCCACAGGGCGCCGTTGACGTCGCGGTGGAAGTTGGTGCCATCGATGGTGACCGTCGAGCCGACCGTGCCGCTCGCCGGGCTGAAGCTGGTGATCGCCGGCCGCTGGGCGAGGGCCGAGCCGGAGAGGCCGCACCAGGCGACGACGGCGAGGAGGACGAAGGCGAGCTGCTGGAGGAGATTTTTCATGGGAGTCTCGTGAGGCTGGGAGTCGTGCGGAGGTGGGCCACGCGGTCCGTACTCCTCTCCCAACAGGCCGCCCGGCGAGATCCAACCGGCGCGCTCGAGAAAACTTGCGCCGAGGCGAGCAAGCCCCGGCTCGGGGGCCATGTGGTGCTCTCGCCCGCATCCCCGGAACAAGCCAGCGAGCGCCGACGCCCGAGGTTCGGACGCCGGCGCTCGCCGTGCGGGAGGCTGGTGGGAGCTAGTTGAGGCGCGTGAAGACCTTGGAGCCGATCTGCATCCCGTTGCCGTCCGTGGTGAAGGCGAACCGCAGGTCGGCCGGGGCGAAGCCCTGCTCGGTGACGCGGATCGCGCCCGCCGCGATCGGCGGCCAAGTGAAGTTCGAGCGCGAGATCTGGCCCGGGGCGCCGTTGACGATCGAGAACTCCTCGATCGAGCCCGTCAGGTCCGGCGCGAAGGTCAGGCGGTCGACGTTGATCACCGTGAAGCTGACCGGCGACGTGTTCGACTGCAAGATCTCCTGATTCTCCCAGCGACCGATCAGGCGCGCGTCGATGGCGACGTTGCCACCGCCGTTGTTCCCGCCACAGGTGTTGCCACCGCCCGTGTTGCCACCGCCCGTGTTGCCACCGTTGCCGGTGCCCGGGGCCGGGGGAGCGTCGTTGGCGCCGCCGCCGCCGCAGGAGGCGAGCGCCACGAGCAGCCCAGCCAGGACCAGCTGCGTGGCCGCGGGGCGGGCGGTGGGGGCTGAGGTCGAGGTTCGGGCGGTCGTGGCGAGGTTGGCGAGGGCGAGGTTGGCGAGGGCGAGGTTGGCGAGGGCGAGGAGTGCGTTCTTCACGGGAGTGCTCGGGGCGCGGGGGAGAGGTGCTTGGTTGGGAGCGGCCACATGGGCCGCACACTCCTCCGGACAGGCCCGAGCCCGCCCTCCAACTGACTTTTCAAGAAAACCGACGCCGGCCGTCCACCGACCCTGCCGGCCGGACCGGCGACGCTCCCGGGGGCGCTGCAACCGCCGCTCGCTCTCCGCCGTGGCGGGCGCCCCTTCCTCGAGTGAAGAACGAGCGCTGCGACGCCACCGGGGCGGGGGAGCCGCGAGCCGCGGACCCCGCGCTCCAGCGCCGGGGTCCGCGCGCGGGCCTCAGGCCTTCTTGGCGGCCTTCTTCTTGGCAGCGGGCTTTCCAGCAGGCTTGGCAGCCGACTTGCTCGCAGCCCGCTTGGCCACGGGCTGCTTCGCGGGCGCCGCGGGAGCGCTCGAGCCGCTGAGCGTGGCGAGGACCGCATCGACGTGGCCAGCGACCTTCACCGGCGACCAGACGGCGGCGAGCTTGCCCTGCTCGTCGATCAGGAAGGTCGAGCGGATCGTGCCCTGCACCTTGCGGCCATACATGAGCTTCTCGCCGAAGGCGCCGTAGGCGCTGGCGACCTTGCTGCCCTCGTCGACCAGAAGATCGAAGGGCAGCGTGAACTTCGCGCGGAAGCCAGCGTGTGACTTGAGCGAGTCGGCGGACACGCCGAGCACGACCGCGCCGGTCTTCTGCAGCGCGGAGTGCTGGTCGCGGAAGTCGCAGGCCTCGACCGTGCAGCCCGGCGTGTTGTCGCGCGGGTAGAAGTACAGGACCACCTGCTTGCCCTTGAGCGAAGCGAGCGAGACGGTCGCGCCGGAGGTCGAGGGCAGGGAGAACGCGGGGGCTTTCTGGCCAGGCTTCAACATGCTGACACGATAGCGAGCGGGCGCGGGGTCGCGCGTTATCTTGGGCGCGATGGTCCGCACCGAATCGACGATGCTCTCGCTCGGCACGCCCGCTGCCGATTTCGCGCTCCCCGACACGAACGGCCGCACCGTCCGGCTCGGCGAGTTCGCCGCAGCCAAGGCCTTGGTCGTCATGTTCCTCTCGAACCACTGCCCGTTCGTGAAGCACATCCAGTCCGGGATCGTCGCGCTCGCCCGCGACTACCAGCCGCGCGGCGTCGCCTTCGTCGCGATCGCCTCCAACGACGTCGGCACGCACCCGCAGGACGGCCCGGCCGAGATGGTCCGCGAGGCCCAGGCGGCCGGGTACACCTTTCCCTACGTGTTCGACGCGACCCAGCAGGTCGCCAAGTCCTACCGCGCGGCCTGCACGCCGGACTTCTTCGTGTTCGATTCCGCGCACAAGCTCGCGTACCGCGGCCAGCTGGACTCGGCGCGCCCGGGCAACGACCGTCCGATCGATGGCGCCGACCTGCGCGCGGCCCTCGACAGCCTGCTCGCCGGCCGCCCGGCCCCCGCGCAGCAGCGCCCGAGCATGGGCTGCAACATCAAGTGGCGCCCGGGCAACGAGCCCGAGTGGTTCCCGCGCTGATTTCGGGTTTCGGGCGAAGGATCGGGCCCGCGAGCGCCCCTAAGCGCGCGAACGTGTGAGCCAGCAACCCAACAGCGAACCGGACGGCGATCCGGGCGAACGGGGCGAGCTCGAGCTGCGCGACCGGATCCTCGCGGGGGACCGGGAGGCGGCCGGGCAGCTCTTCCAGACCCACTTCGAGGGGCTGTATGAGTTCGTGCACTACCGGGTCGGCGGCGACCGCGCGCTCGCCGAGGACATCGTGCAGGACACCTTCGTGGTCGCGCTGGAGGGGCTCTCGAGCTTCGACGGGCGCTCGAGCCTGCACACGTGGCTGTGCGGCGTCGCGAAGAACAAGCTGCGCGAGAGGCGGCGCAAGCGGAAGGCGGTGCCGCTGTCGGACGTGCTCGACGAGGCCTCGGACGACATCGACCTTGTGCTCGCGCGCGTGTCGAGCGAGCCGCTGCCCGACTGGGTGCTCGAGCGCAAGGAAACGCGCGAACTCGTCGGCGCCACGCTCTCGAACCTGCCGCCGGACTACCGCCGCGCGCTCGCGGGCAAGTACCTGAAGGGCGAGAGCGTCGCGCAGCTCTCGGTCGCGCTCGCCAAGTCGCCCAAGGCCACCGAGTCGCTGCTGACGCGCGCGCGGCTCGCTTTTGCCGAGGTTTTCGAGCTGCTCGCCAAGCGGCGCGGAGGCGTCGATTGAAGCGCGACTTCGACGTGCTCGACGCGAACTTGGCGCAGCTGATCAAGCTGTGGGAGCCCGTCGTCGCGCGCGAGGAGTTCCGCGCCGGCGTGGAGCGCGACTTCGTGGCCGCCGTTGCGCGCCGCGGGCTGCGTGTGGTCGCGCAGGAGCGCCCCCAGCCCGGCACGCCCTCGCAGCGTCGTCGCCGCACGCTCTCGGGTCCGCTGCTGCGTCTCGCCGCCGCCGCTTCGGTCGCGCTGCTCGCGTTCGTGGCTTGGGAGCGCTTCGCGCGCGAGCCCGACGTCGTCGTCGCGACCGTCGAGGTGATCCTCGGCCGGGGCGAGGTCGCCTCGCGCTCGATGCGCGACGGCCCGTGGAGCGCAAGCCCCGCCGGCCTCGAGGCCCCGCCGCTCGAGCTCGCGGGCGAGTTCCTTGAGGTGCTTTCGCCTGAGGAGGCGCCCGCGCGCTTCGCGAGCGAGGGCCGTGAGCCATGGAGCCTCTTCCCCGGGTCGCACGTGACGCTCGAGCGCGGCCCGGACGGCCCGACGGCGCAGTTGCACTCCGGCGGACTGGTCGCGAGCGCCCCGGCGCGTGTGCGGACGACCGAGGGCGAGCTCGTCGCGTCGCGTGGGGCCGTGCGGGTCGCCTTCGAGCGCCCCGAGGATCCGCGCTTGCTGGCGCTCGCCCCCGAGGCTCGCGAGTGGATTCACGTGAGCGCACGCGCAGGCTCGGTCGAGCTGCGCGGCCGCGAGCGCGGAGTGCTCGCGCTCGAGCGCGTCGCGGAGGCCTGGCTCGCCGACGGCTCCGCGTGGCCCGCGCCCGCGGAGGAGCCCGACGAGCCCGATCGCACGGAACTCGGCAACGAACCGACGACCCCGCCGGACGCGCTCCCGAGCGAAGGGCTCTTCGGCGCCGTGACCTTCGCGGGCGCGCCGGTCGCGCGCTTCCGCGTCGTCACGCTCCAGCAGGTCAACCTGCCGCAGCGCGCCGAGCCGCGCGCGTTCGCGATCGAGGACGCGCAAGGACGCTTCGCGCTCTCAGACCTCGTCCCCGGCACGCATCGCGTCTACGTGATCGCCGAGGGATTCGCCGTCGCCAAGAGCGACCTCGTCGTCGTCGGGAGCGGCGTCGCGCAGCGGGTCGACCTCGCGCTCGAGCGCGGCGGCAGCGTCACCGGCAGCGTGCTGGACGCCGAGACCGGAACTCCCGTGCCCGGCGCCTACCTCGTCTCCGAGAGCGACACGCAGATCGCGGTGCTCTCGCTCGATCCGCCCGACAACGCCGGTTTCGACCGTGCGACCGTCGGTTTCGGCAACGGCAACTTCCGCTTCGAGCGCCTCGCGAGCGGCGACCAGATCCTGCGGGCGAGCGCTCCCGGCTACGGTGCCGCGTGGGTCGACGTGCTCGGGCTCGCCGACGGCGAGGAGCGCGGCGATGTCGTGTTCCGGCTGCCGCGCACGGGGCGCATCGAGGGCTCGGCGCTCGACGCCGCGGGCCTGCCGATTCCCGAGGTGATGGTGATCGCCTCGACCACCGACTTCGAGCGCAACCGCCCGTGCCTCACGTACCGTCGCGCGATCGGCGACGTCGAAGGGCGCTTCACGCTGCCCGATCTGGGCGCCGGAGCCTGGACCGTGCTCAACTTCGGTCCGGTCGCGAACCTGCGCGACGGCCAGTACACGCCGGAGTTCGCGCTCGCGGGCGTGCGCGTCGGCGAGGCGACCCGGGTCGACTTCCACGCCAAGCGTCCCAAGCGCGTGCTCAGCGGCGTCGTGCGCGACGCGCGGGGCGAGCCAGTGGCCGGGCTGGGCCTGATGCTCGCGCCCCGGGGCGGTGGGGACCCGACGTCGGGCAACGGCTGGAGCAGCGCTACGACGCTCGCCGACGGCGGCTATCGCATCCCCGAAGTCGAGCCGGGCGAGCACGACCTGTACGTGGCCAGGGGCGGCCTGACCGAGATGGTGTACGTCGAGAGCTTCGAGGTGCTCGGACGGGGAGACGCGGTGCACGACGTGGCACTGCCGGCGGGCGAAGCGCGCGGGCGCGTGCTCGACGGCGTGCGCGGACGCGGCATGGAGCTCGCCGTGGTCGTGCTCTACTCCTTCGAGCCCCATGGCACGCGGCGCTTCTCGGGCAAGGTCGTGACCGATGCGGAGGGCCGCTTCACGATGCGCCCGCTGCGCGACGGTCGCCACGAGCTGTGGGCCTACTCCGGCACCGAGGCCTACGGGCAGGAATCGGGAGCGCTCGTCGTCGAGGGCGGAGTGGCGCGCGGCGCGACCGAGTTCACGCTCTTCCCGGGCGGCTCGCTGCTCGTGCGAGTCTCGGCGGGCGGCAAGGGTCTCGTCGGCGCCGACGTGCGCTTCCACGACGAGCGTGGCCTCGAAGCGCAGCTCTCCGAGCGCACCACGACCGATGCCGCGGGCACCTACGTCGTCGGCGGCATCAAGCCCGGTCGTTGGCGCGTGAGCGCGAGCGACGCCGCGGGCCGCACCGCCGAGGCCGAGGTCCAGGTCGAGGTGGGGGCGCGGGCGCTCGCCGAGCTCGAGCTCGGCACTCGTTGAGACGCGCTCCTGCGAATCCGCGGAGGATCCGTCGCCCTCGCGCCACGAACCCTGCGACCCCGGGAGCTCCCGGGGCCGACCGCTACCCCCAAGGAACCTCGACCCGATGTCCAAGCCGCTCTCGCCCCTCGTGATCCTCCCCGTCGCCCTCGCGTGTGGCATCGGCGGTGGCATGATCGGTGCCCGCCTGTCCGCGCCCAGCAACACTCCCGCCATGGAAGTGCAGGCCAGCGCCCCGGCGCCGGAATCGCCGCGGCTTGCCCAGCTTGAGGCCCGCGTCGACAGCCTGTCGCAGGCGCTCGAGATCGGCCTGTCGAGCGGCTCGACGCGTGTCGAGGCCGGCGACGACCAGATCGAGCGCGCCGTCGCGCGCTGGATGGAGCAGAACGGCATGCGTGGCGCGGGTGGCGCTCCGGCCGTGGCCGCGGCCGTCGAAGTCTCGCCCGAGAAGCGCCTCGCCGACGCCCTCGCGGCGCTCGAGAACCCCGAGCTCACCGACACCGAGCGCCAGAAGATCTGGGCCGAGATCGCCAAGGCTGGCCTCGTCGACCAGCTGCTCGCGCAGTTCGAGGAGCTCGCCAAGCTCGCGCCCAACGACCCCGACGCGCAGGTCGAGCTCGGCTCCGCCTACCTGCAGCGCCTGTTCCAGGCGACGCCCGGCCCCGAGCAGGGGCAGTGGGCCGGCAAGGCCGACAAGGCCTTCGACGCCGCGCTCGCGCTCGACGCCAACCACTGGGAAGCGCGCTTCTCCAAGGCCGTCTCGCTCTCCTTCTGGCCTCCGATCTTCGGCAAGCAGAAGGAAGCCGTCACGCACTTCGAGACCCTGCTCTCCCAGCAGTCGCAGAGCTCCGCCAAGGACCCGCGCTTCGCCCAGACGCACCTCCTGCTCGGCAACCTCTACCAGCAGTCCGGCAACGCCGCCAAGGCGAGCGAGACTTGGACCGCCGGCCTCGCGCTCTACCCCGACAACGCCTCGCTGAAGGAGAGGCTCGGCCAGTAGTTTGCGCCGCTCGCTGGCTCTTCGCCGCGCCCCGGCCCGCTCACGCGGCCCCGGGGCGCGCACCGTTTCTCCGGACCCAGCACCAGCGTCGAGGCCGAGTCCGAGCAGGCCGCTGCTAGCAGCGGGGAGCTGCTCAGGCTCGGGGGGCGCGCTGCCAGCACTCGGCGATTCCCTCGCGCAACTCGCGCTGCGGAGCGAAGCCGAGCGCGCGCAGCTTGCGTGTGTCGGGCACGCGGCGGCGCACGGAGCCGGGAGGCGCGGGGCGGGCGTCGACCTTGGGGTGGAAGCCCGTGACGTCGAACACGACCTTGGCGAGCTCGGCGATCTGAGTCTCGCGATCCGAGCCGATGTTGTAGAGACCGCCGTGGCCTTCGAGTGCTGCCTTCAGCACGGCACACAGGGCGCGGGCGGCGTCGTCGACGTGCAGGAAGGAGCGCGTCTGGTCGGCGCCGAAGACCGGGAAGGGATCGACCTTGGCACGGGCGCGCGCGAGGAACTCGGGGATGACGTGGGTGGGGCCCATGCGCGGTCCGTACACGTTGTGGAAGCGCACGACGATGGGAGTGAAGCCCCCGAGCCTGGCGGCGCCGAAGACGGCGCTCTCGCCGGCGATCTTGCTGGCGGCGTAGGACCAGCGCGGCAGCGCGATGTCGTCGATCGCGAGCAGCACGTCCTCTGGGGTAGGGATCGGCGCGAGGTTGCGGTCGACGGACGCGGCGTAGTTCTCGCTCGAGGAGGCGAAGAAGAACGTGCGGCAGCCGGACTCGAGCGCGGCATCGAGCGCGTTGAGCGTGGTACGCATGTTGACCGCCATCGTCTCGTAGGGATGGTCGGTGACGTACTGCACGCCGACGATGGCGGCGAAGTGGAAGAAGGCGTCGAAGCTGCCCCTCAGGAGCGCGCGGTCCTGCGCGAAGTCGCCACGGCGCAGCTCGAGTCGGCCCGGGTGGCGCGTGGCGAGCGCCTCGAGATCGCCGAGGCCGCCCTTCTTGCCGACGTCGACGGTGGTGACGGTGTCGCCCTGCTCGAGCAGCTGACGCACGAGCTCGAAGCCGATCACTCCAGCGCCTCCGGTCACGAGGTGTCGCATCACGATCCGTCCTTGGGTGCGCGCGCTAGTGCGCGGCCTTACGCTCGTAGTCGCCGCGCCCGTAGACCTTGAGCGCGATGTCGCGGCGCACGAAGTCCGCCGCGCAGGCGTCGACGATCATGTTCCACGGGTCGATCACGATCGCGCCCGGGCGCAGCTCGGCCTTGAGCAGGTCGGCGAGGAACGGGCGGTAGAGCGGATCTGGCAGGCAGATGATCACGGCATCGGCGCCGGCCACGACACTCTTGGCGTCCTGCGAGACAGAGAGCTCCGGGCACTCGTCCCAGTGCGTGACCAGTGGGTCGTAGGCGCACACGTCGGCGCCCTTGGCGGCGAGCGCGCGGCCGACGAGTTCGCTCGGCGTGCTGCGCGTGTCGTTGACCCCGGGGCGATAGGTGACGCCGACGAGCGCGACCTTGCGACCGGCGAGGGAGCCCACGAAGTGCTCCTCGATCCAGCGCACGGCGCGCATGGGCATGGCCTCGTTGGTCAGGATCGCGCTGCGCGAAAAGGGCATCGTGACGTCGAGGCCGAGCAGCTTCTCCGCGCCGTACTTGGCGAGCAGCGCGTCCTTCGTGAGGCAGTAACCGCCGACGCCGAGGCCTGGGAGCATCATGTTGTCGTGCGTGCCCTTGCGCATGCGCACGGACTTCACGATGTCGAACAGGTCGACGCCCGCGCCCTCGGCCAGCTTGGCCCACTCCTCGATGAAGGCGATGTTGGTCGCGCGGTAGCTGTTCTCGAGCAGCTTGGCCATCTCGGCCGCGCGGGTTGACTTGTGGCGCCAGAGCGGGAACTTCTCGACGTTCACGTACTGCGCGAGGAAGTCGCGCGCGGCGTCGGCGCTCGCGGCGTCGATGCCGGCGTAGGCACGCCAGAAGTTGTTGACGCTGTCGAGGTAGTCAGGCCCCGGCATCACGCGCTCGTAGCAGTAGGCGAGCTTCGGCGGGCTCTTCGCCACGTCGACGCCCTGCTTGCGCTGGCCTTCGCACAGCGCCGGGTAGAGCACGCGGTCGCACAGGCCGATCGGGAGCGTGCTCTCGACGGTCACTAGCGTGCCCGGGCGCATGTACGCGCCGACCATGCGCATGGCGGCGGCGTAGCCTTCGGTCGGAACCACGAGCGCGTCGACTTGACCCGCCTCGCGCTGCACGTCGAGGTTGATGCACGAGACCACGATGTCGGCGAGGCCGATCGAGCGCGGGTCGTTGGAGCCGACGAGGTTGCGCGCGACCGTGCAGGCCTCGTGGATCACGCGCTCGAGGCTCGGGTCGTTGGCGTAGGTGGGGGAGCTACCCCGGTCGAGGCGGCCGACCTTGGCGCGGCCAGACTCGTCGTCGCGGTCGAGGCCGATCACGAAGTACAGGCGCTTGTCGGCGCGCTCGGCGCGGGCGAGGTTGCCGGCCACAGCGGTACCGACGAAGCCCAGACCGAGCACGAGCACCACTTCCTGCCCGGCGGCCTTGGCGGCGCGAGCGCGGGACTCGATTCCAGCGAAGTCCATCTCTAGAAATCCATCCCGAGCCGCAGCTTCAGCCCGTTCTTGACCTTGTACCAGCCGACCTTGAGGCCATCCCAGACCGTGACGCCGGGGACGGCGAACGGCACGTGGATGGGAACCTCCTTGTACTTGAACCCGGCGTGCAGGGCGCGCAGCAGCAGCTCGCTCTCGATCTCGTAGCCCCTCGCGCTCAGCTTGAGCGTGTAGAGGCGCTCGGCCTTGAAGGCGCGGAAGCCCGACTCGGTATCGGTGAGCCAGCGCCAGGTGACCGCGAAGGAGATGCACTTCAGGCCCCAGTTGCCGAACTTGTTGATCGTCGAGGTGCGCAGCGTGCCGAGCATGCGGCTACCGACGACCATGTCGACCGGACCTTCCTCGAAGGGCTTGAGCAGCACCGGGATCTCCTCCGGCAGGTGCTGGCCGTCGGAGTCCATCACGATCACGATGTCGGGCTGGAACTGGCGCGAGGCCTCGACACCCTTGATCAGGGCGTAGCCCTTGCCGCGCACCATCTCGGGCTCTGGAACGGTCGCTCCGGCCGCCCTGGCGGCGGCGGCTGTACCGTCCTTGGATGCGTCGGCGGTGACGACGACATGGTCGACGAAGGGCAAGGTGCGGCGGACGATCTCGGCGATCCCCTTCTCGAGGTTGTACGCCGGGAGCACCGCGACGACTTTTTTGGTGCGGGTCATGGGGTCGAACCTCTTCGAGAGACGCCGCTGCGATTCTAGAGGTGCGGGGGTCTCGGAGGCCAAGTCGCGGGTGGCCGGGAAGGACTTTCGTCCCGAAGTTGGGGCGATCTAAGCCGTTGCGCTGTGGAGTGGGACGGGTGGGGCTCGCTACACTCCTTGTTCTAGCACTGCACGAGATCACTCACCGACCACGCCGCGCTCCCATGTCCCCTGAGCCCATGGCCACTGCACAGACCTCGATTCCGCTCACCTACAACGGCAAGACCGTGCCGCTGCCCCTGATCGAGGGCACGGAAGGTGAAGTCGCGATCGACATCCGCAACCTGCGCGCCCAGACGGGCCTGATCACGTTCGATCCGGGCTACGCGAATACGGGCGCGTGCAAGACCTGCGGCCTATCATTGGCGGCGCGCTACTCCACACGGCCGGGGGCAGGAACCGGGAGCTGGTGCATGCTGTGGAATACATCGTGTGCGCCACCGGAGGAGAGCCATGGCCGCCAGGAACC
>SXGT01078377.1_pt1 | contig 55031 bp, 47 predicted proteins | sample 3176221 | NCBI WGS metagenome assembly SXGT01 (sample SAMN11356862, study PRJNA531348) | freshwater metagenome | isolation source: freshwater sample F1-120 | place: China: Fuxian Lake, Yuxi | collected 2017-12-25
GCCGTTCATCGTCTTTGATGACGCTGACCTGGATGCAGCCGTTGAGGGCGCTATCGCGTCGAAGTACCGCAACAGCGGACAGACCTGCGTGTGCGCCAACCGATTCCTCGTGCAGTCGGGCGTGTACGTCCAGTTCGCCGAAAAGCTGGCTGCGGCCGTGTCCCGCTTGCAGGTAGGCAACGGCGTGGATTCCGGTGTCCAACAAGGCCCGTTGATTGACCCACCCGCGTTGAGCAAGGTCGAAGAACTTGTGGCCGAAGCTGTGAAGGCCGGTGCCACGGTGGCGGTCGGTGGCAAGCGCCACAAGCTCGGTCGAACCTTCTTTGAGCCGACCGTCCTGACGCAAGTGACTGAGAGCATGCGTGTGGCCAACGAAGAAATCTTTGGTCCTGTTGCGCCTCTGCTGCGGTTCGAAACCGAGGAAGATGCAATCCGCCTCGCCAATTGCAGCGAATTTGGCCTCGCCTCCTACTTCTTTTCTCGAGACCTCGCGCGTGTCTGGAGAGTCGCGGACGCTATCGAAGCTGGCATGGTCGGCGTGAACACCGGCATCATCAGTACGGCCGTGGCGCCTTTCGGAGGCGTCAAGCAGTCCGGTATGGGGCGTGAAGGCTCTCGCTACGGAATCGAAGAGTACATGGACACCAAGTACGTGTGCCTCGGCGGACTGCAACGATAAAAGGATAACCTCATGGAAACTGAGCAACAACTGCGTGCCGACCTCGCTTCCTGCTACCGCCTGTTCGACTGGCTGGGTTGGACGGAACTCATCTTCAACCACATCACAGTGCGTGCACCATCTGCTGATGAAAGCAAGCCCGAGTACCTGATTAACCAGTTCGGGTTGCACTACGCAGAGGTTCGGCCGGAGAACCTGGTCCGCATCGACATCGACGGCAATACTCGCGATGGCAGTACGGCACGGGTCAACCGGGCGGGCTTCGTCATCCACAGCGCCATCCATGCGGCACGAGATGATGCTCATTGCATCATGCACATCCACACCACAGCCGGATGCGCCATTTCGTGCAAAGAAGATGGCCTGCGCCACGACAACTTTTACAGCGCCATGCTGTACGACGACGTGGGCTACCACGACTATGAAGGCGTCACCACCAACCTGGACGAGCAACCTCGCCTGGTGAAGTCGCTGGGCAGCAAGAACCACCTGATTCTTCGCAACCATGGTCTGCTTGTCGTGGGGCCAGACATTCCAACGGCGTTCAACCGTCTTTGGACGCTGCAACGTGCCTGTGAGATTCAGCTGGCCTCTGACAGTGGGCGTGGTGAAAACAGAGCCATTTCCCAGCAGCTTCTTGAGACGGTGCCCCAGACGCGCGTCGCGGGCCGCGGTGACGTCAATCGGCTTATCTTCGACGCGATGCTTCGCAGAGCGGGTCTCCTGACGGCTTAAAAGCCGTGGATGCCGGTCGCGCTTGCTGTGCGTGCCCGGTGTCTTCTTCAGCCCGTAATGGCAGTCTCTTGCTGAAACGCATGAATTACCCGAGCGGTGTCCTCAGGCGTACCGATGCTGATACGCACCCATTCGGGCAGGGCGTAGGAATTCACAGGCCGAACAATCAGCGCGTGCCGTTCAAGGCGATTGCTCCAGGCCACCCCGTCACCAACCTTGGCCAGCACGAAGTTGGTGTGCGACTCAACAGTGCGAATGCCCAGCTCGTTCAGGCTACGCACAAGCAGTTGACGGCATTGGTCGTTGTTCGAAATCGTCTTGCGCAGAAACTCTGTGTCCTGCAACGCCGCTGCTGCCGCGACCTGAGCCTGCTGGGTCACGGTAAACGGCGGTCGAACTCTGCGGAGCATGTCAGCCAGAGGTTTCTGGGCAATTCCGTATCCAACGCGAAGGCCTGCAAGGCCGTACGCTTTGGAGAACGTTCTGGTTACCAGCAGATTGGGAAACTTGCGCACCCACTCCACGCTGTCGGTACGCAACGCAGATGGCAGGAATTCAAAGTAGGCCTCGTCGAGGAGAACGATGACGTGCTGGGGGACGTCGCTCAGGAATCCGAACAGCTCATCGGGGTTGAGGCAAGTCCCGGTGGGATTGCCAGGGTTGGCGATGTAGATGAGGCTGGGAGATTCCGCGAGCGTCGCACGAAGACCCTGAAGGTCAACGGTGAAGTCAGGCGACGGCACGACGATGGATTTGGCACCAACGCGCTGCACTGCATTGACATAAGCTTGGAAAGAATACTGTGCGTAAGCCGTTTTGCGGTCAGCATCCAGGATGGTGGCCACAGCGTTGCCAATCACGCTCTCGGAGCCGGCTCCGACCACAACCCAGTCCTCAGGCACGCCATGGTGCGCGGCGATGGTTTCGATGAGTTCCTTGCAATCGTTATCGGGGTACCGAGAGACATCGAGCTGAGCCGCTGCGAGCGCCTGCAGGGCTCGGGGACTTGCGCCGAATGGGTTTTCGTTGGACGCCAGTTTTGCGATTTGGCCTGGCTGCACCTTCAGGCGCTGAGCAAGGTCACTGATGGGCAACCCGGGCACATAGGCGCGCAGGGAGGCAATGTGGGAGGGAAGGTCAGGTGTTTGGCTCATGTTGAGACTGTGCTCCTGCCCGAGGCCTTTGACCAGTCTCTTGCCATGTTCGCGATTGCCTTAGGCAATCAGCGGCTCATCCATTCGTAGTCGATTCAACGAAAGGTCAAGACATGACCCTCCAGCAACTTCGCGACCTTCTCGCCGTTGTGTCTCATGGTGGCTACCGCGCTGCAGCCCGTGCACTTGATGTGTCCCAGGCTGGCCTCACCAAGAGTCTTTCTCGGCTCGAGGAGGAGCATGCCGTGTCGCTGCTTCAGCGCACGGCAAAAGGGATTGTTCTCACGGCGGAGGGCGAAGTCTTCGTCACACGTGCAAGAGCTATTCTGGAGGAAGTTGAGCGAGCGGAAGATTGGCTTCAGGCACGTGGAAATCCTGATGCTGTTCAGGTGAAGCTAGGCTTGTCCATCGACCCTTCGTTGAGCGTGGCGCCGGCCGTTCTTAAGGACTTCCGCGCTGCACGCCCGAACGCCACCATTCATGTGACGCAGCGCTCGGCAAGTGAATTGCTTAGTGCGATTCGGGACAATCGACTCGACCTGGCTGTCATGCGCCTTCCGGATGCTCTGGAGCACGGGGACCTCCGTCTGGAAGTGTTGTATGACTCAACGGCAACGATTCTGGCTCGCAAAGGGCACCCTCTCGCCAGCGCCAAGACCATTTATGAACTGGCCAAGAGCGAATGGATTGTGGTCGGAGACCCAGCTCGACCAGGCGAACAGGATGAAAGCATCCGCGAACTCTTCTTGCAGCATCGCTTAGGACATCCCCGATTTGCCGTGGTTTCCGACTCTCTGTTTGGGGCAGTGTCGATGCTTCTGGAGTCGGACTGCGTCGCGCGGCTGCCACTCAGCGTGCTGCGTCATCCTCTTGCAGCAGGTGCTCTGACCGAGATATGCGTCAAAGAGCAACTCGACCTTAGCTATCAGGTAGGCGTCGTTTGTAAGTCGAGTCGCCGCCTCAGTCGGGAAGCTACCCAACTCGTGGCGATGATGAAGTCGTTCTCTCGAATGACGAAAGGCCCTGCCAGGCAACGGTAAAGCTGCCTGGCAGGGCCATCCAGCCCTGCTCCGAGGAAGAGCTTTACTCTGGCTTGAACCCGGACTCGCGAACGATAGGCTCCCACTGCTTGAGCTCGGCCGCCTGCAGTTGGGTGAACTGAGCCGACGGCAGATAACTGACGTCAATCACAAGTTTGTTCAGTTTGGCCTTGAGTTCCGGGGAGGCCAGGACGCGGCTGATGGCTTGGTCCAGCTTTGCAACCGTTTCCTTGGGCGTCTTGGCTGGCACGAAAGCACCGAACCAACCCTCTACAGGTCCCACCGTCACACCTTGCTCAGAGAGCGTCGGGATATCTGGTGCAAGCGAATAGCGATGAGAGCTGAAGGTCCCCACGATGCGAATCTTGCCTGCCCGGTGGTGTTCGATTTGGTCAATCAGCGTGTCGATGCCAACCGGGATGTGGTTGCCGATGAGGTCGGAGACCAAGGGGGCTCCGCCTTTGAAGGGAACATGTGTCCAATCAATGCCAGCAGCCTTGCCGAACGCAACGCCGGAGAAGTGCGACATGCCACCTGCGCCGGAGGTGCCGTAGACGGCAGTTTGAGGCTTGGCCTTTGCCTGCTCTGCAACGTCCTTTGCTGTTTTGATGGGGGAGGCGGTGGGTACAGCCAGGCCGAAGGGGTAGGAGGCGAGCTTGGACACGGGCGTGAAGTCATCCATCACGCTGTAGTCAATCTTGCCGGCGTACACCAGGCTTTGAATGGTCGTCAACGCATTGGGCGCGATGAGAATCACGGAGCCGTCAGCCACCTCGCGCTTGAGTTGGGAGGCTGCGATGCGGCCCCCGGCTCCGGGTCGATTGTCCACGACGACAATGGTCTTGAGCTGCTCTTGCAGCGACTGTTGAAGCAGCCTTGCCATCGTGTCCACGCTACCCCCCGGAGGGTAGGGGACCACGAGCTTAATTAGAGTGGGCGACTGGGCCTGAGCCGGGGTCAGGACCGCGGCATACGCCATCAGCTAAAGCAGTGCAACTTGTCGAACAGTTTTGAACACATCAGCCTCATGAATGGTGGGGAATGAGAACCGGATGATGTTCACAGCGCGCCTCGCGCGATAGTCGTTTCACAGGAATCGTGATATCTGCGCGCTATCAACTGGTAGAGGTGGAGGCTCGTGAAGAAGCGCCAGGTTGCTGCCGCAACATCGCTTGAGGACGTTCCGGTTCAAGCAACTCCGGCGCTGCTGCGAACGTGCGAATCAAGCGCCGTGCAATGAGCGGTAGACGAGAAGGTCCTCGATGCCGAAGCGCCCGTTCTCTCGACCAAAGCCCGACCAACCCCATCCCCCGAACGGCGTGGCGAGGTTCTGTGGAGCGCCATTGATAACCACCTGCCCTGTACGCATTTGTCGAGCAAAGCCTGTTGCACGAGCCCTGTCTCCCGACCATACGGCTCCGGACAATCCATACCTTGTCGCGTTGGCCAGCGTCGCGGCTTCGGACTCGTCCTCGTAGGCCAACACGGAAAGCACAGGTCCGAATACTTCCTCTTGTGCAATCTCCATGTCGGGGCGAACGCCACTGAATAGTGTTGGGGCCACGTAGAAGCCTTGCTCCGGACCCTCGGGGCGGGTAAGGCCGCCTTGAATCAAACTGGCCCCATCGCCGACGGCTCTCTCAATCATTGTGCGAACGCGATTGAACTGCCCCTGAGTTGCGACCGGTCCTAGGCGCGTAGCGGCGTCCAGAGGATTTCCGACAGGCCATTGAGTCATTGCGCTCTTGGTGCGTTCGAGGATTTCGGGGATGAGCCTCTTGGGAGCAATTAGCCGAGACTGACTCACGCACGCCTGACCTGAGTTGGCCATGCTGAGTCGAACCACTGCGGGGACAGCCGCATCGAGGTCGGCATCATCCAGGAGAACGGCTGCCGATTTTCCGCCCAGCTCGAGTGTGACGGGTTTGAGCCCTTGGGCCGCAGAAGCCATGATGGCTCGACCTACCTGCGTCGAACCGGTAAAGCTGATTCTGTCCACCACGGGATGCGAGACGAGTTGCTCCCCAACCTGAGGGCCACCCCATACCAGGTTCACCACGCCGGGCGGAAGCCCAGCATCGTGCACCGCTTCCATGAACAGGAGGGCCGCGCCAGGCGCGACCTCACTGGGCTTGAGAATGACGGTGCAACCGGCTGCAATGACGGGCGCCACCTTGGCGACGATTTGATGGAGTGGGAAGTTCCATGGCGTGATTGCCGCGACAACGCCACATGGAACGCGTTCTACCAAGCCATTTCCAACTTGCTCTGTCCAAGTGATTTGGTCAAGCCCCGCGATGGTGAACTCCAGGCCCTTGAGGGGCATGGGAAGCTGCATCAGCTTGCCCAGCCATACTGGGCAACCCATCTCGTTTGCGAGCAGCAATGCTGCTTCTTCTGAACGTGCCGCCAAGGCCGAACTGAGTCGCGTGAGAGCCGTACGACGTTGTTCGATGGACGAGGTTGACCACGCGTCGAATCCACTTCGCGCGCTGCGCACTGCGTGTTCCACATCGTTGGGTGAGCAGGGCTGCACCACCGCAAAGAGGTCTCCAGTCGCAGGGTTCACCACCGGCATCGCCTCAGCCCCTTCGGCCTTGTGGAAAGCGCCGTTGGCATAGTAGTGAGCGTATTGAATCGTCATGCCGGGTCTCCGAGTGGGTTTGCGGGTGCAGCCGGACCTGCCATGCCCTTCATGGGTTGGAGCCGAAGCAGGTGCCACGGGCTCGGAACCACACCAATCTTTACTTCAATCATGGAGGGCCCCTTCTGCGCGTTGGCTTCGCGCAGAGCCCCCTCGAGCGCTTGAGGGGAGTCGACTTGCGTGTATGGGATGCTGAACGCACCCGCAAGGAGTTTGAAATCGGGGTTGGCGAGTTCGACCGCCACCTCCGCGCCGAACTCTCGTTTCTGAATGGCGCGAACGTTGCCATAGTGGCCATCGTTGAAGACGATGAGGGTCACCGGCAGCTGGTATCGGTGAGCCGTCGCCAACTCCTGCATGTTCCAGCCAAATCCGCCATCACCCGTAACGGACACAACGCGCTTGCCTTTTCCGCCAACGGCGGCACCCAATGCGACGGGGTAGCCGCAACCCAGGGTGCCCTGGTACCCGGAGCCGATGTATGTACGAGGACCGTAGACCGGAAACGCAATGCGCGCCAGGTAGCCGATTTGCGTGAGCTCGTTGACGAAGATGCCGTCCTCGGGAAGGGTATCCCGGATGGCACGCACGTAGGCTGCTTGTGGGTCAATCGCGGCAATCTGTCCGGCTGCCCATTCTTTGACCTTGAGAGCATCCTCGTTCGACAAGGACACTCGCTGCTTGACGCGGCCGAGCAGCTCGGGAAGGGCCAGAGCCAAGTCTGCCGCGATAGCGACCTCTGGGGAGCGCGGGGGCGTGAGGTCTTCAGGGTCTACGTTGATGTGGATGAAGCGGATGCTGCCGGCGGGCCAGGACGCCGTGGGGGTAAGCACGTCAACGAAGCGGCTGCCCAGCACGAGAACGACATCGGCGTGCTGGAACACCGCTCGCCCAGCGAGTGCATTCATGGCAAGCGGATGGCGGTCGTCAATGGCGCCGCGACCGTTGTCGCTCATAACCACTGGTGCGCCGAGTTTCTCGGCGAGTTCGCGCAGTTCCTTGCTGGTGTCCCCAGCGAGCGCGCCACCTCCTACGTACAAGACAGGAAAGCGCGAGTTGTTCAGCAGCGTCGCCGCCTTGTCGAGCAGCTTGACGTCGATGTACGCGGGCGAGCTCTGCGCAGCTTTGCCCTCAGGACTGGTCGCTTCCTCAGACTTCGTGCTGAGGTAGTCGTGTGGAATCTCAAGACCGACAGGACGGGGGCGGCCCGAAGCAAGTTGTTCGAACGCATTTGCCACCGAAGGAGCGATGTCATCAGCCGAAGTCACCAGGTGGTTCCACTTTGTGAGGCCTTTGACGAAACCGGTCTGGTCCTTGATTTCATGCAGCAGCCCGCAGCCTCGGCCAATGCCAGTCGAGTGAATCTGGCCGGAAATGAACAGCACCTTCGAATTGCAGGCGTACGCGGTCGCAAGACCCGCGCCGGCGTTGAGTGCACCGGGCCCTGGAACCACCATTGCAGTGCCCACCTGCCCTGAAGCGCGGTAGTAGCCATCGGCCATGTAAGTAGTCGACTGCTCATGACGCGGGACGAAGAGTCGAATGTCCTCGCTTCTCTGGCGCAGCGCATCGACGGCCCAGTCCAGCTGGATGCCTGGGATGAGGAACAGGTCTTTGACCTGATGTTTGACAAGGGATGCGACGAGCTTTTGGCCGCCCGTGGTTGGAGTGTTCATAAAGAGTTGACGACTTGCAGGTGGGGGGACGAAGTGCGGTGTCTCGGCCGCTTGTGCCATCCTGCTCGAAGCACTGCTCGCTGACTACCAGTCGAGGGCGCTCGCGATAACCGCGAGCAATCACTTGAGCCGAGAAGGGAAAAGTCGAGAATCGGAAAGCCGCAGAAATCGTCTCGTGACCATCACTTGGAAGTGGTTGTCCGCTTGGTGGACAATAGAGAGTCCAATACTTGTGAGGTGGGAATGGCTACTGCGGATAAGAGTGAAAATGTTCGAGCTGTCGGCCGGGCGCTCGAGATTCTTCTTGCGTTCTCGGAGGCCGACCCCGAGCTCTCCGCGAGCGAGTTGCTTAAACGGGTGGATTTGTCGAGGCCGACGCTCTATCGGTTGCTCTACACGTTGGAAGAGCACGGTTTCTTAGTCTCCATCGGGGAGCCGCAACGGTTTCGACTCGGGCCGTCTGTGTCGCGGCTTGCCCATGTCTGGAACGGCTCGTTGGACTTGAAAACCATCGCTGAGCCCATCTTGCGACGGGTTTGGCAAGATACCCGCGAGACAGTCGCTTTGTTCATCCCGCAAGGAAACATGCGCTTGTGCGTGGAAGAGATTCCAAGCCCGCAGCCATTGAATTTCAAGCGTGGCGTTGGCTACACCGAGCGAATCGTTCGTGGGGCCACTGGGCGAGCCATCCTGGCCTACATGAACCCCACCCCTGAAGAACTCAAGAGCTACCTGAATGGCACGGAGTTGAATCTGAAAAAACTTGAGGAAGAGTTGGCCTCGACACGAAAGCGGGGCTACTCCTCCAGCCACAACGAACTGATTTCGGGTGCCGTCGCCGTCGCGGTGCCGTTCTTTGACCGGACAGGGCAAGTGGCGGGGTCCATGGGTGTCTTTGGGCCTGAAGTTCGAATGGACCCTGCAAAGCAAAAGGCGATTGCCCGTCAACTTCAGCAAGAGGCTGCGATTCTGTCTGGCGCCTTGGGAAATCAAGTGGCCGTTCGGCCGTAGCTTGGTAGTGGCAGATGTCTTCCCATGGCGTCAGCTTCCAGTCTGCGGCTCATCAATGTATCGCTGCACACGTGTCGTAGTCGCGGGAGTCGGTGCCCCCGGCGCGCTTCTGGAGCGGCCCATTGTGGAAAATATAGTGGGCTTCCATAATTATGTTGCTCAACATAATTTCTATAGCGCGCCCCTTTGAGGCGTGACTTTGGGGCATCAAGACGCGCTCAGGGCCGGCAACTCAGCTTTCGAACCTACGTTGCGAGAGCACTCAAGAATTGTTCGACGGTTTCGAACTTGGGCCTGAAGGTTCGCGTCTCCCGTGTTGAGGACGGAACTCCGTGGAGCCAGCCTTGCGCTTCTAGTTGCAGAAAGTAAAGATGGAGGCGGGCCGCCGTGCGGGTCAGCCCATTGCGAGACAAGGTGCCATCTTCAGAATCGCACCTGTCCGGCATGGCCATGACGCTCCACTCGCCGGCTTGAGCGGCAGAGAACACCGCTTTGCCGATGCCAAATTTCATGAAGACTAGCGGTTGCCACGAGTAGCCGTGGTGATTGAGCGCGCGGATTGGCCATTTCTCGAACGGCGGACGCTGGAGCAGAAATCCCGGCAGTTGGTTCGGGTCGAGACGCAAAGCAGCGCAGGCCACCGCAACGCGGTCAACTTTTTCCTGCTGTCCCAGCCACCGCGCGCCATCCTCTCCCTTCACGCCCTGAGCCTTCAACGCCCTGAGTTGTGCTTTTGCCCACAGCAACCGCTTCGCGGCCTGTGCCAAACTTGTAGGTGCTGGATGAACATCTGGATTCCCCTCGACATTGGCATCAACCCGCCAGGCGTTGTTGGACCATGAGATGCGCATTGCCGCACGCGCTTTGGCCAATCGCAGAGGGGCACCGTCTAGCCAAAGCCAGCGGTGCGACTCTTTGAGGGCGTCGTTCAATTGCTCGCGTGTCACCCCAGCAGGCGGTAGGTCGGACACGTCAAACTCGAGTGACATGGCGTATCCACGCTCCAGCAACTGCTTCTTGGCGTCGTCAACGGCGTGGGTGAATCGGACCTCGATGGCCACCGTTGCCCCATTCTTCAACCTGCAAACCACATCAGGCTGGACACCATCTCCTCGGACTTCGGCGGCTGCGCTTTCGGCCTCAAAGGATTCCATCGGAACCGTGACCAGCGTTTTGTAGAGCTTTCTGTCTGCCTCTACATCCATGTACGAGATGGTTTGCGGAACGACATGAAGTCGGCGAGCAGCGAGCTCGTCCCGCACGAAGGCGTGAAGCAGCGTCATGGGCTGCGGATTGCAGTTGGCTTCTTCAACGTGATGTTGGAAGTGCCAGGCTTTCTTTGCTCCTAGATGCGCTTGCAGCTGGAGGCCACATTCTGGACACACACAACCGCACTTGAGGCCGCTGTGCTCAGAAGGGTTCAGTTCCCCGATGTGCACAAAGGCGTCGGCGCGTTTGCCGTAAGAAAAAATGGCTGACATCAGGCTAGGCTGGGGCACGTTTCCTTGCGACGGGGAGGGCACCGCCGCTCTTTGGCTGAAGCCATGGCGTCATCGACGCCACGGCTGCTTGCCGTCCTTATTGCTGAGTCCAGGAATTCAAAGACTTCACAGCCGAATCTATTCTTCCAAGCATGGATTTCACTTGCGTAAGAGGGTAGTGCTGCTCGAGTGTCGCCTTGACTTCATGCAACGTGCCGATGTGCTCAGCGATTCGTTGAGCGCTGAGCGAAGGCACAGAAACGTGGTCAGGTCCTGCACCGTAGTACACCTGCGAGAAGCGTTCCATAGGGAGAGCCTCGTAGTCATACTCCCGCTGAATCCAATCATCAAGCTCGCAGCGAATTGCGCCCACGCGTTTATGTACCCCATCGCGAAGAGCGGTGTCGGACAAGACCAGTTTGAGTTTGCGGCCGAGTTCCTCGTGAACCTCGATAGGCATGCGTCCGGGGCGCTGCTGCCGAGGCACCTGCGCCGCGCGCGGCTTCGGAGACTTTACGGGCACCTTTGCTGCCTTTTGTTGTTCAACACCGCCCTCCAGTTCGGCAGGGCTCTTGAAGCGCTGCATTCCTTCTGCTGATTGCCCTTTCCAATCTTCAGCCAACAGCGGCGGCGGAAGTTGGTTCAGTGCGGCAACCAGAGCGGCAATCGGGGGTGCTTTTTTCTTGTTGACGATGAGGTAAAGGCGAGAGCCGCCATCTCCGCCTGGGTTGTACATGCCAGGCCAGTCGGGCTTTGCAATCGCGTAGTCGTGCTTCACTGCCCATGCATTGCGTTCATTGAGTCTGCGAAGGGCAGCCGGTTCGTAGGGCTCATCTGCGAAAACATACGCCTTGCTCTCTGGGTGGTACCAAGAACCGTAGTGGTCACGTCCAGGAACGGCGTTGCGGTCGGAGCCGCCAGGGAACACTCGGCTGTGAGCACTGGTGGGTCGCAACCGCGTGGCTTGCATGAACTGGAAGGTGCGAAGGCCCGCGCAGACAGCGCGTCTTGCTTCTGCCTGCGACCCGCACACGTACTCATAGGACAAGTGGTCACTTGCCTCTTCCCACAAGCGCACGAGCGAGCGCTGGGCACGCATTTGTGCTTTCGTAACGAGCTCCGACCAGGGCACATCAAGGTCGACCCATGCAGTCTCGCGTCCGGACGCACCGCTGTCGCGGTCCTTCCAAGATGCGGTGATGAACAGCCGGTAGACAGGCTTGGCTGCGCGCTCAGTGAGCTTAGCTGGCAGCTTGTTGCTGGCGTGCCTGAAGTTTTCGAAACCAGCAAGGCGTGCCGCTTCGTTCAGTGCTTCGTAGTGGGAGATGCCACGCTGGGACTTGAGTGCCTTGGCGAAGCGTTTGATGCCGACGATAGATTTCGGCCGAATGCTCTCATTCAACATGATTGGTCCTTCCGGTTCATGCGAAACGTCATCCGTCTGCCGCCTCTGGAACCCGAACACAAACATGTCAGGAAGAGGAAGGTCTGAAGGCAGTGCTGGTCAACAGCTTTACAAAGACGGATGGAGGGCGCCTGCCGGGCACACGCTTCATTGTGACACGACACGCCCCAGGACGCACCGAAAAACGCTCAATCGTTGAGCCGTCCATGTCTAAGTGCGGTGGCTGGAAGCTGCTCACAGTGTGCTGGTGCATCCTGGCCGAGGCTAGCCAGTTCATGCAGGCGCTCTGCCCTTTTTCGCAGGGGTGGTCACGTTGCCCCCGACCATGTTCACCTGCCTTCTCAGGGTTTGTCCGCATGGTGGACTCATTGTTCACAAATTGACTTGCGCGACAGATTGTCCGTAAAATGGACTCAGTATCCGTTCGACGGACAGGTCGTAGCGAGAACATTTCGGAGACACCCACCGCCAAATATGGCTGCACTAAGCCACCCATTTTTCTTAGCCAGGATGTGCGCCCGCGCGCGTCTCGTCAGCCCTATCACTTCAAAAAAATGATGCAAACCAAAAGCTTTGCCAACACCACCATCGTCGTCACCGGCGCTTCTTCGGGGATTGGAAAACGTACCTCTGAGCTGTTACTTGCTGACGGCGCCAAGGTAATTGCTCTCGACCGCAATGCGCCCAGCTATGAAGTGAGTCAGTACATCCCAGTAGACCTGTCGGACCAAGCGAGCATCGACGCTGCAGTGTTCAAAATCAAAGGTGAGCAGCTGCATGGTCTGTGCAACATCGCGGGCGTTCCCGGGACTGTGCCCGACGATGTGGTAGCGCGCGTCAACTACCTAGGGCTGCGTCATCTCACGACCTCGCTGCTTCCCCAAGTGACCCCGGGTGGCGCCATCGTGAACATCGCCAGCATTGCTGGAATGAAGTGGCGTGACCATGCAGAGAAGCTGGTGGAGCTCGCTCGCGTCGCCGATTGGACTGAGGCGCAGGAATGGATTTCTCGCCATGAATTCCTACGGGTGGAGGCCTACCGCCGATACAAAGAGGCGCTTGTGGTCTGGAGCCAGACCATGGCAGGCGAATGGGTCCGGCGGTACGGCGTGCGGATGAACTGCGTGAGCCCTGGCCCGGTCGACACACCCATTCTTGAGGACTTCAAAGAGTCCCTCGGCCGCAAGGGAGTCAACGACCTGATTGACATGACAGGCCGCGCCGGCACGCCAGCCGATATCGCGCCCGCAGTTGTGTTCTTGTTGAGCGATGCTGCGAAATGGGTGGTCGGTGTGGACCTCACGGTGGACGGCGGCCTCAATGCCATGCGCTTTGCGGCCACATACCCTGTCACAGCCTAAGCGGTGTTGAGCGCTCAAATGACAACACAAGCCAAGCCACAGTACAGCGTTCCTGACTTGCATATCGCAGGTCGCTGGCGCGCCGGCCGTGCCAAAACCTCCAGTCCCGTCATTGACCCCGCCACAGGAGAAGTGTTGGGAAGGTTGAGTCACGCTTCTGCGCAAGACCTTGATGATGCACTGCGAGCCGTTGACAAAGGCTTTCGAGTCTGGAGTGAGACGCCCATTACGGTGCGTCAAAAGATTCTGCACGCGGCAGTGCGGCTGATGCAGGAGAGGGCGGCGGCAATCGCTCCGTTGCTGACGCTGGAGCAGGGCAAGCCACTGGCCCAGTCGCTGGCGGAAATCCAGGGAGCGGCTACTTTGGTTCAGTGGTACGCCGAACAAGCCCGCCGTGCCTACGGTCGCATCATCGAAGGTGCAACCCAAAACACGGACATTGAAGTGCGCAAAGGTCCGATTGGACCGTGTCTTCTGCTGTCACCGTGGAACATGCCGGTGATGCTGGCAGCTCGGAAAATCGGCGGAGCACTTGCCGCAGGCTGCAGTTGCATCCTCAAGCCGCCAGAGGAGACACCTCGCGCCATCGCCGACGTTGTGCAGTGTTTCATTGACGCCGGGGTGCCTGAAGGCGTCATCAATCTGGTTTATGGCATACCGGCTGAGATTTCCTCCAAGCTCATCGCTTCGGATGTCATCAGGAAGATTTCCTTCACTGGCTCCGTCCCGGTGGGGAAACACCTTGCATCGCTTGCCGCGCCAGGGCTGAAGAAACTCACTTTGGAGTTGGGCGGTCACTCTCCGGTCATCGTGATGTCTGATGCCAATCTCGACCTGGCGGTCGAACAACTGGCATTGGCCAAGTTTCGTAACGCCGGCCAGTTGTGCTTGGCGCCGACGCGATTTTTCGTGCACCGCGACGTGTACTCGCGCTTCGTAGAGCAATTTGCGGCTCGCGCCTCAAGCTTCAGGATTGGGCACGGGCTCAATGCAGACACTGAGATGGGTCCGTTGGCCAATGGTCGCCGCCTTCAGGCAATGCAGGACCTGATGGAAGCCAACGCCCAGAGCACTCGCCTGGTCACCGGTGGCAAGCGGGTCGGTAGCGAGGGCAACTTCTTCTCTCCGACCGTCCTTGCCGATGCCGGCGTAGATGCGCCAGCCATGCGCGATGAGCCCTTCGGTCCGGTGGCGCTGATGACCCCCTTTGACTCGGTTGAGGAGGTCATCTCGCGCGCAAACGAAACACGCTATGGACTGGCTTCCTACGTCTACACCGATTCAGCCAAGGCTCAGAAGGCACTGCTGCAAGGTCTTGATGTCGGCACCGTCGCAATCAACAGCACGGTCGCTTCCATGGCCGAAGCACCGTTTGGCGGCGTGAAGGACAGCGGTTACGGGCACGAGAGTGGCGAGGAGGGGCTTGAAGGCTATCTCCACACGAAGACCGTGCATCGCACTTACATCTGAGATTCGCAGCGGAATCTGCCCCCAACCCTACGAAATTCCCGGCGTCACCCCTCTCATTACATCTACTAAAGGAGCAAATTGATGAAGCGTCTTATCCTGGCCTTGTCCGCTGCAGCAGCGGTCGCCCTTCCCGCCTCCGCCCAGACGGTTCTTACTGTCTCGACGTGGGTACCTGCAAACCACGCATTGACCCTCGCGCAGAAAGACTGGTGCGACCTTCTTGAGAAGAACACATCGCGCAAGATGCGCTGCAACATCCTGCCGCGAGCTGTTTCTGCGCCCGCTGGTACCTACGATGCCATCAAGAACGGTGTGGCGGACATTTCCTTCACCGTACACGGATACACCCCGGGCCGCTTCGTTTATTCGCAGATGGCCGAATTCCCATTCCTGGGCAACAACGCCGAGCCAATTTCTGCTGCCTACTCCAAGATTGCTGCGAAGTACCCTCAGTTCGCCCAGGAGCACCAGGACGTCCATCTTCTGGCGCTCTTCACCCACGGGCCGGGCTTCGCGTTGAACACCAAGCGCCCCGTCACGAAGCTTGAAGAACTGCAGGGGCTCAAGTGGCGTGTCGGTGGCGGTATCGCTGTGGCTCTGTCAAACGCTCTGGGTATGAACGGCACCTTCAAGGCCGCGCCTGAGACATATGAGCTCCTGTCCGCAGGTGTGTTGGACGGCGCGCTCTTCCCAGCAGACACTATCGAGGGCTTCAAGCTGCAGGACCTCATCAAGCATGCCACTACATTTGAAGGCGGTTTGTACAACACGAGCTTCATGTTCATCATGAACAAAGCCCGCTACGAAAAGCTCAGCGCAGAAGAGAGAGCGGCCGTCGACGCCATTTCCGGTGAAGCAGCTGCGCGCATTTATGGTCGCCAATGGGAGCGTGCTGACCGTACCGGCCATGCACTGCTGCAGTCAAAAGGCGCGCAAACTGTGAAGGCGGACGCCAAGTTCACTGCTGACGTCAAGGCGCGCGTGGCTCCTCTGGAGGCAAAGTGGGTTCAAGACGCCGCTGCCAAGGGCCTCCCTGACCCCGCTAAGGTGCTGGCCGAGTTCCGCGCAGAAATCGCCAAGCAAGCGAGCACTCCCACAACTAAGTAGACGAACCGCACTGGTCTGCACGTGACTTCCACACGCGCGGGCCGGCTTTATTGGTGCGCGGATGCATTCTCCGCTGGCGCGCTGCGGCCCCCAATCCCCCATTCGGACTGACCCATGGTCAAACGCCCATTCACTGTGCTTGAGCTACTTTGCGGAGCGCTCTCCTCCTTGGCACTTTTCGCAATCATGACTCTCACGTTCTTTGACGTGATGGGTCGCAAGTTTCTGTCCAACTCCATTCCTGGTTCGCTCGAGCTCACGGAATTACTCATGGTGGTCGTCATCTTCGCCGCCTTGCCGCTGGTGTCAATCAAGCGAGAGCATGTGGAATTCGACTCGCTCGACCCACATTTACCCAACGTTCTTCGTCACGTTCTCAACGTGGTTGCGCAGCTCGTTGCCGGAGTAGTCATGCTCGGAGTGGCGTGGATGATGTGGAAGTCTGCCGGCGATTTCGCGTCAGCCGGTGAAGTCAGCGTTCAGCTAGGCATTCCCAAGGCACCATTCATCTATGGAATTTCGGTCCTCTGTGCTGCGACCGGCCTAGTCCATCTCGCCATGGTCGCAATGAAGCGGCCCGAAAGTCAAGATGAAACTTCCGGGGTGGCACTGTGATTGAAGCTCTCCTTGGGTTTGTCGCCATCTTCGTCATGGCAATTCTGAGGTTGCCTTTGGCATTCGCCATGGCAATTTCTGGCTTCGTCGGCTTCGGCCTCTTACGCGGCTGGGAACCCGCAATTGCCAGTACGGTTTTAGTCGTGCATGAGACCGGCTTCGCATATACGTTGTCGGTGATTCCACTCTTCATCCTGATGGGGAACTTCGTTGCACGTGCCGGTCTTGCGCAAGAACTTTTTGAGGCGGTCTACGCCTTCATCGGGCACAAGCGGGGGGGGCTAGCTCACGCGACCATTGGTGCGTGCGCTGGCTTTGGCGCCATCTGTGGGTCATCCATCGCCACAGCAGCGACGATGTCCAAAGTTGCTTTCCCCTCAATGCGGAAGCTGGGCTACAGCGACCAGTTGTCCACGGGTGTCATGGCCGCAGGCGGTACCTTGGGCATCATGATTCCGCCGTCTACCATCATGGTCATATACGGCATCGTGACTGAGACGCACATCGGGAAGCTCTTCGCCGCCGGTGCCATTCCAGGCCTTCTGACGGCTGCTGCACTGATGTTGGTGGTCGTGTACTTGAGTCGGAAGAATCCTGAGCATGCACCGCCAGGTAAGCGTTCCACTTGGTCCGAGCGCTGGAAGGCGCTGCGTGGTGTGTGGGGCGTTTTGTTGTTGGTTGTGTTGGTTCTTGGCGGTATCTATGGAGGGCTTTTTACTGCGACAGAAGGGGCCGGATTTGGAGCTGCCGGAGCATTCCTTTTTGCCTTGTTGCGCGGCCGATTGACCTGGTCGGTTCTGTTCACGGTGCTGACCGAGTCAGCACGGACGACAGCGATGCTCTTCACGCTGCTGATTGCTGCTACCGTCTTCGCCAACTTCGTCAACTACACGACTCTGCCCGGAGACCTGAAAGACTGGATTCTGGGTTTGGGGCTATCACCCATCATGGTCATCGTGATGATGATGTCCATCTACGTCCTGTTGGGCACAGTGATGGAAGAGCTGACTATGGTGCTGCTCACCATCCCATTGTTCTTTCCAATCGTCACGAGCCTGGGCTTTGACCCAATCTGGTTCGGCGTGCTCATCGTGATGATTGTTCAGATTGGTCTGATTTCGCCGCCAGTAGGCATGAACCTCTTTGTGCTCAATGCGCTGCTGCCTGACGTGAAACTCACGGACATCTTCCGCGGTTGCGTGCCGTTCGTGCTCGTCATGGTCGTGATGTTGGGCGTGCTCATCGCTTTTCCTCAACTGAGCCTTTGGTTGCCGTCCATGATGAAGTAAGGAGGGGGAGGGCTTAGACAGCAACGGGGGTGCGCAGGCATCCCCGTTTTTATTTCAGTGTGCCCGCCGCAGCCGAGCATGCGGCAGGCCATTGCAAAGACTCTAAAAATAAATATGCTGTACGTACGTACAGCATTGCAGGGTGTTATCTCACCCGTGCTGTCCCTGAGAGTGCTTGATATGCGCGTGCTCTTCTTGGACTTCGATGGAGTGCTTCATCCCGCCAAGTCGGAGCTTGCGGCGGAGCGTTTCTGTTGGCTGCCCTTGCTCGAAGCGCTGTTGGCGGCCCACAAAGACATCGCTGTGGTGGTCCATTCAACATGGCGCTACGAGTATCGGGATGAAGAGCTGCGTGCGCTTCTCGGTAAGCTTGGAGAACTCTTTGTGGGGAGTGCACCGCGTGGACCACGCGAGCAAGCTATCGAGTCAGTGCTGCAGTCCAACAAAGGGCGTCTCACCAGCTATTTGGTGCTCGACGATGCACCGGATGAGTTCACCCAGGGCAAGCTGAATGCACTCTTCGTTGACGGCTCAGTCGGGGTTTCAGACCCAGCTGTGCAAAAAGCAATTGCAGCCTGGCTGGCATCCAGTGCGTCGAATCCTTGAAGGCAGGAGTGGTGCCGGCTCAGTGGGCGACTGACTTCGAGAACAAGTTGACGACCACGACGCCAGACACGATAAGGCCGAGCCCAAGGATTCCGCTTTGAACCCTGTCCTCCTTCTTTCTTTGCTGCTGATAGTGGGCTCCACCGCTCTCGTGTTTGCGAAGAGTTAGCTCACGGCGGTTTCACGCAGTGTCGTAGTCGGTGCTCAAGCCGTCCGGTCAACTGGAGTTGCTAAGCAACCGACGAAGGTTCTGCCGCAGCTGCTCCCCAACGTCCTCGACGGGCATGCCCCAGATTTTCGCGAGCGGCTCTACTACAGACCAGGCGTCCCAAGGCTGGAGCGTCTTACCTTTGACAGTGGTGAAAGGGCCATCTGTTTCAGGCAGGACCCTATTCAACGGTATCCGAGCCACCAGAGCCCGACCTTTTTCACCCTCCAGCATCACAGGACCGACGCTGAACCAGCAGCCAATGCGAACGGCGTTCTCCAGCTCTGCAAGTGCACCGGAGAACCAGTGCAGCAGCGGGATGCCCGCATGCATCGTCGTAGCCAGCAGCTCGACCACGCGCCGCTCTGCTCCACGCGAGTGGATGCTCATCACCTTTCCGGGATGTCGACCACACTCTGACAGGGCAGCTCGGAAAATCGGTTCCTGAACGGACAGCGAGCTGCGGAATCGTGGCGACCCGTCCATCCCAATCTCGCCAATGAAAGTCGCCTTTTCGATTCCTGCAACAAGGTTGTCGAGCTCGCCTTTCTTGGCCACAGCGACCTCGGGATGAAGGCCAAGTCCCACCTTTATGTTGTGCAGCCCTGCGAACACCCGAGACGTAGCAATGTATGCACGTGGGCTTGTCGTCACCACGAGCGTGAACTCGTTCCTTCGGTTCACTTCCTGCGCCAGAGCGAGCCCATCTGGATACAGGTCAAGGTGCGAATGGAGGTCAATCACAGGACATGTTGCTGTCGCATCAGCACACCCAGTTCTGCCAGCCCTCTTTGGACCACTCCTTCGAACTCTCGCCGCCGACTCGGCTCAGCAAAGGCCAACTGGCCCGCCGTGAAGACGCGCACCCCGTTCTGCTCAACCTTCAGCACTGCCGCAGCGACTGCACCGATGTCGTTGGGGTCGTTATCAAGCTGTGCACCTCTGAGCACGGGATACACATAGGTCGTACCGTCCTCGATGCCGGCGCGTATGAACGACGCGCGGCGGACCAAGCATGGAACACAACGGCCACAGTGCTTGTAGCCGTTCCGGACAAACCGACCGCAGCTGGTCGCTTGGGTCGCGACTTGGGCCAGCACGTCGGGCACCCTGCATTCAGCCATCATTTCGCCTTTCGTCTTGGTGGCATACGGAAGGTGCAGCACCGCGGGAATGCCGAGCGCGTCCCATAGCTTCTGCAGACGGTCCATGAACACGGGGTGCGTCGTCTTCGTGCTCAGACTACCCACACGGCCGGGGTTGAGCGGCACGTTCAAGCTGATGAGGCCGTTCTCGGGAACAACGACTTCAATCGGCCCGGGAAGGTCGGGTCTCACCGTGGAAAGATGGTCAGCGGCGACAGCGGCGAAGGCAAAGAAGCCGATAGACCGCCCGCGTGTCGAACCTTCGATGTCCTCAACCTTGGGCCGGATGTTTTGGTTCCACTGCAGATGCCGCTCGTTGCCACCAAGCCCAGTTGCGAAGAGGCTTTGCGTTTCCTTGTCGCCCTTTGCCGTCTGCGACACCAGCAGCGGCTTACGACCTTGCTCGGTGAGGTTCATTGCCCCCACCAAGCTGTCTAGGCCTCCTGAGAGCAAGCAAACGCAGTCGGCGTCGAACCGCACGGGCGACTTAGGCCGCGGCGGCGGATAGCCTCCATCAACAAAGGTCAGCCTCCAGAAGTCGCCGGTCAGGAATCGCAACGCCTGCTCGATTTCCTTGGCTAGCGCTTGGTACGGCTCAGGCTCGTAGAGCACCACCTCCAGCTCAATCTGCCGGGTCCAACCATCGGGGCTCGGGGCTCGCTCAAGCACGTTGTCCGCCGCGTTGACCGCCAACGCCAGCGATAGGAAATCCCAGCTGCGGGCACTCGGCGCGACGCCGGAAGCAAGGATGTCCTTGATTAGCGCCGTTCCTACCGTACTGACGTCTCCCAGCCCTTCGTGCTCGTACATCGAGACGTACTCGACGCCAGCCTCACGCTGCTGAGGGATGTGGTCCTTAGGACCGCAAAACACACGAGTCATAGACCGGCCTCAAACAGTTCGAAGGTCATCTTCAGGGTCTCCTGAAAGATGGCATCAAGGTCTGAACGAGAGGGGTTCGGCCTCGACTCCCGAAGCAGGTCGAGGTGTGCCCCGACCTCCTCCTTAATGAAAATCCGCATGTCCTGCTCTCGCTGCACTGCGGTGACTGGGTCGACCTTTGCGCTTTCCAAGAGAGGTCCAAGGTCAAAGCAGAGCCGGTGCGCCACTTCCGATGCAAGGTAGCTCTTCATCAGTTCCCAGATGTCGGACGTCTGCAGGTGCATGAGGTCGATGTCTGGGTTCTCGATGACGAGCTCGGTCAATGCCGACGCCATGGAATCGCGAAGTGCTTCCTCATCGGCACTCCCGCCTGGCGGGGACAGCTCACGAACGATGGCATCCACCACGTCGTCGGCCGTCGGATTCTTGCTCTGGAGGTCCTGCACCCACTGGCGCGCCTCGGCCGACGCGCCTTGGCTGACCGCGTTGAGGAACGAGAAGAGCTCTGCGCCCCCTCGCGTCGACGCGCGCATTCGAGTGGACGCGGCGCTGGCCCCACCGCTGCCCTTGCGCGAGTAGTGCCCGATGGCGTCACGTAGGTGGTCGGTATTGCCGCTCTTGATGAACTTCTTGAGCTCTCGACGCGCCTCCGCATAGCGCGCTGGCTGCGCAGTTCCTGAAGCACCCGTCGGCGGCACTGGCTTACCATCGGCGGGCGGAACTGCATCGCCGCCAAGCCCGTCAAGAACGTCGTCGAGCCATGGAGGGTCCAGACTGACGTTGGGACCTGGGCCGCGGCTTGAAGTCGAAGTCCCCATCACTTCCCTCCCTTGTACGCCTTCAGGTACGTCTTGACCTGCTCCGCAGACTCTGGGTCGTCACGCCAATCTGCGAGCAACAAAGCTGCCCATGGCTTGCTCTTGAGCTTGGGCAAGATTGCGTAAGGCCTGTTGCCTGGAGGAATTTCTTCCAGTGCCTGAACAAACTGCTCGCCCAGCTCCGGATGCGCTTCGGTGCAATTGAGGCACCGAAGAAGGTCGACAGCGTTCCACTGGTCATCCCTGGCCTTCCGAATGACGCGTGTGAGGATGCGAGACACGTCCGCTTGGCCAAGTGTCATGAGCTGAGGCACGAGTACCTTGGAGACATCCTTGGCTTCCATCGTTGCCTCGAGCAGACGCTTGCCCTCCTCGGACAGTTCGTCGTAGGCCGCCAGACCGAGCGAGCGGTCCCTGCTGAGATGCAGCAGCGCACGCAAGTCGGAACCGCTCAGACGCGGGCTCAGGCGCACCCACTGCTGGTAGAAGGGCGTGGACCAGGACGGATGCGGGGTGACGTATTCCTCATCGGCTTGAGCGGAACGCTCCAAGGCTTCCAAGAACTCCGCCTTGCCATCCGGGTTTGAAGCGACTGCCTTTACAAAGAACTCGAAGGCCGCAGGCGATGCAACTCGCTCGAGCAGCTGGACCTTCACAAGCTGCTCAATCGCAATCGGCATGTCCATCGCCTTGGCAATGGTCAGCCTAATCATCAAGTTATTCATGAAGCGCTTGATGAGCCGCGGATTGCCCGCGATGTCGGTTGCACTGACTAGCAACGGCGCAAGCTGGTCAGCGATGTCGAGCGCGCCGGCGATGCTCTTCGCGCCCTCGCCATACGCCTTGGTCATGTCCTCGCGTGAAATGCCTTTGCCCCACGCTGTCTTCAACAGGGCGAGCAGCGCCTTCTGCCCTTGCGGTTGAAACTTTGGTGTCAGCTGCTGCTGCCTGACGGCGAGGTCGGCCATCATCAGAGCGAGGTAGACCTTCACTTCATTGACGCCGAGGCGAGGGACCTTCAGCGGCACCTGAATGAGCTTGTCGAAGTAGCTCGTCACAAGACCGCCTTCAATGTCCATGCCAGCGAAGTGCGCGCGGACAGCACCGCGAATCATGGCTTCATCTGCGGCGATGACGAACGCAGTGTTCTTCACGTGCAGCAACAGCCGCATTGCCTCAAGGGTTGCGATGGCCGTGTGCGGCAGGCAACGGTCCAGGTCGTCGACGAATACGACCAGCGTCACACCCATATCTGCAAGCAACTCCTCGAACGCCTTCCGGAGAGCATGAATCTCCTTAGGCAATGAGTCGTCTTCCCGCTCCCCGACCAGCTCTTTCAACTCAGGCTTCAAGTCTGCGTATGCGTTCTTGAGCGCGGCCAAGCTCTCTTCGCGCTTGGTCTCATCGGAGAGACCCTTGGCTAGGCCCGTCGCTGCGCCAATGAATGTGCCAAGTGGCCCGCCGGCAATGGAGCCAATGCCCGCATGCGCAAGCACGGGTGCAGCCAAGCGTGCCAGCTTGAGCAACCTGACGCGCTTGACGACAGCGACCGCCTTGTCGACAAAGCCCTCGCGCTTCTTTGCCTCTTCGAGGAGTCGGTCGGAGACAGCTTGTAGGAGCGCTTGCCGAGCGTCCTCGTATCCCTGATAGAGCCAAGCATTGAACTCCATCACGATGTACTGGCTGACTACCGCTGCAGAGGGCTCTGCCTTCTCAAGGTCGGTTTTGGTCAGTTTGACCAGGGTCGACTTCCCAGCGCCCCAACCGCCCGAAACGCCTATGGTCAGCGGAGTGCCGCCAGCTTGGCGAATCAGGTCCGCGGCTGCGCGCGCGACCACGCCGAAGTTGAGCAGGTCGACCTCGGCCTCGATGTCATGCCACATGTCATCCTCCCTGGATTCTTGATTTGCAACTTTCGACCATACTGCCACAAGACGACCGGCCGAACGCGCTGCTACTACGGCGCCCGTCCAACGATGCTCCATAGGCGCCAGAGCTCCGAATGTCTGAAGACGAGCGTTCGATGGTTTGTGAGAGGTTGAAAAGGCGAGACTGCTCGTCGGCGAGTTTGATACTTTGGCCCCGCTTAGACGCTGAAAAGCGCCGCAAGAGCGGTAGACCAGACCCCGTTTTGACAGTCTGCTGTCAATTGGCAGATTGTTGTCAACTTATGTCAAAAGCGGCGGCATGAAGCACGCTGCACTGACGGCGACCACAACAAGTGCCAAAGTTGAAACCTTCTCAGAGTCGATGCGTAGCCATATACTGGTTGCCGGTCGCAATGCAGGCCAGCACGCCCACGAGGCGAAGTCGGATTCGACAGCATTAGGGATAGGCGAGTCTTGGTTTGGCCCATTGTTGGCCTCCGACGGCTCGGTGTGTGGGCGCATCGAAGCTTCAGAGGCCGATTTACGACCAACACCATGAACACTTCGTTTACTCCCGCTCAGCTTGAGCAATTCCGACGCGATGCAAAGCGTCTCGTCCGCAGCTCTTCCGTGCCTCATCACGTTGCCCTCGACCACATCGCCGTGTCGAAAGGCTTCGCGAATTGGTCTCTGTTGGCCAAGACGGCGGCTTCCTTGAGTGCGTCGGCTTCAGCTCCGATATCCCCACCCAACCCGCCGAGGCTCTTCGTCCCTCCCCGAGGTAGCCAGCGCCGTCACTTGCATGGAGACCAGTACGAGAGTGACCCCGCCAGGTTTTACTGCGCTCGCTGCGACATGTTCCTTGATGCTGACCACTTTGCGCATCACGGACCTCATACTGGAGAGGAGTATCTGGACGCTCTTGAAAGCTGGAAAACGCGGGACCCGATGTACTGGCACGATGTGCATCGTCCAGAGGATGCAGTGAACGTCTTGGAGGCTCCTGCATTGGCCGCGCGCGCGCAGTACCAAGCTTTGCGTCCGGCATTCAGCGAGTGGGTGATGAAGCAGCGCACGCGAAGAGATGACGTAGGCATGCTTGCCATTGGAGTGACATCTCGTCGCGGATTGCCCGCCACTCCTATATCGCTCCCGAAGCTCCGCCGACACTACGAGCGCAGAGGCATGCAGTACTTTGAAGCTGAAGCGCTCTACAAGGCTTGGGAGGAGTTCCTCGAGGCGCGGGCGGCACGTCCCTAAGTGCGGCAGGCGCCGCGGTACTTACGATGACTCCGGGGCTTGCCCCAAGCGTTTTATCTTTGCGGGTGTGAGCTTCCTTGGGGCCAACGCCAGCACGCCCGTCTCACCGTTGCGCGAAATGCAGTAATACTTGGTTGTTTAATCAATACAAATAACCATGGTGGCATATGGTTAAGTGTGTACAGTGGCGAACAACCTCTGCAATCTAAAATTGGAAAAAGTGGTTGTTCGCATTTTAAGCTAAACAACAATTGCGCCTTCGGTGTTGACCGGTTGAGAGCGAGGTTGCCAGTCCCTCAATCTAAAATGACTGTTCGCGAGTCATATGCGAGATGGTCATTTTAGAGTGTGCATTTCTAAAATCACGCATTGAGCAGAAATGTCGTTGTAAAGCAATCGGCACATTCCCTTTGCGCCTCAGTGTTGTCATCCGTGAGCATGAGCTTGAAGGAGTTCAATCATGGAAAGTGATGACACAGACCCAAGGTTGCCGGCGTGGCGTCCCGCAGTCTACACGCCGGATAGCGACAGCGCTTTGAGAGGCAACATCATGGCTGAGGTTTGGCCTGGGCCTCGTACTGATGTCGTTGGTTGCCTTATGCATCGTTTTCCGAAGTTCGATGACGACTTCAAAGATAGACCTCTTGAAGATAGGCTCGAGCAGCTGGACAGACTGGATGGATTCAATTATCCGTTCGAAGTCCTCCCAAGCAGCTTCAGAAAAATCATTTCTTTAGTGCGTTCTTCATTTATCGCGAGAAATCCCCAAAACCCTCTTTGCATGAAGGCGTTGATGGCTGCCTCAGCGGGCCGTCTCAAGGGAGTACCGAGGCTGTCCGTCACGGGAGGCGGGGGAAAGCTCGGCTACATCATTACTGGTATTTCCGGGACGGGTAAGTCTTCCTTTCTTGACCGAATACAGCACTTGTACATGCCGCGGCCGTGGTTGCACACCTCGTATGACGGGCGGCCCTGTTCATGGCTCCAACTTGGCGGCGTTCGAATCAAAACGAAACGCTCTTTTCGTGCAACGCTCGAATTGGCGGTCCAACACGTTGATTTTCAATTAAGAACGGACTACTTCTCGCAAAGAAGCACTGGGGGAACCTCAACTCGCTATGAAAATACAATCACGGCTGCGCTAACTGGTCACTTTGCGCCTTACATGATGTTGGATGACTTCGAGAGACTCGCACGTCTTCCCGACCACGAGGCAAAGGGGCTTCTAGAGGCGTTGGTAGACCTGATGGAGCATGCGGGAATCCCTATCATTGTTGCTGGCACCATTCAGGTCAGAAAGCTGTTCGAGAAACACGGTGCGGTGATGCACAAATTTCTTTCCGGGGGGATTGTCAACTTCGGACCCATCGAGGAAGGGCGCGATTTCAACAATTTTGTTAGTGCATTGAAGCAGCGCAATGTATCGGTCCATCCGGTTCGATACTCAGACGACTTCAATCATCAACTCTGGCTGCACACAATGGGCGTGCACCGGATAGTTAGAGAGGCGATGAAATGGGTGTTGTGGCGTCATGCAATTGAGCCTCGAGGTGTCGATGCCGACAAAAAGCTGCTTGAAAGCATCTTTGCAAATGAGATGCAGGACTTTAGTAAATGCTTGCATTTGATTCGGCAGGTCAGACTGGGCCTTGACCCTCACTTCACGAAGCATCAGTTGTACGAGGACTTCATCCCTCCAGAGGCGCCAAAGGTCAGTCAGTTAGCAATGGACGTCGTCCAAAAATTCCGCGTCGAGAAAAACGCCACCATGGCGAATATCGACAAGTGGATGACGGCAGAGACCTTCGGACTGCTCAGTACGCTGCAGCGTGCGAACGAGCTGGCCGCGCAGGAGGGTGACGTGTTTTCCGAGAAGGAGGTGCCGCATTTGGACAGACATGACCCACGTGCAGCGCCTCCGACGCCGAGCCCTCCCGCCTCCAAGAGCGGCCAGGTGAGGAAAAGCACCAAGAAGAAGGGCGGCGGCAACAGCGGGAAAAAGAGGCCGGGCAAGCCCGGGCCAGACCCTATCGACCCGAGCGATATCAGGTGATGCCATGGCCAGGTCGACCAATCCACCACTGCTTGGGGTGTCAGGTGCTGGGAAGAGTGCCACTGTAGTTGGAGTTCATTCTTGGAGCCGTGACGGTGTGCTCGAAGACATACCGGTCGGTCCGCGCGCCGTGTTGAGTCCTCCCTTGGCACCTTCGTATAAGGCCACACGCGCAGACATAGGAATAGAAGAGAGCATCGAACAGTTGGCGCGCCGCATTATCGAACTTTGTCGCGAGCGCTTTCAGATGCGCGGTGGTGGCGAAACTCGGTCTGATGACCCAGCGGGAGGGGGAGTGCGCTGATGGAGCTCTCGATTCTCTTGCCCGTGTTGCATGGTGAAGCCTTGGGTAGCTACTACCCTCGCACCAGGTTGCTCGGCAGACGAGGGAGCAGGGCGACAGCCGAGCATTGCTTTGGTCGCAAATGGGCGGCAGTCGACTGGCTGCTACCCACCAATCTAGACACTTTCGCGGACCGTGTGGGTGTCCATCTCGGACATGGAGATGCGCGGTACACCGTTGCCGTATCCATGACCCTGTTCTGAATGCCACCGATGCGACGCACGCCCCAAGAGAAGATGGCGTCAGATGAACCCTTCACTCCGTCCTGGGTCATCGCGTAATTCAAGCGGTGTGTCATCGAAAGATTCGCGTTGTATTCGATGATTTGCAGGACCAGAAGCGTCTCGAACTCTCGCTTAGTCTTACCAGCCATTTTCTTTGCGAGGCGCCGCGCTTCCTTGTCCCTCGAGCGCCGAGTCCTTGCCCACCCTCCAGCGAGCTTCGCATGCTTTGCCTGAAAATTCCCGAGGCCACCTTCGACGGTAGGTTTCCAATGTGGATACCCAGGGGGAGCCAACATCGGCGAGATATTCAACCTATCAAACGCAGCTTGCGCGCGACCCGATGCGTTGGGTCCATTGTCCGAGTAGATGTAGCGCGGCTTTGGATTCTCAACCCACAGTGGGTAGGTTTCAAGCTCATCAATATCCAAGTACTTGAGGCGGCGTTGCTTTACCTCGCCGCAAAGTGCACAGAAGATGGCAAGTCGGTACCCCTCCTCCCAGTTCTCGTTGCCGTAGTACACGTACCAGCCAACCACCTTCCGGCTCCGACGGTCGAAGACGAGAAGCACGGTGGGCTTGCCCACGTTGACGGTATGTCCGTTTTCAGTGAAGTCTGCGACGAGCTCGATGTTGAACTCCGTTGCGTCTATGTCGAACATATCAGCGACTTCGACAGCAATGTCACTGTCACTGAGCACGGCCGCCGTGGTGTCCACCGGGTTGTCGATGGCGGCGTAGTCGGGCAGCAATTCGCGCAGGGTCTCGCGCGTGTGCGGTGCGAAGGTCGCCAGAGTGAGGCCGCAGAGGCCGACCGCATCGGCCGTGAGCGCGGCGGTGCCGCCCGAAGAGGTATAGATGGCCAGGCCCTCGGCGGCACCCGGCTGGGCGCGCGCGAACAGCCAGGCGGTGTCCACCAGCTCGTCGATGTCGTCGACCTCGATCACGCCGAACTGCCGGAACACCGCGCTGTTCACCTCGGCCGACCCGGTGAGCGACGCGGTGTGCGACTGCGCGGCACGCTGGCCGTACTCGGACTTTCCCACCTTGAGCGCGATCACGGGTTTGCCGTTGGCCGCCGCGCGCTCCAGGGCCGCGACGAACCGCGGCCCGTCCTTGATGCCTTCGAGCAGCGTCACGATGACCTTGATGTCGGGCGCATCGGCCATGTAGTGGATGAAGTCGGCGACCTGCAGGTCCACCTCGTTGCCGGTGGAGGCCCACAGGCCGATGCCGATGCCGCGGTCCATGGCCTGCATCACGTTGCGCCCCAGGCCGCCGCCCTGCGTGGCCAGGCCGATCGGCCCCTTCACCAGATCGTGCGGGAACGACGGTGAGAACGTCAGGCCCAGGCGGTGGTTCACGTTGGTCAGGCCTGGGCAGTTGGGGCCGTACAAGCGCATGCCGCCCGCATCGGCGATTTCCTTCAGCCGCGCCTGGGCGCGCTCGCCTTCTTCGCCTGCCTCACCAAAGCCCGAGGTCAGCACGATGGCGAACGGCACGCCGCGCGCGGCGCATTCCTCGGCCACCGTCAGCACGCCGGACGCCGGCACGACGATCACCGCCAGATCGGGCGTGGCCGGCAGCGACGCCACACTGGGCCAGCAGCGCCGGCCGCGGATCTCGTCCTTGGTCGTGTTCACCAGGTAGATGTCGCCATCGAACTCGGAGTGGTCCAGCAGGTTGGTCAGCGTGCGTTCGCCGATGCTGTTCTGGCGGTCGGAAGCGCCGACGAGGGCGATGGAGCGGGGGCGGATGAGCCTGGAAAGATCGGTCAAGATTGTCTCCGTGGGTGGGAATGGGTGACGCCGTTCGCAGGCGATCACACGATGGCCGACATGCCCAGAATCTCGCGGCCGACGATCAGGGTCTGCACCTCGGTCGTGCCCTCGGGAATGGTTCCGCCCCGGGTGTCGCGGAAGATGCGTTCGATCGGATAGTCCGTCGCGTAGCCCAGGCCGCCATGCACTTGCAAGGCCATGCTGGCCACTTCATGGGCCGCCTCGGTGGCGTAGAGCTTGGCGATCGAGCACGCGGTGCGCGCGTCCTTGTCGGCGTCGAGCGAGGCCGCCGCGCGCAGGCCCAGCGCCCGCGCGGCTTCCACGCGGATGGTCATGTCGACGATGAGCTTCTGCACCAACTGGAAACTGCCTATGGGCTTGCCGAACTGCGTGCGCGTGCGGGCGTGTTCGATGGACAGGTCCAGCGCGGCCTGCGCGGCGCCGACCGCGCCCATGGCGATGTTCACGCGCGCGCCGTCCAGGCCCTTGAGCATCTTCTTCAGCGCGTTGCCTTCTTCGCCCAGCAGGTTCTCGCGCGGCACTTTCACGTTGTCGAAGTTCAGTTCGGCGGTACCGGTGCTGCGCAGCACCATGGTGTCGACGGTGCGCATTTCGTAAGGAGACACCGAGCGCTCCACGAGGAAGGTGGACAGCTGGCCCTGGCAGTCGGGGCTGTAGGTGCGTGCCACGACGATGCCGAAGTCGCCGAACGCGCCGTTGGTGATCCACAGCTTGCGGCCATTGAGCACGTAGTGGTCGCCCTGGAGGTCCGCGCGGGTCTGCACCTGCGCGATGTTGGAGCCCGTGCCGGGCTCGCTGATGGCGTTGAACACGCTGCGCTCGGACGCCATCAGCGGCTTGAGAAAGCGTTCACGCTGCTCGGGCGTGGCCTCGGTGGCCAGCTTGTTGATGGCCGCGTTGGTGATGTTCACCATGGTGCGCAGCGACAGCCAGGTGTAGCCGGCTTCTTCCATCAGCATGGCCCAGCTCATCTGGTCCAGGTCCATGCCACCCAGCGACTCGGGCAGTCGCCCGCCGATGTAGCCAAACTGGGACAGGCGTTTCAGCAGCTCGAAGGGAAACGTCTTGTTCCGGTCATGCTCGGCCACCAGGGGAGCCACTTCACTCTTCATGAAGCGGCGCACGCTGTCGCGCAGCATCTCCTGGTCGGCATCGGGTACGAAATACATGGAAGGTCTCCTGTCGTTGGTGTGAAGGTGCCCCGCGTGGCTACGCGGGGCCGGATTCTTTGGGGACCGCGCCCCGGCGGGCGGCGGTGCGGGGGATCGGGGCGGCCGAAGGGCGGGGGTGGAACACCAGGGCCTGCACTTCCTGGAGCGCCTGCAGACAGACGTCGCGGTGCTGGCGCATGCGATCGGTCGGGCCGGCAATCGAGATCGCCAAGGGCTCGTCGCCCACGAAGCCCGCCACCGCCAGCGCAGACAGGCCGTCAGCGCCCTCGTTCTCGACCCACGCCCAGCCTTGTTGGCGCGCCTGCTCCACCTGGGCTTGCAACACGTCCAGATCGGTGATCGTGCCGGCGGCGATCTTCTTCAGGGGCTTGAGCCTGAGCTGGCGAGCGGCCTCTTCGTTGCTGCCCAAGGCCAGCTCCGCCTTGCCCAGCGCCGACACATGCAGTGCGATCTTGTTGCCCACGTTGCCGACGTAGCGCAATGGGTGGGTGCCTTCCGCGAACGCCAGCATCTTCACCACCCCACCTTCGAGGCGGCCGCAGATGCCCGTCTCGCCGGTCTTGGCGCGCAGCATTTCGCAAGCCTCGGACGCCACCGCGTACAGCGGGTCGCCCTTGGCAATGTCCTGCGCGACCGTCAGCAGGCGGGCGGTGGGATAGAAGCGCCGGCTGCGGGCGGTGCGCAGCAGATAGCCCATTTCGTGCAGCGTGTGCAGCAGGTCCGAGCAGCTGCTTTCGGGCAGGTCCATCAAGCGCGCGAGGTCCGAGTTGGACAGCTCGCGGCGCTCTCTGGCGAAAACTTCAAGCAGGGTCATGGTGCGGGCGGCGGCGGGAACGAGGGTCGGCATGGTGTGCTCCGGTATTTCGTAGAGATTTACGAATAATAGCGATGAAAAAGCACTCGGCCGAGATGTCTATAGGGTATTTGTCCGGAGTAAAGCGACTAAGAAACTTGAATTTTCAGCTTGCAACTCTACGATGTGTTGAAGTATTCTACGACCAGCCGCGATATTGTGGCAACAAAAAATGGAGACAAGCATGCGCAATGCAGTTCGGAAGCTGGTGATGGTGGTAACCGGGGCGCTCGCCCTGGGCTCGGTGCACGCCGCGGGCGACTGGCCCACCAAGCCCATCACGTTCATCGTGCCTTTCACCCCCGGCGGCATCACCGACCAGACTGCGCGTCAGCTGGCCAAGCTGCTCAGCACGCAGTTCAACCAGCCCGTGGTGGTGGACAACCGGCCTGGCGCGGGCGGGTCGATCGGTGTGGAGGCGGGCGCACGTGCGCCGGCCGATGGCTACACCATCGTCTATGGCACTCAGGGCACACAGGCCGCGAACCTGGCGCTGTACAAGAACGTGCGGTACGACCCGGTGACCGACTTCGTGCCGGTGCACGGCATGTCCGAGACGCCGTTGATGCTCATGGTCAACCCCTCACGGCCCTACAAGACCGTGCCCGAGCTGATCGCCTACGCCAAGGCCAATCCCGGCAAACTCAATTTCGGTTCCGCCGGCCCCGGCACGGCGACCCACCTCACGGCCGAGCTCTTCCAGACGGCGGCGGGCATCAAGATGACCCACGTGCCGTACCGCGGCAGCAGCCCTGCGCTCACCGACCTGATGGCCGGCAACCTCGATCTGATGTTCGACTACCCCGCGGTGGCCTTGCCGTTTGTGCAGGCCAAGAAGCTCAGCGCCCTGGCGGTCACATCCAAGAAGCGGTTGACCAGTTCGCCCGATGTGCCCACGGTGAGCGAACTCGGTTTGCCCAACGCCGAATCCACCGCCTGGAGCGCGGTGTTCGTGCCGGCCAAGACCCCCCCGGAGATCGTCAAGCGCCTGGGCGACGAGATCGCCAAAGCCATCGTCGAGCCCGAGATGATGCAGAGCACCGAGCGCTTCGGCAGCATCCCCCAGATCGGCCTGCGCGACGAGAAGCTGGGCGCCTTCGTCAAGTCTGAAATGGTGCGCTGGCGAGCGGTCGTGCAGCAGTCGGGCGCCAAGCTCGATTGAGCTGGCCCGGCCCGTTTCTCAATTCCCCTGTTCCGCCCGACCCATTGACATGACCGACACCTCGCCCACCCTCAAGCCGCTCCATCCGTCGCTGTACCAGCTGTCGGAAGACGGCCGTTCGCTCGACTTTTTCTTCGCCCGATGTCCCGCGTGCAGCGGCCTGAGCTTCCCGGCGAACGCGCCCGGCTGCATGCACTGCGGCGACCCCCTTCAAGGCGCGCAGACGCTGCGCCGCCCTGGCGGCGGTGAGTTGCTGGAGTTCGTGACGCTGTACGTGCCGCTGGCCCCCGGCATGGCCGCGCCCAGCATCGCCGGCGATGTGCGCATTGCCGACGGCGTTGTGGAAGAGGGCGTGATCGGCGTGGACGACGAAAGCGATCTGCGGCCCGGCATGGCGCTGCGCGCCGTGGCCGACCCGCGCGAGGCTCAGGGTGTGTACGCCTGCCGCTTCGTGCCGGCCGAACAGGGGGTGGCCGCATGAGCACCGTGAACACACAATCCGGGCCCGAGTGGCTGGGCGCCAACGGCGGCGTCTTCATTGCCGGCATCGGCCTGCACGCCTACCAGTTTCCGAGCGAGACGCCTTACACCCAGCTGGGCCTCACGGCCGTTCGCGCGGCCCTGAGCGATGCTGGCGTGGGCTGGGAGCAGGTGAAGAGCGCTTACGTTGGCACCACATCGATCGGCATGGCCGCGGGGCGCGTGCTGCTGCGCCACCTGGGCTCGACCGGCCTGGCCGTGACCCAGGTGGAAAACGCGTCGGCATCCGGTTCGTTCGCGTTCCGCCAGGCCTGCATGGAGATCGCCACCGGCATGAGCGACGTGGTGCTCGCGCTCGGCGTGGACAAACACGGTGACGGCCGCCGCGCGATCAGCAAGGACGGGCTCGAACGCCTGAGCGACACCGCCACCATTCCGGCTGTGAAGTTCGCCATGATGGCACGCACCTACCTGCGCGAGCGCGGCGCGAGCGTGGATGAAATGGCGGCTGTGGCCGTGAAGAACCATGCCAACGCCGCGCGCAACCCTTATGCGCAGTTCCGCAAGCCGCGCACGCTGGAGCAGGTGCTGGCCTCACCCCGTGTGGCCGGCGACCTGACGGTGCAGCAATGCTGCCCGCGCGGCGAGGGCGCCGCCGCCGCCGTGCTGGTGTCGGGCAACGCGATCCGACGGCTGGGACTCGACGCGCGGCGCTGTGTCCGGGTGCGTGCCTCCGTCGCGGGGAGCGAACTCAACGAACGCCAGTACGGCGACGCCGCCACCGAACTGGTGCGCGCCAGCGCGGGCGCCGCGTTCGAGCAGGCCGGCATCACACCCACCGAGCTCGATCTGCTGGAGCTGCACGACGCTTTCTCGGTGGAAGAGTTGATCTACAGCGAGGCCATTGGCGTGTGCGAGCCGGGCGAGGGCGCGCGCTACCTCGCGCGGGGCGACTCGCAGATTGGCGGGCGCTGTGCCATCAACGCATCGGGCGGCCTGATCGGCATGGGCCACCCGCTGGGTCCCACCGGCATCGGTCAGCTCGCCGAAATCACGCGCCAGTTGCGCGGCGAGGCCGAAGGCCGCCAACACACACGGGCGCGCTGGGGCATGGCCCACATGATCGGCCTGGGTTCGGTGTCGGTGGCACATGTGCTGTCGGCCGCCGCGTGAGCCTGGACACCCCTGCATCGAGGAGCTTCAACCCATGACTTCCAACCCCATCCAGGACCTCGGCACGCTGCTCTATGAGGTGCGCGACCGCGTGGCCGTGATCACCCTGAACCGCCCGGACCGCATGAACACGCTGGGCGGCACCATGAAAGCCGATCTGGCGCGTGCTTTCTTCGAGCTCGCCCGCGAAGACGAGCAGGTGCGCGCCGTGCTCATCACGGGTGCCGGCGACCGGGCGTTCTGCGCCGGCGCCGATATCAAGGAGCGCGCCAACGACGTGGTGCGCGGCACCGAGTACTTCGTGCGGCAGAAAGCCACGCACGAGCTGTTCCGCCGCATTGAAGAGTTCGAGAAACCGGTGATCGCCGCCATCAATGGCGTGGCGCTCGGCGGCGGTCTCGAGATCGCGCTGTGTTGCGACCTGCGCGTGGCCTCGGCAAGCGCCCGCTTCGGCTTGCCCGAGATCAAGCTCGGCGTGATTCCCGCCGCCGGCGGCACCCAGCGGCTGCCCCGGCTCATCGGTGAGGCGCGCGCCAAGGAGTTGATCCTCACCGCCGACCTGATCGATGCCGACACGGCGCTCCGCTACGGCATCGTCGGCCGCGTGCTTCCCCAGGCTGAATTGATGCCCGCCGCGCTCGAACTGGCGCAGCGCATCGCGGCCCATCCGCCGCTCGCGGTGCGTTTCGCCAAGAGCGCGATCCACCGTGGCATGCAGACCGACCTGGACTCGGGTCTGGAATACGAACGGTATGCCTCCGCCATGATCGTCGACAGCGACGACCGCGTCGAAGGCATGCGCGCCTTTGTCGAAAAACGCGAGCCCCGCTTCACCGGTCGGTGAGCTCGCCCCCTTCTCATCTGATCGAAAGAAACACATGCAACTCGGACTGAACTCACAAGTGGCGCTGGTGACCGGCGGAGGCCAGGGTGTGGGCCGCCAGATCTGTCTGGAACTCGCCGCCGAAGGCGCGCAGGTGGTGGTCAACGACCTCTTCCCCGATCGCGCTGCCGCGGTGGTGGCGGAGATCGTTGCCGCGGGAGGCACCGCGCTCGCCGCCCCCGCCGACATCACCCAGCAGGAGCAGGTGGACGCCATGGTCGAACAGGCCAGCCGGCACTTCGGCCGGTCCGTCACCATTCTGGTGAACAACGCCGGCATCATCCCCGAGCGGCGCGAGAAGGGCGGCCGCACGCCCGCGTTCGTCGACATGCCCGTGGTCGACTGGGCCAAGATCGTGAACCTCAACGTCTACGGCACCATGCATTGCTGCAAGGCGGTGCTGCCCGGCATGGTGGCCCACAAGGGCGGCCGCATCGTCAACATCATTTCCGAGGCCGGGCGCATCGGCGAGGCCAACATGGCGGTGTACTCCGGCGCGAAGGCCGCCATTGCCGGCTTTGCCAAGGCGCTGGCGCGCGAGCACGGTCGGCATTCGGTCACGGTGAACTCGGTGGCCCTGGGCGCCGTGTCGCACGAGGGCATCAAGGACGGCCCGTTGAACGTCGCCGCCACCGTGGAGAACAACGAGCTGCTCGGCAAGATGCTCGGCGCCTATCCCATCTCCAAGGGGGTGGGGCGCCTGGCGCGCCCGGGCGACGTGTCCGGCGTGGTGGCGTTTCTGGCCTCGGACCGCGCGCTGTTCATCACCGGGCAGACCATCGGCGCATCGGGCGGCTTTGCGATGGTGTGACAACCCAGTCCGCGTTGCCCTCTCAAGACTTGACTCTTGTCTTTCCCAGGCGGTGGATCGCGGCATCAGCCAGGGCGCGGTCGGGGACGACCACGCTGGATCGGCTTCTTCTCCACGAGATGGGTGAAACATGTTGAATTTCACCGATCCCTGACCTAGGGGGGCGGGTCAGAGATCGGTGGAGCTCACAGGCGAGGTGGCAAAGCGCGCCTGTGAACTGATTGCCCACCCGTCTTCTATGAGCTTCAGTCGGTTCAGCAGACGACTGGACGATCGGGTGCCGCCGACTCAGCCCTTCAGAACGTTGCGCTTGATGATGACCGCCTTGCCGCCCAGGCGGCTCTTTGCGTCCCAGTGCGCGAGGGCTGAATCCAACTGGTGCGTGTGTTTGGGGAACCAGCGTGACAGCTCGTCTAGCAGCCGTCGGCACAAGGCCGTATTGCCCTCCTGAAGCTCGACGGCCACTTGCCGGACCGAGTTGAGCACCGCGTTGTGCTCGTCAATGTGACATTGCCGAGGCGGGAAGTCCGTCTCTACCATCAGCTTGTTCTCCGCATCGAAGTGCGACTCCAGGTGCATCAGCAGGTCGGGATAGGCCTCAATAAGCGCGTCGTCCCGAGTTGCCTGCAAGCGGGCGATGGTCTGCACGAATTCCTCGTGGCATGTGTCCATCGAGCCGTGGCCCAACAGCCAATCATCGGTCCAGATCATCGCGCCAGTAGACGTGGGTGAGGGTGGAAGGGCGTCATTCATGAAGCGGAGAAATCGATGGTGTTGCGGTGGGCCTGGTGGTTTTTCCCGGCCATAGAGGGTTCGACTATCGGAGCACGGACTGTCCATACCGACTGAATTTCAGTCTATCGGGAAAACCCTGAATTGATATGGAGCTATGGTCCTATATAGTACATACGTGCTTGGACAAGGTTCTCCAAGACGTCGAGCCACAGGTACACAACCACCACCCAGCAGGAGACAGATATGTTGAGGAAGACCTTCCACAAGAGCGTGATCGCTGCGGCCCTGGTCGCAGCGGGCGTGCTGGCCGCGGGCCAGGCGCTGGCGCAGGAAATCACCATCAAGTACGCCAACGTGATGGCACCTAGCCACGATGCCAGCAAGGGCGTCGAAAAGTTCGCAGAACTGGTGGCGAAAAAATCGCAAGGCCGGATCAAGGTGCAGCATTACCCCGGCGGCCAGCTTGGCAGCGACAAGGAAACCTACGAAGCCGCTCAGCAGGGCCTGCTGCAGATCGCGGGCGGCTCCTACGCCAACCTGGTCACCATCACGCGCGCGTTCGAGTCGCTGCACCTGCCCTTCATCTTCGAAGACCGTGCCCAAGCCCACAAGGCGCTCGACTCGGTGAAGGTGAAAGAAGCCATCAACAAGGAACTCGACAAGGTCGGCATGCGCTGGCTGATGACCTTCGAGTTCGGCTTTCGCGACATCAACACGATCAGCCGCAAGGTCGTCGAGCCCAAGGACCTCGCCGGCCTGAAGTTGCGCGTGTCGCGCTCCCCGACCGAGGTGGCCGGTGTGAAGGCGTTCGGCGGCACCGCCGTTACGGTGGATTGGCCCGAGGTCTACAACGCCTTGCGCTTCAAGGTCGTCGATGGTGAGGCGCAGCCGTTCGCCACCATGGTCAGCGGCAAGCACCAGGAGCTGTTGAAGGAACACCTGGAGCTGGACTGGCAGTACTACGGCTTCGTGGGAATGATCAGCTCCAAACAGTGGGCGGATTACCCGGACTGGGCCAAGAAGGTGCTCGAAGAGTCGGCGGCGGAAGCCGAGGCCTACCACCGCAAGATCTGGGTGGAAGAAGACCAGAAGGCCAAAGAAGCCTACCTCAAGGCCGGCGGCAAGATCACGGTCCCCACGCCCGAGCAGCGCGCGAAGTGGGTGGAGGCCGGTCGCAGCACCTGGGACGGCTCGGGCGTGCCCAAACAGTTGATCGACATCCTGCAGTCGGAGTCCCGCAAGTAAGGCGCCGCGCCGCGGGCCGGGTGCTCCCGGCCCGTGGACTTGTCTTCCCACCCCACGAGAAACTGCAATGGAAAACCTTCTGGACCGTTTGACGGGCTATGCCGTCGCCACCTTGGTGGCCGCCATGGTGACCGTGATTCTGGCGTCGGTGTTTACCCGCTACGTGATGAACGACCCGATCGGCTGGGCCGAGCAACTGGCGAAGTACCTGATGATCTGGGCCGCCTTCCTGGGCGCGAGCCTGGGCATCAAGGAAGGCGCGCACATCGCCGTCAATGTGCTGGTGGACATTCTGTCGCCCACGCTCCAGAAGGTCTGCACCGCCGCGGGCACCATCCTCATGACGGGCTTTCTTTTGATCACGGCCTACCAGGGCCTCCTGTTCACCATGAAGGTGGTGCCGCACACCGACCCGCTGGTGTGGGAGATGAGCCTGGCCTGGGCCTACGCCGCCATCCCGGTCGGCGCCATCCTGATGTTGGTGCAACTGGTCATCCTCGTGCGCAACAACGGCATCGGCAACAAGCTATCCACCACGACCACGATGTCGTGAACCGCGCGGCCACTTCCGCGTCGCCGTTCTTCTCTCCCTTCCAAAAAACCTTTTCCGGAGGCCTCTCATGGGTGCCACCTTGATGTTGTCTTTTCTGGGCATTCTGGCCATCGGGGTTCCCGTTGCCTTTGCCCTGGGTATCGCCGCGATCATCATGTTCGCGATCATCAACCCTTCGCTGCTGGCCTTGCTGCCGCAGCGCATCTTCACCGGCATCGACCTGTTCGCGCTGGTGGCCGTGCCCTTCTTCATCCTGGCGGGTGAACTCATGGGCGGCTCGGGCATCCTGGACCGCATCATGGCGTTCTCGCGCATGGTGGCCGGCGGCATCCGGGGCAGCGTGGCGCACGTCACGATCCTGGTGAGCATGATCTTCGGCTGGATCAACGGCTCGGGCGTGGCGGGTGCCAGCGCGGTGGGCTCGATGATGATCCCCAACGTCACCAGGAAATACGGCAACGCCGGCTTCGCCTGTGCGGTCACCGCCTGCGCTTCCACGGTCGGCCCGATCATTCCGCCGAGTGTGCCGATGATCATCTACGCCCTGGTGGCGCAGAACGTGTCGGTGGGTGGGCTGTTTGCCGCGGGTGTCGTGCCCGGCCTGCTGGTCGGCCTGGGCATGATGGTCATCGTCTACGTCATCGCCCGTCGGCGCAACTACCCGGCCGACAAAGGCACCTACACCTTTGTCGAACGCATGCGGATCTCGCGCAAGTTCTTCATTGCGCTGATGCTGCCGGTGATCATGGTGGGCGGCATCATCTCGGGCGCCTTCACACCGGTCGAGTCGGGGGCCATCGCGGTGCTGTACGCGCTGTTCGTCGGCTTCTTCCTCACGCGCTCGCTGAGCTTGGGCTTGGTCATGGTCGCGCTGAAGAAGACCGGCATCACCTCCTCCGTGGTGTTCCTGATGATGGGCGTGGCCAACGTGGCCAGCTGGATCATGACCACAGAGCAGGTGCCGCAGGCCGCCGCCGATGCCATCCGCGCCCTGACCGACAACCCGCTCATGTTCCTGCTGCTGGTCAACATCATCCTGTTGATCGTGGGCTGCCTGTTCGACGTGGTCGCGGCGATGGTGATGTTCGGCCCCATCCTCATCCCCATGGCCGATGCCTATGGCATCGACCCGCTGCACTTCGGGATGATCGTCTGCATCAACCTGATCATCGGCATGGTCACGCCCCCGGTCGGCATCTGCCTGTTCATTGCCTCGGGCATCGGCAAGACCCCCATCGAGCAGGTCGTCAAGGAAAGCCTGCCTTTCCTGGCCTGGCTGCTGGTCGTGCTCGGCCTGGTCACCTACTTCCCGCAAACCTATCTGTGGCTGCCCGAGATGCTGGGCTACCGCTGAGCCGCGCCCATTCCATTTCGAGGCCTTTCCCGATGAGCAATTCCTATCCCCATGAACTCCACCTGCTGGTGGGCGGTGAGTGGCGTGGTCTGAACGGGCGCGACGCGATCCCGGTGGTGAACCCCGCCACCGGCGAAGTGATCGGCCAGCTGCCCACGGCCACCGAGCAGGACATCGACGACGCGCTGCGCGCCGCCGACGAGGCCTTCGCCACCTGGTCGCAGACCAGCGCCTGGCACCGCGACGCCATCCTGAAGAAAGCCGCCGCGCTCATCGACCGGCGGCGCGAGCGTCTCGCCACCCTCCTCACGATCGAGAACGGCAAGCCACTGGCCGACTCGCAAGGCGAACTCGACCGCGTGATCGAAGCCATCGTCTACTGCGCCGAAGAGTGCAAGCGCGCCTACGGCCGCATCCTGCCCCCGCGCTCGCGCCTGCTGGTGCAGTCCAGCGTGAAGCGCCCGGTCGGGCCGGTGGCGGCGTTCGTGCCCTGGAACTTCCCCGCCTTCCTGGCGGCGCGCAAGGTCGCTGCCGCCCTCGCGGCGGGTTGCACGGTGGTGCTCAAGCCCGCCGAAGAAACGCCGGCCATCTGCGTCGAGCTGGTGCGTGCCTTCGTGGACGCGGGCGTACCCGCCGGCGCCTTGAACCTGCTGTTCGGCGTGCCCGCCCAGATCTCGCAGCGCCTGATCGCATCGCCAGTGATCCGCAAGATCTCGGTCACCGGCTCGGTGCCGGTGGGTCGCCTGCTGGCCACCCAGGCCGGGCAGGTCCTCAAGCCCGCCACCATGGAACTCGGTGGTCACGCCCCGGTCCTGGTGTTCGACGACGTTGATGTGGACACGGCCGCGCGCGCCTGTGTGGCGTTCAAGTTCCGCAACGCCGGCCAGGTCTGCCTGTCGCCGAGCCGCTTCTTCGTGCAGGCCGCCATCGCGCCGGCCTTCATCCAGCGCTTCACCGAACTGGCCCAGGCCATCCGCGTGGGCAACGGCCTGGAGAGCGGTGTGCAGATGGGGCCATTGAACAACCTGCGCCGCCTTGAAGCCGCCCAGAGCCTGGTCGAACAGGCACACGGCTGCGGCGCGCGCGTGGAGACGGGCGGTCGCCGCCTGGACGGCCCCGGGCACTTCTTCCCGCCTACCGTGCTGACCCAGCTGCCCGACAGCGCCCGGATCCTCACCGAAGAGCCCTTCTGCCCGGTCGCGCCCATCCTGGTATTCGACACGCTGGACGACGGCATCGAGCGGGCCAACGGGGTCGAGTTCGGCCTTGCGGCCTACGCCTTCACAAACCAGATGGAGCGCGCCGCCGAATTTTCCGAGCGCATTGACGCAGCCTGGATCGGCATCAACAACTTCACCCCCTCCCTGGCCGATGCGCCCATTGGCGGCACGAAGGACAGCGGCCTGGGCTATGAAGGCGGCCCCGAAGGCCTGGACGCCTACCAGCACCTGCGCTTCATCAGCCAGGCCAACACCCTGATTTGAGTTTTCCCCAGTCAAAAGGAGATATGGACCATGACGACCATCCCACAAGCCAACCGTTTTTCCGGCTACCAGCAGCGCGAGCGCCCGGCGCCCGACATGGAGCTGACCAGCACCAACCCCGGCACCCCCATGGGTGAACTGATGCGCAAGTCCTGGCAGCCGGTCTGCCTGTCGGTGGAGCTCACCAACGTGCCAAAGGCGATTCGCATCATGGGCGAAAACCTGGTCGCCTTCCGCGACAAGAGCGGCAACATCGGTGTGATGCACCGCCAGTGTGCCCACCGCGGCGCATCGCTGGAGTACGGCATCGTGTCCGAGCGCGGCATTCGCTGCTGCTACCACGGCTGGCACTTCGATGTGGACGGCACCTTGCTGGACGCGCCTTGCGAACAAGACGCCACGCGCCTGAAAGCCACTGTGACGCAGGGCGCCTACCCGGCGTTCGAGCGCGACGGCCTCGTCTTCGCGTACATGGGGCCACCGGACGAGCAACCGCCCTTTCCCGAGTTCGACAGCTACACCCAGCCCGCGGACAACCGTCTTGTGCCGTTCTCGAACATCTACCCCTGCAACTGGCTGCAGGTCTACGAGAACATCATGGACCACATGCACACCGCGGTGCTGCACAACAAGATGGTCGTCGAGGGCGTGGACGACGCAACCGCCGCCGGCGTCTCGCTCGAAGGCTTTGGCGACATGCCCGTGATGCAGTGGGAGCCCACGCGCGATGGCAACGGCTGCGTCTTCATCGCCACGCGCCGCCTGCCAGAGAACAAGGTCTGGGTGCGTATCACCGAAATGATCTTCCCGAACTACCTGCAGATCGGCTCCCTGCTGCCCACTGCCGCGCGCGAGCGTCATGGCACCTCGGGCTGCACGCGCTGGAACGTGCCGATCGACGACCACAACATGATGATCCTGGGCTACCGCCACTTCAACAGCACGGTGGACCCAGACGGCATGGGCGAAGAGAACGATTGCGGCGTCGACAAGATCGACTTCCTGGAAGGCCAGACCGGCAACCGCAGCTACGAAGAGGGCCAACTCGCCCCGGGCGACTGGGAGGCGATCGTGAGCCAGGGCAAGATTGCGTCGCACGCAGCCGAACACCCGGGCAGTTCCGACGTCGGCGTGTATCTGTGCCGCAAGCTGCTGCGCGACGCCGTGCGGGGCAAAACCTCACCGAACCAGCTGTACGACGAGCTCACGGCCGCGTGCCGTTCCTTGCCGCTGTACTCGCAGGACACGGTTTTGAACGCGCCGGAACTCGCGCGCACCGAAGACCGCAAGCTGCTGCTCAGCCTGGGCAAGAAGGTGCTGGAGGCCATGCGCTCCGCCGATCCCTTGCCGGCCGAGCAGCGCGATGCCCACGTGCGCGCTCAGCTCGACCTGATCGACGGGGGCTTGCTGCAGACCGCGAACGCCACGGCCTGAGCACAGGGGAACAGCATGTTGAAGTTGCGTGTTCGCTCGGTGACCTACGAGGCAGAGGGCATCCGCTCTTTTGAGCTGGTGGATCCGGCCGGCGGCCTGCTGCCGCCGTTCGACGCGGGCGCGCACATCGACGTGCGCATCCCCGGGGGGCTGTCGCGGCGCTACTCGCTGTGCGGTGCGCCGGGCACCCGCGACCACTACCGCATTGCCGTGCTCAAGGCCCCGAACAGCCGGGGGGGCTCGCAGGCCATGCACGAGCGGGTTCAGGCGGGCGACCTCATCGAGGTGTCCTCGCCCCACAACTTCTTTCCGCTGTCCCCCGACGCCCGGCGCTCGGTGCTGCTGGCGGGGGGTATCGGCATCACGCCCATGCTGGCCATGCTGGAGCAGTTGCGCGCCGACGGCCGCGACTACGAGCTGCACTACTGCACCACCAGCCCGCAGCGCACGGCCTTCGCCCCGCTGCTGGCGCATGAGGTAGCACAGGGACGCGCGCACATCCACCACGATGGGGGCGACCCGCGCAATGGCCTGGACATCGCCGCGCTGCTCAAGGAGCGTGCCGATGACACTCACGTCTACTTCTGCGGTCCAGGCGGCTTCATGAAGGCCGTGCAGTCGGCGGCCGCGCACTGGCCCAAGGAGGCTGTGCACTTCGAGTACTTCGGTGCTGAGCCGATCGCTGCCACCACAGCCGCGCCCGGTGGCGCACCGCTCGAAGTGGTGCTGGCCCGTTCCAACCGAACGATCTCGATCGATGCCTCGCAAACCATTCTTTCGGCTCTGCGCGACGCCGGGGTGCCCTGCGAATCGTCTTGCGAATCGGGCGTCTGCGGCGCCTGCCGGCTGGGCTATTTGAAGGGCAAACCCGCCCACACGGATTACTTGCTGAGTGACGAAGAACACGAAACGCAGGTGCTGATCTGCTGCGCCACCGTGGCAGAAGGCCCGCTGGTGCTGGACATCTGACTCACACGACGAACCCACCATGAAGCAGTTTGATTACATCGTTGTCGGCGCGGGCTCCGCGGGATGCGCCGTGGCCGCACGTCTGGCCGAAGACGGCAGGACCACCGTGCTGCTGCTTGAGGCCGGCCCGGCCGACAAGAACATCTGGATTCACATCCCGATCGGTTACGGCAAGACCATGTTCAACAAGCAGTTGAACTGGCAGTTCAGATCCGAGCCAGAACCGCACCTGAAAGGGCGGGAGATCTACCAGCCCCGGGGCCGTACCCTGGGCGGTTCGAGCTCGCTCAACGGCCTGGTCTACATCCGAGGCCAGGCAGAAGACTTCGAACGCTGGGAGGCCCTGGGCAACACCGGTTGGGGATGGGACGACATGCTGCCGTACTTCAAGCGTTCCGAGTCCAACGAGCGCGGCGCCAGTGCCTTCCACGGCGGCGACGGTCCGCTGGCGGTGTCCAACATCCGTGGCAAGCACGAGTTGGTGGAGGCTTTCATCGGCGCCGCCAACGAGATCGGCGTGCCCCGCACCGAAGACTTCAATGGCGCAAAGCAAGAGGGCGCGGGCTACTTCCAGCTCACCACGCGCAATGGTCTGCGCTGCTCCAGCGCCAAGGGCTACCTGCGATCCGGCCTGGTCGGCAGCAACCTCGTGGTGGAGACCGACGCGCATGCCACCGGCCTGGTGTGGGACGGCAAGCGGGCCGTCGGCATCCGCTACCGCCGGGGCGGCCAGGCCATTGAAGCGCGCGCGAACCACGAGGTGATCCTCAGCGCCGGGGCGCTGCAGTCGCCGCAGTTGCTCATGCTTTCGGGTGTGGGCGATGCGCAGGCGCTGGCGGCCAAGGGCATTCCAGTCGTGCACCACCTGCCGTCCGTTGGCAAGAACCTGCAGGACCACCTGCAGTCGCGCCTGATGTACCGCTGCACCAAGCCCATCACCACCAACGACGACCTCAAGACCTGGTTCGGTCAGGCCCGCGTCGGCCTGCGCTGGATCTTCAAGAAGGCGGGGCCTGTGGCGGCCGGCATCCAGCTGGGGGGCATGTTCGCCCGCACCGATCCGACCGAAGCCTCGCCCGACGTGCAGTTCCACTTCGGCACCATCAGCGCGGACATGACGGCGGGTAAACCGCACGACTTCTCGGGGTTCACCATGTCGGTCTGCCAGCTGCGGCCCACCAGCCGGGGCGAGCTGACCCTGCGATCGCCCGATGCGTTCGACGCGCCGGTGGCCCGGTTCAACTACCTGTCGACCGAGCACGACGAGGACACCATGGTGGCCGGTGTTCGCATGGCGCGCCGCATCGCCCGCTCGCGCTCGCTCTCGCCCTACATCCAGGACGAATACCGGCCTGGTTTCCACATCGACTCGAAAGACGAGGTGCTGGACTTCATCCGCGGCTACGCCACCACCATCTTCCATCCGGTGGGCACCTGCCGCATGGGCTCGGACGAAGACTCGGTGGTCGACACCCGGCTGCGCGTGCGCGGTGTCACCGGCCTGCGGGTGGTCGACGCCTCCATCATGCCGGTGCTGCTGTCCGGCAACACCAATGCCGGCTCGATCGTGATCGGTGAAAAAGCCGCCGACCTGATCCGCCAGGATCGAGGCACACCGTGACCCCGGAGAGTCCGCGCCGCGACGTCTTTCAGGCGCTGGCCTACCCGGACCGGCTTGGCCGCCCGAAGTACCAGCGGCTGGTCGATGCCCTGGTGGAGGCGTTTCGCCGCGGCGTCTGGCGCCCGGGCGACCGCCTGCCACCCGAGGAAGACCTGACCCAGCTCACGCCCTACAGCCTGGGCACGGTGCAACGCGCCTTGCGCGCGCTCACCGAGCAAGGTCTGGTCGTTCGCCAGCACGGCCTGGGCAGCTTCGTGGCCGACCGCCCGCGCCAGCTGCAGGACCCGTGGCATTGCCGCTTCCTGGCCGACGACCAGGCGCAGATCCTGCCGGTGTATTCGAAAGCCCTGCAGCGCGTGACCGTGGAGACCCCCGGGCCGTGGAGCCAGTGGCTAGGCCCGAAGGCGTCCGTGATGCAGCTCGACCGCGTCATCGACGTCAACAACGAGTTCCACATCTTCACGCGCTTCTACGCCGACCGGCACCTGCTCAAGAAGCTGTGGGACATGCCGTTGGACAAGCTTCACGGCGCCAACTTCAAACAGCTCATCGTGCGGCAGTGCCAGTTGCCCGTCACCGAGATCACCCACTTCGTGCGCATCGCGCCGTTTGACGACGAAGCCTGTGAGCGCGTGGACGTGCCCACCGGCTCGCAGGGCCTGTACCTGCAGGCCGTCGCCCATGCCGGGCGCGACCGCTGCATCTACTACCAGGAGTTCTTCGTGGGGCGCACCCAGCGCGCCATGAAGTTCCCGGAAACCACCCTCTCCTCCCTTTGACCTTTCCCTGTTCATCCCGTTCCGGAGCCGCCATGAAAACCAAACCCAAGAACCTGCTCGTCATCATGTCCGACGAGCACTCCATCAAGGCCCTGGGCTGCTACGGCAGCGACGTGGTCAAGACTCCCCATCTGGACGCCCTGGCGGCGCGCGGCACCCGCTTCTCGTCTGCCTACTGCTCCAGCCCGGTGTGCATTCCTTCGCGCGCTTCGTTCGCGGTGGGAAAGTACATCCACCAGATGGGCTACTGGGACAACGCCGACGCCTACGACGGCGCCGTGCCCAGCTGGCACCACAAGCTGCGCGAACGCCAGCACGAAGTGGTGTCGATCGGCAAGCTGCACTTCCGCAAGCCCGATGAGGACCATGGTTTCAGCGAAGAAATCGTGCCCATGCACATCCTGGAAGGCAAGGGCGACCTCATGGGCCTGGTGCGCAGCGAGCTGCCGGTGCGCAAGGGCGCCTACAAGATGGCGCACTACGCCGGCCCTGGTGAAAGCACCTACACCTTCTACGACCGCGAGATCACCGCGCGCGCACAGATCTGGTTGCGCGAAGCGGCACAGCGCGAGTCTGACCAGCCCTGGGTGCTGTTCGTGTCGCTGGTGGCGCCGCACTTTCCGTTGACCGCGCCGCCCGAGCACTTCTACCACTACTACAACCAGAACCTGCCGATGCCCAAGCTCTATGAGAAGGCAGACCGGCCGAACCACCCGTACCTGGTCGACTACCGCAGTAGCTTCAACTACGACGACTACTTCGATCGCGCTGCGGTCAAGCGCGCCATCGCCGGCTACTACGGCCTGTGCTCGTTCATGGACGAAAACGTCGGCAAGATCATGCGCTCGCTGGAAGAGGCCGGCCTGGCCGACGACACGCGCGTGGTCTACACCTCCGACCACGGCGACAACCTGGGCACCCGGGGCATGTGGGGCAAGTCGACCATGTTCGAAGAGGCCGCGGCCGTGCCGCTGATCATCGCGGGCGACGGCATTCCGCAAGGCAAGGTGGTGGACACGCCCGCGAGCCACGTGGACATCTACCCCTTCATCCTGGACGCCATGGGCAACCAGGAAGCGGCGCTGCGCGAAGGCTTCCCGGGCACCTCGCTGTTCGACCTGGCGCAAGGCGCCCAGCCGGAGCGAAACGTGCTGGTGGAGTACCACGCCATGGGGTCCGCCACGGGCGCCTTCATGATCCGCCACGGCAAGTACAAGTACGCGCACTACGTCGGTTACCCCAGCCAGCTGTTCGACCTCGAAGCCGATCCGGAAGAGCTGACCGACCTGGCCGCCAACCCCCAGTACGCCGAGGCCCTGGAAGCGTGCCGGGTGCAGCTCTACAAGATCTGCGACCCTGAAGCGGTGAACCAGCGCGCCAAGGCGCGCCAGGCCGAGTTGCTGGCACAGAACGGTGGTCGCGATGCCGTCGTGGCGCGCGGCGACCTGGGCTTCACGCCCGTGCCCGGCACCGCCTTCTCGCTCGACTGATCCACCGCAGCGCGCCCGCCGCATGACCGTTCTTCTGCTCTCGGCGCTCATCGTGCTGGTCGCCTCGGCCTTGCACGCGGCGACCGGCTTCGGCTTCTCCATCCTGGCGGTGCCGCTGCTGTTGATGATCCACGAGCCGCTGGTGGCGGTGCAGGTCAACCTGATCCTGTCGATCGGGCTGTCGCTGCTGCTGGTGCCCACGGTGACGCGCGACATCGACACCACCCTGTTGTGGCGCCTCGTCGCCAGCAGCGTGCTCGGCATCCCCTTGGGGGTTCTGATGCTGCTGCACCTGGACATCGCCCTCTTCAAGGTCCTCATTGCGGTGTTGACCCTGGTCTTCACCGCACTCCTGCTGCTGCAACTCCGGTTCCAGCGCAGCCCGGGGCGCGACTGGCTCAGCGGCCTGCTGGCCGGGGGCTTCACCGCGGCGCTGGGCATGGGGGGCGTGCCCCTGCTGCTGTATTTCGCCGGCACTCAGATGCCAAAGGCGGTGGTGCGTGGCACGGTGCTGGCGTTCTTCCTCTTCATCTACACGCTCGCATTGGGCGCGCAGGTGGCCGTGACGTCGAGCCGTTCCGACATCTGGTGGTTGTCTTCGGCGCTGGTGCCCGTTGCCCTGGTGGGCGTGTGGGTGGGCGACTGGTTGTTCCAGCGCATCACCCAGCGCACCTTCCGTGGCGCGATTTACGCCGTGCTGGTGGGCAACAGCGCGGTGCTGCTGTGGTCCGCCTGGCGGGTGGCCTGAGCATGCGGACCGACACGGTGGAATCGGCCCGGAGCTGGTGGCGTGCGGTGCTCGTGCTGGCGATGGCCTCGGTGAGCTTTGGCGCCGTGACGGCCGTGCCCATCCTCATGAAACCCTTGATGGCGGAGTGGGGCACCGGGGCCGCCAGCATCGCCTGGGTGCACACCGTGACGCTGATCGGTGGTGGCCTGGGCAGCCTCTGGTTTGGCCGCTTGCTGGACCGTTTTGGCTTCTTCCCGCTGGCCGTGGTGGCCGCCCTGGCCACCAGCGCCGGTGTGTTCGCGGCGTCGCAGGCGCAAAGCCTGTGGGTGCTGTACCTCGCCTGCGGCCTTCTGATCGGCGCGGTCGGGCAGGGCGTTTTCTTCAGCCCCCTGATGGTCGCGCTGAGCCGCTGGTTCGACCGTCACAGCGCGCTGGCCCTGTCCGTGGCCTCCAGCGGCCAGAGCCTGGGCGGTTTTCTGGTGCCGCCGCTGTTGCGCCAAGGGGTGGAGTGGATGGGCTGGCGCGCCAGCCTGGCCTGGTACGCGCTGCTCGCCCTGGTGCTGTTGCTGCCGGCGGCGTGGGCCTTTCGCCGCCCGCCGCCCGAGCCGCGCTCGCGGCCCGGCTCTTCGGAGCGTGCGCGGGTGGTGCCCCGGCGGCGCTATCGGTTCTGGATGTACGGCCTGGGCTTTGCCCTCTTCAACGCGGTGACCTTCGCCGTGGTGGGCCACCTGCTGGCGTTTGGCGAGGAGCGCGGCTTCCTGCCGTTGGTGGCGGCGAGCCTGACGTCGGCCCTGCTGGGCAGCACGCTGCTTTTCCGCCTGCTGGCCGGTGTGTGGATGAAGCGCTGGGGTGCATACCGTGTGCTGCTGTTGAGTTCGAGCCTGCACGTGCTGGGGGTGCTCGGTCTGGTCTTCACCGAGGGCTTCTCCGGCATGGCGTGGTCGGCGGCGGCGATCGGGCTGGGCTTTGGCGGCTACCTGCCAGCCTATGCCGTTCTGGTGCGCGACATGTTTCCCGCCCGCGAGTCCGGGCGACGGGTGGCCGAGATCAACTTCTTCGGTTTCATCTCGGGTGGGTTGGGCAGCGGCGGGGCCGGCTGGCTGCGCGACTTCACGGGCTCGTACGTCAGCACCTTCCAGTGGTGCGCGGGCGTGGCCTGCTTGGGGCTCGTGCTGTTGTTCGCCCTGCGGCGCTCGCTGGACGACCGGCCCTCCGTGGGGGCCAGGGCATGGGCCTGATGCGCTTCTTTCCCTTCCTCGTCTGGCGCCAGCGCGTCACGCGCGAGAACCTGCGCCTTGATCTGGTCGCGGGCCTCACTGGCGCGATCATTCTGGTGCCGCAGGGCGTGGCGTTCGCCACCATCGCCGGCATGCCACCCGAGTACGGCCTTTACGCCGCCATGTTGCCGGCCATCCTGGCCGCGCTCTGGGGCTCTTCTTGGCACCTGGTCTCGGGGCCGACCACGGCCATCTCCATCGTGGTGTTCGAGGCCATCAGCCCGTTGGCCGAACCGGGGTCGCCGGCCTTTGTCTCGCTGGTGCTCACGCTCACTTTCCTGGTCGGCGTGTTCCAGCTTGCCCTGGGCGCGTTGCGCCTTGGCACCCTGGTCAACTTCGTTTCCCACACCGTGGTTGTCGGCTTCACCTCGGGCGCGGCCTTGCTCATCGCGGCCAGCCAGGTGGGCAACTTCTTCGGGATTCCGATCCCGCGAGGCGCCGCCTTTCACGAGGTGATGGGTGGGCTGGTCGAGCACCTGGGCCAGCTCAATCCCCACGTCACCGCGGTGGCGCTGATCACGGTGGTGGCGTGCCTGCTGGTGCGCCACTGGCGTCCGCGCTGGCCCTACATGATCTTCGGCATGGTGATCGGTGCGCTGCTCGCTGCCGCGCTCAACCATTGGGCAGGCCCTGAGGTGACCAGCATCCGCACCATCGGTGCACTGAGCGTGGGCCTGCCCCCGCTGTCGTCGCCCGATCTGCGCTGGGAGACCCTTGAGCGCATCGCGCCGATCGCGTTGGCGCTGGCCCTGCTGGCGCTCACCGAAGCCGTGTCCATCGCCCGCGCCGTGGCCCTGAAGTCGGGCCAGCGCATTGACGGCAACCAGGAGTTCATTGGCCAGGGACTGTCCAATCTGGCGGGCAGCTTCTTCTCAGGTTATGCCTCCAGTGGTTCGTTCAACCGCACCGGGTTGAACCACGCGTCCGGCGCGAAGACGCCACTGGCGGCGGTCTTCTCGGCCGTGTTCCTGCTGCTGATCGTGATGTTCCTGGCGCCGCTGGCGGTGTACCTGCCCATTCCTGCGATGGCGGGCATCCTGTTCGTGGTGGCCTGGGGACTCTTCGATGGGCACCAGATGAAAGCCATCTGGCGCGTGAGTCGGCCGGAAGCGGCCGTGCTGTTCGTGACCTTCGTGGCCACGCTGAGCATGGCGCTGGAGTTTGCCATCTACGTGGGCGTGGTGCTCTCGCTGATCCTGTACCTGCAGCGCACCTCGCGCCCCGGACTGGACGATGTGAAACCGCACCCTGCGGTGCGCCCGCTGGCCTTTCACCTGGGCGATGGCCAGGCTGATTGCCCTCAGCTCAAGTGCCTGCGCTTGAACGGTTCGATCTTCTTTGGCGCCGTGGACCACCTGCAGGAAGAATTTCAGAAGGCCCCGCAAAAGCACCTGCTGCTGGTGGCGTCGGGCATCAATTTTGTGGACACGGCCGGTGCCCAGCTGTTGTCTCACGAAGCGGCCCGCCTGCGCGCACTGGGTGGAGGGCTCAGCTTCTTCAACCTGAAGGAAGAGCCGATGCGCATGCTGCAACGAAGCGGTGCCGCGCAGGTCATCGGGCTGCACAACTTCTTCCCGCTGGGCAGTGATCCGGTGCAGGCGATGGCGCAGCGCCTCGACCCCCGCATCTGCGCCGCGTGTCCGTTGCATCCGTTCGAGGTCTGCGCCGGTCTGAAGACCTGAGGAAACCAAGCCATGCCCCGCACCGTTGCCGATGAACTGCGGCCCGTTGCCCAGGCGCTGCTCGCGCGGGATGCCTGGTTGTCCGATTTCCTGCCCGAGGTGGTGCAGGCCTGGTCCCGGCACGCACCCATGCTGCAGCTCGCACCAGGCGAATCGCTCTGCCGGCGAGGCAGTGCGGTGCCGGCATTGACGGTGGTCGTCTCGGGCACGCTGGAGGTGACGCAGGTGTCGGCGCTGGGCCGGCGGCACGTGTGGAGCTACCTGGGCGCGGGCCAATGGATGAACCTGGTGCCCGTGCTCGACCGCCAGCCCGCCATCCACGACGTGGCCGCGCACGAAGAAACCCAGGTGCTTCAGATACCGGCCGGGGCCTTCCGGACCGCGGTCGAGCACCACCCGAAAGCCATGGCCTCGCTGTTGCGGCTGCTGTGCTTGCGCTCGCGCGTGCTCTACGAGCACGTGGCCGACACCGCGCTGCTCACGCTGCGGGCCCGCTGCGCCCGCACGCTGCTGTCCCTGATGGTGGCGCACGGCCTGCCCCGGGCGCAGGGGGTGGCGATCTCCCTGAAGGTGTCGCAGAACGAGCTGGCGGACATGCTGGGCTGCACGCGGCAAAGCATCAACCGCGAGCTCAAGCAGCTGGAGCGCGAGGGCCTGATCGCCATGCGCTACTCGCGCTTTGCGATCTCGGACGAGGCCGGCCTGCGGCGGCTGGTCGATCCGCCCTGAACGCAATCTGGCGGGTTTTTGACAGACCTGCGCGCGCGCCACTTCCAGAATGCAGCCATTGCCACAGGAGCCTCCAGCGATGACCTCTCCCGCGTTTCACATCCCCGCATCCGATTACCTCGACGCCATCCGGCGCAATGGTGTCGACCACCTCGTCACCGTGCCCGACTGGGTGCAACTGGCGCTGCACACGCGGGTGGAGGCTGGCGTGCCGGGCCTGCGGCCCATCACCTGCGCCAACGAAGACCAGGCGCTGTGCACGGCGGCGGGCTTGCAGATCGGCGGCCGGCGCGCGCTGGTCGTGATCCAGAACCAGGGCCTGTTCGCGTGTGCCAACGCCTTGCGCGCGCTGACGATCGACGCGCGGATTCCGCTGGTCATGCTCATCGGCCAGTTCGGCCGCGAGTTCGCCAACTTCGGGCAGGAGCCCGGCCTGTCGCGGCGCAGCATGGTCCGGCATCTGGAGCCTTTGCTCGACGCCCTGTGCGTGCGCCACTGGCGCCTGGAGCGCGAAGGCGATCTGGTCGCCATGGACGTGGCGTTTGAACACGCGCACCGCGAGCGCGCCGCCACCGCCCTGATCGTGGGCGCGCCCACCGGCTGGAACTGAACCGGAGAACCACCATGAAGCTGCAACAAGCGTGCCAACTCATTGCCGACGCCAGCCCCGGGGCCGTGCTCGTCTCGACCATGGGCGCGATGAACGCCCTCGACCGCCTGGGCATCGGGCAGCCGCGCCTGAGTTCGGTGCCTCTCATGGGCGGCGCGCCCAGCCTGGCGCTGGGCCTCGCGCTGGCCCGACCCGAGCAGGCCGTGGTGGTGCTCGATGGCGACGCCAGCCTTCTGATGCAACTCGGTGGCCTGGTGACCGTGGCCGGACAGCAGCCCCGAAACCTGCACCACTTCGTGATGCACAACGGCACGCAGTTCACGGGTTTGTCGAACCTGGACATCGCCGGCCCGCGCCCGGTGGACTTCTGCCAGGTGGCCGAAGGCGCGGGCTACGCGCGCGTGTACGCCATTGACGACGCGGCCGATCTGGCGCAGCGCCTGCCCGCCATCCTGGCCGTGCCGGGCCCGGTGTTCGTGGCGCTCGCCATCGAACCCGATGCCCCCACCTTCAGCGCCGAACAACCCCAGCAGGACTGGAGCGACCGCCAGTTCACGCGCATGGGCGAAGAGGCCGCCGCGCTGGCGCAGTGGCTGCACAGCGGAGCGGCCGCATGAGCACCACCTTCGATGTGGTGGTGGTCGGCGCCGGTTCTTCGGGCGCCACGCTGGCCTCGCGCCTGAGCGAGCGCGGCTCGCGCGTGCTGCTGCTGGAGGCCGGCGAATCCAGGCAGAACGATTTCTGGGTCACCACACCGATCGGGATTGCACGCATCCTCGGCAATCCCGACTATGTCTGGCAGTTCCACACCGAAGCGCAAAGCGGCCTGGCCGGTCAGAAGATCTATTGGCCCCGTGGCAAGTTGCCGGGCGGATCAAGCTCCGTGAACGGCATGATCTACGTGCGCGGCGAGCCGGCCGAGTTCGATCACTGGCGCGACCTGGGCAATACCGGCTGGGGCTGGCAAGACGTGTTGCCGTACTTCAAGCGCATGGAGTCCTGCCGCATCGGCGAGGACCGCCAGCGTGGCCGGGACGGGCCGGTGCGGGTCAGCAGCCTGCAAGACGACCCGAACGAACTCTCGGACGCCTTCCGATCGGCCTGTGAGCAAACGGGCATCCCGCGCACCGACGACTACAACGGCGGTGGGTACGAAGGGGTGTCCTATCTGCAGCTGTCCACGCACCGGGGGCGGCGCAGCAGCACCGCCACGGCCTACCTGGATGGCACCAGCCGCCACGGCCTTGTTCTGGTGAGCGGGGCCATGGTGCGCCGGGTGCTGTTTGAAGGCCGGCGCGCGGTCGGCGTGGAGTACGAGCGCGGCGGCCAGGTGCACCGCGCCTTCGCCTCCCGCGAGGTGGTGCTGTCGGCTGGCCCCATCAAGACGCCGCAGTTGCTCGAACTCTCGGGGGTCGGGCAGGGCGCGCTGCTGCAACGGCTGGGCATTCCTGTGGTGCACCCGCTGCCGGGCGTGGGGGAAAACCTGGTCGATCACCTGCAGTCGCGCCTGACGCTGGCCTGCACGGGCGCGACAACGCTCAATGAGATCGTGGGCAACCGCTGGCGCCAGGCCTTGATGGGCGCGCAGTACCTGTTGACCCGCAAGGGACTGATGGCCACGCCCGCGTGCACCGTGCACGCGCTGGCCCGAACCCCGATGGACGCGCACCGGCCCACGGTGAAGATCCAACTGCACCACGTCAGCGGCAAGGACCGCATGGAAGTGGCCGACAAATCGGGTGGCACCGGGCTCGATCCGTTTCCCGGCTTTTCGATCGGCTTCTTCCAGTTGCGCCCGCGCTCGCGCGGCTTCGTCCACGCCGACGGGCGCGATCCGCGCGCGAACCCCAGCGTGGACCCGCGTTACCTGAGCGAGGCGATCGACCAGCAGACCATGGTGGCGGCGCTGCGGCTGGCGCGCGAGGTGTCGTGCGCGCCGGCGCTTGCGCCCTTTGTGGCGCGAGAGACCCGGCCCGGCCTCGACATTCAGGCCGACCACGAACTGCTGCAGTACATCCGCAGCTCGGGTCAGACCTCGTTCCATCCGGTGGGCACCTGCCGCATGGGCGTGGACGCGATGGCGGTGGTCGACCCGCGGTTGCGCGTGCACGGCGTCGACCGCCTGCGCGTGGTGGACTCGTCGGTGATGCCGTCCCTTCCCGCCTCCAACACCAACGCGGCGTCCATCATGATTGGCGAGAAAGCCGCCGACCTCATGGGCGCAGAATAGGCACCCCCCTTGCCACGAGTCCCGGAGTTTCCATGTCCATCTTCGATCAGGGCCTGCCCCGCAACGAGGCCAATTTCGCCCCCCTGTCGCCGCTGGGTTTCATCGAGCGCGCCGCCGAGGTCTACCCCGACCGCCTGGCCGTGGTGCACGGGCCGCTGCGCCAGACTTGGCGCCAGACTTACGAGCGCTGCCGCCGCCTGGCCAGTGCCCTGCAGGCTGCGGGTGTGGGCAAGAACGACACCGTGGCGGTCATGCTGCCCAACACGCCGCCCATGGTGGAGGCCCACTTCGGCATTCCCATGGCCGGCGCGGTGCTCAACGCGCTCAACACGCGCCTGGACCCCGAGGCGGTGGCCTTCATGCTCGACCACGGCGAGGCCAAGGTGCTCATCGTCGATCCCGAGTTCGCGCCCGTCGTGGCGCGCGCCTTGCCGCTGCGCCAGCGCACCACGGCGCTGACGGTGATCGATGTGGAGGACGCGCTGTTCACCGGCGCGGTGCAACGCATCGGCAGCACCACCTACGAAGGCTTCCTGGCCAGCGGCGACCCGGCCTTTGCGTGGGCGCTGCCCGGTGACGAATGGGACGCCATCGCGCTCAACTACACCAGCGGCACCACCGGCAACCCCCAGGGCGTGGTCTACCACCACCGGGGCGCGGCCATCAACGCCATCTCCAACGTGCTGGAGTGGGACATGCCCA
>SXGT01449555.1_pt1 | contig 55022 bp, 30 predicted proteins | sample 3176221 | NCBI WGS metagenome assembly SXGT01 (sample SAMN11356862, study PRJNA531348) | freshwater metagenome | isolation source: freshwater sample F1-120 | place: China: Fuxian Lake, Yuxi | collected 2017-12-25
TCTCATCCGCATCCTCGGCCGCCTGCTCAAACGCAAGGACCAGCTCGACGGCATCCTCATCGAGACCACCGGCCTCGCCAATCCCGCCCCGGTCGCTCAGACGTTCTTCACCGACGACGAAATCAAACAGGCGTTCCGGCTCGATGCGATCGTCACCGTCGTCGACGCCAAGCACGTCAGCCAGCACCTCGACGGCGACGACGAATCCGTGAAGCAAATCGGTTTCGCCGATGTGATTCTCCTCAACAAGACCGACCTCGTCACCCCGGCCGAACTCGACGCCCTTGAGGCGCGCATCAAACGCATCAACGCGGTCGCGAAAGTCCACCGGTCGAAAAACTGCGACGTGGCGCTCGACCACGTGCTGGACGTCGGCGGATTCAACCTCCATCGCGCCACCGAGCTCGATCCGAAATTCCTTGAGCCCGAGTATCCCTTCGAGTGGGCCGGCGCCTATGCGCTCCCCGCCGGTTCGCACACCCTTGAAATCGGCCACGGCGATGATGCGCACGCTCCCGGCCATGATCATTCGCACGAAGGCCACGATCACGCGCACGGCGAGGGTGAACACCACCATCATCACCACGGTAATCCCAACGAACTCGACGTCGTGATCCTGCCGGTGCCGGCCCCCGGGGCCGCGATGCCGTCGTCGCGCGCCGACCGCGACGCGGGCGTCGCTGCCCCCGACTACACCGCCGCAATCGCGGCCGCCGTCCACGTTTTCGCCGACTGGGAATCACGGACGAAAGACGGCGACACCATCGTCCCTGGCGCCACCCTCCACCGCCTGCTTCTCGCCGCCGGCAATGGCCGTTTCACACTCAAGATCGACCAACCGGGCCACTACCTCGTCTTCGAATCCTGCGGCCACGATCCCCTGCACATTTACGTCGCCGGCGATGTTTCCAAACCAGTCTGGCAGCAGGATTTTCACGTGGCGCACGAGCACAACGAGGCCGTGACCTCCGTCGGCATCAGCACGCCCGGCGATCTCGACGGCAAACGCCTCAACGACTGGATCAGCGAACTGCTCCGCACCACGGGCGGCGACATCTACCGGATGAAGGGCGTGCTCGCGGTGAAAGGCGCGACCAAGCGACTCGTCTTCCAAGGCGTGCACATGCTCTTCGACGCGAAGTTTGATCGCGAGTGGCACCCCGGCGAGCCGCGCACGAACACACTCGTCTTCATCGGCAAGAACCTTGAACGCACGAAACTCACCGAGGCGTTCAAGGCCTGTCTGGCGTAAGGAGTTCGCCCGGCGGCGAAATCCTCAGGCGACGATCGCGTCGGGTTCCCAGCCTTTGCGGTAAGTCGGGTACAGCAGCTTGTCCACCTCGGGGCGGCCGCTTGTCATCTTGACGGGATCCCAGTTGAACTTGCCGCCGGCGAGGATCGCCATCGTGCCCAGGCAGACCATCTCGGTAAACGGCACGGAGTACTCGAAATTCGAACCGGCATGCGTCGGGTCGTTCTTCATGATCCCCGCGATCCATTCCTGGTGCGGCTCATTCGCCGGCACGCGCGGAAGGGTCTTCGGCGGGAACGTGGGCTGGAGTTTCTGGTGCAACGACTCCGGGATGATCCGCGGGCTGTTGCAGTAATCGTTGCCGTCGTATACGGTGGCCTTCGAGCCGATGATCAGCTGGCCGCCCTTCGCGAGCTGCCGCGCCTCTTCCATCTGCGCCGGCTTCGCGGGAAGGGTGCCACCCTCGGACCAGGTCAATTTCACCGGGGGCAGCTTGCCGCGCGCCGGGAACTGGTACTCAACCACCGCCGACTTCGGGAACGCCACCTTGCTGGCGCCCACAATTTGCTTGAGCTCCACACTCGACGGCGAACCGAGTTCGAGATTCCAGAATGCCGCGTCCATCAGATGGCACGCCATGTCGCCCAGCGCGCCGCAGCCGTAGTCGTGGTAACCGCGCCATTTGAATGGATGAATGGCCGAGCTGAACGTGCGTTCCTGCGCCCGTCCGAGGAACAAATTCCAGTCGACCGCAGCCGGCTTCGGCTCGACGGCTGGCCACTCCTGGAAACCTTGCGGCCAGACCGGACGGTTCGTCCAAATCTGCGCCTCGCGAACCTCGCCGAGCACTCCCGCCTGGAACCACTCCCGCACCAGCCGGATGCCTTCACCCGCGTGGCCTTGGTTGCCCATCTGGGTGCAAACTCCGTTGAGCCGCGCGAGGCGGAGCAACTCGCGCGCCTCCCCGACCGTCTGCGTGAGCGGCTTCTGAATATAAACATGTTTGCCCATCATGATCGCCATGTAGGCCGGCAGGAAGTGCATGTGGTCCGGCGTGGAGATGCAGACCGCGTCGATCTCATTGTCCATTTCGAGCAGCATCTTCCGGAAATCGGTATAACGTTTCGCATTGGGAAACTCCGCCATCAGCTTCTTCACGTTCGGCATCCTCACTTCCTTGGGTGCCTTCCCTGCTTTGGCGGACTTGGCGGCGGGAGCGTTGTTCCTTGGCTCCTCCGCCTCCCAGTCTATGTCGCAAAGCGCGACGACCTCGTCGGTCTTGTGCATCATGATATCGCTGAAGCCCTTGCCGCCGCAGCCGATCTGCGCCACGCGGACCTTGGCGCCCGCGGCAATTGGCCGCGGCTTGCGGGGCTGTTTGGCGAGGCTGACACAGCCCGCAAATCCCAGCATGGTCGCTGCCATGGCCGAGAAGTTGATGAAGTCGCGACGAGTGAGATAGCTATTTGACATGGGGGGAAGACAGAGGTGAACCGGGCAAGACGCTTCAAGCATCCGCGTAGATGCGGAGTTTCATACTTCAGAATCGTAGCGCAAGCCCACACTCACCGCTCCGCGTTTCTTGTCTTCCTTGTGCCGCCGGCAGTCCCGGCTCTCCCCCGGCACGATTCCTCCGAGAACGCCGCCTGGCCCGCTCCAGCATCGACCCCAGCCTCACTGCGCCCCCGCACCGACTCCACCACGCCGGCACCCCGGCTAAAACACCCCTCCCCAGCGCACTCCCCGAACTTCCCATCTTGTCACCTATTGGGTGACAGGAAATCCTGAGGCAACAATTTCTACGAGTGACCGCGCCCTCCCGGGGCGGTGGATTTGCCCGGAATAAACCTCGGGCGCATCATCCCCGTTTTTCGCGTTCGCATCTTCCCCGGCCGGAAACGGTCGCGGGTCACTTCAGCCGCCGAGATCGTAAACCTCCACCAGCACGACACCAGAGCCACCGTCGACCCCGCTCACCTGAATCGTCCAGGCCCCGGCGGGCAGCGTCGCCACCAAGGCGGCATCGGCCCGGCCACGCTGCAGCGCAAACGCGCCCACCCGCACGCCCGCAACCGAAATCGCCACCGGATCACTCGATGACTCCCAACCGGAATTCGCCGCCACCGGTTGGTTCCCCGACATCATCACGAGCAACGGTCGCACCAGCGTGTCGTTCACGCCAAACACCGTCAACCCCGGCCCCACCGCCCGCACCAGCACCGTGCGCGCGTTGTCGCCAGCAATCACCAGGCCGGGAATCGCCACGCCCACACCCGGAGCCACGCGCGCCCGCATCGAGAGATTTTTCAGCCGCGCCGTCGGCGTCGCGTCCAGTTCATACGCCTCGACCAGCGCGAAACCCGTCCCGCCGTCAATCGACGTCACCGGGGCGGTGTACGCACCCGGCTCCAGGGTGGCCACCACCGCGCAGTCGCCACTGCCACGCGTCAGCGCAAACGCCCCCACGCTCCCCATCGTCGCCGTCAACGCCGCCGTATCCATCGCGTTGCCGGTGTCCCAGCCGCGATTCGCCACCACGACGCCGCCGTCGCCGCGCCGCAGCGTGAGCTCCGGTCGCGCCAACACCCCCGTCACCCCAAACGCCGCCAAACCCGGTCCGACGCCGCGCACCAGCACGCGTTTCGCCGCCGTGCCTTCGATGAAGAATCCCGGTATCAGCGTCGCATCACCCGAGCCCGCCGCCGCCCGCGTCGATAGATTCACCAACCGCGCCGCCCCGAGCGGCACCCGCACGGTCGGCGGCGGCGCACCCGCACGCAGCAACAACACCTGCTCGTAGGTCTTGCCGCCGTGTTCGACCGTGACGACGTGGTCGCCGTGAAATCCGCGGCCACGCCACTGCCCTTGCGCGTCGGTCGTGCCGCCCGCCCGCGTCCGCCACTGCTCAAGCACGAGCGATTTGTAGGCGCGCGCATTGGGCTTCTCGGAAAAATCCGCCCGGTACATCGCGGCCTCGGGAATCCAATGTGCCCGCTCCCAGAAGCCCCACAGCTGCACGCCCACCACGCTCGCGTGGCTGTACGCGGCGATCAGAAAATCCCGCGTGTAGTCGGCCTGCAGTTCTTCGTCATCCGTCTTGATGTCGAATTCGGTGAACCGCACCGGCAGCCCCAGCGCCGCGTAGCGATCGAGCACCGCGAGGACATTCACCGGCGGCGACGGGCTGCCGCCGATGTGGGCCTGCAGGCCCAGCCCGCCCAGCGGCGCCCCCTGGGCCTTCAGGTAACGTGCCGTCGTCTCGAAATGCGCGACGTGCCCGGCGTCGAGCGACGCGTCGTGATTGCCATAGTCGTTGAGAAAGAGCGACACGGTCGCATGCGCCGCGCGTGCCGCCTTGAACCAATCGACCTGGATCGACGCGCCAAACATGTCGATGAGATCGCGGTTCGTGTACGGTTCGTTGAGCACATCCCACTCGTCGACGAGATCGCGCGTGGCCGGGATGACGTCGGCGATGTGCGCGAGCACGCGCGCCGGAATCTCGCCCTGCTGCGCCGTGCCGCGCAGCGCGCGAATCGCGTTCGGCAGATTGTTCCAGCCGGGCCACACCAGCACGTGGCCGCGCACGTGCAGGCCGTGGTTCTTCAGCCACGCCAGGCCGGCGAGCGTCTGGGTTTTCGCGAACCCCGCGCCCCACTCCCCGATCCACGGCGGCCACTTCAAATCGTTCTCCGTGGAGGCCGCGTTGAACAACTCCAGCACCTTCTGCCGGTAGCGGCGATTTTCCGCGGAGTCGCCGACGATCCGCGACATCTGCAAGGCGGAGCCGAACTGAAACTCCGCCCGGCGTTGCTCCACCCGCACGACCGCACCCGACACCGGCCGCCCCTGGACATCGACCACCGCAACGGCGAAGTCGCCTTTCCGCAACTGCTCGATGCGCGCGAGCGCCGCCGTCCGCCACGCCGCACCCGCCTCCCGCCCCGCATAGCTTGCGCGCGTGCGCGGCAGCGAATCCAACGCGACGCTCTTCCCGTAATAAACGAAATCGAATCCTCCGATCTCGATCGTCTGGCGCTTGAAACCCATGCCGTACGACACCTCCACCGCCCCGGCCGCGTAGTCCGCCGAAAATTTTAACGGCACGACGAACTCCTTCCACTCACTCGTCAGCGTGTGCGTGCCATCGAGGCTCTTGTCGTATTCGGGCGACGCCTTCTGCACCACCAGGCGCAGATACGCCCCGCCTGACTCATCGCTCGTCGCCACCGCCCGCGCCACGAAGCGCAGCAGCGCCACGTCGTCCCGCGCCACCGCGCGCGCGACCGGCGACCGAAACTCAATGGCCCACGGCGGCGACGAATCCACCCGCGTCTCGACCCGCCACGCCGTCGTGAACGCCTGCCCGGCCACCGCGACCTGGCTCGCGCCGCCGTTGCCACCTGTGAGGCGCCACGGCGCGAGCGGATTCGCGCCGATGAGCGGTTGCCCCACCGGGTACGAAGTCTGGGCCGCCCCGTGGCAAACACCCAAAACCCAAAGCGCGAAGAAAGAAACCGGGCGGCGGCCAGCAAGCATGCGGTCAGCAAGGACGAACCCGGCCCCGGATTCAAGCCGGCCCGAGGTCGAACCGTACATTCCGCGTGTTTCGGAGTGGCGGTCGCGACGGCCGGCGCTACCAGTTTCCCGATGCAATTGACGAAACATTGGGCCGCGACGCTCGACGACTACACCATCGACCTCGCGTGGTCGCCGGACGGCAGCACGCTCGCGGCCGCCAGCGCCGCCGGACCTGTTTCCATTTTCGCGCTCGCCGATGGCGCCAGACAACACCTGCTCCCCGGCCATGCCGGCGGCACGAACGTGCTGGCGTGGATGCCGGCGGTTCCGAGGCCGGAGGTCAGATGCCAGACCTCGGAGGAAGCCGGTTCCCAGCCGACCTCCGGCCTCCGGCCTCCGACCTCTGGATTGCTGCTCGCCACCGGAGGCCAGGATGGCGCCGTGAAATTCTGGGACACCTCCGCCGGCCAACACACCGCGACGGCCAAGCTCGGCAACGCGTGGGTCGAGCACCTCGCGTGGAGTTTCGTCCGGAGATCAGAAGTCAGAGATCAAAGGTCAGAAATCGGCAACCAAGGGTCCGCCACCGATTCCGCCCGTCTGACCTCCGACCTCCGGCCTCCGGCCGCTGGTTTGCTCTTCGCCGCCGCCGGCCGCGCGCTCACCGCGCTCCACCCCGATGCGAGCATCGCGCACCCATTCAAGCCCGCCGCAAAAACCATCACAGCCCTCGCCGCCCAACCTGGGGGGGGTGCCGTCGCCGCGGCCTGCTATGGCGGCGTTGTACTCTGGGATGCCGATGATTTCATCGTGCAAAAGGAGTTTCCCTACGCCAACGGCATCCACGCGCTGGTCTGGTCGCCCGACAGTAAGTGGCTGGTTTCCGGCAACCAGGATCCTTCCGTCCATCTGTGGATTCCGGAAAAAGACATCGAGCTCCACATGAGCGGCTATGAAGGCAAGGTGAAGTTCCTGTCGTTTGATCAAACTTCGCGTTGGCTGGCCACAAGCGGCGGCCGGGATGCGTGCATCTGGGACTGCACCGGCGCCGGACCGGAGGGACGCGAACCCACGATGCTGCCGCACGAAGCGCCCGTCTGCGCAGTCGCGTTTCAACCCGGCCACGGCCTGCTCGCCACCGGGGCCCAGGACGGCACCGTGCAACTTTGGAGTCCCGAGCGCCGGCAACCTCTGCGGGCGACGGTGAAGATGCCCAGCGCCGCGACGAAATTCGCCTGGTCGCCCGACGATCGCCACCTCGCGATCGGTTCGGAAAAGGGCGCCGTGTACGTGTTGAAGTGCGAAGCGTGAGTTTTCCGCGCGGGGCGGAAATCCAGATTTGGCCGTGCGCAGCAAACACCTCGGGCGACGCCCCCGGCGCGTCAGCCGGGTTGAGTCACCGCTTGACCCGTTCCCGCCCGCGCCCGAACTTCGGGCCGTTCCATGACCAGTCCGGACAATTCACTCTTTCCCCGGCGGCGCAGGCGCCTCCGGTGCGAAATTCCAACCAGGGCAAAGAACCCCGGGGCATTTGCCGAAAACCGGAGGAGCGGGTTTACCCCGCGATGGATCGTCGTCGCGAATGTCTCGCTGCGTAAAGCCGCTCCCACGCCCAACCAAGCCGAAGCAAGCGTCGGGGTATGGGACCAGGCGGGAATCAAACGACGCCATCCAACCGGCATGGAGCGGGTGAAAAATGCAAGCTAGCGACAACACCGCGAGTCCGCCGCCGGCGCGCGTCCCGTCGGTGTTCATCAGCTACGCGGCGGAGGACCGCGCCGCGGTGCGCACGCTGCGCGACACCCTCGCGGCCGCCGGGCTCGATGTCTGGTACGATGAAAACGAACTCAGCGGCGGCGACGCGTGGGACCAAAAAATCCGCCGGCAGATTCGCGACTGCGAGTATTTCATGCCGGTCATCTCGGCCAGCACCGAGGCGCGCAAGGAAGGTTATTTCCGCCGCGAGTGGCGGCTTGCGACCGAGCGCTCGCTCGACATGGCGGACGACGTGCTTTTCCTTCTGCCGATCGCGATCGACCAGACGTCGGAAATGGGTGCCCGCGTGCCGGAGAAATTTCTCAGCGTGCAATGGATGCGCGCTCCGGAAGGGCAACCCACGCCGGCGTTGATGGCCCTGCTGGCACGGCTTCGCCTCGGCGAACACAACGTACTGCCGCGCCAGTCCTCCGGGAGCACGCGCGCACCGTTCGCCCATCATCGGACCACGGCCCCCTTCGCGGCACCTCCGCCGGCCACCCAACCGCCGTTGCTGCCGCCGGCGACCGGCCCGGGCCGGCCCGATGCTCCGCCGCCGGAGCATCCGCCGGTGCCGCCGATCCCACCGATGCCACCGTTCCCGCATGTGCCGGAAAAGGGCGGCTTCTTTCACGGCGTCAAATTTCTCGCCGAGGTTCTGTGGTGGGCCCTCGCGGCCGCCTGGATGCTCTTTGCCCGCCTGCCCAAATGGGGCCGCATCGTCGTCACCGTCTGGCTCGTGGCCACCCTGTTCTCCACCCGCTGCAGCCGGCCGAGCGAGACTCCGGCCGCGCCACCGCTGGCACGCACCGAGTCACGGCGAGACGACGACACCCCGAAGAAAAAACGGCCCGCAGCCGAACGCCGTGTGCAGACCCCACAGGAAAGCGCGGCCACGCTCGACCGGGGTGAACTCGCCAAACTCGCGACCGAAATCGCCCACGTTTTCAAGGACGGCGTCAGTGACAACACAGCCGTCGGAAAACCTCTCGTGGTCATCCCGTTTGCACCGCCGACCGCGGATACGCCCGGCGGGAAATTCGCGCATGCGGTGTTCCTCTCCCTCTACGGCCGGCTCTCGCTCGACCGCCGCGGCGAAGTCAGTGTCGTCGCTCCGCCGCGGGGCGAACCCGGCCCGGCGGTGCTGCTGGCACGGGCGAAAGCCCTGCACGCCAGCTTCGTGCTCGCCGCCAGTCCCGTCGTCGAAGGCGAGGAGGCCGCCCTCACGATCAAGCTCTTCTCCGTCGCGGACTCGACCGTGACGTGGACGGAGTCGTTTCCGATCAAGGGCGCGGACGACACCGCCGTCGCCGAGAAGATCGCCGCGCAGGTGCTCGAGCGCGTGCCGCGCAAAGAGACCCGCCGGCAGAAGTAGCGAACCCCGGGGCAAGCCCCGAGGCATTTCCCAAAAAACTGGAGGAGCGGGTTTACCCCGCGATGGATCGTCGTGGCGAATGCATCGCGGCGCAAAGCCGCTGCTAACCCGGTACAATCCCGGACAAACAGCCGAGACCGAATTGTGGGAAGATTGGGGCAGGTCGAACCGTTTGCTTTTTATCACCGAGATCGCCCAGAGAAAAGAGAGGCCGCCGGGCAGAAAGCGGGCGTTCATTTTCCGGTGATATTCTCCATGACCTCCTGCCGGGCCTCGGTGACCCCTGTGACCAGCGGTTCGATTCCTTCGGTTGCGGTTGCCGCGCTGGGAAATCGTCGGGCCAAAGGCCAGCCAAGCCGAAGCAAGATTCGCGCATGGAACTCAACGGGAATCACCCCGTGCTCTACCTCGCCAGCCCGCCGACGACGTCAGCGCGTGGCTCCGCCTGGCCCGCCAAGATTTTTGCGCGGCAAAAACCTCCATCTCAGAAATCCAACCCGAACAGCAGCTTTAGTTTCGTGTAGTCCGGCGCGCTGCCGTCGGGATTGCTGCGCCGGATCTCGTGGCGCAGCGACGTGCTCAGCGTTTCGGTGAGTTTCTTGTTGAGATCAAAACGGTTTTCCCAGCCATCTTCCTGGCCCGACACCGGATACCACACGCCGCGCTGCGCGATCGTCATGCGCCAGGGCAGGGTGATTTCGGTTTCCTCGAACAGCGACTGCAGACCGCGCGTACTGTGGTCGGGCATCAGGGAACTGTTCCACGTGTCGAAGCGGTTTTGCGAAACCCCGACGCGCAGTTTGCGACTCGGCAGGGTGACCACCTGGTAGCCCGCGCCCAGCTCCTGCTGCAGGAGCACATAGTCGTTGGGCAGTCCGCGCAGCCGGCTCGCCCGGTTCCACTCCCCGGTCGGGCGGTAGTGCAGAAAGAACACCTTGCTGAAATCGCGCCGCCACTGCCCCCAGGCCTTGAGGAGATCCGTGGTGGTGAGGTCGTTGGTTTCGTTGTAATCGAAGCGCGCGTTGAGCTGCAGCTCGTCCGCCGTCCACTTCCGCCGCGCGAAAGCCTCGTAGGCGCTGTTGTTGCGCTTCGCGACGTCGGTCACGACTTCCGACGAAAACGAGATCCGGCCCTTCCACGGCCCAAAAAAACCGCGCACCCGCGCTGTGAGGACCGACGGCGAAAAACGATCCCAGGCCGTCATCCGTTCCTCGTCCCGGCGCTCCGCGGCGGCCACCGCCGCGGATTTAGCCGCCTTGGTCGCCGCCGCCGGCGGAGCCGGTGCGGGTGCCACCGGTCCGGCCGCCACCGCGGGTGCCGCCGGTGGTTTTACCCCCTTGATCACGACAGCCTCCGCCACCGGCACCCGCAATTCGCCAAAGCGACCCGCCGCAAACACAATCGTCGTCGCGGTCTGCTCGACGAGCCGGCCCTGCACATTGTCGCCATCCTTGTAGACGAGCGTGTCGCGCGGGTTCGGCGTCGGCTGCGCCGCGCGGCTCACCCCGGAGAGACCGACCAGCGTCAGGAAGACCACCAGTCCGCCACTTGGTTTCCGCGCAAATAATCGTCGAAGCATCGCGCTCTTTCGACGCCGGCCGCGGGCCGGTGTTTCAAACTTTTTTCGGGAAGTTCCTTCGGGATTTCTTCCGGCGCGCTTCCGCGCCGGTCACGGGCGTGCTTTTAATCGAGGGCGGAAATCGGCCCTGACCGCCGATCTCGTCGACTCCCCCTCAGATCGGAAATCTATCCACGCAACCCAGCCGAAGCGGGCAATGACACCACGGCCGCCAACGCCCACCCCCGGGCTGCCCCGCACCGTTTACGGCGGCGCCGAGGTGCGCTGGTGAAAGCAACGTCGGACCGAACCCCATGATCCAACCTCCCACTCTGGCTTATCTGCGAGTTGACGGACGGCGGCGCGCGCCCCGAGGAACGGCGGTTACCCAACCGCCGGCCGGCGCCGGTCGATCATGGGCGCTTCGGCAAGCGCGCCTCCTTCGGGACACACGTAAAATCGCGGGTTCAACCCGGAACTGCGCGCTGCCAAGCCGTAACGATGCAGTGGAGGGTGGAGCCCGTTGTCCCCAACGGGCTGATTTGAGAGTGTACGGCGCACAACCCGATGAGGACATCGGGCTCCACCTTTCGGTGGTTTCGTTTTCAGAGGTAAAACGCACCTCGACTGCGCACGGCGGCAGATTTTGCGTCTTCTGGAACACCCGCGACGCACCGCTATCGGTGACGCCTCTGCCGTGAGTCACCGTGCAAATTCCGCATCGCCTCGGCGAACCCGCCCTTTCAATCTCATCCACCATGAACCTTCCTCCCCTGTTCCGTCTCCTGCTCATCCTCGCGGCCCTGCCCGCGATTCTACCCGCCGCCGAACCGAAGTCCGCGGAAAAAACCGACGCCGTCAAACGCCACCCGTTGAAGGGCGTGATCACCTCCGTGAACGCCGAAAAGTCGGCGCTGATGGTGAAGCACGAGGCGATTCCCGGGGTAATGGGAGCCATGACGATGATGTTCAAGGTCGACGCCGCCACGCTCAAGGCCGCCCAGCAGGGCCGGGCCATCACGGGCCAGATGTCGCGCCAGGGCAGCAGCTGGGTCCTCGAAGACGTGAAGTTTCTGCCGGCGACAAAAAGCTGACGCCCGCGCGGCTTGCCGGCGCTGGACATTCTGTGGCGCGAACTCAAACCCGCCGGCCGAATCGATGCTGCGCCGCATGGTCCCGCTCCTTTTTGGCGCGCGGCGGCCGGTTGGCTGTCAACGGAGGGCGGTCAATCTTCACCACGGATGCCACGGATCAGCACGGATCTGTCTTCCCTGCCTTTTGATCCGGACACTCCCGACCAAAAGATTTTGGCCAAAAAGATTTTCAACCCCCGCGCCGCGCCTGGATTTGGAAACGCGGAGCTCGCGAAGAACGCGGAGGAGGGTTGCGGTTGCCGCGGTGGGCTGCGATCCGTCCGCATCGTGCATTTCTGCGACGATTTTGATCGTTCCACCGGGAGCGGCGGTTGCCCAACCGCCGTAGAACCGTCGGCCGACCGTATTTGGGCGGTTGGGCAACCGCCCCTCCTTTGCTTGCGGCCGCCGGCTGCGGTGGCCTACTATTGATCCATTTCGATCCTGGTTGAGACGATTTTTTGCCACCGAGATCACGGAGGGAAAAGAGAGGCCACAGAGCGGAGGAGCGGGCGTTCTTTTCCGGTGGTATTCTCTGGGACCTCCTGCCGGGCTTCAGTGACCTCTGTGACCAGCGGTTTGATTCCTTCGGTTGCGGTCGACGCGTTGGGAAATATCCCTCCAGCCGCTCCTGCGTGGCCGCCGAAATGACCGGCATGAACAATGCGCACCTGCCAATCTGCCCGCGAATTTTTTGATCCCAGGCATCCCCACCCACGAGCGCGTCCTGATCGAACCACACCTCGCCGCCCGCCGCGCCGCGCAAATCCGCAGCGCCGCCTCCGCGTCTTGCGACGCGTAGCTCAGGAAGACGGCTTGGTGGGCGGACGCGGGCATTTATCGGCAGCAGCCGGAGGGAAACCCGCGGAAATTGCCGGCCGCCGTCCGGACAAGCGAACGGATTGTGCCGGCTGACGACGGCGGTGTCCAAACAGATCTTTCGTGCCATGTTCTGACTGCATTTTCCGTTCGCCGCCAGGAAACCCGCCGTGCGCGGCACCAACGCGGAGCTGCACCCGTTTCGGCGTTGAGTTTCCGACGGACGACTTCCCTAATCTGTTTTCCTCCGTTGCCAGCACCAACCGCCACCCGGTGACTCCGCCCATGCGATTGCTCTCCTCCGCCCCGTTCGCCGCCCTGGCGATCGTGGCGATTGCGGCGCCGCCAACCGAGCGAACGGAGCGACCACGTAACTCCGGGCCCTCGGCCGCGGCCGCGGCTTGGCAGCGCCACGCTGCTCAAGCCCACGCCGCACTTGCCACCTTGAACCAGCCCGACGGCTCCGGGCTTCCGGCGCCCCCTGCCGGAGTGGCGGCTCTGGCGTTTGCGGATTTTTTCGGCCCGATCGGCGATCGCGGCCTCGACTATTCCCCGAAACTGCGCGCGCTCGACGGCCGCCCGGTTCGCCTCGTCGGCTACATGGTGCGCGAACAGGAACACGCCCCCGGCCTCTTTCTCCTCGCGGGCTGGCCGCTCAACGTCGAAACCAAGGGCGGCTGCGCCACCGACCCCGTGCCAGCCACCGCCGTCCACGTCGTCGTGCCGTCCTCCGCCTCGCGCCCCGTGCCGTACCGGCCGGGCCGGATCGTCCTCTTTGGTCGGATCGAAATTGGCCCGCGCCCCGCCGCCGATGGGCGCGTCTCCACTGTCCGCCTCGTGCTCGACGCCGCCTCCGCGGCATCGATTGTGCCGTCGGCCGAAGTGTCCGCCCCTTAGTTTCTCCATGCAAATTCACGCCCGCTCCCGCCATCTGTTGCTCTCGGCGGCCTTCCTCGCCGCCGTCACCGGCCCGCTCGTCGGCGCGCCGAGAGTCACGCGGCTCACCCCGCCCAGCGGGCTGTTTTCGTTTTCCGACCCGCTCCCGCCCATCATCTCGCGCTTCCTTCCCGGCCAGCGTTTCGATTTGCAGGCGACCATCTCGCCCGACGCCGGGCAGACCATCGTCGGCGTGAAATTCTATGTCGACGATGCCGACGTCTCCGGCCCAATCACGCTGGTCCGTGGAACGGTCGCCGGGCTTCCCGCCAACACCGTCGTCGCCACGCTGCGCGCCTATGCCAACCTCACCCCCGGCGTGCACCGCCTGATCGTCAGCGCCACCCAACTTCCCGACGGCCAGTCCGTCATTGCCACGGGTAATTTCGAGGTCGTCCCAATGACGGTCACCGCCCTGCCCAAGGCGAAAAACCTCATCATCTTGATCGGCGACGGTCTGGGCATCGCCCAACGCACCGCCGCGCGCATCGTCCTCCACGGCATCAGCCAGGGCAAGGCCCTCGCGCCGCTCGCGATGGACACGTTTCCCGTCACCGGCCTCATCCAGACCTGCTCGCTCAGCGCCATCGTCACCGACTCGTCTCCCGGCGCCTCGTGTTATTCGACCGGCAACAAGAACGACAACAACGAGGAGGGCGTTTTCCCCGACGACACGATCGACACGTTCGACAATCCCCGGATGGAATACATGAGCGAATATTTCGCGCGCACGAGCGGCAAGTCCCTCGGCCTCGTCACCACCTCCGATGTCTCCGACGCGACGCCCGCCGCGTGGGCCGTCCACACGCAAGACCGCAGCGCGGGCGCCGGCATCTGCGATCAATATCTCGACGAGGCCGTCGTGAAATCAAACCTCACCGTCCTGCTCGGCGGCGGCCGCCGCTGGTTTCTCCCGGCCAGCGTTCCCGGCTCCGCCCGCACCAACGCCCTCGACTACACCCTGCCGGCGGAACTCGCCACGGGCTGGGGCGTCCCCGCCGGCGCACGCGATCCCGACCGCGACCTGCTCACCGATTTTCAACGCGCCGGTTTCACCTACACCGCCAACGCCACGCAGCTCAAAGCCCTCCCCGCCACCACGAACAAACTGCTCGGCCTCTACGCTTTTTCCCATCTGAACGTGGCGTCCGACAAAATCGACGGCCGCCGCGGGAGTCCCGCAATTGTCAACGATTACGGGTTCCCCGACCAGCCGATGCTCGATGAAATGATCGACGCCGCGCTCCCCGTCCTCGCGCGGAATCCCGCCGGTTTCGTGCTCATGGTCGAAGGCGCCTTGATCGACAAGCAGGCGCACGCCATGGACACCGAGCGTTGGATTCTCGAGGTCATCGAGTTCGATCGCGCCGTCGCCCGCGCCAAGGCTTTCGCCGCCGCGAACCCCGACACTTTGGTCATCGTCACGGCCGACCACGAGACCGGCGGCGCCAATGTCATCGGCGCCTCCCGGGTCACGCAGGCGAGCCTCAACACGCGCGCCAATTCCGGCGGCGGGGTCGCCCAGCTGCGCGACCCCGTCGTCGGCACCTATGAGAACGCCGGTTTCCCCGTCTACACCATCATGCCCGACGGTTATCCCGGCACGACGAATCCCAATCGAAAAATGCTCGTCGGCTACGCCGCCAACGCCGACCGCTATGAAGACTGGCAGAGCAATCCGCGCCCCTTGCGCGACACCAGCCATCCCTTTGCCAACACCGCCCCGCTCAGCACCTCTCCCGCCAGCGCGGCGGTGCGGCGGACCGCCGGAAATTATTTTATCGCTGGTCAGGTGCCCGGCGCCACCGCGGTCCACACCGCCTCCGACATTCCGCTCTCCGCCTACGGCCGGGGAGCCGCGCTCTTCACGGGCACGATGGACAACACCGAGGTGTTTTTCCGCGCCATGAAAGCCATGCTCGCCGGCGCCGACAACACTGTGGCCGAAAGGTAAGCGGAAGTGCGCCGGTGCTTCCCGGCCCCCCTCGTCCGGATATTTCCCACCGCGTCAACCGCAACCGAGGGAATCAAACCGCTGGTCACAGAGGTCACTGAGGCCCGGCAGGAGGTCACCGAGAATACCGCCGGAAAGGAACGCCCGCTCCTCCGCTCTGTGGCCTCTCTTTTCCCTCCGTGATCTCGGTGGCAAAAAATCGTCTCAACCAGGATCGAAGTGAATCAATAGTGGCGCGGCTTTTTCCAAGACTGAGCTCGGAAAAATGGCGCGCGGCGCCTGCAGCCCGTGACCAACCCTCGAAGAATGGAAACGCGGAGGACGTGGAGAGCGCGGAGTGAAAAGGCTCATTCTCCGCGCCCTCCGCGAGCTCCGCGTTTAACTCTGTCCGTGGCATTACGACAAACACGTTGGTCTCTACGTTCGGATAGTCAGACAAGCGCCAGCTCAACACTAATTGGGGCCCGACGGTTTACTCGTGAAACGACCCCGCACCACGAGCCAGTTGACCGCCGCGACGCCGGCCACGCCGCCCATGATGGCCACGTGGGTGGCGGTCATGCTCACGGCGAGATAACCGCAGAACGCGATGCCGAGCAGCGCGAGGACGTTGCCCGCCGGGGCGCGCCAGGCGTCGGCCTGCGGATCGCGGCGGCGCAATCGCAGGAGCGCGCCGCAGGTCACCGCATAGGTGACGAGCCGCGCCACGCCCGCGAGGATCGCGTTCCAGATGAAGCTCCCGTAGATGGCGAGAGCGATCAAGAGCACCGCCCAGACCAGAATGGCGAGGTGCGGCGAACGGAAGCGCGGATGCACGGCCGCGAAGGCCCGGGGAAAATCGCCGCGCTCGGCCAGCGCGTAGATGAGCCGCGGGATCGTGACAAAAACTCCGCTCGCCCAGCCAAAGACCGAGAGCATCGCGGCGAGCGACATGGCGGCGGCGCCGGCCGGCCCGGAAAACGCCCGGGCGGCGTCGGCCAGCGGCCGGGGGCTGTTGGCCAGATCGGGTACGCCCCACATCGCGACGAGATGAATCAGAAAATAAATGGCGGCGACCACCGCGAGGCCCACCCCGAGCGCGAACGGCGCGTCGCGCCGCGGATCTTTCGTCTCGGCGGCGGGAATCAGCGCGCCTTCAAATCCCCCAAACGCAAACACGAGGGCGACCAGCGCATTGGTCCAGGATTCGGCGGTGGCGGGCACGGCGGGCGCCGCCGGGGCGAGGCGTTGCACCAGCAGCAGTCCGGCCACAATGAAAAGTCCGAGCGTGGCCACCTTGGCGATGGTGAAGAAATTCGAGACCCCGGCCCCGACCCGGACCCCGCGGTAGTTCACCGCCGCGAAGCCGCCAATCATCGCCACCATGAGCGCCGCGCGGGCGACCGGCGCCGTGGCACCGGGCCAGAATTCGCCGAGATAGTTGACGAAGAGATTGATTCCGGCGGCGCCCGAAGTGAGCCGCACCAGCAGAAAAAACCACCCGACCTGGATGCCGGCGAACCGCCCGAGCGCATCGCGGGCGTAGAGGTATTGCCCGCCGCTCTCGCGATATTGCGAACCCACCTCGGCAAACACGGCCATCAGCACCCCGATGCCCAGCGCGGCGAGCACGTAGGCCACCGGGGCCGCCGGGCCGAGCAGTTTGGCGAGCGCGCCGGGCAATCCGAAAATGCCGCTGCCGATCACGCTGTTGAGGACGAGGGCGGTGAGGGTCCAGCGGCCCATGATCCGCACGAGCTGGGGTTTCGTTTCGCTGCTCATGCGCGGGGTGGAAAACGCATCTGGCGACGAGCGTGCGGGCTCGCGTGGCCCCCGCAAGTGCGAACGCGCCGCTACGGAACTTCGTAAATTTCCACCAGCGCGGTGCCGGTCGTTTCAGCGGCGCCGCTGGCGCGTACCGTGTAGGCTCCGGGCCGCAACCCGACCAGGACCGCCGCATCTTTTGAATTTGCTCCCAAGGGGAACGCGCCCACCCGGGCGAACGCCTCGCTCAGCGCGGCGGAGCCTCCCCAGTCGTCGTTCGTTGCAAGGCTGCCGCCGCCCGCCACCATCAGGTCCAGCCGCGGATCGGCGAGCGGACGATCGACGCCAAACACGGTCCGGGTCGGCCCGATGGCCCGAATCAGCACGGTGATGCGGGTCGTGCCCCCAATCACGAATCCCGCCGTCAGATCGGAGCCCACGTCCTTCAGCACGGAGACGTTGACCAGCCGCGGCGTCGCCGCCGTCAACGCCACGGCCGGCGTCGCGTCGTACAGCTCCACCAGCACGGAACCCGCCGCGCCCCGGGCCGTGGAAATTACCACCGACTTGTTGCCCGGCGACAGCGTCGAATCGTAAACTGCGGCGTCGGCCGAGGTCGCACTCGGGAACAAAAACGCCCCGACCTGCGTGAAGATCGTGCGGAGCTGCGACTCGCCACCCCAATTGTCGTTCGCGGCGATCCGCGTCGGGCCGGCAAACAATTCCAGCCGCGGATCCTCGACCAATTCGCTGACCCCGAATTGCGCGAGGGCCGGACCCACCGCGCGCACGAGCAGCGGTTTCACGCCCGTCGTGCCCGCACCGCCGATGACGGTGCCAACGGTGAACGCATCGTCACCCCCGGCCAGGGTGGTGCGAATCGAGAGGTTGACCAGCCGGCCGGGATCGATGGGCGCGACGACCGCGAGCGCCAGCACCGCTCCGGCGCTCGTCACCGTGCCGGACGAATTCGCGGCCACGACCGTGTAGGTGCCCGCGTCGGCGGCCTGCACGCTGGCAATCGTCAGCGAGGCATTGGTGGCGCCCGGGAGGTCGGCACCGTTGCGCCGCCATTGCAACGTGGGGGTCGGGGTGCCCGCGACGCCAGCCGTGAAGGTGACCGGCTGGCCGGCCGGCACCGTCTGGCCCGTCGGTGGTGTCGTCACGATCGGTGTGGCGGGTGGTGGCGCGACCGTGAGAGTGGCGCCACGGCTTGTCGCGGCGCCGACGGAGTTGGTCGCCACCGCGGTGTACGTTCCCGCCAGCGCGCTCGGCACGTTGTTGAGCGTGAGGGTGGAATTCGTACCGCCCGCGAGGTCGACCTCATTGCGTCGCCACTGAAACGTCGGGGCGGGGTTGCCATCCGCCAACACCGTAAAGGTCACCGTCTGTCCGGCGAAAACGTTCTGGCTAATCGGGTGCGCGGTGATCACCGGGGCGGCCGTTGCCATCGCCACCGTGAGGGACGCTCCGTTGGTGGCGGCGGATCCCGCGGAGTTGCTGGCGACGAGGAGGTACGTCCCGGCATCGGCTAATTGCACGTTGGTGAGGGTCAACGTGACCGCCGTCGCCCCAGGGAGGTCGGCGCCGTTTTTCCGCCACTGGAAGGTTGGGGCCGGCGTGCCAAAGGCACCGGCCGCAAAGGAAACGGACGCGCCGACCAGCACGTTTTGTCCGGCCGGTTGCAGGAAGATCGTCGGGAGGGAGGACGGGACGTTGACGATGAGCGCCGCGCCGTTGCTGGTGGCGACGCCGGCGGAATTGGTCGCCACCAACGTGTAGGTGCCGGCGTCGGGGGTCAGCACACTGGGCAGGGTGAGCGACGCGGCGGTCGCGCCCGCGAGGTTGGTCCCATCCTTGCGCCACTGAAACGCCGGGGCCGGCGTGCCGCTCGCCGCGGCGGAAAACGTCACCGCGGCGCCGGCCAGCACCGTCTGGGCCGCGGGCTGCGAGGTGATGCTTGGCGCCACCGCGGGACTGCTCACGGTGAGGAGCGCGCCGTTGCTCGTGGCGTTGCCGGCGGAATTGGCCGCCACCACCGTGTAGGTGCCGGCGTTGGCGGTCTGCACATTGGTGAGCGTGAGCGACGCGGCCGTCGCCCCCGCGAGGTTGGTCCCGTCCTTGCGCCACTGATACGTCGGGGCCGGCGTGCCGCTGGCCGCGGCGGAAAATGTCGCCGTCGCGCCGACGTTGACGGTTTGCGCTGCGGGGTGCGTCGTGAGGGCGGGTGCGGTGGTTCCGGCCGCGATGTTAAACGTGATCGGCACGAGCACACCGTTCGTCAGGCCGGTCGCACCGGGCGTGTTGTAACCCTGGACGGAAATCGAGAACGACCCGGCTTGCGTTGGCGTCCCGCTGATCGTGGGGGTGCCGGAATTGACGATGCCCCCGCTGAGACCGGCGATCGTGAGACCGGGCGGCAGCGAGCCGGTGACGCGAAACGACGCCGGCGACGAGGGCGTGCCCGCATAGGTGAAGGCCACCCCCGCGATCGCCTGGCCCACGGTGCCGGCAATCGGGCTGGGCGGATTGATTACAAATTGCGTGGCACCGGCGACCGCGTGCATCGCGCCGAGTGAAACCGTCGCAAGCACCGCACCCCGCAGGATCGCGGCGGCCGGTGCCACGAGCCGGGATTCCCCCGCCGCTCCAGCGAGGTACAGCGCTGGTGTGCGCTGCAGCAGCACGACCAGCAGCATGCCTGCCTTTATCCGCCAGATCCGCGTCATCCGCGGCAAAAAATGTTTTCGTTCATGGCTTTGGTCCCGGCTCCGTCGCTCGGTGAACTCCGTGTCGGAGCTCGGTGCGCTCGGTGGCAAAAAAATCTTCCCGAAGAGGCTCATGGCTCGCCGGTCGTGGGTTCGTCGGGCACTTCGGGGCCGGCGAATTTGGCGGCTTCGGCGGGGGTGATCGTGAAACCGGGGGCGATGGGGCGCGTGGCGCGGTCGGCGAGGAGCCAGCGGCCCCACTCGACGTAGGGCGCGGTGGCGGGCAGCGCGGCGAGTTCGCGGCGGATGGCGTCGAAGGCCTTCGCGTCGAACGCCTGCTCGCGGAACACCGCGCGCGCGTCGATTTCACCACCGGCCATGGCGGTCGCGAGGCGCAGCAGCCAGTCGGGCACGCCGTTGGGGCCCGATTGCGGCGGCACGGGCCACGCCATGAAGCCGCCGTTGCCCGTCGCCCGGCTCAAGATTCGATCGGCTGAAGAAAAACCGATCCGGCCAACGCGGCCTGCCCGGACGGGATCAGCGAGCAACTGTCCCGAGATGCTGTCCCACAGACGCACGTCGTCAGTGGTTCGACTCGCGGTGGCAATGCGCGTGCCGTCTTCGCTGAAGACGGCGTCTACGATGTCCGTCCCCCCGACCATTGTCTCCGTCAGTGATGCGCCGGTCGCGACCTCCCACACGCGGGTTTCCAGCGGCGTAGTGGTGAGGAGCCGGCGGCCGTCGCGCGTGAAGGACGCAACTCGCACGATGTTTCGATGCGGCAGCGGCGGTCCGATCGGTTGCCTGGTCCTGGCGTCCCAGAGTTGGGCGACTTCCGAGCCCATGGCGATCAACCGGCTGTCGGGACTAAATTCCAACCAGAGGATCTGTCGGCCGGCGCGTAACGGTTCGCCGTCGAGCCGGCCCTTCGCGAAATCCCAAATCTGGGCGTCGACGCCGGCATTGAACACCAGTTGGCGGCTGTCCGGAGAGAGCGCGTATCGGTTCACTCCGGCGAACGGACCGGCCACGAGCGCTCCCGTGCTGGCGTTCCATACGCGCAGGCCGGCGTTTTCGACACTCGCGAGGAGCTTGCCGTCGGCACTGAATGAAGGCCGAGTGTTGGCCCCGGCGACCTTGCCCATCCGTTGCCGGGAAATCTTCACGCCGCTCAGGTCCCACAGTTCGGTTTCGCCTGAGATCACGACCAAGAGGCGCCGGCCATCTGGCGACGAAATGATCCACCGGTCGATCGGGACCGGAAATAGACGCGGAGGGCCGAGGGTGCGGCCCGCGAGCAGGTCGAGCCTTTGGATTCGATCGCGGTCGATGACCGAGACGACGGGCGCGTTGCCCGATTCGCGGTGCATGCCCTTCCGCTCGGGCGTGCGCGAAATTCGAAAGGGAACCGCCGCGCCCGGGGCGAGGCGCCAGCGCCGCACGGTGCCATCGCGCCCGCCCATGAGGAACTCGGTGCCGTCGGGCGCCAGATCGATAAATCGGACGTCGCCGATCCGGACCGGTTCGAGCGCGAGCCGCCCGGTCGCCAGATCCCACACGCGCGCCACGCCATCGGCGCTCCTCGTGAGCAGATGGCGGTTGTCGGATGCAAGCCGCGCTGGGTTGACGCTGCTGCCGTCCACCAGCGGAGGCAGCAACGATTTCCCCGTCGGCACTTCCCAGACGCGCGCCGTCGCGGCGATGGATGCCGTCACGAGCTTTTCCCCATCGCCCGTGAACAACGGGGCACGAGCACGGCCGTCGTGCGGCATCAGCGCACCGACGGCGGCACCGGTGAGGGCGTCGAACAGTTGCACGTTGCGGCCGCTGAAGGCGATGGCGACGAGTTTGCCGTCGGGACTGAACGTGCCCTCGGTCGCATAACCACCACCCGGGGAAGTTTTGAGATACGGCGTGATGGGTTCGCCATCCGGCAGCCGCCAGATTCGCCACGAGTCTGTCGATGTGGTGAGGACGCGGGTGCTATCCGGGCTGAAAGCGGCGTGTAGAACATCGGTGCCATGCCGGAGGAGGGCCTGCGTTTCTCCAGTCTCAACGTTTAAGATTCGCATGATGCCATCGGCGCCGCTGACGGCGATCGAGCGACCGTCCTCCGAGAACCGGCCCGCGGTCATCCTTTGCTCCAGCCGGATTGGGCCCAGCACTTTACGGCCCGTGGGGATGTGCCAGAAGGTCGCGGTGCCGTCGAACCCGCCGACGGCGGCGAGCGTGGCATCCGGACTCACCGCCACACTCACAAACCATCCACTGTCGACCATCTCGCCAACGACGATGTCCTGCAGCAGCCGGCCGCTGGTCAAATCCCAGTAGCGCAGGTGACCGTCTTCGTCGCGAGTCACGCAATGCCGGCTGTCTTTACTGTAGGATGCCGATCGCGGGGGAGCGGGATGCGGCAGCAGCTCGCCGATGGGCTCGGCATAGCTGCGAAACGCGAGGGCCGAGATGAGCCGCGGGCCGATGGCGGAGTTGGCGGCGTCGGAGCGGGCGGCGCGGACGAGATGGGCGAGGCCCTCGGAGGTGCGGCCCTCCGGGAGCAGTTTCTCGGCAAGGGCGAGCGAGGTGCGGCTGGCGAGTCGGGCTTCAGCGATGCGGGCAGCCTCGGCTTGCTGGCGGAGTTTCTCTTCGGATTTTTCGGCGGCGACGGCGCGGGTGCGGGCGGCACGCTCGCTCACGTAGAGCGCGGAGGAAACGACCAACCCGCCGACGAGCGAGGCGGCGACGGCGGCGGTGGCGGTGACGGCGAGCTTGTGGCGGCGGAATAACTTTTGCGCGCGGTAGAGCGTGCTCGGCGGGCGGGCGGCGACGGGCTCGTGCGCGAGGTGGCGCTCGACGTCGCGGGCGAGGGCGTTGGCGGTCTTGTAACGGCGCGCACGGTCCTTCTCAAGGCAGCGCATCACGATCCAGTCGAGGTCGCCGCGGAGGGCGCCGGAGAGTTGCGCGGGCGCGAGGCCGCGCAGGCGGCCGAGGGTCTCGCGCTCCGCCTCGCCGAGAGTGGCGACGCGGGTCGAGGGCCGCGCCGGCTCGACCTCGCGGATCTGGCGGCGGATTTCGTCGAGGCCGGCGCTCGCCAGCGCCTTCGCGTCGAACGGCGGCTGGCCGGCGAGCAATTCGTAGAGCAGCACGCCAAGCGAGTAGATGTCGCTGCGGGTGTCGATATCGACGCTGCTCAGGTCCGCCTGCTCCGGGCTCATGTAGGCCGGCGTGCCGATGAACTGTTGAAACGCGGTGAAGAGCGTCTTGTCCGTGAGCTGGCCTTGGGTGGCCTTGGCGATGCCGAAGTCGATCACCTTGGACACGGCGACGCCGTCGTTCACGGTCACGAGGATGTTCGAGGGCTTGATGTCGCGGTGGATGATCCCCTTTTGGTGCGCGTGCTGAATTGCGTGGCAGACTTGGACGAACAGTCGCAGGCGCGCCTCGGTGGGCAGAAAGGCGCCGTCGCAGTAGCGCGTGAGCGGTACGCCGCGCACGAGTTCCATCACGAAGTAGGGCCTGCCGGTGGCGGTCGTGCCGGCATCGTGAATCTTGGCGATGTTCGGATGGTCCATCAGCGCGAGGGCCTGCCGCTCGGCCTCGAAGCGCGCGATCACCTCCTTCGTGTCCATGCCGAGCTTGATGACCTTGAGCGCGACGCGACGCCGCACCGGTTCGGTCTGCTCGGCCATCCACACGACGCCGCAGCCGCCCACGCCGATTTTTTCGAGGAGCTTGTAGCGGCCGATCGTGTCGCTCGGTTTCTCGTCGGGTGTGACGGCGAGCTGCTGCGTGGCCGGTGATTCGAGAATTCCCGGCATCCGCTCGAGTCCGCGAAGCAGAGCCTCAACCCGCGCCCGCTGGACGGCGTCTCCGGCGCACGCTTGATCGAGAAACGCCGCGCGCCCGGCCTCGGGGATTTCCAAGGCATCGGCGAAGATGTCGTCATCGGGGGTCATGGGTGGGGCAAAAATCGGTCAGGAGGTCAGGGGTGACTTGGCGTAGGGGCGTCGGCGAGCGGCGCCCCTACCCATGCCATCGCTAGCAAGCAGGCTCCTCCGATCGGGCAGCCTTGCCGGTGCGGCGCGCGGCGGCAAGGTCCGCGTGGTGTTACTTTTTTGGCGACCGGCGATTTGGCGGCGTGCGCCTGCGGTTGCGCGAGGAGCTGGAAATGCGGCCGGGGTCATGTCGATAATCGATACAAAACTCGATCGGGAGGTTCCCTTGGCTGACGGCCGGCGCGATTGATATCGAATCGACATGACCCCGTGGAATCGCGACCGGCGGTTAGGCAACCGGGCCGCCGGCGGGCAACCCGCCGCCCTCTCGAACCTGCTCCGACCGTCAACCCCGCCGATGCGCTCCGGATCGCTTTGCCACCCCGCGAGAATTGACACGCCGGCGGTTCCAAATTCTCCTTCTCAGCGCCCTCTCAAACCCACGCGTGCACCGGTACATCGGTGCACACGCCAAACTCCCCGTCCCCATGAATGCCTCCCGTCTTGCTTTTCGTTTGATCCGCGGCGTCTCGCTGGCCGTTTTCATCCCGATCCTGATGACAGCGGCCCGCGCCGGTGACATCGTCGGGCGCGTCTCCGACGGCCGCACCGGCAGCTATCTGCCCGGCGTGGTGTTCCGAAATGCCCCGGAGCTTGCTCCGGGAATTTTTACTAAATCACAAACCGCCGTCTTCCCGAATTTTTGTCGGAACGCAGCTTTGTCATCCAATGGATGACAAAGGGCGACGGGCGGCGAGCGGCGCCGATTTTTGACTGGGAAAACTGAGCCAAAGTGGACGATCTTCGCCCTCGTCCGAACGCCCTGGCCCGGCCACCGCCGTTCGCCCCGCGCTCCCGCAACCCCGACCACCTCATGAATGCTCCCCCGACCTTCGTCCTGCGCACCTCGCTCTTCTCCGTCTGGAGCGCGCTGCTGCCCGCCGCCGCCTTGCTCGCCCAGGTCCCCGCGACCGATCCCCTGCTCCTCGCCAAGTACGACACCAACAAAGATGGCCGGCTCGATCCCGCCGAACTCGCTGCGATGCCCGCCGCGTCGCGCCCGCAGGTTCGCCCGGCGACGTCCGACTCGTCATCGCAGGAGACCGTCATGCTGTCGCCCTTCGAGGTGACCTCCGGTGCCCGCGGCTATTATGCCTCGTCCACGATGTCCGGCACGCGCCTCAACTCCAAGGTCGAGGACCTCGCCTCGTCCATCTCGGTCATCACGAAAGAGCAGATGTCCGATTTCGCGATGCTCGATATCAACGACATTTTCCTCTACGAGGCGGGCACGGAGGGCATCGGCACGTACACGGAGTTCTCGGTCGATCGCAACGCCAGCCCGGTGGATAATTCGCTCAATCCGAACGGCTCCAACCGCGTGCGCGGGGTGGGTGCCGCGAACCTGTCCTTCGCCAACTTCGAGACCAGCGGGCGGATGCCGATCGACCCGTCGGTGCTCGACGCGGTGGAAATCAGCCGCGGGCCCAACTCAACGGTGTTCGGCCTCGGCAATGCGGCGGGCACGGTGAACATGGCGCCCGCTTCCGCCAATCTCAGTCGCGATCGATCGCAGATCAGCATGCGCTTCGACAACTTTGGCGGCTACCGGCAGAGCCTCGACCTCAACCGCGTGGTGCAGCGGAACGTGCTGGCCGTCCGTGGCAGCGCGACGCTCCAGCACGACGGCTACGTGCGCAAGCCCTCCGGCACCGACACCAAGCGGCTGAACGCGATGGTGCGCTATCAGCCGTTCAAGCGCACGACTCTCACCGCCTCGCACTTTTACTACCACATCGACGGCAACCGGCCTAACACCACGCCGCCGCGCGATGCCGTCACGGGCTGGATCAAGTCCGGCAAGCCCACGTGGGATCCCGTGACGACCACGGCGAAAATCAATGGGGTCCCGGTCGCCGGCGCTTTTACCGCGACCACGTTGCCACCCTATTTCACGAGCGCGAGTATCCGCGACCAGTCGGTGCTCTTCATCGACACGGACGGCTCGATTGGTTTCTGGGGACCGGGCCGCACCAGCAGCACGGCCACACCGGAAGGCCGCAACCAGAACATCGTCATCGTCAACACCACGCCGGAGCAGGTTCGCGCCACCCAGCCCTTGTTCTCGAGCGATCCCTCGGTCACGAGCAAGGCGGTCTACGATTGGTCCACGGTGAATCTCGCCGCGATGAACCGGATCAACGAGACGACGTCGATCACGCACCTGCAGGGCGAGCAGATTGTCCTCGATACGCCGCGGCACATGATCGCCTTGCAGGCGGGATATTTTCGCGAGGCGTCGCGGCGTGACAACCGCGGGCTGTATGGCACCGCGGGCAGCTCCGGCGCGACCGGCTTCCTGCACATGGACGTCAACGAGCGGATGATCGACGGCAGCCGGAACCCGTTTTTCCTGCGACCCTATGTCGGGTTCTTCAACAGCAAGGGCATCTCGGGCGGGCCCTCCGAGCGCGAGACCTACCGGGGCCAGCTCGCCTACCGCCTCGACCTGCGCCGCGAGACCAGCCTCCTGCGCTGGCTCGGCCAGCATCAGCTGCTCGGCTATGGCGAATACAAGGAGAACCGTTCCCGCACGACCATCTGGCGCGACGCCATCCTCTCGAATCATGCCTGGTATCCCACGCCGACGGGCTCCGCGACGGAGTTCGTCCGGCCAAATGTCGCGTTGAACTACCACCGCTATTACGTCGGCGACAACGTGGGCTTCAACGCCGACCAGGGGCCGCGCGATTTTCAGCCCGGCACCTATCCGTATCGCTGGGGTGGCTGGACCAATCCGGGCACGGCCAACGCCACGCCCAATTTCGTCACCGAGCAGGCGAAGCTCGGCCCGGGTTTCTGGTATGACTCCACCAACACCTGGGACCGTTCGCTCCTCCGGACCCGCGGCGGCGTGATTCAAAGCCACCTTCTGGGCGACCGGATCGTGACGACGTTTGGCCTGCGCCACGACGAACGCGATCAGCGCCTGCGCGGTCAGACGCGCTTTATGTCGACGCCCGGCGGCATCGTGCTCGACTACGATTCGACCTTCACCCTCAACCCCGCCGACTGGGTGCACGCGGCCGGACGGACGAAGACCGGCGGCGTGGTGGTGAAGCCCACCCGGTGGTTAAATTTCCACTACAACCAGTCGAACAGCTTCCAGCCGCAGGGCTACGCGGTCGGTCTTTACCTCGGGCCGCTGCCCGACCCGACCGGCCACGGCAAGGACTACGGCTTCTCGTTGAATCTTCTCAAAGGCAGGCTGGTGCTGCGCGCCAACAAGTACGACACGACCCAGATCAACTCGCGCAACGGCAGCGCGCGCATCATCGCGCAGCGGGTGCGCAACCTCGACTTCGATTCACCCAATGGAAATCAGTACTTCAATCTGACGACCCGGGCGGCCGCGTGGGTGACGACGGCCGCCGCCGCACAGGGCCGCACGCTGACCATCGATCAAGTGAATCAGGAGATCTCCCGCATCACAAAACTCGACGTCGCCTATTTCACGCGGCCCGAGTCGCGCGGCGAGCAGAACGAGCTGGTCGCCGAAACGCAGGACGTCACGGCCAAGGGCGTCGAGGTCGAGGTGCACTGGAATCCGACTCCCTTCTGGACGACAAAGTTCAACCTGACCAAGCAGGAGTCCATCGATTCGAAACTCGCGCCGGCCGTCTCAAACTGGATCCGGGAGCGCCTGTCCGTCTGGCAGAGCATCATCGATCCCGAGCTCAACCGGCCCTGGTGGACCGAGCGCTACAACGGCACCAACTCGCCGGCGCAGTTTTTCGCCACCAGCGTCAAGACCCCGTACGACGTCGCGGTCGCGAACGAAGGCAAGAGCCGTCCGCAGATTCGCAAGTACCGCATGAATCTGAGCACGAGCTACCGGCTCGCCGGCCTCGGTGTCGATCGGGAGTGGGTGAAGCGCTTCAACCTCGGCGGAGCGCTGCGCTGGGAGGACCGGGGCGCGATCGGGTACTTCGGTCTGCCGGCTCCCGACGGGATTTTCACCGAGCTGGATCCGCGGCGGCCGGTCTTCGACCAGGCGCGGCTGTATGTGGATGCCTTCGCGAGCTACCGGCTGAAGCTCTCCAACAAGGTCAACACCACGCTGCAACTCAACGTGCGCAACATCCAGGAGAGCGGGCGGCTTCAGCCCATCAGCGTGTATCCTGACGGCACGCCCAACGCCTATCGCATCGTCGATCCGCGGCAGTTCATCCTGAGCGCGACGTTCGATCTGTAGGCCCGGGCATTTCGTAACGCGGCGACCGCAACCCTCCTCCGGCGGGCAAGCCGAAGGGCGCCAGCCGGGCTTCATCGTTCTCGTTCTCGTAATCGTTCCTCGTTCTCGTCGGATAGAGAGAACGAGAAAGAGTACGAAGAACGAAAACGATTCTTGCATTCCGAAAATCGTCGCAGAAGTGCACGATTCGGACGGATAGCAGAACACCGCGCCCGTTGCATCGCGCGTGATCGGTTCGCGGGGCCGGGCGCGGGGCCGGGCGCGGGGCCGGGGAGCGGGGCCGGGGAGCGGGCGCGGCTGCCACCCCGCGAGAATTGACACGCCGGCGGTTCCAAATTCTCCTTCTCAGCGCCCTCTCAAACCCACGCGTGCACCGGTACATCGGTGCACACGCCAAACTCCCCGTCCCCATGAATGCCCCCCGTCTTGCTTTTCGTTTGATCCGCGGCGTCTCGCTGGCCGTTTTCATCCCGATCCTGATGACAGCGGCCCGCGCCGGTGACATCGTCGGGCGCGTCTCCGACGGCCGCACCGGCAGCTATCTGCCCGGCGTGGTGGTGGAACTGGACGGCAAAAACCTTGCCACTGTTTCGGAATCCGACGGTTCCTACCGCCTCACCAATGTGGCGCCCGGCCGATATACGGTTCGGGCCACCTACCTCGGCGCGGACGCGAAATCCGCTTCCGTCACCGTGCCGGCCAGCGGCAACGCCACGGCAGATCTCACCCTCGGGTCGGAGGTCATGGTGCTGTCGGCGGTGACCGTCGAAGGTTACCGCGAAGGCCGATCCCGCGCGATGTACCAGAAACAAACCGCGGATAACATCACTGACGTCATTTCCGCCGACTCGGTGGGCAATCTGCCCGATCGCAACGTCGCCGAGGCGGTGGCGCGCGTGGCGGGGGTCAACCTCTCGCTCGAGCAGGGGGAGGGGCGCTACGTGAGCATCCGAGGGGTCGAGCCCAATCTCAACCAGGTGCTGCTCGACGGCGCCACCATGGCCGCGCCGGGCGGCACGCGCCTCGGGCGTGCGGTACCGCTGGATACACTAGGCACCGCCCAGATCTCGCAGATCGAGGTGATCAAGAGCGTCACGCCGGACCTCGACGCCAACTCGCTCGGCGGCACCTTGAACATCAAGTCCGCCAGCCCGTTCGACCGCACGGGTCGCTTCGTTTCGGGTTCCCTCGCCCTCAATCGGAATGAGACCACTGGGAAAAACAACCTGGAGGGCCGGCTGGCCTTTTCCGACACGTTTGGCCCCGGCAACAAGTGGGGTCTCGCCGCCAGCGCCAGCTACGACCAGCGCGACTACTCCAACCACTGGGTGCAGACGGGCTGGAATCTGCGGAACATCGGGGGGAACAACCTCTATCTGCCGAACGCGTTCGAAATCAAGCCGGAGGAGGGCAACCTCAAGCGCTGGGGCGGGAATCTGGCCCTCGAATACCGGCCGGATGAAAACACCCAGTTTTACCTCCGGCCGAATTTTTCCACCACCAGCCGGTTCGAGCACACCGTCGAGGTCATCCACTCGGTCGACAATTCCCCCGCGCGTGTGACCATGACCTCGCCTACCGCCGGCGTGTTCGCCGGCGCGGGCGTCCGCACGGAACGCCGCGATTTCCGGGGCGTGCGCGACCAGGACTTGTTCAGCCTCTCCGGCGGTTTCAAAAAGACGCTCGGCGACTTTGTGCTCGAGCCGATGGTGAGTTACTCGGCGGCGAAGGAGGTCCGTGATTTCGATCGCATCCTGGCCTTCCGCAATGCCAACGGCGGCACCGGCCCGATCACCTTCGACATCAGCAACCTGGTTTTCCCGCGCTGGGAGGTCGATCCGGCGATCGACATTCCGTCGAAATACACGCTTCGCCGCACCCGGGATGACGATGGCTTGGTGGATGAAAAGACCCTCACCGCCAAGGTCGACCTCCGGTGGAATTCAGACAAGATTCTGGGTCGCCCCGGCTTCTTGAAGACCGGCTTCAAGTATCTCCAGCGCGAGCGAACGACGGATTTGGAATCGCGGCGCCTCGTGCCGGTCGGGAACTGGAACCTCTCCGCCATCGGCGTGCTGCCGCCCGTGCGGGTTTACGACGGCCGATACGACAGCGGCTTTCTCCTCAATCACTTTCCGACCTGGGCCTACCTCGAATCGAACCCGGCGCTGACCGTGGTCGATCCCGTGGACTCCGCCGCCAATTCGATCGAGGACGACTACATGATCGACGAGTACATCTATGCGGCCTACGCGATGGCCAACCTCAAGATCAACCAGCTGACGCTCCTCGGGGGCATGCGTTATGAGAAGACCGACGCGACGATTCGCGCCGTGGAAGCCCGGTTTGCGGGGTCGGCCTTGCTCGGAAGGTTCCCGACCTCGGGCACCACCAGCTACGACAAGTTTTTCCCCAATCTGCAGGCCATCTACCGTTTCACGAATCGGCTCCTCCTGCGCGGTGCGTTCACCCAGACGCTGGGCCGTCCGGCTTACGAGGATGCCCGCCCGCTTGCCAACTTCCGCTACGATCCCCTCGGCGCTGCGGCGCTCACTCCCGCCTTCCCCTTCAGCGGCACGCTCAACGTCGGCAATCCGAAACTGGGACCGTACCAGGCGAAAAACTACGATTTGTCGCTCGAGTGGTATGCCAAGGGCGGGGGCGTAATTTCGGTGGCGGCCTTCCGCAAGGAAGTGACTGATCCGATCTACACCTTTTCCGAGGTGCGGGAGAACCTCGTCCACAGCGGCATCTCGCTCCAGACCCTGGCGGTCACCTCGGTGCGCAACGCCAAGAGCGGCCGGATTTCCGGTCTGGAATTCAACCTCTACCAGCCGTTCCGCTTCCTGCCCGCGCCCTTCAATGGGCTCGGCTTCGACGGCAACCTGACGTTCATCACTTCCAGCGTCTCGATTCCCACCCGGCCGGGTGAGGACATCCCGTTCTTCCGCCAGCCCGGCAAAATCGCCAACGCCACGCTGTTTTATGAGCAAGGGCGTTTCTCGGGCCGCATCGCCTGGATCTATGCGGACGGCCAGATTCGCACGCTGGGGACGAACCCGCTCGCTGACCGCTATCTCAAGGCCCGCGAGCAGTACGACGTGCAGTGCCGGTTTCGCATCAACAGCCGGTACTCGATCACGGCGGCCGTGCGCAACCTCACCCGCGAACCCGAGCAATTGGTCTTTGGCGTCAAAAACCTGCTGCAGAGCAGCCGGCTGCTCGACCAGGACTACAAGCTTGGGGTCAGCTTCAACTACTGAGTCCGAGCGTCACGCGCGATCGGCATTTGTCATCTGATGAATGACAAGCCAGAGGAGATGGCCGTCGCCTGAAGGAAAGGTGGGGTGCACCGGGTTATCGTTCTTCGCTGGCGGGGGAACGCGCGCGGAGGGCCGCCGCGGCCTCATCGTAGATGCGCAGGATGCCGTCGCGTTCGGCGGCGCTGGCAAACGCTCCGCGCGTGAGCACCGTTTGGCGGGCCGCGCGAACCTGCGCGTGCAACTGTCCGACGGAGGCCGCGTCGAATACCGGACGGCCGGCCACCGCGACGTACACCGGACTGGTATGGGCAAAAATCGCCTTGCCGAGGATGTTCGTGCCCGGCCCGCTGTAGCGGGAGCGGATGTCGTAGCGCAGGGTCGGTGAGATGCGCAGCGCCAGCCAGCCCGACTCGCGCACGTCCACGGCGGCGTCGATCTCCGCTTCAAAATGTCCGGCGACCGGCCGGCTGGCCGCCTCCCGCACGATCCGGCCGTTGACCACGAGTTGCACCCGGACAAAATCCGACCGGCCGACGGCGCGTCCGCGGACTTGCAGCCGGCCGGGCTCCCCGAGCCGGACCGTGTCGCCCGGAGCGGAGTCGCCGACGGTGAATTCGAGCAAGGGCTCGTTGGTGATGAAGGTGCGGCCCTCGGCCAGCTTTTGCAGGAAAATCTTGCTCGAAAATGCGGCGGGCGAATCGACGTAGACCCGGGAAAAATCGGTGACGCCCCAATCGGTTCCGGTGGAGAAAGGAACCCTGAATCCGGCGTTCAGATACGGGTAGTACACGTTGTCGAACACGCCCTCGTTGCCGCCATCGTAAATATTCTGCGCGTGAATGAGCCCGGCCACCCAATTGGGGATATCCTCGAGACCCTGGGTTCCGTGGCACCAGATGACACCGGCACCTTGTTGCCGCGCGTCGATCATCCCCGTGCGCAGGGGGACGCCGTCGGTTGCGCCGCGGTCCTCGGAAAGTCCGGGGCCGAGGCTCGCCGGCATGGTCCGCCGCGCGAGATCCAGCAGCAGCACATGGCCGTAGGACATCGCGACGTCCGGACCGGCGACTGAGGGCGTGCCATCGGTCTGGACGCGGGTTCCGCCATGGCGGTGCTCCACGCCGTTGGCAAACCGGGTCGGTCCCCGGGAAAAGCCCGCCAGGTCGGCATCCGTGTACTCGTTCGAGACATACGGAGTGTCGGGTCGGGTCAGATAGGAGACGTAAACCAGATCGAGACCGTCGGAGCCGCCGACGACCTGCAGGTAATTATCGGCGTCCCGCCGGTGGCCCAGCGGGACGCCCATCTTCTCGTGGGCGTCGAGGATCAGATGGAGGTGGGTGTTGGTGCTGCGGAGCCGGCGGCCCTCCGGCCGATAAAAGCGGTGCAATGGTAGCGCGAGTTCGTGGCGCAGGGCGTCGGTGAAATCGACGACCGCGCGGGCGATGGTCGTGTCGACCCCGTGCACCGCCTCCACCTGGAATTTTCCCCGCGGCAACCGCAGTTCGCAGGCCTGGGGCGCCGAGTACCAGCCGCCGGGCCGCTCAAAGAGTCCGTCGAGCGCCAGCGGCCCGCCGGCCCGCTCCAGCGGCGTGATGCGAACCAAACCATGGCGGGGTTCGCGGGTTTCCGCGTCCTGCAATCGCAGGCGCAGCGTGCCGGGCCGCTCCACCACCCCCGATGCCACCGTCACCGGGCGGGAAAGCCCCGCCTGCGCCAGACGGTCGCCCGCGGCTGGCCGGGTGTGGTCGTGCGCGGTGACGCTTCCCCCGGACAGCAAAAGGAGGAGCGGAACGAGGGGGTGCTTGCGCGGTAGCTGGGTCATGGATGAAGTCACACTGCGCGTCGGGGCGGCGGCGGATGAGGGGGTGGCGGTCGCGCGTAGTTATCCCGGCCGACCCGCTCGCTGTCAACCGACGGCCCATCGGAAGGCAGCCCAACGGCAGGCCCCGACCCCGCCCGCACTCGCCACCACCACCAAAACGTGTCAGCTGTTTTCCGCCCCCGCGCTTTCCATGCCAATTTTCACCCGCCCCCGACCGCGCCTGGTTTCGATCGCCATCCTTTTTGCGCTTCTTCTGGCCCGCGTCCCCGGGGCCTCCGTCGCAACTGGTTCGATCTCCGGGCGTATCATCAATCCGGTGACTGGCGACTACGTGCGTCACGCCGAGGTGTCGTTGCGCGGCTCCACGGTGGTGGCGGTCTCGGCCGAAGATGGTTCCTATCGGGTCACCGGCGTGCCGGCGGGGGAGGCGGTCGTCACCGTCAATTATACCGGTGCGTCGCCTGTCGCGGTCACCGTGGCCGTCCGCGCCGGCGCGGAGAGCCGGCGCGACATCGAGCTCTTCAGTTCCGGGGCCGGCGATGGCCCGCCCGGCGGGGCGAAGGCCGGCGTCCTGCGGTTGGAGGCCTACACAGTGTCGAGCGAGCGCGAGGGCAACGCCAAGGCGATCATGGAACAGCGCCAGTCGATGAACATCACCAACACCGTCGCGTCGGACGTGTTTGGCGACGTCGCCGAGGGCAACGCCGCCGAGTTCCTCAAGAACATCCCGGGCGTCGACCTCTTCCTCGTGCAGGGGGAAATCGTCAATGTGCGGCTGCGGGGCCTGGGGGCCGAATATAATTCCGTCACGATCGACGGCGTGCGTCTGGCCAGCGCCGACGCCAACAAGGGTGTGGCGGGCGACGCGCGGGCGTTCAGCTTCGAACAGGTCTCGCTCAACAGCATGGATTCCATCGAGGTGTCGAAGACGATTAGCGCCGACGTGGATGCCAATGCGCCCGCCGGCACGATCAATCTGAAGACCAAACGGGCGTTCTCTCGCCAGGGCCGGCGGTTCGCCTGGCAGGCCAACACGACGATTTTCCCCGGCGCTTTCCAGTTGGGCAAAGCGTACGGCCCCGACGACGCCCGCCATCGACACATCCGGCCCGGCGGCATCGTCGAATATTCCGATGTCTTTCTCGACCGGCGGCTCGGCGTAATCCTCAACATCAGCGAGTCCAACCTGTATTCGGAGAACGCGCGCACCAACGTCACCTACAACTACACGACGACGGCGACGGACGCCCGGCCGGTCGTGCCGACGGCGATCGGGCTCTACCAGTCGCCCCGCCTAAACCGTCGCTCCACGGTCACGTTCACCGGCGACTTCAAGGCGACCCCCGATCTGGTGCTCTCGCTCGGCCTCATCTACAACGCAGCGCAGCTCTACAATACCCAGCGCACGTTCACGTTTACCGCGACCAATCGCGCCGCCGTGATCGGCGCCAATCCGTTGGCGGACTTCAACGCGACGGGAACCGTCACCACCAATCCCTCGACGGTGGGAAAACCGGGCGAGGCCTATACGGTGCTGCCCCGTTTCGAATACAAACGCGGCAGCCTGACCATCGAGGGAAAGCTGGTCGGCTCCATCTCCACGAGCTGGTACAATCCGCTCGCGTGGAAAGGGGCGGCCCGCAGCGCCGGCAGTCCGCAACTCGCCGGGGTCGGCGTGAAGGCGGCGCACCTCTCGGACCTCGGCGGCGACTGGCAGCTGGCACAAACCTCGGGACCAGATCTCGGCCTGGGGACCGGATACACTAACCGCGAGTTGCAGATCAACGACGGCCGTTTCGGCCGGACGAAGGTTGCCGGGGTGGATCTGTCGGCGACCTGGAAGACGGGCCGCTTCGTGCCGATCGTCTGGAAGACAGGCGTGAAGCGTCAGCGCGAAACTCGCGACTTCCTGGACCAGTCGAATGCGCGTTTCTATATGTATACGGGGCCGGGCGCGGGCACCGGGGTCTGGGCCGCCTACGCCTCGCCGTATGAGTTCGAAGGCAGTGCGACGAACTCCAGTCTGACCTCCTCCTCCGGGAAGGGCATCTTCATCCCGAGCCTCCTCGCCATCGGCCGGCTCTTTCAGGAGCATCCGGATTACTTTACCGATCGCATCACCAACGGGACCACCGCGGGATCCCGCTACCAAAGCGCCTTCGTCGCCAACAAGCGCCACTACGAGGAAGCGATCACCGCGGGCTTCCTGATGGGCACGGTGAATTTCGGCCGGGCGACCGTCCGCGGCGGCCTGCGCGGCGAACAGACCGAGACCGATGCCTTGGAATTCGATCCGCGCACGCCCGCGGAGGTGCGTGCCGCCGGCTATGCCGTGACGGCCAGCACGGGCGTCGCCGCGACAATCCCCGGAGTCCAGTATCAATATTTTTCCCAACCGCGCGTCCATCGCCGGGGTGGTTACGAAAATCTCTTTCCGAGCGCGTCATTCAAATACCGTTTTTCGCGCAACCTCGATTTTCAACTCGGCTACAGCAAGACCATCCGCCGCCCGTCATTCCGGGATGTGGCGGGGGTCTGGTCGATCGACGACTCGAGTTTGACGGTCACGGCGCCGAACCCGAACCTCAAGCCGGAGCGCTCCGACAATCTGGCCATGCGTCTGGCGTATTACTTCGAGCCGGTGGGTATCTTTGGCGTCAATTTTTTCCAGAACCGCGTCAAGGGCCTGTTTCGGAGCAACCAACTCACGGCGCAGGAATTTGGGAACAGCGATGCGGAATTTGCCTCGTACTCTTTCATCACGACGGTCCCGAGCGATAGCCGGGTCCAGCTGCGCGGCATGGAGCTCGACTACAGCCAGAGCCTGTCGTTTCTGCCGAAACCGTTCAAAGGGCTCAACGTCCGCGCGAGCTACACGCGCAACTACGCCGAGATCGTGAATCCGAACATGAGCCCGCACGGCGCGAATGCGGGCCTGAGTTATGCGTTCAAGCGCTTCAGTCTCTACACCAGTGCCAACTGGCGGGACAACGTGCCGCTCAATGTGGCCGGCACGTCGTACAACCGGCACCGGTTGCCGATCGACGTCGGCGGGGGTTTCAAGTTTTCCCCGCGCTTCGAGTTTTTCTTCACGGGCCGCAACCTCGCGAGCGAACCGGTGATCACCTTGCAAAAGCAGGGCATCGCGCCCGCCGTCCCCACCACGTACGAAGTGACCGGAGCCGTCTGGACCTTCGGCATCAAAGGGGCATTTTAGCCCGAAGACTTCCTAACGCGGCAGCCGAAGGATCTCGGAAATCGTGAAATCTGGCATCGGGCATCTAAAATCTCGGAATTTCAAACCGACGGGTTTCGAAACGACAAAGCCGATCGATTTTCTTGCCGGTTCGAGACAGATTTGGATGGGGTCAGCTTGAAAACTCACCCGTTGACAGCCAGAGGCGGGAGGTCTGTCTGCTCGTAACTTGATCGCCACGACCGTCGTCCGACTACCCGCGAGTGCACCGTCAAAATCGGATTCGTTGTTGAATCGCTGGCGGGTTCATTCCCCGTGGTTTGCCACGTTCCTTCCTGCGATTCCACGAGCCCGCCCGCGTAGCGGTCGCTTGGCCATGATGCCCCGAGGCCCTGGTCGCCTGTGGTGGGCCCTTCGGCGGGAAACCTGCCTCGGGGTGGCCAAGCGAAGGGCGAGTGTTCACTTTCCTCTCCCCATGAAAACCAAGATAATGCTCCTCACTGCGCGTGTCGCCCTTGCCTGCCTGCTCGCCGAGGTTGTCGTCGTGCTGCCGACGACCGCAGCGGAAACCTCGCCGACCGCTGTTGAGATCGCCTCCTTGCGGAGCCTCGGTTCCGTCGAAATTTCCTCGGATGGGCGATTGATCGCCTACACGGTCACGACCCCAAAGTTCGACCCTGACGCCAAACCGAAAGACGACGACGACGGCTCCGGCGGGTGGTCGAATTCGACGCAGCTCTTCCTCCTCGCCGTAGCGGGAGGCCGCCCGCTCCCGATGACGGCGAAAGGGGCGGATGTGTCGTCGCCGGCGTTCACGCCCGACGGTCGGTCGCTCGCCTTCCTCCGCAAGGTGTCCGGCAAATTGAAGCTCCATCTCATCCTTGTTGACGGTGGCGAAGCGGCCGCGATCGACACCGGAAAGCTCGACCCGACCGCTTTCGCATTCTCGCCCGACGGGTCGAAGATCGCCCTCCTCGCCGAGCGCCCCCGCTCCGAGGAGCGCAAACGGGAGACGTTCCAGCGCGGCGGAGCGAGGCCTTGGGGCCGAGACTGGGAGCCCTCGCGGCTCTGGATCGTGCCGGCCTCGGGCGGAGATCCCGTCGAGGCGTACGCCGGCCCCGAACATGTCGTCGCCTTTCTCTGGTCTCCGGACGGCAAACGCTTTTCGCTGGTGCTGGCACCTTCGTCGGATCCGTACGAATCTGGGAATTGCGCGTGGATCGCGATCTCCCCCACGGACGGCTCCGCGCCGGCACGACAAGTGTCGAGTGAGCCGGCGAATCTCGGCGAGGTCGCCTTCTCGCCCGATGGTCGGTTCCTCGCGTGGGAGCAGGGCGTCGGGACCTTGTCGCTGCTCAATCACCTGGTCGTCGTTGAGGTCGATGGTCCCGGTCGCTGGAATGCGGCGGCGAGACTCGACCCGACGCTAGCCGGATTCGTCTGGCGCGGCGACTCACGGTCGCTCACGGCCCACGTCGCCGAGAAAACGAGGTCACGGTTCGTCGAGCTGGGCCTCGATGGTTCGCGCGTCCGCGACATCCCGTTCGCCGGCCCTGCGGGCGAACCCGCCCGCATCGTAAACGGCGCGGTGCGGAGCGACCGGTCGGGAAACGTGCTCGTTTTCCCTTCTTCCACGTATGTGCAGCCGAGGAATCCCACCGTCTTCGACCTCGCAACGAGCACGGTTCGCGTGCCGGAGAACTTGAATCCCGCGGCAGCCGCGTGGCCTCGCGGACGGCTCGAGGTCGTCTCATGGAAGAGCCCTGAGGGGCCGACGATCGAAGGAGTGATGCTCACGAGCCCCGCGGCGAAGCCGGGTGCGCCGCCACCGCTGATGGTGATGCCGCACGGTGGGCCGGACGGGGTCACGACCGAAGCCTTCTCGTGGTGGGCGACCTACTTTGCGGCTCGTGGGTACTCGGTCTTCCGTCCAAATTACCGCGGCGGAATCGGGTACGGCATCGAGTTCTACGCGGCGAATCGAGGGCGGCTCGGCCCGATCGAATTCATGGACATCGAAAGCGGGGTGGACGCGTTGGTGGCGCGGGGCCTCGCCGATCCGCGGCGGCTGTTCTACGGAGGATGGTCCTGGGGTGGCTACCTCACCACGTGGACAATCGGGCACACGGCGCGTTATCGCGCAGCGGTGGCGGGGGCCGCGGTCGTCGACACCGCTCACCAGTACGTGACCTCCGACGTTAACCACGGGGTGGCGGCGGCGTGGGAGTTCAAAGGAAATCCGTGGAAGCAACTCGAGCACTTTGACCGGTCAAACCCGATGCGCTCGCTGGGGAGCGTGACGACGCCAACCCTTGTGATCCACGGTGAAGCCGATATCCGCGTGCCGTTTGCCAACGGGCAGATTCTTTGGCGGGCGCTGGTCGATCAGGGGGTGGAGACGGAGTTTTGGGCGTATCCGCGCGAGCCCCACGGGTTCAAGGAGAAGGCGCACGTGGTGCACTTCCTCGAGCGCTGGGCGGAGTGGTACCGCCGCCACGATCTCACGCTGAGTGGTGGCAGCCCCAATTCTCCGCCTGCGCCGGGGCGATGAGTTCACGCGGCTTTCAAGACGCCCGCCGTCTCCCAGAATCCGCTGATGCACCACCACGGATGACGGAGGGCTGACCCCGTCCGATCCCCTCCCGATTGTCGGTGCAACCGATTGGCCACCGACGTCGTTCGATTTCGGAGGGCTGCGTCCGGGACCCTGAGCCGGTCGAATGCGCTTTGTCGCAGCCGAGCATGAATCCAAACGCAACGGCGCCGACAAAGCGGCGCCCTCCGAAACTCGACCCGCCACCGCCAATTCCGAGCCGCCGCTCGAACGGGAGAAAGCGCCCACGGATACAAGCAGCAGGAGGCGGCGGTGCTGGAGGCGCTGAACATGACGCCGCCGCCACCGGTGAAGAAGGACGGCCGCGTGCTGGTCTCGCGGCTGGAAAACCACACCGGCGATGCCGGGCTTGAAATAGCCGGACAACTGCTGACCGATCACGTGCGCCGGCGGTCGCCGGAATTGGAGTGGGTCAAGGAGGTCGCGGCCTTGCGGGACCCGGGCCGGCTCGCGCCAGAGGCCACCGCGGGGGAGATGCGCGCCCTCGCGAAAAAATTGGGCGGCGACGCGCTGGTGACCGGCTACGACTACAAAGAGGGCGGGCGCGTGGTGTTAAACGTTCGAGTGTTCGATCTAAAACGGGAACGCATTTTCGCGGAACTCACCCCGATCACCGGCGAAACCACGGCGCTGACGGCGACGATTGAGGAGACGGCAGAGCGACTGGTGGGCGTCACCGCCTCCGTGCCGCGGGTGCGGCAGGGCAAGGAGGATGTCAGCAAGTTCGTCAATTTTCCCGTGCCGCGGCGCTTCGACGCGGTTCAAATCCTCAGTCGCGGGCCGGAGGATGATCTCTCCCGTTATCGCCGATCCTACGAACGCGACCCGAAGGGCCCCCTGAGTTCGCTGGTGCTGCTGGCGTGGCTGCAAGCGGGGCAGCAACGTTATGTCGCGATACGTCGCGGCGACATCGCCGAGTCGACGCGAATGCTCGACGCCTACGACAGCGTGAGGGACAAAGGCAATTCGTCGTTCAAGCTGTCTGGCTCGGTGCTGGCCGCGCTACGACAAAGCGGTCCTCCTCTCCTACACATCGCAAGACGCGGAGGCCGCTCGGCGCATTTGCGACACGCTGGCGGGCTCGAACACGGCGACGAGTGGGACGCCAAGATCCGCCGCCAGATCGAAGAGTGCGTGCTCTTCATCCCCGTGGTCTCCGCGCACACGCAGGCGCGGCACGAGCCTATCGGACGGGGTCACGGTGATCGATGTTCGCACCGGTGAGCGCCGCGGGGAGGTCACCGCCGGTGGGGTCAAACGTGCCCTCGTTGGGCCGGCCCCAGCGAGATGCCCTTCCGCCTCGAAACCTCGCGAAACGAAAACTTGCGGTTTTCCCTGGAATGGATTCCCTTTGGTTGTCTGAATTCTCCGGATCTGCGTCGCAGTCGTCACCGGCTCAACATGCGCCCCTCGCTTCCTTCCTTTCTCGCGCTAATCGCCATCGTCACGTTGACGCTCCTGAGCACGGGTTGCGTCAACCTTTCCCGGCGCGCGTCCAGCAATCGCGTGGCGGTTGCGCTCACCGTCAACGGCAACGATCAACCCAACGCCGAGCAATGGGCCAATGTCATCGCGGCACTCACGCCGGAACTGACCGCCCAAGGACTGGTGCTGGTGAAGAATCTCGCCGAGGCGGATCGGATTCTGCGGATCGACTTCACCCCAAATTTGGTGGCTCCGAATTCCGCCGGTCACGTCGTCTTTCTTGGCTGGCGCATCAATCCGCTCCGCACCCTCACCTTCGCCGCGAACCCTCGCATGAGTCTCGCCTCGGTGAACTATTCGTCAGGTTTGTCCGCGTACCACAACTCTCCCTATGGCTATGACCGTTTTGCGGATTACAATTATTCGTACGGTCACGGCGGCGGCGTCCCCAGCCCCACCAACCCCACTCCTCCTCCGCCCGACATAGCCGCTCCTCCGGGAAGGCATCGCGGGGACCATCCTCCCGGAACCCCGCCTCCGGAAAGACATGGTCCCGGCCGCTACGTCGGCGTGGATCCCCATCCCCACCCGAACCCAGGTAACCGTCATCGTCCTGATCACCCGCCACGGGCTGCTTCGTCGGACGGTTCCTCCTCCTATTCTTCGTCAACCGGTTCCTCATCGTACTCCTCCTCGTCCTCTTCCAGTTACTCCAGTTCCGCTGGCAGCTCAAGTGTCAGCGGCAATTCAGGCTCCTCCGGCAGCACCGCGTCGGGTTCGTCCGGGACGTACGAGTCGAGGACGATGGACAGATTGAAGTGACAGGTACCGGGGGCACATTCAGTCGATGTGCGTTTTGCCTCTGAAAACGAAACCACTGAATGGTGGAACCCGATGTCCTCATCGGGTTTTGAGCCGTACGCTCTCAAATCAGCCCGTTGGGGACAACGGGCTCCACCGCTCACTGAATCGTTGGCTAAGCGAAACAGGGCAGGGCGCTGTGCACCTCTATATCTGAGTTTGTTTTTTTGCCGCGCGCATTTTTTCGTCACAGAGGTCACGGAGAAAATGCCAGAGGGCACAGAGGAATGCCTTTCTCCGTGACCTCTGAATTGGCCTCAGTGTTCTCTGTGTCTCGTCCGTTGGTTTTGTTTGGTTGCGGCTGCGCCGCCTTGGGATCAAACGCGGGCCGACTTTGGCTCCCAAGTCATGACCCGTCTTGCACGGGATTTCGGTGCCGACCGGACGCCGCTGGATCAATACGCTCTCCTCGCGCGCATTTTTTCTGCATCCGCGCTTGCAGCGTGAAAACCCCGGCCCGATAACCCGCGCTCTTTTCGTCGCCCGCATGCCCGCCAAGTCCTCCTCCCTTCGGTCTCCCCGCACTGCCGCCACCGCGGGGTCGGATGCGTCCGGAGCCCCGGGCCCCGCCCCCCGCGACACCGCCCAGGCCCGCCTCGAGGAAGACCACCACCAACTCGCCCGCTGGCGCGAGGAGCTCGAGGCCCGCCTCGAGGAACGTCTCGCCCGCCAGGCCCGCCACCGCGACCAACTTGACGATGCCCTCGATCACCTCGAAGGCGTCCGCAAAACCATTCGCGACCGCACCGCCGACCTGCTGGCACCCGCCGCCGTGGCCGCGCCTGCCGTCACCGCGCCCGTTCCTGCGCCGGCTCAGGTCCCTCCGCCCGTCGCCACTGAGTCTTCTCCGGAGTCTTTCTCGTCCTCCGATCTCGCGACCTACCAGCGCCCCTCGCTCGACCTCCTCCGCCCCGCCTCCGACGCCGAAAAGAATTTCAGCAGCCCCGAGGAACTCGCGACCAACAAGCGCATCCTTCAAGACTCCCTCGACAGCTTCACCATCGACGCCTTTGTGCACGACGCGACCGTCGGCCCGCGCGTCACCCAGTTCCGTGTCAAACCCGGCTTCGGCGTCCGCGTCGAATCCATCGTCGCCCTCGAAAAGAATCTCGCCCTCTCCCTTTCCGCCAATGCCGTCCGCATTCAGGCTCCCATCCCCGGTGAGAGTTACGTTGGCGTTGAGATTCCCAACCGCAACTCGGCCCCGCTGGCCCTCCGCGCCTCCTTCGAGTCCGAGGCCTGGCGCAACTCCACCGGCGAACTCCCCCTCATCCTCGGCGTCGATATTGCCGGCCGCCACGTCATCCTCGATCTCGCCCGCGCCCCCCACGCCCTCATCGCCGGCGCCACCGGATCCGGCAAATCCGTCTGCATCAGCAATCTCATCCTCTCGCTGATCTACCGTTTCCGCCCCGACGAACTCGAACTCGTTCTCATCGATCCAAAGATCGTCGAGTTTGCCATCTACCGCGACCTCCCGCACCTCATCCACCCCGTCGTCACCGAGCCCAAGCAGGCCGTCCAGGCCCTCAAGTGGCTCGTTCGCGAGATGGAGCGCCGCTACTCCGTCCTCGCCGAGAAATCCGTCCGCAACCTCGCCGGCTACAACGCCAGGGCCCTCGCCGAGGGCTTCCCAAAGCTTCCCTACATCGTCCTCGTCATCGACGAACTCGCCGACCTCATGATGACCGCCGCCGCCGACGTCGAGACGCCCATCGCGCGCCTCGCCCAGATGTCCCGCGCCGTCGGCATCCACACCGTCCTCGCGACGCAGCGACCGTCCGTCAACGTCATCACCGGCATCATCAAAGCCAATTATCCCACCCGCATCGCGTTTCAAGTCGCCTCGCAAATCGACTCCCGCACCGTCCTCGACGGCAAGGGCGCCGAATCCCTCCAAGGCCGCGGCGACATGCTCTACAGCCCGCCCGGCCTCGGCCGCCTCCAACGCCTGCAGGCTCCTTTTGTCGACGACGCCGAAATCGAAAAAATCGTTGGCACCCTCAAGGCCCAGCTCCAGCCCCGCTATCGGGTCGAGCTCCGTCCCGAAGACATCCCCGGCGCCGCCAGCGGCGACCCCACCTTGCACGCCGGCGCCGACCCCCTGATCAAAGAAGCCCTCGAAGCCATCTCCGCGAACGGCCGCGCCAGCACGAGCTACCTTCAACGCCGCCTGAAAATCGGCTACAACCGCGCCGCGTCCCTCATGGAGGAGATGGAGCAGCGCCGCTACATCGGCCCCCAGGTCGGCAACAACCCGCGCGAAATCTTCGTCCAGCCCGGCGACCTCAAACTCCCCTGAGAAAATTGGCCGACGCCCCTCTCACCTCCTCCGACATCCTCGAACGCATCCGTCGTGACGGCGTGCGCAAGACCGCGATCGCCCTCCGCAAGCCCCCCGTCTCCTCGCGCGTCCTGCAGGAACTCGCGGATCGCGTCGAACCCTGGGCCGCCCAACAATTCGTCGCCGCCTATCCGCTCTCCCCGAGCCACCTCCTCGAAGCGCTGGCGCAAACCGCGCAGGACCCCGAGGTCTTCCCTTTGCTCGCGACCAACCCGCGGACCCCCCCGCACCTCCTCTCGGCGTTCGCCGCCCACGAGAATCCCGAGGTCCGCGTCCACGTCGCCACGCACCCGCAACTCGCCGCCCGCGAGCTCCTCAACCTGGCGCAGGACCCCGCCCCCGCCGTCCGCCGCGCCGTCGCGTCCAATCCTTCGCTCCGTCTCACCCACCACGCCGCGCTCACGATCGACGCGAACCCCGGCGTCCGCCTCCGCCTCGCCGCGCAAGCCGCGCTCCCCGCCCAAGTCGCCCTCGTCCTCGCCGCCGACACCAGCACCGTCGTTCGCACGCACACGATTGCCGCGACCACGGCCGAAGACGAACTCCTCCTCGGCTGGGCCGCCAGCGATGAGGAAGAAGTTCAACTCGCCCTCGCCACGCGCAAAAACCTCCCCGCCCCGGCGAGCGCCCTGCTCCTCCTCTCACCCTCCGACTCCGTTCGCCGGGTCGCCCGCGAACTCGTCGACCCCGACCCGGTCGCGCTCCTCCACTTCGTCACCCACGGCGGGCCCGACGAGCGCGCCTGGGTCGCCGCCCGCCCCAAGCTTGCTTCGCCCCTCCAGCGGTTGCTCGCGCAGGACGAGACGCCCGCCGTCCGTCTCGCCATCGCCGCCAACGCGGCCCTCATCCCCGACATCGCCGACTACTTTGTCGCCCTCGCCGAGGAAGCCGTGTGCGTCGCCCTCGCGACCAACCCCGCGATTTCCTCCGACCACGTCCAATCGCTCGCCGCCACACGCCTCCCGGCCGTGCTCACCGCTCTCGCTTATCGCGAGGATCTCTACGACGAACTGATCCCTTTTCTCCTCGAACACAGCCTCGAGTTTCTCCGCCACTGGGCCATCCAGCAAAAACCCGCCACGCTCGCCGACCCCGCCCTCGCGCGCCGTCTCCTCGCCGATCCGCTCCCCTCCATCCGCGCTCTCGCCGTCGCCAGCCACCCGTGGCGCCGCGCGGATCTCTACGACTACGCGCGCGACCTGGCCCCCGCCGTCCGCCTCGCCGCCCTGCGCCACGCGAACGCATCCGACGAACTCATCACCGGCCTCTTTTCCGACCCGGACCCCGAAATTGCCGCCGCCGCCGCCGACCTCCGCGCCACCCGCGAAATCCCCGCCCACACCACCGCCTCGACCCGCGCCGCGTCCGCCGCGGAACGCCCGGCTCCCGGCGCCAAATCCTCCGCGCTGCCTCCCCGCCCAACTTCCCAGCTCTCCGCCCCGCCGCGCACCCCGCGCGCCGAGCCTCCCACACCCAAACTTTTCAACCAACTCAAACGCCTCCTCTGGCAATAGCACCTCCCTCCCATGGCAAAAAAAACCACGTCCCTGACTTTTCGCGACATCGTCCTCGGCGCCGAAGCCGCCGTGATCCGCGCGGCCCTCGACGCCCGCATCAAGATCGACGCGCTCATCCTCGAGCGTCAGGCCGCCTACGAAAAAATCGCCGCCCTCGAGACGCAGGTCGCCACCGTCGTCGGCGAAGCCGGCGTCTATCCCTTCCCGGCACCCCCGCTTCCCGTCGCCGGCTTCGACGCCCGGCCCGTCAAGAAATCCGCCCCCGGCGCCCCGGCCGCCGATTCTGACGACGAAGAGTCCGAGCCCGACGAGACGTCCGCCAAATCCTAACGCCCGTCTTTTCCGTCCCCCTTCCCGCCGTGTCTTCCGTGGGTTCCCCTCCGCGACTTCGGGCCTCCGACCAGCGGTGTGTTCGCGTGTATCGCGAGTCCTCCGCTGCGTTCCGTCCGACGGATCGTTCGCGGATTTCGGAGTGACCCGTTCCGAGCCTGATGCGCCCTGATCAACAGATCCAAATCAACACCCTCCTCCTCCAGCGGGAGGAGCTGTTTGTGCGCATCCACGATTTGGAAAAAACTGCCGCCGCAATCCTCGGCGAGCCGTACCCCTTTACGCGGCCTCCGCTCCCTTCCGACGTCCGCACGAAGCGAAAATCCCCCGTGTTGCCGCGGGCAGCTTCCGGTCTCAGCGGCGCCGGCGGCGCCCGCGAATCTCTCCGTCGCCTCGAAGGTCTCGAGATCGCCTACCGCATTACGTACCGCCGCTTCGGCCAGGTCGGGCAGGAAGAGCACGACGCCCTCGAGGCTCTCCATACCCTCCTCGCGAGCCAGGGTGCACAGCTCACCGTCACCCGCGTCGAAACCATCGACCTCGGCGGTCGCACCAAGGCGGTCTTGATCGGCGATTCCGCCGACGGCCGACCATCACTCCCGCGCCCCTAACCTTACGGTGTTATGTCACAGTCTAAAAGATGTCGGGTGCTTGTGGAACATGTAACGTAATACGTTACATTCGGGTTTCGGGTTTTTCACGCGGATCGTGACGAAGTAATACCAACCCGGAAATTTCCCGACGCGAATACCGTATCCGAAGGACTCGAGCCGCTGGTCACAGAGGTTACTGTGGCCGCAGGAGGTCACGGGAAATACCACCGAAGATGAACGCCCGTTTTTCCGCTCGGTGGCCTCTCTTTTCACCTTCAGAAAACGTGTTCCGGGCGACGCGCTAGTTTGAGAATCGGGCATCGGTCCACCGCAACCCGAAATTGGAAAACTCGTTCTCGTAGCGCGACCAATAACTTTCGTGACGTGTAGCTGCGAGCGCCAGCGAGTGGACCACCGGCGCGCTCCACTCGCTGGCGCTCGCCGCTACTTGTCACGCTACTTTGCGGTCGGCACACTCGTCTTCCAGTGCCAGATTGAAAATGCCCGATGCCCGGTTGCAAGGTCTCCGAAGATCTTCGGTTGCGGTTGCCGCGTTGGGAGATCTTCGGGCTAACCACTTCTCCCTGACCACTGACTGCTGGTTGCCGACTACCGCCCACGGCTCACCGATTACGGCCCCTCCCCCTGTCCGGCATGCTTCGGGGCAGATTTTCCTCCGTGTTTATTGGATCGTTTACCGCCCTTTTTTGGACTGAACTCTGGCCATGCCCCGCCGCCTCGCTCTCCTCCTCGCCCTCGCCACCTCCACCGTGGCGCTCGCCGCGTCCGATCTTCCCCTCGCACCTCGCGCGGAGGGCTATCGCGGCATCTGGTTCACGCTCGGCCAGAAATCCGAATACGGCGATAAATACTCCGGCGGCCTCGGCACCTACACGGCCAACCACAACCCGCTCGCCGTCTACGCCCCCGCGGTGGACAAGACGTTCTTCGTCTACGGCGGCTCGCCCGATGGCACGCGCGCCCTGCTCTGCCTCATCGGCAGCTTCGAGCACAAGACGGGCCGCGTCACGCGTCCGGTCGTCGTCCACGACAAGCGGCCGGTCAACGATCCGCACGACAACCCGAGCCTGAATATCGATCCGCAGGGCCACCTCTGGGTGTTCGTCAGCGGGCGCGCCAACGCGCGCCCGGGTTTCATCTACCGCAGCGTCGCGCCGTACGACCTCTCGCGGTTCGAGCGCGTCGGGCAGCGCACGATCACGTATCCGCAACCCTGGTATGTCGCGGGCCGGGGCTTTCTGCACCTCTTCACGCAGTACACCAAGGGCCGCGAACTCTACTGGGAAACCAGCGCCGACGGTCGCACCTGGAGCGCCCCGCGGAAACTCGCGGGCCTCGGCGGACATTACCAGACGAGCGGCGCGCGCGACGGCAAGGTGGCGTCGTTCTTCAACTACCACCCGGGCGGCAACGTCGACAAACGCACCAACCTCTATTACGCGCAGACGATCGATTTCGGCGCGACGTGGACCACGGCCGACGGCACGCCGCTCACGCTGCCGTTGTCCGACATCAAGAACCCCGCGCTCGTGGTGGATTACGCGGCGCAGGGCCGGCTCCTGTACACGTGCGATCTCAATTTCGATGCCGCGGGAAACCCGATCCTGCTCTACGTCCTCTCGCGCGACCACAAGCCGGGCCCCGGCGGCGGCGACCGCGAGTGGACGGTCGCGCATTGGCGGGGCGGCCGGTGGAATTTCTCCACCATCGCGACCTCGGACCACAATTACGACATGGGCAGCCTGTACGTGATGCGGGACGAGTGGCTGGTGATCGCGCCCACTGACGTCGGCCCGCAAAAATGGGGCACCGGTGGCGACCTGGTGCTCTGGGCGAGTCGCGACGAAGGGCGGACCTGGACGCGCCGTCGCAGCATCACGGAGCAGAGCGATTTCAACCACAGCTATGCGCGACGCCCGGTGAACGCCAAGGACCCGTTTTTCGCTTTTTGGGCGGACGGTCACCCGACCCAGCAGAGTGTGTCGCGGATCTATTTCACGGATTCGACCGGTGAGCGCGTATGGCGGCTGCCGTACACCTTTCCCGACAATGCGGAGACGGCGCTGCCGGATCGGGTGAAGTAGCGCGAAATGAAGGACCTCCCACCGCCTCAGAGTGGCCGAAGATGCTAACCCATCGATTCAATGAATGGTGGAGCCCGATGTCCTCATCGGGCTGATTCGAGAGCGGAGGTTGCAAAACCCGATGAGGACATCGGGTTCCACCTTTCAACGGTTTCGTTTTCAGTGGTAAAATGCCCTCCGGCTGAATTCCTACTGCCAAGCCGGACCAATTCAGTTCAACCACGAATGGACCCGAATCGCCACGAATGAAAATGCGTGCGCGACCACGGTCGGAAACCAGGAATCGAGGTCACGGTTTCGGCGCTCCGAGCGTCCGCGCGAGGAAGGCGCGGATGCTTTGCTGCACCGCGGGAGTCGTGAATTCCTTTCCGCCGTGGCCGGCGCCGGGGATCACGATGAGCTCTGAGGGCACGCCGGTCTCGCGGAGCTTCGCGTGCAGCCGCTGACTCTGATCGAGCGGCACCTGCGGATCTTTGTCGCCGTGGATGATGAGAAACGGCGGGTCGTCTTTGGACACCTGATACAGCGCGCTGGCCTGCCGCGCCAGCTCCGGCCGATCGCGCACGATGCCGCCGAGCAGTTTCGCGCCGTTGGACGTCGCGAGCTGCGCGTCGGTGATGCCCGGGCCCGGCCGGTTTGTCGGGATCGTCAGCAAGTCGGAGGGACCGTAGAAATCGATCACGGCGCTCACGCGCGTCGAGACCTGCTCCCCGGCCGGTGCGGGCATGGTGCCGGCCAGGGCGGCGAGATGGCCGCCGGCGGAACCGCCGCCGATTGCGATGCGCTGCGGGTCGAGCTGAAATTTGGCGGCGTTGCTGCGCAGCCAGCGGATGGCCGTGCCGACGTCGTCGATCTGCGCGGGCCACCGCGCCAGCCAGCTCAGCCGGTAGTTGATGCTGGTCACCGCGTAGCCCTCGGCGGCGAGCCACGCCAGCGGGCAATTCTCCTTGCTGCCGTTCTTCCAGCCGCCGCCGTGGACCCAGAGCACGACTGGCAGGGGGCGGTCCGGAGTCTTTTCCGGGAGGTAGAGATCGAGCAGGAGCGCCCCGGAGGCGGGTTTGCTGTATTCGAGATTCGAGACGCGTTTCACCCCGGCGGGGGGCGCCGCGCGCACGTCGCCGGCGGGGCGGATGTTGGCTCCCTTGGTCTTGGTCAACGTGTCGCCCAGATCGGCGCGGGCGGCGGCCACGCGTTCCTGGAGGCGCGCGACCACCGCCGGATTCGCGGCGGCGACATCGCGGGTTTCGCCCGGGTCGCTCCGCACGTTGTAGAGCGCAAGGCCGATCGTCTCGACGCGGTACCCGTGCCGGCTGGCGATGCCGCGGATGCCGGAGTTCTCGATCGACTGCGGCTTCATGTTGGCGAAGTTCGAGGGCTTCCCGCCGCGGCCGGGTTCGGCGGCCACCGTGAGATAATCGTGCGGCACGTGCAGCTTCCAGTCGCCCTGGCGTACGGCGTGGAGTTCGTCGCCGGAGTAAAACCAGAACTCGTCGCGGCCCTTCGCGCCGGGCGTGCCGAAGAGCAGCGGCGCCACATCGCCGCCGTCGCGTTTCACGTCGGGGAGTTTTGCGGCGATCAACCCGGCGAGCGTGACGTGCAGATCCATCGTGGAAAACGGCTCGTCGCTCACGCGCGCGGCCGGCACGCGCCCGGGCCAGCGCACGAGGCACGGCGTGCGCATCCCGCCCTCGAAGGTGGTGAGCTTGCCCTCGCGCAGCGGCCCGGAGAGACCCGCGTGTTCGCCGTAGGAAAGAAACGGGCCGTTGTCGGAGCTGAAGATGACGAGCGTCTTGTCGTCGAGCCCGAGCCGGCGGAGCGTCGCCATGATCTCGCCGACGCCCCAGTCGAGTTCCTGCACGACATCGCCGTAGAGTCCGCGGCCGCTCGTGCCGCGGAATTTCGCCGACGCGAAGATCGGCACGTGCGGCATCACGTGTGGCAGGTAGAGGAAAAACGGGTTTTCCCGGTTGCGCTCGATGAACGCCACCGCGCGCGCCGTGAACCGCGCCGTGAACTGCGACTGATCGGGATCGACCTCGACGACGTCCGGGCCGTCGAAGAGTGGCAGCGCCGGGATGCCCTTGGTCACAGGGTGGAGCGGGCCGTTGTCGTTCGAGTAGGGGATGCCGAGCCATTCGTCGAAGCCGCGGCGCGTGGGGAGATAGGCCACGTGATGCCCGAGGTGCCACTTGCCGAACATCGCCGTGACGTAGCCCTGGTCCTTGAACACCTGGCCGAGGGTTTTTTCGCTCAGGTGCAGGCCGGTGGGGCTGGTGTGGTTGAGGGCGCCGCTCATGCTCACGCGGTTCGGGTAGCTGCCGGTCATGAGCGCGGCGCGCGAGGCGGTGCAGACGGACTGGGCGACGTAGAAGCTCGTGAAGCGCGAACCCTCGGCCGCGAGGCGGTCGATATTGGGCGTGCGAATATCCTTCGCACCGTAGCAGCCGACGTCACCGTAGCCGAGGTCGTCGGCGAAGATGAAGATGACGTTGGGTCGCATCGCGGGCGTCGCTGCGGGCGCTGCGGCGTGGGCGCTGGCGGGCAGGAGTGCGGCGAGGCCGAGCGTGAAAAACATTCCGATCGCGCGTCGCCACCGCTGCTGGCGGCGGGGTGCCCTGACCCCGCGAGCTGCTCGCAGACTTTCTGGCCTGCGGGTTGGGGGCGCTCCGCCTCCAGCAGGCAAGGCGGGCCGAGGGTCGCACCCGTTCGGGGACACGTTGCGCCAGTCAGTTGACAGGGATCGGTTGGGGAGGACGTGGGGTGCCATGGGTGCACCGTAGAAACGCGCCCGCCGGTGGCGAGCGCGGATTATGCGGCGGCCGGGAGGTGGTGGGCATCGAGTTTGGACCACGCTCTCCGCGATGAATGGCGCGCGGTCGTTCCAGATGTACCATCTGGAGGAGAGACCGCTGCCGGTCACCTGTCCTGCCTGCCACAAGCCCAACCGGAGCGAGGCCGCGCTCGTGGCGGCCGGGCGTTCGTGGCGGCTGCGGCACACCGCGGAATCCGCCCGAATCTCCTTTCTGGCGGCGGCGGCAATGGGCGACACGCCCCGGGCGTTGCGCTGGCGGGACGGCGCGCGCGCGTGCCCTGGCGCTTGAACCGCACGCACTCCGCCCCGACTGCCTCCTCACGTGCCCACACCTCCCCGCCGGAAGATATTTGCGTTTCTCTGTCCCGATCGAGACACCGAAAAGTGTTGATGCGGATACGGCCTGGTGATGAATTTGTTTTGCAACGATGAAGCCCGCGACGGAGGAGTTCCTCTACTTGCTGCTGTGGACAGCCGATTCGCTTTTGCGACCGAGTTGGCGCGATGTTCTTGACCCAGACTCATTCGAGGCGTGGGCCTACCGCCAGGGGCTCGGCCGGCGACTGGGCGAACTCGAACGACTGAAGCTCATCGAAGCGAAGGCGCCGAAAGGCGGAGAGGAGCGTTTGGTGCGTCTGACCGAGGCCGGCCGCGAGGCGGCGCTGGCGGGCGTTGATCCCGTTCGACACTGGGAGCGGACGTGGGACGGCCGCTGGCGACTGGTGATGTTCGACGTACCCCAAACGAAGACCAGCGCGCGTGTCAGCCTGCGACGCTCCCTGCGCAACCGGCGTTTCGGCTACCTGCAAAATAGCGTGTGGTTATCGCCTGACCCGCTGGACGAAATCCGCCGGCAAGTGGCTGGCACGTCGACCAACGTCGAGGGGCTCGTTCTCTTCGAAGGTCGGCCTGGCGGCGGCGAGTCCGACCAGGATCTGGTGATGGGCGCATGGGACTTCCCGGACATTTTCGAGCGCTACAAGATGTGGAATCGCATTGCCGACGCCGCTCCCAAACCGCGGTCTGCCTCCGCCCGCACTGCCGCGGTGATTCGCACCTGGGGCGGACGCGAACGCAGCGCTTGGCGTGACATCGTCGAGAAGGATCCATTCCTGCCAGCGCCATTGCTGCCCGCCGGCTATCCCGGCCGCACCGCCTGGGCGCGCAGGATCCGGCTGCTCACCTCCCTTGGCCACGCGCTCCTGAACGGCTGAAGCGACCGCCGGCCTGGTGCGTTTCAATGTCTCGATCGAGACATAGAAAAACATGATGCTCAACGACGGGAGCGAACGTAGGGCTAAAAAACCCGATGGGGACATCCGGTTCCACCCTTCAGTGGTTTCGCTCTCAAGGGTAAAATACACCTCGACTGAAGGGCCGCGCCTCGGCGGCACGCCGAATGACATTTTGCGAACACTCGCTTCATCCTGTCGCACGGGAAAATCCAGCCGCGCTGGTTGCCACCGTCGATCCCTCGGTACCTGGCGCCGGGGAAATCGCGGCGGAGCTTGCGTGGCACCGCACTCCGCGACGAGAGCGATCATCTTCTTTGCTCCAGCCAGAGCCAGCCGGCACTCACGACGAAAAGGGCGAAGCAGGCGTGGGGCGCGAGCCCGGGACGAGCGCGACCTTCACCGCGGGCGCGAGCTGCGGAGCCCTGACTCAAACCGCCCGCGCTGAGCCGAGCCGTCGCATCACGGCGGTGCTCCGCCCGCAGTTCGGACAATGCCTCCCGAGGTTGCACGTAGAACGCCATCGTCTCACCCGCCGGCAAAGTGCGCACCTCGTGCCAACCGGCCTGCGCCGGCCAGTGGAGCGCCTCCGCGCGGGAGTCCCCGGCTGAATCGCGCGCCAGCTGCAGGGGCGTGGCGGAGGCGTTCGGTTCGCCCACCGGTCGCACCTCGGCCGCCGGCAGAGTGCCGGTCGGCGCGCCCAACCATAAGAGGCGCACCGCCTCGTCGACGAAGATCGGTCCGGTGCCGTTCCCGAGATTCCACCGGCCACCTGGCGGCGTCGCGGCACGCGCAATCGCGGACAGCACCGCCGACCAATAGGTCGCGAAAATCTCCGGATGCCCACTCTGCAACCAACGCCACGTGTCGTTCACCAGCGAACGCGCCACCCAGCCGCTACCATGCGGAATCGCCACACCAAGTGTCCGGCCCCGGGTGTCGCGGACGAGCCACCGGCCCGCCGGCGGGGCCAAGATCTCCGCCGGGACCACCGTGATCGGTTCGGCCAGTTCTGTGCCGTCCCGCAGCCGGAGCCGAGCCAGGCGATTTTCGTCGGCGTCGCCGCCGCCATCGATGGTGCGAATCTCCCACGGTGCGGAAAACGATTTCGTCGCGGTGGGAGCGGGTTTATCCCGCGAAGGATCGGGGTGTGAAGCCCCTCCCACCGCCCAATCGCCTCCGGCTTCGCCGACCACCAGCAGGCCAATGCCCGCTTTCCGAATCATCTCGTCGAGCGCCGTGCGTTCGCCGGCGTCAAGTTCGGCCAGGGCGTCCTCGCGGGCGATCACGACGTCGAAATTTTCCAGTGTGGGGGCATCGATGCTGGCAATCTCCGCCGGAGACCCGCTGGCCGCGGCGAAGCGCACGCGATCGGCGCTGACGCGCGTGCGCGAGGTCACCGGTGCACCCGCCTCCGCCAGCCAGCGCTGCAGCCGCCCGCCTTCGACACTCGGCGACGCCTGCAACAGCAGCACCCGTGGCAATTCCGGCTTCACCACCATCGCGCCGAGTACGAGCGGCTCGCCGCCCGGGCCGAGTCGCAGTTTCCACTCGAACGCGCCCGCTGCAATCGCGGCCGCCGCGCTTACCAACGAGAAAGTTCCATCGCCATCCGGGGCGGCTTTCGTCTCGACCGACTGCGACGCTCCATCCGGCCCCTCCAGGCTCAGCGCGATTGTGTCGCCCGGTCGCAGGCCGCGCACGCACCCCTGCACCGTCATGCGCTGCCCGACAGTGAGCACCCGCGGTGCCGACACCGCCGTAATTGCCGGTGCGCCGTGCCGCGCAGCCATCGGGCGATTCCAGACCACGGCGAGACCGCTCAGCGCCGCCGCGCCCGTCGCGTCGATGCCGTCACCTTCAATCACGACACGCTGCAGCACCGGATGATTTCTGCGGAGGAATCCAAGGTCCGGTATCCGCTCCGCTCCAGCCGGCGGGTGGGCGGCGTCCGGCAGTGCGACCTGCGTCCCCACGGTCGGGGCGGTGGCGGCGGCACCGGCGGTCCACAGCGTCATCTCCGTTCTCGCCGGGAACTCCGTCGGAACCGGCTGAAACGATTGCCAACCGAGCATCGCGAGCGAGCCGGCGGCAATGGCGTGCGCGCCAATGAGGAGACCGCGTTTCACCGCGCGCCTCCCTCGTTTGTCCACAGCGCCTCGAAGTAATCGCGGGCGAGAGCCGGCGCTGATTCCGCCGACCGGCGCGGTTTCTCCTGAGCCGGCGGCAGCAGCGACCACAGCGCCTGGCGCAACCGGTCCCGGTCGCCCGCGGTCAACCCGCTCATGCGTCGCCGCCAGATTTCCAGCGCGCCGATGAACGTCTCCGGCCGCTCCCGCGCCGCGGCCACCAGTTGCGAGTCCACCATCGCCGCCCCTTCCGCGGTCAAGGGGGCTTCGGCGGCGTGCCCCATCGCGGTGAGCGCGGTGGCCAGGGTGATCGCAGCGGCATTTTTTTCCGGCAACGCCATCTGGTCCTGCGCCCGCTGCGGGATCGCGTCGAGTTCCCCGCGCAGGCGGCGCTCCGCGATCTTGAGTGGCGCGGGCTCGTACCCGACGCGTTTCACGTAGAGGCGGTCCGCCTGCTGGAGCGCCTTCAATAATTCCAGGGCGCGATTCTCCGCCGGCAGCGCCTCCGTCGGTCGCCCAGTGCGGAGAAACCCCTCCGCCTCCCACATCGCCGCCAGTACGCCGCGCAGCGCCGCCTTCACGTGCGTGTCGAACAGCGTCGCCGCCTCCGCGTTGTCGTGTTGATGCAAGAATGGCGCCATGAGTTCCTCAAAGGTGGGCGGGCGGCCGTCGCGGTCGGTCACGTTTGGATGCTGGTGTTGCGCCTCCACGGCTCGCTCGACCGCGGCGGCCCGGCTGGCGGCGGCCCGCGGCTGGCCGCGCAGCGTGCCGGCCA
>SXGT01625534.1_pt1 | contig 54991 bp, 40 predicted proteins | sample 3176221 | NCBI WGS metagenome assembly SXGT01 (sample SAMN11356862, study PRJNA531348) | freshwater metagenome | isolation source: freshwater sample F1-120 | place: China: Fuxian Lake, Yuxi | collected 2017-12-25
ATTATAAATATATATTTATTTATTTATAATTAATTTTATCTAATAAAAATATATATCCATTTTATACGGATGTCATATTCTAATATTAATGAAGTTTTTAATAATAATAATATAAAGAAAGATAATACTATCAAATGGGATGATTTTAGTGATGATGAATATACCACCCATAAAAAATATTCACTTATGGATATTGGTACACTTATGGATGCTGATGATATGAATACTGTATACCCCGGCCACGCCACCAACCACAACAACACCACCAACACCAACCCCAACAACCACGCCCCCAACACCAACGGTACATCCCTTAACTCCCTTAACCCTCTTAAAATAAAAGATGGTAAAGATGAAAGCAAAATTAGTCATCGTGACTGTGTTAAAAAATATTTTAATATATCGTCACAGCATCTTGATTTAAATGTTGCATTAAAACATATTAATTCATGCCCAATATGCCAAAATGAAATTGAACGTGTTAATAATTATGCAAAGTTTAACCAACAACAGAACCAACCACAACAGAACCAACAGAACCAACCACAACAGTACCAGCAACAGCACCACCAGCAACAGTACCAGCAGCACCAGCAGCACCAACAGCACCAACAACAGCACCAACAGCACCAACAACAGTACCAGCAACAAGATTGTAAAAGTTGTAATTATGTATCAAATAATCATAATATAATTAATAAAATAGATGATATAACCAATAAAGTAAATACATTATCTAATGGATATGGTTATACCCAAGGTCCAATTCATGGATATAATTATGGTCAAGGCATTGATTATATGAATTACAAGATTAATGAAGCGGTTAGAACAAGTGTTAATGAAGCGGTTAGAACAAGTGTTAATGAAGCGGTTAAAATTAATGTAAATGACGCAGTTAGAAACAGTGTAAATGAAGCGGTTAAAGTTAATATAAACGATATTAACGATATAATTAGTAAAAGAATTGAACATTTTGGTAATAATGGTAGTACTAAAAATAATGGTAATAATACATTTCTTACTATATCAATTGTTCTTATTATTATATTACTGCTAATAGATATATACTTACGTCTTAAGAAATAAACATTACTTTCCATGATATAAACATTACTTTTTCCATGATATTAACATTACTTTCCATGATATAAACATTACTTTTCATGATATTAACATTACTTTTCATGATATTAACATTACTTTCCATGATATTAACATTACTTTTCATGATATTAACATTACTTTTCATGGTATAAACATTACTTTCCATGATATTAACATTACTTTTTCCATGATATTAACATTACTTTCCATGATATAAACATTAATCCTTCTTTTTCCATGATATAAACATTAATCCTTCTTTTTCAAAAACTAATGTTTCAAAATTTTTCTTTCTTAATTTTTCTTGGATATAATACAAACAACTAATTGAATTATATTTTTTAATACCAAATTCTGCACAAATTGGAGAGTAACATATATCAGTTAAATTATGGTCAATTGCGTTATTAATTTTAGTAAGACATTCAATATATTTATGTTCATATGTTTGATTTAACATTTTATTTTCATGTTTTTCATTGTATTTAATTTTTTTAATTATGTATTCATCATCCAATTTATTTTTAATTATGTTACTTGATGAAATATTTGTAACGTCTAATATATTAACACCGATCCCACCGCACCCACTGCCACCGCCGATCCCACCACCACTGCTCCCAAACAAATTTTGTATATTTAGATTATTCATGTATAATTTAATACTATTAATATTACTATTACAAAAAAATATTTACTATATACCTTACTACAAAAAGTATTTTTATTATGAATGCATTTGGCACCTTTTGGCACCCTTGTGCCTTTGGTGCGTAGTTTTAATAATAAATAAATATCAATATAAGTTATTAATTAATAATGAATGACAATTTTGTTGATTATTATAAAGTATTGGACATAGATATAAATGCGAGTGTTGAAATAATACGTATTTCTTATTTACAACTTGCAAAAAAAAATCATCCTGACCAAGGAGGTAATGCTGAAAAATTTCAATTAATATGTGAGGCATATGAATGTTTGTACAATAAAAATAGTAGAAAAAGTTATGATTTAAAGTATCTTAAAAAAAATTATGATGATTTAAAAGAGGATGAATTTGTTAAATTTAGAAGTGAATTTAAAGAATTTGAACAAATGAATAAAAAATCACTTTCTAAAGATGAAATAGATAATTTAACTAAACAACTTCAAGATCCTTCAACCCACACATATGGGACTACAAGTATTGATATTAAGCAACGTTTAAATGATATATCAATTGAAAGAGATAATCAGGATATTGAATTAAAAGATGATTCAATTAAAAATGTTTTAGAATTAAATAATTTAGATATAAATGATATTTATGAATATAATCATCATAGCACTTTTATTGAAGGAAGTAGCAATGATAATACAAACATAATTAACTTGGGAACCATTGATTTATTATACAGTAATATTAATAAAAACTATTCCCTTATTGCTGAATGTACAGAAGAAAATAGCAATTCATTATATACATGTATTGATGAGTTTGATGCAAATAATAAAATTGATAAAATGGATACAATTAACAAAATTGATAAATTAAAAGAGTGGAAAATTAATAAGGTAGCAACATCTAAATTAACATCTGATAAAATTGAAGAATATATTATGAATAGAAAGAAAGAGGGAGAAGAAATAATTAAAAATTTTGATTGTATAACAAAAAAAATTAGTAAATAAAATTTGGTGATTGTATAAATTACAAAAAGTTATAGCCAATATCAAATAATCTTTTTTTATCTTCATTAGAAATTGAAAAGAGAGAACTTGTACCACAATCTACTGTTATATTGATAGTACACTTTTTATATGTATCAAGTTTAAAGGAAGACATACTTTTAAGCATACATTTAATAACTTGATAAATGTAAGTAAATTTATTTTCAAATTCATTTATACATGTATCATAATTATCACATGTATAAATACCAATAACTTTTTCTAATTCATTATCAAATATTTCTATTGGATAATCATTTAAACAACCACCATCAACCCATATTTTATTATTATATGAAACAGGTTTAAATACAAATGGTAATGATATAGAAATTCTAATGGCTAATAGTACACTCATATCAGGAGTTGTTTCATAATCAAAATAACTTAATGATAAATCATTTAAACACACGCCTGTAATAATTATTTTTTTTGGTATTAATTCATATAATTGTTTAAATGTTATATCAGTATCTATATTTTTCTTTTTTAATAGTAATCCAATTATATTTATGAGTGGATTAGATGTACTAATTCCAAAACACGAATCATCAATTATATCATTATCATACTCAATTAGCATGTCTAAATCAATTTCATATAATATTTGATATATTTGATGAGGCTCATAACCAATAAGTAATAATAAACATATTGTAGAACCAACAGATGTACCACAATATACCCTTAAATTATTTATAATCTGTAATTCTTTTAATTTTGTAATACATCCTAAACTTGTAAAACCTTTAATACTTCCACCACTTACAACAAGTATTTCTTTTTCATTCATATATATAAAATCAATTTAGTTGTTTATAGTGTTAATTGTTTATATAAAATCAATTTGGTTGTTTATAGTGTTAATTGTTTATATAAAATCAATTTGGTTGTTTATAGTGTTAATTGTTTATATATAATTATGGTGTATAACTAAATAGAATAATGGAAACGTGGTTAGTGTTAATTGTTTATATATAATTATGGTGTATAACTAAATAGAATAATAGAAACGTGGTTAGTGTTAATTGTTTATATAAAATTATGGTGTATAACTAGATGGAAAACGTAGTTATAATTTCCAAAGATATTTAATTCTTGTTATTAGTTTGCATCATTTGCATCATTTGCATAATCATAAGAACTAATTCCTTAACTTTTTCTAATACAAGTTCTCTTGAAGGATAGGTTTTAACACTGGAACCTGTACCATTATGTGAAAGTACTACTGTTGGTGCAGAATCAACACTAAACTTTTCAAATACTGCTTGTGATTCACTATCACTGGGACCCTTGTGAACAACTTTGGTAAATTTAATATGTGATGGTATGTCTAATTCAGATTTTATTTGTTCATCGGTCATATTCTTAAATTTTTGACAGTGTGGACAACTATCCATTAAACATAATATAGTTTCTAACTCATTTACTACATTTTCTATGTTTACAGTAGGGGCCTTATTGCTTATAGTTTCTTCGCCATGAAATGGTTCCCTTTTATCTTTAAATAAAAGCATAATGACAATTAATATTAACCCTAAAACTAAAAATTGCTTTGTATTCATAATGATTGATGTATATTATAATTAATGTATATATAATAAATAATGTATATATTTATAATTATGGTTTTAATTGGACCTATAGGCGTAATTGAAACCATATGGCCTATAAGCGTATTTGAAACCATATGGCCTATAAGCGTATTTGGACCTATAAGCGTATCTGGACCTATATGGCCTATAAGCGTATTTGGACCTATAAGCGTATTGGGACATGTAAAGGCGTAATTGGGACATGCAAGGGTATAATTGGACATGTAAAGGTGTAATTGGACCTATAAGCGTAATTAGACATGTAAAGGTGTAATTGGACCTATAAGCGTAATTAGACATGTAAAGGTGTAATTGGACCTATAAGCGTATTTGGATATGTACAGTTGTATTTGGAAGTATAAAGTTGTAATTGGACATGTACAGCGTAATTGGGATTGTACAGTGTAATTAAAATAAGAATTATAAAAATTAATATATAATAAATTTAATTTTATATATAAAAAATATATAATTACTTTTATTAAAATTATTTTCTGTAAATTATTATATACGAACGAATGAGTCAATCTCAAGAAAAATCATTTTTAGAATTATTATATGGACCACATTTACATCTTTATTTTAAAAGCGTTGCTAACACAAATATGAATGGTTTTTCATCAGCAGCACCCAATAAAGGATTATGGGAATTGTTTGTTTATGACAATTTAACCGTTCAATCAAGATTCAGGTCAGCAACACCCGACTCCCGCGTTATCAGAGATTCATTTATACAAGCACTTATGAATTACGGTACATATCTTAATTATATTAATAATGATTACGATTACGATTACGATTATAATAAAAAAATACTTGATTATATACATGGAACCGAATTATCAGCTGAAGAATCACAACATTTTAATATGTTCTTTAACATTGTCCATAGAACTAATAAAGGTGAGGACAAGAAGGCTATAGAGATTACATATGCTGAATTTAGAAAATTAAAAACTATAACCATGTATAGAGTCAATGTCAAGACATTTATTAAAAATCTTGATGTTCCTGGTGCATATAAGGGAAATGTAAACCGTTCACAAACAGGTGGAAAAGCGCCAACACAACAATTAGCATTATTAACATCATTTTTGCCATTAGTAGACCCTACTGACATAATAAACGAAAAATATCTACAAAAATTCCTACATCAATCAAGCGAAAGAGAAGAAGTAGGAGTAGGAGAAGAAGTAAGAGTAGGAGAAGGAGAAGAATTAGGAGGAGGTAAGTTAAGAGGTGGTGCTATAGATAACGATGAAATACGTGCTGCTATTTTAAGAATTATATTAGAAGATAAATTTGAAGTTTCTACCGACACATCGTTACCACAATTTGTCCAAGTTCTTACCCCCCTACAAATTGCAGAATTTTTAGCATGTCATGACGAAAAATCCAACTTATCCATCCCCATCAGCAATACAGCCACCTTAGCAGCACTTCCAAGTAATATGTGGAGAAAGTTAAGTGATGGTTCATTTCAAAAGTGGACAGCTGATGGATACAAACCCTTATCCAAAGATGAGTGTGATAAATTAATGCAAGATACATGCGCTGGGTCCAATATACCTGATGGAATGTGTAAGCAGTTTATGGAAGCAATCAATAATCAAGATGCTACAGAAATATTAACTATGCTTTCCAACTCCGATTTTGACTGGAGTGATAATGTTGCTGCAAATTCAATTGATAAATTACACCCTCAAACTGTTCTTAGAATTCTTAAGGCTTTACATTTTGGAACTAAGAGTACCCCTTTTGGAAAACAAGTATGTTCAGTTGATGAATGGGTATCAGAATGCATTAAAAATACAACCCTTGCCAGTGCAACTCTATCACAACCCATGAGAAAATACTTAGAATACCTTGTAGCATTTGTTAACAGCAACCCATCTCTCATTGACCCATCTAAAAGACCTATTGCAACCACTACATCTGCTACAGGTCCCACCGAATTCACAGCAAGAGGATTATACTATGTTGGTGGACCTATTGCTGGTAGTCCTTTATTAAATTTTGGTGTGGTACAACGAGCAGTAAATGCCATGCAACATTCTGGTATTGATTTAAGAAATGTTGTTATACAACCTACCATGGGTTATGGAGCAGTACAATTACAAGGAGGACAAGGACAAAGAGGTGGAAGTCACTTCTATACTCAGGCAGCCACTTCACAACTTTTACTTGGTAGCGGTATCAAAGATCTTGTTAGACAAGCATTACATGGATTAAAATCAACCCAACAAACTATCAGTCCTGAAGAAGAAAACAAAATAAATAAGAAAGTAGACGATTTAATCCAACTTGAACAAGAAATATACCATAAAATTATGCAAGTAAATGATTTAAGACTTGCAGCCCAAAGCGGTGTTAACTGCAACAGTCAATTAATGTATGCCCAAGGCGGGTTAATGCAATTAGGCAGTGTATATGACAGAAAAGTACCATGTTTACAAGAACTATGTGAACAACTTAGAATGTTACTTGCTCAACAACAAAATAGTACTAATGGCTGCCAACCAATACAATAAACTCCGATTAACCCGATTAACTTATAATCATTAATTAAAAATCAAAATTATTATAAACTATATTGCTTATAATAAAAAGATGTAATACAAACCATATACAACGCAGTTAGGTTAATAGTTTCCATTAAAAACCAGACCTGCAACACCATGAACAATTTTTAATATATTATAGGTTACAGCATAAGATTTAAAAATGTAATTATTATTTGTATCTATTATATTAAAGCGTGTATTAATATCTACATTTGTAAAACATGAAAAATTGCATGAACCAGATGGTTGTGTATTTATAGGATACAAACAAAATTTATAAATACCAAATTCATCATTATTATAAGCCATTGGATAAGATAAAAATGGTATTACTTTAGAATAAAACTTAAAATCCATAGATGTACCTACTTGATTAGAATTAAAATCAAAACTTGCATTTTTTATAATAGATGTACCTTGTATTTGTTGTAAATCATTTCTTATAAATGTTGTATTATAATTAAAAAAATCATTTACATTCGGATTAGTTAAATATTCTATCTGGCCCATAAAAACAATTAATTTACACGGATTTACAATATCTAATGAATTCTTATTTGACAAATTCTTTAATATTTTATTACCTGTAAAATATATTTGTTCAATAACATATTCATGCTTTTTATTATAAAATAATACTCTTTCATCTCTATCTAAATATATGTAATCAATTAGTAAAAACATATTTTTAATTGAAATGTTGTTTATATATTTGTATATATAAGTACTTGCATTCATATTATTATACGTAATTGGATAAAATATTGACTTGCTTTTTAAACCATAAATAAAATATTTAGGCAATGCTCCTAAATTGTTATTTTGCTCTAATTGAATGTCGTTGGATAGTGTAGAAAATGCTGTTTTAAAATATCTATCATAATATTCTTGTGTTGTTGTCGTAAATGTATTATTAGATATTTGTCTATAGTATAACTTGTACAACTTATTTTTATCTGTTATATCAATAATTTCTATTGAATCATATTCAGCCCACGCATATTCACCATTTCCATTAATTTGTAATAATGGTTCTTGCAATATTCCATAACCGTAATAATTAGATATGTATATGTAGTTTGAAGGTGAAAATATTGCACAATTATTAAATTCATTTAATTGTATTGTTAATCTAATTGTACTATATTCTAATGCAAGTAATGGTAATGCAAACCCTGAATTTTTATAAAACCAAAATTGTAATGGTATATGAAGACGTAATGATGGTATTCCCGTGGATGTATTCTTATATTCATAAAATTCTGGTGTATTGCCTATATATTGATTAAGTGAACTATTAAAATTTGTTGTATTTAACTCATTTAATACATTCATCCATTCACCCCATTGTCTATCTATCACTTGTCCTCCAATGTCTATATCAACATAATTAATTAATGCATATGCTACCTTCCTGGCCCATGCAAACTTGAGTCTTTTATCTACACTATTTTGTAAATTGTATATGATAGGTACATTCGGTAAGTCTACAACTAACCATAACTTGTGCATTAAATCTCCCGTTTTTGGTATTTCTACCGTATACTTAGAACCAAAACTCGATTGTTCAACAAAATTACATCTAACTGTTTCTATTGAAAAATTTGTATATCTTTTATATATTATCTTAAAAAATGTTATTTGTGGCTCATCACTTAAAAAAACATTTTCTTCTCCATATGCTACTAACTGTATTTCACCACCTGGCATAATTATAACTTAATTTTAATTATATATATATACACTCTTTTAATTATATATACACTTTATATTTCTTATAAACAAAAATATTATAAATTATGATTACACAAAAACGTAGGTCCTGATTCTTCACTCACCATCCTATTAAGAACGTCCAAGTGAGCAGATTCACCCGTTTTACTATACAACTTGACATGCTTGGCCCATGTCTTGTTGCGGTTATTGGACATTCTTTTTGGCATTGGTGGTACTGCTCCCCCAGCCACTGTAAATACAACTTGGGGCCTGGCTGGTTGTTGGGCTGGTTGGGGGGCTGGTTGTTGGTGGACTGGTTGTTGGGCCGATGCTCCTCCTTGGACTGGTTGGGCTGATGCTCCTCCTCCTTGGGCCGGTTGGGGGGCTGGAGGTACGGGACCAACAGGAATATGGCTGTCCAAGAATGTTTGAAGTGTTGGCCACCCTCCTTTTACCTTCTTAAAGTGGCACGGCATCAATTCCATTCTGCAATACAGGCATCTTCCACCATTTGTCCCCATCATGTTGACGCGTTCCATGACATCACAGTAAAAGCCTCCATCTTGATGCTTTACGTCGCATACACTACCTTGAACATTAGTATGGGACAATACGGACCATAGTTCTCCACAAGCATGAGGATCCATATAGTCTTGCTGAAAAGGGGAATATGGTGCATGAGAAAAGAATGGAACATCTTGTGGAGTAGAAACAGTGCCTTTCAAGTGGGCATACTTCTCTCTCACGTATGCCAAAAATTCTTCACATGATGGCGTATGTTGAATTCCCATAAGTACACGCAATGTGCACTGTTCCTGTTTCACAAAAGAGTCAAATACATCTACTAAAACAAACAAAAGACCCTCCATATCATGTGGATCAATGCCTTTAATGTCAAGGAAAGGAGATGACACAATTTGCAAGATGCTTCTTCCATCATCAAGACGTTCAGGAAAAATTCCTTTCTTCCATTCTTGGAGGAGAGTTGAGTCGCATCCATCCCTTCCCAATACTTTCTTGTCGGCCATGGTGCAAAACAAAAGATTCAAGATGTCCATATGGTCGCAGTTTACTGGTAATCCTGACAGAAACCCCTTGATCCATTCAACACCCCACATGAAAATAAAGACCGAATCTTTGTTATCACCGCGAAACTTGGGTAGAATAATTGGTGCTGAACCACGTATTGCTTGACGTATAACCTGACTCTGTTGTGCATGTGTTAATGGATCAGTTAAATCTGGAAGAGCCAAACTGGAATTGTTATATCCACTGGATGGCATCCCTTGAACATTGCAAAGTTTTTGTCTGATATCAGGAGCATTAATGCGGCCAAATGTGTAGGATCCATTAGTGTGGTCGTGAACAATGAAAAGCGCCATGTTTGTATCAATAGGTAACGTTCCTGATGCTTTAAGTTGTGCACCGACCTCTTGAAACAGATTACGCTTCCCTTGTATAAATGAACCACTGCACAAACGCGTACTTCCTTGGGAAACTTGTATAAAGCGTTCAGTAAACTTCTCAGTCACAGCATCTTTAACCTGTTGTTGGGTAAATGATGGGTCTACCTTGAGATAAACAGTACTTCCAAGTGTAATCATTCCACTTTTCACTTGCTCAAACCATGTAACTTTCTTTTTCAATGGATTTATGATGCCTTTCAATTGAAGAACACATAAAGACACAACACTGTCTAGGAGAATGTCATATTGCTCCAACGTAATGCTTTCACTATGAGGCTTTACAACCTTTACAAATTCTGTAAGGAATGTAATAATATTGGTACCATGAGGCAACCTAAATTCATTGCAGAACAAGATACCGCTGGAACTCGTTTGTTCTTGTTTTTGGAAGACGTTGGTTAGGGCTGTTTCATTTCCACTGCACATCATGCACTTGGACACGTATTGAAACAACAAGTTTGCCAAAGTGAGACCTGGAATAGGTTGAGACTCTGTGATTTGATCGTATTTTACTTGTTGAGGAATAATGCCCACAATTGTCATGGTCACATTCTTCAAAGACATCAACCGTTTACATGCATCAAACAATTGTGTTTGTGGAACCCCTTCACTTATACCATCAAAATAAGAACCGTCTGTTGCAATGACATACTCAACCTCACAATCTGGTCCAAGGGTCTTAATAAGCCGTTCGGCTTCAATAAATGCATTGATTGGTGTTGTTCCACCAGTTGGTTCAGGCAATTGCCAGTTTGAAAAACCAGTAGCCTTCTTTGTAATCAGGTGTAGTGTTGGTTGAAGTAGTACGAATTGGGTAGAAGTTGAATTCCACGATGAAAGGTATACTTGAGCAACTGTTCCGTTATTCAACCGTTCCAATGCGTACTGTTTGCATCTTTCTTGTTCATGAAAGTAAATGGTGATCAAATTCATATAACTTCCAGCCGAGCCTGAGTTGTCCAAGTGTAATAGTAGCACCTTTTTTTTCGGGGCTTTTGGTTTTAAGACCGTGCTTACACATGTCGGGGTTATACGAGCAATTGCCTCTGCAACTGGTGTTGGAAAAGGCATTGTTAATTATATTCCCAATTGTTACTTATAAATAATTATATACACCAATAAATAATTATTTTTTCAATTTTTATAACTTTTGTTTTAAGAATATATGGGTTGGTTGGGCTTATCTGCCCTATCTGGTGTTTGTGCACGTGGGGCCTATAGGGCTTATCGGGTATACAGCAATGCACCTATACCTCCTTGATATCTCATAACGTTATAGCCTGTTGTATACATAGATAATGTTGACAATGTTGTCATAGGTTCATTAACACTTTTAGGGTCTATAACAAGTTCAATACTAAATGTATTTATTTGGCTCATATTTATAGCACCTGATGGTTGAAACTCTTCTGGTTTAAAAGCAAAACTATATGCATTATATCCTCTTCCTCTAATATCTATTGGTCCGTAAGCACTTGTATTATATTTATATTGGTTTATAGTTGTTGTAATTGTATTATAGTCTGGATTTATTGATTCAAGTAATCTTGGAATTGTTGTTTCCTGATTAACAGGGTCAATACCATCACGTCTGGCACCATTAACATATATAAGCGTTGATAATATCTTTATTTTGTCTGTGGTGGAGGGGGCAGGGGTGGTGGAGGTTGTGGAGGTTGTGGAGGTTGTGGCAGGGGTTGTGGAGGTTGTGGAGGTTGTGGTGGCGGTTGTGGGGGTGTTGGGGGCGGTTGTGGTGGCGGTTGTGGGGGTTGTGGTGGAGAACTCATTTGTCCAAAATATTTCTTTTACAAGATTATCAAGTGTAAAGTCGTGTCTTATTCGTATAAACCTATTTCCATTCTGTACTGTATCTACAATAATTGGTTTACAACTTGTATAATTTTTGTGCGTTGTAATTAGATTATCTATTGTTCCTCTGCTTAATCTTGCACGTTCGTCTTTCTCAACATATACATAATCTAATAACATACTTACATCATTATACTGACCAATACCTGGACCTAATAAGGTTGGACTATAATCATCTTTTATAATGCTTTTATTTTGTAAATATAATCGCATTGATACATCTGTATACATGCATGATATAAGTGGTATACTGTTCATATACTCTTTAAAATAAAAGTAGTTTGGTAAATATAACTCCTTATTTTTAAATTGGATTATGTAATTACGTAAACCAGTACCCCATTCCCCCCTGTCACCACCGCCGCCACTATCCCACATGCCCCCTATGCCATAAAATTGGTTTAATGCACTTATTGATGAATCATTTTGAAAAAGTGTTTTATAAATCATATACATTTCACTGGTTACTGTATCAACTAATTGATTACCAAAATATAATTCTATCTTATCTATCATATTTAAAAGTCCCTTATCACTTATAATACCATTTGTATAATTCATCAAATAGTTTACATATTCTTTTTGTATATTGTATAAATCAGGCATAATGCTTTTTAAATTTTTAATCATTGATGATGTTGATACATTTACTATAAGAACTAGCATATTTTTCCATATATCCACTAATGTATCTGAACCTGGTTGCCTTAGGCTTATAAGGGGTATAGAACCAATACCGTTATAGGTCTTCAATTTAAATTGCAATATTTGTTTTTCTATAAGTGTACCATTATTAACAATATTATTAGACAACTCATTAAAAATAATATTTATTTTATTAGTTAACTCTGCGTCATTATTATAACCAACTAATAAGGAATAAATTAAATTAGAATCACTTTTACTGGCAAGTTCTATAATTACCTTGTTAACTATACTACCGTTACCTATAATTCCGACACCTATACTGCTCCCATCAACAACTTGGATATTTTGTGATAAATTTTGTATATACAGTGTTAAACAAATATTATAGAAATATTGCACAATTGATGACATATCCTTATCTATAAATATTGTTCCATTATATGTCAAGTTAAATATATCAATATATTCATTTATATTGCTTTTAATCTTGTTATTAAACTCATTTATATCATTAATTAAAAATATTGCATTTATAATTTCTACAAAATATTGTTCACGTATATCTATTTCTGATATTGTTTTTGTTTCTAAACGTGATAATACATCTCCCAATAGTTTTAAATTATCACCATATGTATCCAATGTATTCAATCCATATCTATTAAATTCACGAATTACATAATCATAGTTATTTTTATAATAGTTAAAAATATTTTGTTCATAAGTACCGTAGTTACTATTAGAACTATAATCATTAGTTAATACTATATCATTGCACAAGTTAAAACAATCAATATAATATCCATCATAAATAATTTCATTACAAAATACAAGTGAACTATTTATTATGTTAGAATAAGTTGAAATATCAAAAGATAAAATAACAAATACTTTTATTTTCCATAATATTTGTAATTTATAAAGTATATTCGTAATATATTCATTTGATATATTTATATTACCCATTTTCATAAAATAATAATTTAGCATTTTTAATTGCACATTTAACATAGGTACATTATTACTTATATCTGTATAGTTAATTTGTGATAAACTCCAACAATTATTATTTATTATAGTGTAAATAGGATGCAATTTAGAAGGGGTGGTTATGGATAGTAGTACATAGTATATATTATAAACCTCATATATATTATTTCTTGTTGCTTCATAACTAATATATTGCGTATAAAAATAATCTATTTGGTCTTGGGTTATTATAAATTCTTCATTTGTATATGTATCAGTAACTGGTTCATATATTTTAATTATGAATGGTTTATCTTTAAAATATGTTTTCCATACTTCACCCAACACAGTACTATAATTAACATTATCAGTATTGTAAATAATTTTAGGTATTGCATTTGATAAAGTTATTAATAGTTCATCATAATTAACAATATCTTTAAAAATACTATACACATTTAATATTATAAAATTATTAATCCTATTTTTATCTTTTAACTTGTTAACTATATTTTCAATAATGCTTTCATCTATATTTGTAGATTCATTATAAATCATAGTTAAAATTGCCAACTTGTATACAAAATTGTATTTATAAATAAAATTGTTATTAACTAAATTGTATCTTGTTTCTGTTTCAGCAATAAAATTTAAAAAATCCTGCTCCATAACATTTTTATCACCAAATAAAATGAATGAATATATTTCATTTATGTATGTATTTATTTCCTGCAATGATGTTAAAATTTTGTCTGATTTATTATTTAAAATACGATAATTATTTAAATTTACATTATTTGGTATATATGGGTTAATGCTAAATTTAAAATTATTTTTAATATAAATGGACATAATTTTATTAAATATTGCTATAACCTGTTCTTGTCTGGTAGTTATTAAAGTTGATGAAGATGTTTGGGCATAGTATGTATAAACAATATCTTCAAAAATTTTTATATAATAAGCATGTTTATTATAAATGTTGCCGTTGCCACTATATTCATTTTGGAATATTAAATACAAATTATTATTTTTATCAAGTATGTCATAATAAATTAATTTACGTGCATAAATATCAATAACATTATTTTGATATTGATAATACAAATAATCGTAATTATAAAACTTTGTATAAAAAGTAGGATATATTTTTGCAAAATTTATAAATATGGAATCATAATCATAATCAATTGGTGTTATTAAAGAATAACTATTATATATATTGGCCATTTTAGATAATAAATTTACATTTTTAATTCTTCCTAATGTTAGATATCCGCCATTACCTTCAGGAACAGTTTGTAAAAAGTCATTATTAATATAAACCTTATCGGTATAGCCACAACTATATTCAAATGCACTATTTATATTAAGTTTGTCTATTAGAACTGTTGCAATTATTATTTGTAAATATGATATTACTGTTTTATCAATAATTGTTGTACTACTTTTACTTGTTTTATTATTACCATCAATTGGTATATACAAGGATATTAATAATAAAACATTCGTTAACAATAAGTTTGTGTTCATTAAATCAGATTTATCAAATGATTGTAATTGAGTATCTATAAAGAATGATGTATTATTATTTTTATTATTACTAATATCATTATCAAGTGAATAAGTTATATTTTCATAATACACATTAAAATTATTTATATTTGCAGTATTTAATATAACGGGATATTTTTTTAAACTACCAATTCCACCATAATTAATAATACTATTTATATCATTTACTAAATTTGTTAAATTTGGTTTAATTAAACTTGTTTGTAATGTATATGTATATGTATCAATATACTTTTTACAATAGGTTATATAATTGTTTCTATAATTACTCTTATTGATATTATTCTTAATAACATTTACTATATACAATGTACTATCATTATAATAATTATCTGGAATAGTATTGTTTGGAGATAAATCATACATTTCATTAATAAATTTTGCAAGTTCTAAAATAACATCATTTGTTATAGCATCACTTATTTTAAATTTATATGATGATTGTGAACTTGATGAATATTGCAAATACAACTGTGTTCGTAAATCTAAATTGGATGTAATTATTTTTCCAATATTGCTATTAACAAGATAAATCATGTATAAATATATAACAATTTTAAGAACAACATTATTTTTATTCAAAACTAAATTTACAGAAATATCTTTTTTATCATTAACATAATTAATTATGTCAGAATATATATGATATGGTGAATAATACTCCTTCAAAGTTATAAAATTATAAACATACTCGTTAAAACTATCAATATTAAAAATAAAATAATTAAATGCACTATCTCCATTTTCTAATTTAATATCAATTTCCTCATTTGTAATAAAAGTATAAAATATCTTGTAATAATAATAATATGAAAAATCTTCAAACGGATCTGTTTTTAAATTAGATATAAAATCAATAAAATAACCATTTTGTAATGGTGTTTCACTATCATTAAATAAATTAATATTAAATAATTGCAATATTTTTTGATTTTGATAAATATATAAATTATCCTGTACAATATTTTTATCATCATACATTTTAACGCATTTATATAATGATACATCATCAATTGTAATAAATTCTTTTGCATAGGCTGTTGTATAATAATATAGGAAACGATTAATTTCTTTTTCTAATAAAATACTGTAAGATATATTACTATTAAAATATTCTTGTGTTAAAACAGAAATATCATATGTATCAGATTTATAGTATAACATTTTAAAATATTGATTTTTATCAAATAATTGAAGCAAATTTAATAAATATGCTACATCAGTATTATTAATCGTATTAATATTAGTATCATTTTTATATTTGTAATAATTATAAATATTAATAATATTATTCAATCCAACATTATATATATTTAATTTGTTATTATTGTTAAGATTATCAAGTGTATAATTATCATTTACATCTACAGTTATATTTAACAAATTTGGATTATTTAAACTGAATAAAAATGTTTGTAATTGTTCTGTTATATTATTATTAATAGAATACAATAACTTGCTCATTTCAGTATCATAATTAATAATTAAATTATCATTGCTTCCAGATATGTCAATATTAAAAATAATATTATCTGTTCTGTTTAAAGTAAAATAATCAAATTGTACGCGTGATATATTAGTACTTATTTCATTAATTAATTCCACTAATATTTCCACATATATATACTTATTATATACAAATAATACATATTCTCCAAATGTTGCATTGCGTCCTTGAGCAAGGTTATAAATTGGATTTTTAGAAAAATAAGATAAATCAATATATAAACACTGTTTAACAAATGAGTAATACAAAATATAAAGTAAAATTATCCTATTATTATTAATATATTTTTTATATGTATTGAATGAGAATGAAATTAAATTATTGTAAATATTTATATTTGTACCATTTTTATTATTAAATAATGTTATGTAATTGGTAATAATATTTAAACAATTATTAAAAACTATTGAATCGTCAATTATATATGCATTTAAATATATAAAATAATCATTAATATAATTGTTTATATTTGCAATAATCTGATTATACAAATTGTTTACATTTTCTACATTAAAATTAGTTGTTGATAAATTTGTTAAATTATTTAAATTGTAATATAATGATTTATATAATTCAAATCCTTGATATATATTTTCCTTGGTATTAAAAATTTCATACTGTTTTACATCATATGTCTTATTAATATAACGGTATGTCGCGGTGGCGGTGGTCGTGGCGGTCGTGGCGGTCGTGGCGGTGGCGGTGTTATAAATATTATTTACTGATTTATTATTAATTGCATCAATATTATCAAAGTATATACCTATATTATATGCACATTCTGCATCTATACCAGGTATAACAATACCATTCTTATTAAAAAAATCATTTAATAATTTATTTATATCGTTAATATTTTCAAAAAATGCAGAATCATCGTTAAGTTGTAAAATATAATCATTAAAAACTATATCATCGTAATTATATTTTATTGAATTAATTATATCACTATATTTATTATCAACTGATTCTAAACTACCAAAAACACTAATTAATGATTTTTTAAAATAAAAGTTGTTATAAAATGTTATTTCATTTGGATTTATTGATATTGCTAATTTATTATTATTAACAATCGTAATTTCATCATAACATAATAAGTTGTTTTCGGGATAGGATGTTTCACGTGGAAATGCATCAAATCTAAGTAAGTTTAATAATGCTACTTCATCATTTGTTAAGAATTTTAAATACCTATTTAAATAATATAGTGTAAAATCTGATAAATTTTGTCCCTTATTAATTATTGGATTTTTTAATACATATATCAAAAATATAAAGATTCTATAATACGGTGATGCAACTAAAAAAATAAAACTTGTATAAATATCATCTTCAATTACACCATTCTCTTCAAAATAATCTTTAAACGTATTATTAAATAATCTTGAATCAATATATTGAAATATACTTTTAAGTATCCTTGTAACCGTAATACCATACATACTAACTAAAAGTGTATTAGCATCATCTGGTAATGTTTTAAAATAAGTATATATTAAATTGTAGTCTATAACATTACTAACATTACCAGTTGATACAAAATATGCTGATATAAAACTACATTCATTTATAACATCGTTAATTGTGGGTACAGTTCCGTTATTAATAGGTACAGTTCCGTTATTAATAGGTTCAGTTCCGTTATTAATAGGTTCAGTTCCGTTATTAATAGGTTCAGTTCCGTTAATTGTGAGTACAAAGGTTGTATTATAAAAGACAGTGTAATAGGAATAAGTATCTACAACTCTTTTATATATTGTATTAATATAATCAGCAAAATTTTTATTATATGTACTCGCGATTGTATTTATATTATTGTTTTTAACCGTATAAGTTGTAATAAATGATGATAATGGAAATATTAATAATTCAGGTAAATTCATATTTATATTAACATTTCCAGTATTATTATACACATTTTTTAATGATAATACTTCTTCAATAGAATCTATAGATGATAATATTAAATTATTTATGGTGGTATTAGTACCTATATTCCCACCGCCACCCCCATCACCACCACCGCCCCCATCACCGCCGCCCCCATCAATAAATAAATTATTATTATTACTTACATTTAAAATATTTGCATTAATTGTTTCAGTATCAAAATTATCTTCTTTAAATCCATTTGAAAGATTTATTTTTATATAACTATTTATTAAATTATTAATAATATTGTTAACAGAAGCATCAACTAAATTTACAGTATTAAAAATAGATGTATAAATATTTTTTAATAATAATACAGATTGTGTTGTATTATTTAATATTTTTTTATCCAAAAATGTATTTTCATTATTATTAATACCATAATTATAAACAATTGTTTTAAATGATGGCGTACTTGTTAATAACACATTCTTATCTATTATAATATCCATTAATTTTTGGTAATCAACTTTTGTTTTATCAGTTTGTGATAATAAGATGCGTATATTAGTAATAAAACTAAATGTAACAATATCATCAATTATATAATTCTTATTTAATAAATTGTATAAATCAGTTTGCATTAAAATTAAACTCTCCTTAAAATCATTATTATCATAATTACCAAAATAAATATCTTTTTTTAGAATGTACATAGTAATTATATTACCATTTTCATATAACTCATAATAACTTACATATTCATCTTTACTGTTTATATCTGTACTAAATTGTATAAATTGATTAAATGATAATTTAAATTGTTTACTACTTATTTTATTATAAATAACTAAAACATCGTATACAATATTATTAGGTAATGTATATGCAATTATATTATTAAAAGAGTAATTATAATCTATTTTAAAATAAAAATCGTTCTTATTTATTTTTATTGTTACCTTATATATTTTATCATTAATCAATGAACACAACTTTTTAATTACATAATCAGTATAAATTGGATTACTGGAATATATCTTGTAAGAACTATTAATATTTTCAATTATAATATATCTATTATTAATAATATTAACGTAATTTATAATAAATGAATATATTGATACAGTATCGGGGGTATTTTTATTTATAAAAGAGTAAAAGTTATATCTTGGATTTATATTATAATAAATACTCTTACTTTCTAAGTAAATATTTTCATTACTTTTAATTTCATATAACAATTCACTATAATCAGGAATATATGTTATCATTAACGTAAAATAATTAAATAATGTATCATTGATATATTGCATTTTCATAACGTCTAATACAATAATTAAATCTTTACTAAAATCAATTTTACAAATAGTATAGCAATTATAAAAATTTGTTATATCTACTGTAAATGTATTATTAACACTGCTATAATATTTTAATATTTCACTATACTTATCTTTTATGTTAAACTTAATATAAAATTTTGATAAAATATCACCTTTCTTAGGTATTTCAAATATTATCATATCGTCATTTTTTTTATTATTTGTAAATATTTCATCTGTATTTATATAAAAATTTGTATATCTTTTATATGTGCAATTAAAAAATGTAATATGTGGATTTTGATGTAAATACTGATATTCATTACCAACGGCTAGTAATTGTATAAATCCGACTGGCATATAATAAGGTTAAAGTTAATGTATATATAAAGTTAATATATATATATTTATATTATAGTCTTAAATATGTTCTATTGGTGGTGAAAGGGAAGGGGCATTGGAGGCGGTGGTGTCAGGGCCGTGGAGGAGGTTAGTATGTATAAGCCAATCCTGAAATTCCTCCAATAATACGCAATATATTATAATTAACAACAATAACTGTTAAATCTAAAGTATCATTTTCAATAGTAATATCTTTATTTAATACAACATTTAAAGATGTTTTTGGTATTCTACTAAAATTGCATGAACCAGATGGTTGTGTTTCTAATGGATTTAATGAAAATGAATATACATTTATTCCAAGTGAAGGTGTTGATTTATAATGGATATATGGATGTAAATAATTGAAGTACTTATATTCTTGATTAATTAAATTGGTACCATTTAAAATAATAGATGAGTTTGTTATATACACTTGTTTATCATTATTACTACCATTTTTAACAAACCAGAACATATCTTTAGCACAATGATAGAAATTTATATCAAAATTAATATTATTGCTACCATTATTAAAATTGTTAAAATAATTATATTGAACCTGTGTTATTAAATATTCATGACTTGATTGAGCAAATTTTTTTCTTTCAATATTATCTAAATAAATATATTCAAAAATTGCAGTAATTTCTAATTGTGATGAAAATATGTTATTATAATTATTTATTATATCTTCGTATAAATCATCAACGTTTCCCGTTAAACAATTTTCTATTTTTTTTGTTTTAATACGTAATTCCATATCATTATATTGTAAAGATATTAATGGAAAAGCCATACCATAATTTTGTGTAAACCACATAGGAATAGGCACATATAAATATTGTTCATCTTTATATGATGTTGGTGTATATAAATTACCACCAATAATATTATTATATAATTCAGTATTTTGATATTTTAATTCACCAAATATATTTATATAATCAGGAGTAAGTTGATTAATAGGATTACTACCAATATATAAATCAATTGAATTAAATAAATATATTCCAATCTTATCTATCCAACCTAACTTTTTTTGTTGTATATTATTACCAATTTTACTTTTATTAATATAACTATCATATACTATCCTGTTAAATTCTTCAATGCCCTTTAAATTTTCATAAATAACATTGCTAAAAATACTGTATTGTAAATTATAACGTGGATATAAATCATATATAAAAACCAAACTCGTTTTATCATTACTTAATTTAAATAATGAACAATTTTTATAATATGTCCCACCGTTCCCCGTATTAACTCCATTAACTCCATTAACTCCATTAACTCCATTAACTCCATTAACTCCATTAACTCCATTAACTCCATTAACGATTGGATATAAATAATCAACAGTATAAAAATATTGAATATATTGGTCAAATGATATATTATTTAAAATGTAATTACGTAATTCGTCAATGTAAGACACTGTACTATAATTTGTATTAAAAAAATTATTAACAACTAATGTCAGTCTATCTTTAAAATAAATTAAATAATCATAATATGAACCTATTTTTTCTGTGTTTGTTGTAGAATCATCACTTATTAATTGTTGACCCAAGTTAATAGCAGGTAATTTAATTTTTAATATAACATTACTTAACAAATCACCAACTTTTGGGATTAATAATGATGATGTTTTATTAAAATCTACATTATTATCAAATGATGTTTCTACAAATTTAACACCAAAATTAGTATATCTCCTATATATTACATTAAAAAAAGTAATTTCAGGATTTCCTGTTAACATTATATCTTGATTTCCAAACGTAGATATTTGTATTAATCCGCCTGTCATGAAATTATATATACCTTTAATTATAAACTTTATTTTATTTATAAACTTTATTTATAAAAATACGTAGAATATATAAATATAACTTAATCAAGGTGGTTAGTATAAACTATAAAAAATAATTTTTCTTGATATGTTTCATTTGTTAATAGTGAAATAGATTCTAATGGTAAAGTGCTACATTTATCTTTTTTATCATAGAAATAAATATAATCAAATGGATGACTTTTATTACCACTTAAAAAACCAATTTTAATTGTTACGGGTATTAAATCGTTCTTATTATATTGAGCATTATTTTTAATAAACTCATTTATTTCATCTTCTTCATTTATTTGTTCTATTACTGATACAACTTTAAAATAAACATTTTTGTATAAATTTCTACTATGAATATTTTTAAGAATATTGTTTATAAACATTATATTTGCTATAGTACCATCATCAATACATTCAGTTGTGAAACTTAAAAGCGTTGTTGTTGTATTGAAAATTGTTGCATCTGTTAACTCATTAAATCTATCAACATTAAAATCATCAGTAAAAATACTTTTTATATTTATAAGTGTATCTAATCTATCAAGTATTTGTTTAATAAGTAATTCTATACATATTACCGTTTTATGATTATAGAACTGTTTATGTAAATCATATCTCTTTCTAAATACTTTAAGTACATCATAACTATTTTTTTCTGGAAAACATATATTGTCATTTATAACTTTTACATTATTTATAATCCTGGTAAATTGAAATGATGTATTTAATCCAAGATAAAATGAATCTCTGCATATATAATCTAATTTATCAACATCTAATCCATTTGTATTATTTGATACAATTTGAAAAATAAAATTATTTGGTGTATCTTTTGTTGGATTTATTAATTCTGCTATGAAATTAAATGCATTTTCATCTATGAATGAGGTTAAGGGCGTATTACCCACATAGGTTGTATTAATTATTTCTTGTAATATACGCACTGACCTATTTTCATGATGAATCATATCGCATTTTATCAATTCGGACTGATTTAATAACCATTCGTCAAATAGGTGACTAAGCGGTCCATGTCCTAAATCATGACATAATCCTGCAATTTTAACAAGTTCAATTATATAATCATCAAGTAATAATTTTGAATCATCGCTATAACCATAATTATGATTTATACTTGATACATACTCTTTTATAAATGGTACTTTTAATAGGGAACTATTGATTTCCTTAATATCTGAATTATTTATAATATTTATTAACAATCTTTCAACAAGATGATATGTACCAATAGAATGTTCAAAACGTTTATTATTTGCACTAGGAAATACTAAGAAACATACACCCAATTGTTGTAAATATCTTAAACGTTGGAAATAAGGACTATTAATTATAGCACTTGCTACAACCGTTGTTGTAATTGTATCATGTATAACATCTCTATAAATATTTGCTTTTTTTAAAAATTTGGTTTTAAGTGATGCCATATCCCGTGTGCTTATTGTAAATGTAGTTCTTGTAACCGTGCTTATACTTACTAAATCAATTTTTATACTTTTACAAAAAAAAGTTATAATCCATCATTAAAAACAATTATAAAAAGCACTTGTTAATTGTAAATAATTACTTATTGATTTACTCATAGTATATGAATAATCAGATAATATATTAATTATATTTATACGGATATCTTCATCATTATCAACACTTTTTAAATAATGAATAAAATGTAATAATACATCCAATGAATTATATCCATCGTTTTTAAATTGATTAATAATTTTTGTTATATTATATACATTCTTATTTATAATATTGCCATACAAGTTATCAAATATTGCTTTAGATGGTACATCACATATCATATTTATATTACTAATAGTAATTTTATCAAAACTATAATATGTTAATTCTAAAATATTTATAGATTGTCTTATATCTTTTTGACAAAGTGTAAATATATATTCAAATGTATTTGGTTCATAATCAATATTTTCATTTTTGCATATATATTCTAAACGTTGTATATAATGACTAATAGGAGGTTTAACAAATTTTATTATTACACATCTACTTTGTATTGATTCTATAATATCTGCAGAATTATTACATGTAAATGCAAATCTTGTTGTTGGATATTTTTCCATAATTAAACTTATTAATTTTTGTGCTTTCGGTGTTATGTTATCTGCTTCATCTAATATTAATAGTTTATGTTGGGCATAACCATTAATATATTCCACTTTCTTTTTACAGAAATTTATTATAGTATCTTGAACTGATTTAATGCCTCTATCATCTGATGCATTAAGTTCAATTACCGAATCAGAAATTGTATTTCTTGAATAAATTGCTTTGGCTATGCAATGTATTGATGATGTTTTTCCTACACCTGATTTACCCGTAAATATTAAATTTGGTACATCCTTATTCGTAATTATACTATTAACTTTTGCATATATAATTGGATCAATTACTAATTCAGGTAATTTACGTGGTCTATATTTTTCAGTAAATGGTAATTTATCTCTTTTGTTTGTATTATCTGTCATTATCTATACCCTATACTCTATAACATCTAATAAACTTTTAACTTTAATAACTTTATAAAAATCAACTTTTATTTATACAAGCAAATATTTTATTTTTGCCAAATTGATAGGTTGAAATTATATTTTTTGTATTATTAAAATCTATTTCTCCTTCCTTCTTTACCCCAGCACCACCAACACCAACGCCAACGCCGACGCCACCACAATCAATTTTTTTAATAAGATTGTCTTCAATAAATTTATCATCTTCTAAATCTATAAACATCTTGGTTATAAATTGTGTTATTTTATCCGTTGCAGAACTTTGGGCTGGTTCGGAACTATCATTATCACTTGATTCAACATACTCATCACTAAAATGAAAATCTTGGATAAACCATTCATTCTTTTCATAAATAGATTCTCTTTTATTGGCCCATTTTTGATAAATGGATAGTACATCACATATATCAATAACAAGAGGTATAGATTGCATATCATCTAATTTATCTTTTCTTAAAATTCTGCCAATAGATTGATTAATTGACTTTTCCATTTTAATTGGATTGGTTAATATGATTGTATTAAGTTTATCAATATCTAAACCTTCTTCTGCAAGTTGCATTGTAGCAAATATAATATCTCCATCTTTTTCTGCTAATTTTCTTTCTCCTTTTTTAGTAGAACCCATATAGAAATATGTATTATATATATGCCCTTCATTAGCATTTTTAATATATTTATCAACACCCTTTTTAATTGTTTGCAAATGCTCAATACGTGAACTAAGAATTAATATCTTGCGTCCACCGCCAATACACTTTAACATATCTATCATTTTAATAATTAACCTTGTTCTTGAAGGAGTATTTGTTATAATTTCAATCATACTATTATGGTCAGGTCTTATGGCTCCTTTTATCCATCTTTTCTTCTCCTTATAATATGGATTGGTTGATGAAAAGAATATTCTTTTAACAAATACACGATAATCATATACTTTCTTCATTTTATATAATATATCACCAATACACCAATTAACAACTTTCATCATTCCATCTTGTCTTTCTGGTGTTGCTGATAATCCTATCGTATATTCTGCAGATGTTTTTAATAAACACTTGGAGAACATTCTTGAACCTAAATGATGAACCTCGTCGTATATAACTAAACCAAAATCTTTAAATATATCATCTTCATAATCAATACAACTAATAGAATGTGCCATACCTACAACTATATCATTATTAATTTCTACCTTTTTTTGTCTAATAATTCCTACAGATGCATTGGTAAATGCTTTAATTCTTTCTATCCATTGGTCTTGTAAGAATTCTTTGTGAACAACTATTAATGTTTTTAATTTAAGTAATGATGCTAAATATATTGCAATAACAGTATTATGTGTTACAGTCATGTCTTCTAAAACAAATCGTCTATTACCATCTATTTCAAAACCATAATAATCATTGTAACCAACTTTCTCAATAGTTATATCATAATAATTTTCATGACACATCATTAACATTTTGTCAATATATAATATATCATTAACTCTATAAACTCTAATACCAAGTGACCTTACTATGAACAAAATGTTGTTGATGTTGGTGTTGGTGTTGTTGGTGTTTGTGTTGGTGTTTGTGTTTGTACACGTATATACATAAAAGTTATTAACGGGTTCTAATTGAGATAATAAACCTTTAATAAATTGCATTCTTGTATTATATGCACTATGTATAACTATATCAGGAATACCATTTATAAATAGATTAAGGCCCAAATTATAAGCATCACTATCATTAATAATATTTGTATTTTTAAAGTCAATTGCTACCCTATAACCTTTATAATTGCATTTATCTATTTTTAAATAATCATTGACTGATATATCTACAGTATTTAAATTACTATCTTTTAATGATAGGATATGACTTTCATTAACAGTATATTCATAACCTGTACAACGAATTTGTTTTTGTATATAGGGATTAATACATTCTTTAACTGTATACATCATTTCTTTACCCCTTGCAAGTGATAATACTTTTCTCGGCATTGAATCATCACCCATTAATAAATCACCTACTTTAACATCTTGGACAGGAATGATAGAACCATTATATAAGAGGATTTTAGTATTATATGCCAAACACTTACCACCACCACAACTAAGAGAAATTATACCACCTTTTGGTTTATTAACATTGCTTTTAAACTTATCATCTACTTTTTTAATTATTTCCATCTGGTATTCTCTTAATGAACCATTAAATTTAATATCAATACTCTTATGACTATATTTATACTTTTTAATAATTATACTAACATCTTTAAAGTTTATATTTGTAATAAATTTTGGAAATACTATAAATGTATCATCTTCGTAGTATATATTATAACTATCATTTTCACTTGTTGCCATATCACTAATAGGTGTAACAGTAAAATAGTCTAATAATAACTTTTTTGTATTGATATCTATACTATCTTTTTTGACACAAAATCCATAATTATTCATGTATCCCTTTACTTCTGTTTTTTTTATTGACAGTGTAGGGGGGCAATTTGTCATTGTTTATAAGTGTATAGGTTTAAAAGTTTATATGTTTATAAGTTTATAGGTTTATTTTGTATATATATATGTATATATAACATCAATTTTTATTATGAGTGATACTAATCAGGATAATATAAATGAATTTATAAATGAAATATTAAATATAAAGAGCATACATATATATGCAATTGTTTTAATATGTATATTGTATATTTTAACCGTATATGATAAAACTACAGATTTAATTAATAATGAATTTGTCAGGATAGGTTTATTAATACTTATTAGTTTTATAGCAAGTAATAATATTTACATTGGTCTTATAATGACATTAATTATATTAGCAATAATGCAAATTGTTACATACAAAAATATAGATAATAAAATAAAAATTATAAGTGAACATATATAGGTGCTATTATAAATAAAGGTAAAACAAAAATAAGCATACATTTAAGACCTCCACAAATCACATGTTATTTTGTACATGTCTGGCTTTAGTATTTGGTCGCAATGGTCAATCATGGCTTTTACATGTGTTTCAATATTGCCATTCTCAGCAATTATGCTATAGTGCCATGTAATGACATTATCTTCAATACTTCCAACATTCAAAAGGATACTACTGGTAATGTCAATTGCAATGATATGGTTTCTTGCTTGAAATATATAGGCCTCTTTTACACCTTTTCCTAATGGAACCTTAATTTTTCCAAGGTAATTTCGTGGGATACTCCTGTGTATAGACAATTGACTCATATGTTCACTGTTTTGTTGTTCCCAATATTTCTCCTCCTCGTTTGAAGGGGTGCCAAGTGGTGGAAGAGGTGCATCATCGCACATAGTATATAGAGTATATAGAGTTTATAGGGTTTATAGTTTATAGGAGTAGTATATTTCATTTTTTTTATTAGTAACTGTGACCTGTTACCGTTTCCGTATACAATAATCAATGCTTATAATAACAATAAAATAATAAATAATATATAATAAAATATATATAATAGATATGTCATTTAAAAATTCAAATATGATAGTTCTAATATTTATAATTGTTCTTTTATTAGCATTATATATATTTACTAAAAACCCAACAAACCGTGTTATTGTTAATAATCCTTCAACTATTATAAAAGATACTTTTAAAGGTAATAGAACCAACAGAACCAACAACGCCAACAACGCCAACGCCACAACCAACAACGCCAACAACGCCAACGCCACAACCAACAACGCCAACGCCAACGCCAATAACGCCAACGCCACAACCAACAACGCCAACGCCAACGCCAGAAACAGTGATAATAATAGCACTAATGGTAGTAATATAAATAGTAAAATTAAAATTAAAAATAGAGATAATAGTTTATTACAACAATTTATTAAAAGTGATAATACGTCCAACAACTCAAGACAGAAAGAACAAAATGCTAAAGAATTTCAAAAGATGTTAAAAGATGATTTAGAAAAAAATGTTGCTGAAGTTTATAATACTTTAAAAAATATATCTTCAAGTGCTTCTATACCTACTGCAAATACACTAATAAACAATGATAAATATAAAGGATATAATAATTATGTATCATTGCGTACTGATTCATATGCCCCTGTAACATCAATTGGAAAGCAGTTAATAACACCTTATGCATCTTACCCCGTTGCATGTTAGAGACAAAAAATGTATCATCGCGTACTGATTCATATGCCCCTATAACATCAATTGGAAAGCAGTTAATAACACCTTATGCATCTTACCCCGTTGCATGTTAGAGACAAAAAATGTATCATTGTGAACGTTTATAACGATCAACCCAAACCTCTGCACCATTATCCTGAACGTCAAATTTCATTTGTTCTGGTTTAAGGCCCTTCACTATTTCAACATCGTCAGTTCTGTAATTGCAATACAGTGCCAAAAGCGCTGGATCTGACCGAAGTGTGGGACCAAGTTGTGGAAAATTTGGTATTTTCGTAACCAACCCGCACTTACAACCCTTTGGTTTTTCTAATGCACCACAACCAATATACAGAACGAAATGAACGATTGGACCATCCTTTCCAAGTCCATTCTGTACTCTCTTATAATGTTTGTAAGATGCACACACTTTGCATCCTTTAACGTCGCATTGAGCCATTTAATGAATCTGATGTATAAAATATCAATAAATACATATTTTAATTTTTACTATAATATATAAAATATTGTAATAAAGTTAACCTAACTTATAATTAGTTCTATTTATTTCTTAGAACTTTTCTTGGTTCTATTACTTCTAATTTGTTCACCTATTTTGTTAACTTCATCGGCAACTTTGGATTTACCGTGTTTGCTAACATATTCTTCAAAAATTTCTAACATTTTTTTATTTAATACTTTGTAATCAGTAGGGTCTTTTACTTCTTTTTTAGCAGGAATTCTTAATTTTTGATTTACAAAGGAAATTAAACCAGGTCCACCTTTGCAACCTAATTTATCTTGGACAGTTCTATTAGTTTTAACACCCTCTAATAATGCAGGAGGTGCGGTTCTTCCACCAACTAATTCTTCAATTGCACCACCTTTCATGGATTTAGAACCCTTTTTGGAGCCTTTCTTTGATGCCTTTGACCCTTTCTTTGATGCCTTTTTGGAGCCTTTCTTTGAAGCCTTTTTGGAGCCTTTCTTTGAAGCCTTCTTTTTAGCACCGCCTGATTGTGATTGTTTTCCTAATTCAGCATGAAGATTATTAAGTTCTTTTAATAAATTTTCAGTTGATTGAAGAGTGTCTAATTGATTATTCTTGCTACCTGTTTTTAATGCATCGTTAGACTTTTCCATTGTAGTATTATATATATTATATTATATATAATAAAAATATTTATTTATTATAATGTTAAATTTAAAAATTGATTAAAAGTATTTAAGATTCCAATTAAGTATAAAGGGATATAAACAGTAAAAGTATATCTAAATTAAAGGAAAAATGGGAGTTCCAGGATTTTTTAAATGGTTATTAGAAAAAGAAAGAAAGAATAAGAATTTAATTAGAAATAGCATTAATAAAAAAATAAAATATTTAATGTTAGACACAAATTGTTTATTACATCCGTGTATTAATCATGTTATAGATAAGATAAAGGACAATCCTGGATATGATAGGAGCAAAGTGGAATTGGAAATATGGAAATTAATTACAAAAAGGATTGATGAAATGATAGATAAAGTAAAACCAGAAATTATATATATTGCAATTGATGGTGTTGTTCCAATGAGTAAGATATTACAACAACGACAACGCAGACATAGATATTATTATGATAATTCACAAAATGAAATATGCAATGATGTTTATCCAATAACTTCAATTGAATTAACACCAGGAACGGAATATATGGAACGTATTCATTTAAAAATGATTAATTATTTAAAAAATATTAACCAATTAGGAGCCAAAAAAATTAAGTATATATATTCATCATATCATATAGAAGGAGAAGGTGAACATAAAATATTAAGATATATAAAAAATAATATTAAAAATAATGATACAATTGTTATTTATGGTTTAGATGCAGATTTATTATTTCTTGCATTATCTGCAATGATTACTAATTATACACTTGATTTATATATAATGAGAGAAAAACCAATATTTGATAATAAAGATGTTAATCTTGATGATGTAAATACTGAATATAATTATGTAGAAATAAGGGAATTGTATAATATTATTGACCCTGCTGCCCCCACAACCGCCCCCTCCAACACCATCGCCCCCTCCAACACAACCGCTACAACCGCCACAACCGCTACAACCGCCACAACCGCTACAACCGCCACAACCGCCACAACCGCCACCAACGCCACAACCGCCACCAACAAGGGAAGGATACCAGTTCCAGATTTTATTGTAATATGTTATTTAATTGGTAATGATTTTATGCCCCACTTATTAACAATAACATTTAAAAAAAAAGGATTGGATAAACTAATCAGTGCATATGAAAATGTTGTAAATAAAATTGGTGGTAATAAAACAATTGTTGAAAATGATGGTAAAAAGTTTGTAATTAATTACGATTTCTTATATGAATTATTTAATGAAATTGTGTATACTGAAAGAAATATATGGCGGAATATTAATAGACCCCGTCCCTACCAAAACGGCCCCTATCCCCACCATAACGCCCCACACCACAACGGCCCCCATCCCTATCACAATGCCCCACACCACAACGCCCCTCATCCCCACCACAACGGCCCTTCCAATCCCAACGCCCCTTCCAATCATAAGGCCCAAAGTATAAGCAATAAGGGGGTAATAGTGGAAGAAAAAATAGAGTTTAAAGATGAAACGGAATACTACAATAATTATTTAGGAACAAGTGAACTTGAAATATCTAAAAGTACGAAGAAGCATATTGTTTTAAAATATATTGAAGGAGTTGAATGGTGTATGAATTATTATTTAAATAATACAAATTCATGGTCATGGGGATATCCTTATGCAATTGCACCACTTATTCAAGATATTATAACCTATTTCCCAAAAATTATAACCAAATTCCCAAAAATGAGTGATTCTAATACATTTGGAGGAAGGGAGTTATGTCCAATGGAACAATTAATATTAGCAATACCACGAGAAACGTATAAATATGTATTAAGTCCAGATTTAATTACAGAATTAAGACAAAATAAAATTATAGGATATATGTTTCCAATTTCATTTTCAATTGATATTAATAAGGATGATTTATATTGGAAATGTCCTGTATCTATACCAATGGTTGATTATAATGAATATGTTAAAGAAATTAAAAAAATAGAACTCTTAAAAAAAAGCAGTAATAATATATCCCTTAGTGACAATGATGCTTTTACTAACTTGGATTGTAAACATTAATTTTATTAAAGCATATATATTTAGGTTTATAAGTATATAACATAATAATAATATATCAGTTATAAATATATTAATTATAAAATATATTAATAATGGAATTTTTAAACAAGACAAGCAATATATTAAATATAAATAATTATGGAAAAGATATGCATAATAATATTAAATCCAAAAATACTGCTCCCATAAGCCAACATACTGCTTCCCATGCATCAATCAACCCTAAAATCATCAACCCTATATCCACCAACCCTATATCCACCAACCCTATATCAATCAACCCTATATCAATCAACCCTATATCAATCAACAGTGGCAAAAATGGAAATACTACTATAAATAATCGCTTACTTAGTATAAAAAAGTTAATGGAACAAGCCAATTTAGAAGGTTCAAATCCATTACATAATGTAGATATTAATATGGACACAGAATATTATACAGGACCAAAAGATAATAAAAGTTTAGATACAAAGACTGTATTAAATAAAAAATCATTAAATTTTTATAAAGTTATTAATCAGTTAGAAAGTAAGTTATTATATATTAAGAGTGGTGCATATGGTAATACATTCAAAGGTATTATAACAGATGATAATGACAATGAAGTATATGCATTTGCAGTTAAAGTTGTTGCTTATCCAAAAAAAGATGGTTATGGTTCATTAAATAATATAACAAGACCTGAAAATGCAGAAATATGTATGTTAAAATTATTATCATATTTTGTTGTAAAATGTCAAACACCACATCTTATATTACCAATATGTACATTTAATACAAGCATTAAACCGTTTTTAAAATTACAAGAAGAAGATATTGTACCAAGTGATAATCAAAAATATTGTGATTTTATTAAAAATTATGAAGAGGGTAATTATTATGAACAGGTATCTGTAGTAATTTCTGAGTGGGCTAATAGAGGAGACTTGGGTATGTTTTTAAAAAAGAATTATAAAAAGTTGCAATTAATTCATTGGCAATGTATATTTTTCCAAATAATTTCTACACTTGCAGTTATTCATTGTAAATATCCATCATTTAGACATAATGATTTAAAAGCCAATAACATACTAATATCAAAAGTAGATACATGCAATAAAAAATTGTTGTATAAAGTTAATAATAAAGAGTATATATTACCAGCAATTGGATATTGTATTTATTTATGGGATTTTGATTTTGCATGTATTCCAGGAGTTGTTGAAAATAGTAAAGTATATCAAGAATGGACACAAAAAATTAATATAACATCTAAAGAAAATAAGTATTATGATATTCACTACTTCTTCTGTACACTTATATATAAAGGATTTTTACCTGAAATTATGACAGACCCTATTGTTCCAAAAGAAGTTAAACAATTTATTCATTATATATTACCAACTGAATATAGACCAAATCATGAAAAGAATAAAGTTAATAAAAGATGTCGCCTATTAGTAAATGATGAATTGTATTACCCAGTTGATTTATTAAATCATGATTTTTTCAAACCGTTTCATAAATAAAGTCATTGATGATATAAAAAATGATTTATTGTTTATATGTGCTGATAATTACTAATAGTCTATATATACTGATAATTACTATAGTCTATATATGCTGATAATTACTAATAATCTATAAACAATGACAATGACACTTACATACATTGGTTGTGGTACAGATTTCTCTATTTTACCACTTTTTCCATCTATAAAACTATTTATATATATTGATAGTTTACCTAATAGTGCTTATGGATTATATCGCTATAATGATAAAAGTACTTATAACCATTGTTATCTTAATATATTTGCTAAAACTATGCCAAAACAATTTACAAAAATAAGTTTTAAGAACGAATACCCAGATGTTTATTATAATCATATTACAGAACAAACATTAGTACATGCATATGGCTTACCTTATCCTTTATTGCAAAACCAGGCCCAGGCCCAAAACCACACACCAACCGGCCTCAAACCACAGGCCCATGCCCATATCCGCACAATTGACACCGTCTCTATTATCATCCAAAATTATTACATCAGATGATATTACAAAAATAAACAAGTTAGTTGCTAATACAACGCACTTATTAGTTAAAGGATATCATCCACATGTATCTATCTTTACACACATTCATACTAAAAAAATTGTATTTATTACAGATTTTAATACATGGTATCCATCACATAAATCCAAATTAGATTCTGAAGATGAACATAAAGTACCAACTCATTTATTATTTAATACAAATAATATTAGAAATAGAATAAGTGATATCATTTATATTGATGATAAATGTAAAATGCATACATATACAAATTATGATGATTTTTTATTACATATACTATAATCTATTTTTTGGATGTCTTTTTGGATGCTTTTTTAGATGCTTTTTTAATTATTTTTTCATAACCAATAATATTATTATCATTATCTAAATAATTAATTGATTCTAATTTATCATATTCATCATAAATAATATAGGCATCGCTATTTTTATGTTCTTTAATATTATTTAATTCATTACAACTAAATATTACATTTTTAATTAAGTCAATATCTATTTTATATATTTCATGTCTTTTTTTATATTCATAATCTTTAAGAAAAATCTTTATACATTGTTCAACTTGTTTAGGTTCATCAATAGTCATTATAAATTTAATATCTGGATGTACATCTGTTCCAGTTGCATATGTTCTTAATCTATTACGTATATTAGTTGTATTTCCAATTTTGAAAATATTTTTATTTTTATTAACTAATAAAATATATATGTATTTCTTACTTTCACTAATCATTTTATTTATATGATTTTTATAATAATTAATAAATTTTCGCAATAGTATAAAATAATCTCTAACTTTTTCTGCTTTTTCTGCTTTTTCTGCTTTTGACATCATACATATTTTTTCAAATGTATCAAATGAAACATAATATATAACATTTTTTTTCTTTTTTATAATTAAATTCTAAAATTTCATAATCATATTTAACATTATATCTTTTTCTAAAACGTGAATAAAATTCTTTTCTTTCTTTAATATCTAAATAATCTAAAACATCATCTAACATAATTCCAAATTTTTTATTTTCACATTTATCATAAAATAAAAAATATTCATCAATAAAACTATTTGATATTGCAGTATATTTTTTAAGAAATCTTTTAATGTTATCATATACAATAATATATTATATAAAAATATAATAAAAAGTTTAGATAGGGGGGGTACCCCCCTATCTAAATGAAAAGGCATATATACAGTAAAGGCATATATATACAGTAAAAGCATATATACCCCACAATGCATATATACCCCACAATGCATATATACAGTAAAGCCATATATACCCCACAATGCATATATACAGTAAAGGCATATATACCCCACAATGCTACAAAGATTCACATGACGTTATAACAATATCATCGCCATAATAGAACCAGTATCCGCCATATACACAGCATTCATTAAATAATTGTTGATATTTATTTTTGTCAATATGTTTTATAATCCAATTTCCTTTTTTACCATCTAAATTAATTTCATCTATATTTGGTATATTTGTTATAACTGATGAATTAAAATATTTCACCATGGCACCGTTGGTCCATCCATTTTCCCTACTGTATAGGCGACCTATTGTAACGTTTCTATTGTCCATGTTATAACTAATTATGTATAATTATTATTTATAAAAATAATTTTTATGTGCATACTTCTTTTTACATTGTTATATTCATTCAATTACATTTGTGTTATTACTTTTGCTGTAGAACTATTGGTTGTAGGAAACAGTAAAGGTATCAATGATTCTTTATAAAACCAATCAAAATATGCACTACAATAAGTCTTATATTTTGTTTTATCTTTATTTTTAGACCCATATCCCGCTTCTGCATTTATTTCAATCAGTTTAACTATATAATCATCAGTTATCATAAAATCAATTCCAAAAATTTCACAACAATATTCACTTTCCTCATAACAACGTGTATTTGGTTTTACTATTTCAGCAACGGCACCTAAAATTAATTCAATTTGTTGATAAACATGATTATACTTATCCTTTGGTAATATATCTTCAGGAAAATATATATCTTTTGGTGTTGTTTCACCATGACTGTCATGTATTTCCTTATTTGTCCAATCACCTTTTTTATATGCAAGTTTAGCAGTCATTGCCTTACCCCTATTCCAAAAAGACCAACTAAATGGTTCTGAATTAATTAATATAAACATTCTTAAATGAAATTTACGCCCTTCATATAGCAATGGATTTTGTATATACTCTGAAATAATAATGTTTTTAAACCTTTTTGATAAAGTAAAACGCGCTTCTTCTAATTCCCTGTCATTTGTTACAACCGTTACACCAACTCCTGCACATGCACCGTGTCCAGCAGGTTTAACAATGTATACCTCTTTGCTCCTCATAGCGTCATTTGATGTGGTCATGGGAGTATCAGAAGCGGTATCTGAAGAGGCGGTGGCGGTGGCGGTGGAGTTGGAGTTGGTGTCGGAGTTGGAGGCGGTGGCGGTGGAGTTGGAGGCGGTGGAGTTGGAGGCGGTGGAGTTGGAGGCGGTGGCGGTGGTGTTGGTGTCGGAGTTGGAGTTGGTGTTGTAGTTGGAGTTGGTGTCTGAAGAGGCGGTGTTGATAGAGGCGGTGGTTAGGGACTTGACATTTATAAGTAAAAAAGTTTTAGCCATATGTTTAGAGCATATTTCTGGAAAGTATTTTTTCATATTACTATAAAGTTGTTGTTTATTAGTTATAACATCTTTTCCTTGAGTATGGCTTTTATCTCTCCATAGTAATGTTTTTAGAGTAGATTTAATTTGATACAAATCTTTATCAAATCTATTACCTTCTTCATTAGATTGTCCCATCCAAAAAAAATCAACAAATTTATTAGGTGTTGCTAAAACTTGTTTCTTACTAACTTCAATAAAACCGTTTTTATTCAACAACTTTCGCAACTGGTCATGATATAGTCCCTGATTGTCTAATATTAAATATGTTAAATTACAGCCACCTGTTAAACCACCATCTAACCCATTTTTAAGATGTAAATATTTTGATTTATATTTTATATATTTGGTATAATAATCTATATGTGTTGACATAATATATACATATACATATACATATATAAAAATAAAAGCCACAAATGTAAATATTTTTGTATAATTATAATTTATATATAATAATGGATATAGATTATAATAATATAAATACATTAGTAAAATTGTTATATGAATTTGTATATTCATCGCAAAAAGATACATATAAAAAATATTTGTTTGAAGGTATAGATATAACAGATATAGAACTCAGTGAATTAATTAAAAAGGATAAATTTGATATTAATGCGGTTCTTAAAAATAAGATTACATATACACCTACAACTACAACAGAAGATAAAAAAAAAGTAATTAGCAATATTTTTATAAATAGTTGTAAAACAGATGTAATTGCTATTTTTCAAAAACATGATAAAAAAAACAAAGATACACTTAATTTAATTGATATTTATTATGAATTACTTATGCAACAAATTATATCATCATATGTAATTGTTGATAAAATACCATTTTATATTTTAAATATATGTAATTTTAATATAGCATATAACCAACTAAAAGGTTATGATGATATAAATAAAATAATTTCTAAAAATTTTAATATATTTGATCATAATGATAAAAGTAGTTTATTTTGTGTAAGTTTATATGAAAGTTATTTTAAAACAGTACCATTAATAGAACATCTAAACCAAGAATTATCCATAGATGATTTAACAAATATTATGTTTCAAGTATTATTTTCATATACGTATCTATTATTTAAATTAAATGACTTTAAACATAATGATTTTTCAATACATTCGTTTTTTATTACAACTATGCCTAAAACACAGGTTTATAATTTTACTATAACTAATGTTAATTTTGTATTAAAAACAAATATAGTTTGCAAACTGTTTAATTTTAGAAAATCACAAATGGATGGATTTAAAAATGAATATGAAGGTGTTTTTGCTGATGATAATTTAAGCAGTGTATCTAAAAGCACTTTTAACAGTAACAGTGTAAATTATGATTTATATTATTTTTTCAAATCTCTTTACGATTTTACATATAAAAATAAAAAAAACTTTGAAAAAATTAAAACAATTATAAGCAATATTATTCCAATTAATATTATTAATGTTGAATTAATGGATAGAGAATTATTTGCAAATAAATTTACAGATACAATAATACCATTACAAATATTATCTAAAAATAATTTCTTTACCAAATTTATAAATATGAAAAATAGTAATATAACTGATGGTAATGATATTAGTCCCACTGATGCTAATACTAATTCTAATATAAGCCGTTTACTTGCTCAAGAAACTGGTAAAAAAAAGAGTTCTAAAACTGCTAAAAAAGGTTCTAAAACTGCTAAAAAGAGTTCTAAAACTGCTAAAAAGAGTTCTAAAACTGCTAAAAAGGGGTCTAAATCATTAGCACGTTTATCATATCCAAATTATAATGAAGCAGGTATTAATGATGATGATATTGGTGATGTTAGTGACGGGGATGGTGATGTTAGTGACGGGGATGGGGACAGGGACAGGGACAGTAGTCCTAACCGTAAACAATCACCTAAAAAACCATCACATAAAAATAAGGAAGAGGAGGTAGAAGCAGATACTGAGGAGGTAGAAGCAGATACTGAGGAGGTAGAAGAGGAGAAAGATACTGAAGAGGAGGTAGAAGAGGAGGAGTCAGAAGAGGAGGAGGAGTCAGAAGCAGAAGAGGAGGAGGAAGAGTCAGAAGAGGAGGAGGAAAGTTTGAAAAATCTTAAGAAAAAACTTAAAAAAATTCAAAATAAGATATCACAAAAAGAATCACGTTTAGGTAAGTTTAATAAAACCAAAGATATCTTTAAATCATTAAACAGATTATCTATTTTTAATAATGATAATAACTTAACATCACTATCCTTAAGAGATGCTACTGATATAGCACCAAGATATATGGACATGGGGAACGAGGGGTCGGGGTCGGGGTCGGGGTCGGGGAACGAGGGCATACTAACAGGCAATAGTAAATTTGATAATATTATTAAAAATATAGATGGTGATAAATTAGTACCATTACCACATGAACTTGAAGGAATAATTAATATGGATTCAACAATGCATCCACAACGCCACCAACAACATCAACAACATCAACAACATCAACAACATCAACAACAATCAACGCTTGGTTCTGCTTTAGCATCTATTACACCAAATGGTAATAATGCATCATTTGCTTCAAGTAATTATGCAGGACTTGGAAGTGCAGCTAAAAATGCTTTTATGGCATCAATGGGATCAATGGGATCTATGGCGCCAAATAATTATGCAGGACCTGGAACTATGGTATCTACGGCGCCAAACAATTATACAGGACCTGGAACTATGGCATCTATGGCATCTACGGCGCCAAACAATTATACAGGACTTGGATCAATTGGATCTATGGGATCAATGGGATCTATGGTGCCAAACAATTATGCAAGACTTGGAACCTTTAAGGCACCAAATATGCCTTTAAATAGTATTGGTAATTCTTTAGCATCTATTGGACAAACGGGTGGTAATAAATACAAACTAAATAAAAAAAATTTTTTTTTAACAAAATAATAAATAAGACAGAAAAAGTTAACGGTGAGCAAAAAGGAGGAAAAGGTAAAACAATACCATTATTTTCAGGACATATAGAAGCACCACCGTATAAATTTCAAAAGCCTTCTGTTTATGGACAACAACCCTTCACTACCCAAGGCCAAGGGCAACCATATCAGGGCCAAGGACAGCAACAGCAACCTCCTCCTGCACAAGGACAGCAACAGCAACCTCCTCCTGCACAAGGACTATTAGTAGACTTTAAGTTATTTAAAGAACAGCCACCAAAAAAGCCATCAATCATACCTGAAAAAGCAAAAGTACCATTTTTACCTGTTATAACACCATCAACATATTTACCTAATCAACTTGTTAAACAAATGCAAGAATTAGCAAATCCTGCTCCATTATTTTATACAGATCATCATATACATATTGGTGGTCCAGATGCAGATCACATTCAAGCAACAATGATATATGAAGACGCAATGCCACCTGAAAGTGTATTTAAATCATACAAAACATTAAAAGAAAGAAATAATTTAAGTGATTACATAAGAGGAACATTTATACAAGATTATGATGGTGAAGATATTACATTTAATGGTAAAGCAAATAGTTTAAATTCAAGATTAAAATTTTTAGAAATTAATCCATTTAATAGCAATTCATATAACAACAATCCATATTTAGGATTACCTCATAATTTACTAATATACAGTTCATGTTATCCAATAGAATATAATAAAAGTTTAGTTTCTACACAATGCAAGAAAAATTCAGTTGGTGTTAATATTAGATTATATGCATTATCATTAATTGAAGCATTTTTTGTAGATTTTAAATCTGAAAATTTTAATAATGATCCGCGCTATAATCCATATTGCACAAGTGCTAATTATAATACATTACTAACAAATTTATCATGTTTAGATAGTGTATTAGCAAAAGATTTACTTGATGCAGTTTTAAATAAAGATAGAACTGAATATAATGTATGGAGAGAAATATACTACTACTCCTTTATCCGTAATATAATTAATAAGAAAAATATATCACCAAACTTTCTTAAAGCATATTGTTTATTTGTATATAGAAATTCATCTATACAATTTCCAAATTTTCATCAACGTGCAATAATACATTCAGGATCATCTCCATGTGACCATATACGTTCTAATAAAGTTTTAGTTGTATTAACAGAATCACCCAATTATAGTATATTTACATGGTCATCAAATATATATGAAACTGATAGAAATATACAAAGACAAGTATACAGTGGTTTTAAAACAGATAATCGTTGGAAATCAGTAATTGCACAAATGGTGACTGCATTTTATGTTATGGATAAATATGAATTTACATTTAATGAAATGGCATTAGATAAGAATTTTTATATTAAAGATGTTCCAACAAGTATAGATACAACACAATATTGGAAATATACCATAAACGGTGTTGATTATTTCATACCAAATTATGGTGATTTATTATTAGTTGATACAGATTATCATGATTTAAATGATAATACACAATATAAAATAATTAGTAAATTTTTAATAGAATGTGATAATTTTGCAAGAAAAACTAATAGTTTACCTCAATGTACAGAAAATATAAGAAAAAAAGTAAAAGAAAATGCTGTAAGATGTTTATCATCTAATAACTTTGGCCAAGCATTTACTGCAATTGGAGGCGTAATGCCATCATCAGAAATATTAGACATGCTTAATAAAATAAGTACTGATATAAATGCAGATAGGAGTTATGAGGATATAATGAAAAAATATTTTACATCTTATGTTCATAATAGAGTTGGTACATTACTTAGAGAAAGTGAAGTTAATTATGTTAAGAAAATTGGTAGTAAATCATTTAGAAAAGGTGAACTTGTTGTATATGAATCAGAGTATGAAAAGTACGAAATAGTTATTTATTTACAAGATAGTGGCGAATATGAATGTCAATGTATTAGAGGCATTAATGGTAATTTGATAACTGTTGATAATGTAGGAAAAGATATGTTATTTCAATATTCTTCAAATGAAACAATATATCAAGATGTTTCTGCAGGACAATCGGCAGTAAATGCAAGTTATATCATTGAATCATATACCCCTTAACAACCCAGCACCTGACCCCTGCACCAGGCCCACATATTTATTGAATTTTATAATCAATAAATATTTTTTTTATAATATAAATATAGAAATGCCAAAAAAATTCTTTCATAAAACAGCCTCATTAAAACGCAAATTACTTAATGAACAATTAACAGATTTAACTTGTAATAATATGATAAATAGAGATGATGATATAGTTCCTACAAATGTATACACTGAAGAAGATACAAATGAACGTAAAGAAGAAAATACAAGTTTATATAATAATAGCAATGAATTTTTGATATTATCTAATTTAACAGTACTATCTAAAATACAAAAATATGATAAATTGCTAATAATAATGCACGAGGAGAAAGATAATAAAAAAATAGATTTTGAAATTAAAATTGACAATGCATATATAAAATCAATTAGTAGATGGTATTATGGTCATACGCGTCAATTAACAATTGATTATATAAACAAGTTAGTAGATATTGCTATTTTATCACATAATCAATGTAATAATAATATGACAATGAATAAATATATTACATTATTAGAAAGTTCTAAGATCGGGTTAGCAAATCTTAAATTTACATATTACTATGACCAAACTATTATTTCTAATTTAGATATTATTATTGAAAAAATAGACATGTTCAAAATAAATGTTATAACCAATAACTAAAAACCTTGTCCACGTCAATAAACCTTGTCCACGTCAATAAACCTTGTTCACTTCAATAAACCTTGTTCACTTCAATAAATATATAACCTATAAATAATAAAATATAGTTTATAGTATATAGAAAGGCATGTATTACAGTTTTATAGATAGTTATAAAAATACAACATTTAATAACAATAATGATAATAATGTATTTTCTCAACCTGGAAAAAATAATAATATAAAAAATTATAATTCATTTTCAGTAAAAGAAGATAATAACAATTGGGCAACTGAAGGAAGTATACAGCGAACATTATTACAAGGAACTTATACACCAACACCATTAGGAGAACTGTTCTTTTCACCAGATAATATAAGAAGAATTCAGGATGCAATTAAAAAAGAAATATACATACAATCAAATGGTAAATATAAATTAGTAATAGACCAAAAAGAATCTGATTTATTAATTGTTATGAGAGCAGTTTATATTACAGATGCAATAAATTCACCATATAAAATTATTCATCAGGTAAAAGAATTAAATAAATGTGTTTTACGACGCATAATAAATGAAATGATTACTAATATAAAACAAAATGAAGAATATTTAAATGTTATTGATAGACCTATAGAACCAATACCATTGCCAGTAAATGTATCAAAAGCAGGACGTTTATCATTACCATCTGTAACAAAAACATTTTTTTAATTTGTAAACTTTAATATAAACTTTATAAACTTTATTGACTTATTAACTTATTAACTTATTAACTTATTAACTGATTAACTGATATTAACTTATTGACTGATATTAACTTTTACACTTATTGACTGATATTAACTTTTACACTTATTAACTTATTCAGTGTAAATGAATAAGGTGCCTTTGGTTCTTCCTTCAGCCATAAGAACAGGTAAATCAAACCAACCCATTGGTTCAATACTAGTAAGTGATGTTGATGATAAAGTATGATGTGATAATGGTGAATATTTAACTCCATCAGCATTGGCATATCCTTGGCAACGTACAAATGCACTGCATCCAATAATTAAATCTTGAGTACCGACATTGGCGACATTGCCAATGTTTGTAGTTTCAAGGCAAACAACAGACTTGAGGGTAAATGCTTGTTGTGGAAGATTTAACATAGTACTAAAATCAACTGGATGTTGGTTAATTCTTTCATAAGAAGACATAGTCATAGGTAAGGTTGCAATAATGTATGGATTTTGTTGAAGAGTAGTATCAACTTGGTGATATCTTCTATGAACATAGAATACAATTACACCATTGCTGTATAATACTTCTTGTTGTTTAGTTTCAATGCGTCCCTTGTATGCAAATAATTGTTGTCTATGTAATGCACTGCTTAATTGTATGGGTTGGGCTGGATTGACATTAAATCTACTATTTATGTTTGCTTGTGAAATTCTCATGCATAACATAGAAACAGTAGTTAAATGAGCAGTGTTAATACCTGCTAATGATGAACAGTTAGTTGCTAAATCATTAATGCCAACAATTGGTGAAGTGTTAACAAAAGTTGGTCTAAATGAGAAAACACCGAATAATTTTCTTAAGATAGAACCTTCATCCTTGACATATGCAAAATCGGCAGCATCAAATACATTTGATTTACAACTATCAACGGCTAAGATAAAAGAATTTAAATCATTGCTGTAATATTTACCCTGTCTTAAGTTAAGAACTGCTTCCCATAATTTTACTTGTACTTGGCATCTTGCTAATAAATCAGCAAAAGGCTTGGATTTTCCACCAGTACAGGCGGTTTCAGATGGATCTACTGAAATATCAGTAAATAATTCATAATCTGGTAAAGTAGTTAACTCATTGCCGTTGTATTTTTGAGCAACAATATTAGAAATAGATGCTTGAATAAAGTGATTATCTATTTTGTCTATCTTGGGAATGAATAATGCTGCAATAATTGGGTGAATAAATGAAAACATGTTATTCTTAGTTCTATCGGCATTACCATTAATTGATCTAAGTGAACAATCGGTGTAAACTAATGATTGTAAAGATACTTGGTTGTGTAATTCTTTGTATAAACCATTTAATTGTAAAATGCCTTGTAAGTGTTCCATTTCATCAGGTTTAACAACCATTTTGCTACCAAGATTTAAACTAGCAGGTTCAAAACCTAATGCTCTGGTCATTTCAGTGTAAGGTCTATCAAATTCAATAGAATTAGTTATAGGACTGGTTCTAAATAATAAACCAATAACTAAATTCATTTCTGAATCAGTTATATTGTATTTGCTCTTGTATGGTGCTAATTTTTTAATGTAATCCTTAACATTTAAATTGGGGAATTTAGCAACTAATTTAATTTTAATTTTTTCAGCAACACGTTTAACTTTTTCAAGTTTATCTTGGTAACGATTTAAAATAGCATCTCTAACTTCGTCATCCTTATAATCTTCTTGAAGTTCCTTAATAATTCTGTATTTAGCATCTGGAACGTCTGCAAATTTTTTAATTAATTTATCTACTTTTTTTTCCATTTCGTCCATATTGGGATTAGAATTTTTACTTAATGCACCTTGATTAGACATAACTTGTATATATAATAAATAATATATTTTTTTTATAAAAAATCAATTATATATATTTTATTTTTTATACACTTGATAAATTTACTCTTTTTCTATAATATCATTTATGTATATAAATTCTTCTATAGATTTATTACGAATATTTGTTTTATTATTTATATTGCTATAACCATATTCATCAATATTCTTTTTACAATCTACTTTATTATTTCTATCATTTGTTTTATTTATATTTTTTTTATTCATTTTCTTTACAGATGTTCTGTTTAAATCTATTGCAAAACATATTTTATTTGTTGTATTATTATTCCTATACTTATTTATATAATATGATGGTATTGCACACGACTTGTATCCATGAATTTCTAATAAATCCCAATTCTGTTCTCCATGTATGTAATTTTCTAATAAATCAGCCTTTGACATAATATCTATAATTTTATAATAATGCTCTGGTTTAATATAATCATGATAATTTTCATGTATCATTAAGGGCATCAGTACTTTTTGTGATTCATATAATTCTAAACATGTATCAATATTTTCATATTCTAATAACATTTTTTCAGTTGCTTTATATAAATCATAATTTTGGTCTTTTTTTTTCATAATGTCCATAAACTTTTCTAATGTTTCTTGATTTATCTTATTACTTCCATAATTAATTTTTAATTCATCTAATTGTATTAATATCTTTCTCAAATCATTTTGACAATATTCTATAAATGTTGGTATCAATTGATATTCTAATATTATTTTCTCGTTTTTACATATATTATATACCCACTTACCTATCTCACTCGGAAATGGTGCATATATTTTAATCTCATTTGAATATTTCTTTGTTTCATTTAAATGCTTATTATGCTGATTGTTTGTAACTATTATTATTGGCATCCATCTATTATAATTATTCTCTTTTATTATATTGAATATACTAACCTTGTCATTTAATGTAATAATTGATTCATATTCATCTATTACTAATACCTTTTTACCTATCGTATCACTTATTGCTAATTTAGATATTAATTCACTATTTATTTCAACCTTGCCATCAAAATTATTTAAATTTATAATATCATAATCACCCGATTTTAAAATTAAATTAACAATTAATGATTTACCACATCCATGTGAACCCGTTATTAATAAATTACCCTTTCTTTTACTATATTCTAAATCAATTGGTGATATGTTAACTAATTTCTTTTTCCTACCTTTTGATGATTTTTTTAATAATCCATTGTTTTTTAATGATTCTTTAACATCTTCATATGTTTCTAACCAATTCTTAATTGTTTCTATTGCTTTTACAGAACCAATAACCTGAGACAATTTTGTTGGATTATATTTAGTTTGTATTGACTCTATTGCTTTAATAGAACCTGGCATTTGTGATAATTTTGATGTCATGTATATGTTGCGCAAATATAGTTTATAAGATATACTCTATATATATCATATTACTTCTAAATCAAATTTTTTGATTATATAAAAAAAGTACAAAAATGAAGCGCTACTTACATCCAAATGACAGTAATGCAAAAAGCAAACACACCCCCACACCACATGCATATAAGAGAGTTTCCCGGTCATCATGACGGAAACAACATCCACATTTTGAGAGTTCAGGGACATTAGGATTTTCAATACTGCTTAAACGACGTTCTACACGACATTCACATGAACAATTCATGAGATGCAATAGTTTCCTAATGTCAATATCTTTTGAAAGAAATTGTATGACAGTATGACATTGTGCATTTGTTCTTTTTGTGCATCTATCAATCACTTCCTCAAGCCATTGTCTTACATCAGGAGGTAAAAAAGCAGTATCTCCCCATAATGTCTTAAAGTCTTGTTCTGGTACATCTTCCAAGTAAGGAGACAAACGCCAACGCAAATACAAAAGACATGATGCATGGTAAACATATACCAAATATCTGTAGACATGCGAAAGAATGAAAAATGCACCCTGTATCAAGTACAACAACACACACCATAGTGTATATAAAATCATTAGTATGATGGATACAATTGATATAATAGTTTCGGAGGCCATAATTATTATACTTTGTACATATTTTTTATAATAAAAACAAAATTCAACTTTTATTGCAAACAAAAATTTAGTGCACCGGAGAACAAAAATTGAACTTTGCTTTTGCAAAGCATTTTTTTACATCGGACTCTCCAATGAACCCAGTGAGGTACTGCAGAAGGGCCGTGATGCGTATTTTGCAAAGGCGACATATGTCAGCAACAACATTGTAAATTTCATCAATGAAATCAGCAAATATGACAAAGGCAGTCATGTCCCATTTTCTGCAAATAACAATGCCTTTCAGCATACGGTAGAGCATAGAACGCGTCAACTTGCGACCTTTGATTTTTTTGCGTATTTCACGGCATAATCCCTCCAAGCGGGAGCGCATGTTCAAACATCTTAGCGGAATGTTAATGTTCATCCGCCAAATACGTACACTCTCTGGTGCAATGCGAACAATCCGTCGATCACCCCCGTGAACATACACTTGAACTCCACTCGGTGAAATTTGAACAATCCTTCGACCAACCATTGAACCTGATTGAACTATGTTGGTTTTGATACGAAGAGTAAACAAGTATAAACAAAATTTAATTTTTATTTATATAAAAAGTTATATGCATTAATTACCTTACTTAATGATTCAAGTTGTATATATTGATAACCTTCTTCATTAGATGTATTATTAATTATAGACTCACAATTATTTATAGACTTACAATTATTTATAGACTCACAATTATTTATAGACTCACAATTATTTATAGACTCACAATTATTTATAGACTTACAATTATTTATAGACTCACAATTATTTATAGACTCACAATTATTTATAGACTCACAATTATTTATAGACTCACAATTATTTATAGACTCACAATTATTTATAGACTTACAATTAATTATGTTATAATAACGTAAACACCATATTAAATTGTTGTAATAATCTCTAAACCTATCTACAGTTATATTATCATGATTAAACTTGCATTTTGTATTTATAATGTAGCATGATATGAATAGTAGGAGACTATCATAGTTTATCTTATTTTTTTCTATAATTCTTTTACCTATTATATCCTCCTTTGTTATAAACGGTGATGTAGATGTAGGTGTACGGGATTGCTGGGGTATGTAAATAAAATCATTTTTATACGTATTGATTAATTTTTTATAATTAACTTGTCCAATGCATGGTAAATAATCATTACCCATTAGTAGTAGCAATAATAAATAATCACTTCCAAATATAGCATATTTTTTAACTAATCTATTAACATTTACTATTTTTAATGGACGTAGATTACACAATATATCTATAAACTTGCAACGATTAGGATCATTGGTATTATTTAAGAGAAGGTTATATCCAATAAGAATCATATCAGTATCTTTACTTAAAATGCATATACATTGACCCCCGTCACCTTTATAATCATCCTTCTTATCTACAATTATATTCATAATTTTTATATCTGCTTCACCGTCAACATAATCATCATTTACTATAACTGAAAACTGTTGTTTGAATGGTGATATATAACTACTGACCGTTTTAATAAGACTATCTTTAAAAAGTTTTATTATTCTTGATTTTGGTGCAATTTCCTGTTTATCATAACTTTCATTATTTACATTTTGCATTCTTTTAGTCTGTGTTTCTAATTTTGGATTAGAATCATATTTTTTGTCATATTCTCCATCAAATACTAAATGCATATGTTTTTTAATAGATACCCATTCAAATAAATACTTTATGAAATTGTTTATTTTACTTTGCAATTCACTATCACTCGTACAATTATATATTAAATAATGAATTAAGTAATTACAATCAATAATAAATATATCATAATTCTTATGAATTGTAATATCTTCTTGTTTTAACTCTTTCAAATAATTTTTAATGCCCATGTATAAATTATAATTTATAAACTTAATAATTTATAAACTTAATAATTTATAAACTTGTTATATATGAATGGTTATAATACATATGTATAATTATAATCAATTTTTATATAAATATGCATTACTTAAAAACTATCATACTTTCTTCTAATTGTGTTGGCTTTATACTAAAGTTGTAATAACTATTATCTATTGTATAATCAAGGTATATGTTTACCTTATTGCTTTTACATTCTTTATCTCCAATCGGTTTATGTTCATCTCCAAGCGGTTTATGTTCTTTATCTACAAGCGGTTTATGTTCTTTATCTACAATCGGTTTATGTTCTTTATCTATAATCGGTTTATGTTCTTTATCTACAATCGGTTCATATCCAATCGGTGTATGTTCATCTCCCTGCGGTTTATTTATAAAAATTATGCTATAATCATTTTCATCAATATATATTCGTTTTGAATTAATGTAATAACTAATCATATTGTTAGTAATATGTAAAATATATGTATTTATAAGTATGGAACTTGTATTAAAATTGTTTATAAATGTTAGTAGTAAATATATTATAATCAGTTTTATATGGTATATTTCAACTTTAAAAGGGGGATATAATTTGTGAATATTAATTATAAAATCCTTTTTTTTCCATATTTCACCTATTATAGAAAATGTTAAATCATTAAAAATTAGTGGATATCCAAAAACCGTTATAAAACTAATTAGAAGTATTTCCTGTTGTAATAATAATGCTAATATAAATGCAAGTATTATATTTACTAACTTGAATGCAACCAATTTGTTTATAGGGTTATTGGTTTTGTTTATAAGGTTATCGGTTCTATAAATTTCAAATGATAGGAATAGGGGAGGTATAGTATAAGTTGGTAATATAAATCCAAAAGACCATAGACTAAAAAAGTATAGTATTTTAAATTGTATGGAATATATGCATGAACCATTTGTATTTTCATTATAAATAATTTTAAGACAATTAGTAAATTGAACATCATATAATTTAAACCATTCCTTATTATTAATTACATTTTTAATATAATCCTTTGCTTCTTGAATGGTTATTGAATTAATTTTAACACCTGTTTTAAATGTATAAAACTTTTTAATAACATTGTATGAAATATTTGAATAATTGCGTTTAAGATAACCAACGCCTTGTATAATTAGCAAGTTTTTTATTATAATCCAAAATATATTTTCAATATCATTTTCTATTGAAAGTAGTTGCATTATTTCACTATGATGTATTTTAAAATTATTATTACTATGTTTTTCTATATGTTTTGATATATGTTTTGATAAAAACTCCCTTAAAAATAAATTTTTCTTATTTATAATATATTGCCCATAATTTGATATGTTTATTTTATATAAAATGGGAGGTATTATAATTGCATATATAAATATTGTACGTATAAATAATTTTAAAGGTAGTAGTATAAATGCAATACAATTTACAAATAAGTAATATTCATAACGTGCAATTGTGTTTACTTTATATACATCAGGAATGTTTTTAATAATATGACTCTCTGATAAATCCTTCTTAATGTAATATTTTGAAAATTGTATTGCATTAAATATACCATCAAAGCTTATAGATAATATAAACAAATTTGTATTTATATATATGCTACTGTATAAAAATAATATAAACATTGCAAAATATATAAAATTCTCTTTCATATAATTATAAATTTTTTCTATATTCATATGTGCCTTATTATATTCTCTATATATTATTATATTGCAACCACATCTTCTTATAACCCAAACCTCTCTTTCTTATAACCTCATCCTCTCTTTCTTATAACTACTATAATTGTTACCTATAATAAATAGTATTAATAATTAATATCAATAATTAATATAATTAATAATGAAAAATATTATTTTTATAGATTGGGATGATACATTATTTCCTACAACATGGATACATAATAATAATATAGATTGTACAAATAAAGAAGATATAAATAAATATAAACTATTTTTTTTGGAGTTGGATAAAAGTATAACTAACCTATTAGAAATATTAACAAATAATAATGATAATGCAGTATATATTATAACAAATGCAAATAAAAAATGGGTAGAATTATGTTTAGTAAACCTGCCTAATACATCATTAATAATAGAGAAAGATGTTATAATATTATCAGCAAAAGACATTTATAATCAAAAAACAAATTCTATAATGGATTGGAAAGTATTAACATTTAAAGATGTTATTAATAATGTATATATTAATAATGCAATAGAACTTGAAGGGTTGTATGCCCCTTTACATGTTTCTAATCCCATACAATTTATTGGAAATGTTATATCAATTGGAGATTCAAATTATGAATATACTGCTCTATTAAATTTGTATGAATATTTTAAAAGTAATGGATTTAAATTGTATAATACATCCAAAAAAAAGGAAAAAGAATATTTGTTAAAAAATATAAAACTTGTTGAAAAACCTGAATTTGATATACTTGTTAATCAATTACATGTACTTAAAAAAAATATTAACGATATTATAGAACAAAAAAATGTTGTTGATATACTCCTTGAACCTTAGGCCCAGAACCCTAAAGTATAAAAAAAGTATGGGGCTTACTTCGTAGAAGATGAAGGCAAGAAGGACGTGGTAGCGGGTGCATTTTGTTCGTTGAGGGGTGATACAGGATACTTTGGGACTGACATGAACTCTTCATGCGAGACAAACTCCACACCGCACCCACTGCACTTCCCGTACTCATTTGAACGCTTTGTGCCACAAATGCACGTAAAACTCATTTTGAAAGTATTTTTCCAAAACATAGTTTATAAGCATACTAAATTATATATATTTTCAACTTTTATACAATATGTAGAGCCTTCTCTTATATATCATATATAAGAAATGGTTATAATAAAAGTAATAAAACTATACAAAATATTGATTTTTATATAAAATATATCAGCATATATATAATTAAATACTTCCTGTATAACCCTAACCTTATATACATAGATAACAACAATGACGGAACCAATGATAGAACAAAAACAAGAACAAGTATCAGGACCAACGACGGAACAAGACCCAAACATGGGAAACAATAATAGGGGCTATATTAAATCAGTTTCTTTAACAAAAAGCAATTGGAAATTAATAGAAAAGCCATTAACTGAGTCAGATATGAAAAGAAATAAGGTTGTTAGTGATTTAGGTGATACAACATCTGCATCTAATACAAAAGAAACTATTATTCTTAATATAAGTAATTTGATAACTGTTGGTGAATATAATTATTTAAAAATTAGGGAAAACATAAAAGATTATATATCCCTTCCACCTACCACCACCACCACTGACCCCACTGCCCCCACTGCCCCAAACGCCCCAAAAGACAAAGGCACAAAAGACAAAAGTAAAGGTGTAAAGCCCGTAACCAAGAAAGTGCAAATGATATTAGATAATTGTCATAATACAATAAAATCAAAGATTGAGCAATTAGTTAATATTTTAAAAGAGGATATACATGACAAGGTGTATGATGATATAATGATTAATTTCAATCTTATAGAAATAAGGGTAATTGTATTAATGAAGTTGCTTGAATATTATACATCATCAAGTTTTGAAGGTGATTTGGTGAGTGAAAGGGAGGAAATATTATTAGCAAGTAAAAAGATATTATACAATCTTAAAAAGAACAGTAATAAAGAATCTGACTTTTTTAAAAAAATATGCAATGTTATAGAAATATCATTACCAGAGCAATTAATAAAAGATTTAGAATATAAGATAAATGAATTATCAAGAGTATTTAATGTAAGGCTTCAAGATATTGCAAATAAAAGACCAAAATTAATATTTGATACTAAATATGATATAACAATTCCAGAAATGAAATTAAAACCATTTGATTCGCAAGTAGAATTAATGAATGCGGTTAAAAATAATATTGACAATGGTTTTTTACTATTATATAAAACACTTCCAGGTCTTGGAAAAACAACAATGATTTTAAGTATTTGCAAATTTATTAAAAAAGTAGGAACAAGTAAGAAAGTAATATTTTGTTGTTCAGACATTTTAGAATCGGTTAGAGTCCAAGTATTAAGAATTATGTACAATTTTGGTATTAAATTTGGTATTGGTATTGGTAATAGTGAGAACTCATATAAAATAACAAATTCATGGAATTGTAAAAATGATAGTGAACGTGAATTAATAGTATGTGATTATTTATCAACACTACTTATATTAAAAGAAAATAAGAATGAATATGTATTGTTTTTTGATGAACCAACAATTATGACAGATTCAATTAAAAATGCAGATATTTTAGAATTACTTGCACGAATATTATATTATTTACCCAAATTTACTATATTATCATCTGCAACATTACCCCAACAAGATGAAATACAAGATATTACATCATTTCATCGTATTAAATATCCACAATGTAAAATATGTGAAATTGTATCTAATAAAACACTTGTTGGATGTATAATTAAAGATTTTGGTGGAAATATTTTAACACCTCATTCATATTGTAAAAATAAAAACGATTTGCAAATATTATTAGAACAAATTAAAAAAGTACCATTACTTGGTAAATTTTACACTTTACCTTATTTAATAAATTTAAATGAATTTTTAAAGAAATATAATAAAAATATAGATTTAGATGCAATTGAATGTTTTGACCAAGAAAGTGTATTTGAGTGTACATTACAATTGCTTACAACAGTAGCATCATCAGATTTATTTGATGATTTTATGAATATTAAAGCAGTAGATATTATTGAAGATTCATTAGATAAAGAACGAATGGATAAAGATTATAATAAAATAGTTTTTACAAAATTAATAACAACACATGCATTTAAGTATATGGGTTGTTGTTTAGTTGCTACACAAAATCCATTAGAATTTGTTAAAACTAACTTTTATCCAATTGTTCAAAAGTTAAAAGAAAAGTTTAATATTAAGAGTATTAATAATGTATATGAAAAGTATAAAAAAGACACTAAAAATATTAAGGAAATGATTGATAATATACGTCTTAAATATACTTCTGAAAGTGTTCAAGAAGAAAAGATAAATGAATTGCTTAGAATTAAACCGTGCATAAATTTTCCAAATTCAATCCAGGTCAATTCTACTGATCATATTAAAGGATTTGCAAAATATGTTAAATCATACGACCAATCTCTAACTAAAAATTCAATTATGCCAGAATCTATAGATATAACTAATTTTAATATTGATGATGATTTAAAATTTTTACTGTATATGGGTATTGGAATTTATTCTCGTAATTTAGATAGAGATTATTGTAATCAAGTATTGGAACTTTTATCAGATAGACAACTTGCATTTATAATTTCAGACGATTCTTTCTGTTATGGTGCAAATTATCAAATATCAAATGTTATTATTAATGATGAATTGTGTGATAATCATAGTATTAATACAATTTTACAATTAATTGGAAGAACATCACGTATCGGTAAATCATGGGCAGGTAAAGTATATCTTGATAATAATACAAGTGCAAGAATATTAAAATTCTTTGAAACTCCAAATTCTAATATTATTGAATGTACTAATATTGTATCATCTTTTAATAATATAATTCCTGTAATTAAAAATGAAGAATTACAAAAGAAACTAAAAGAAGAGTCTAAACTTGCGTCTGCTCCCAGGCCGAATACCCACTTAAATAGTATTACCCACCCAGATGATAGAGAATATAATCAATCAACACCGTTTATTGTTAACCGCTCGGGTACTGCATACCCCGATGATAGAGCATATAATCCATCAACGCCGTTTATTGTTAACCGCTCGGGTACTGCATACCCCGATGATAGAGCATATAATCCATCAACGCCG
>SXGT01250190.1_pt1 | contig 54941 bp, 37 predicted proteins | sample 3176221 | NCBI WGS metagenome assembly SXGT01 (sample SAMN11356862, study PRJNA531348) | freshwater metagenome | isolation source: freshwater sample F1-120 | place: China: Fuxian Lake, Yuxi | collected 2017-12-25
ACTCGCTCGGCGAACGCACTGGCGGCTCGCATCCGAAATGCGTGCTTCCCGGTGGTGAAGGACTTCGACACGTTCGACTTCACGGCAATCCCATCGCTCTCGAAACAGAAGGTGTTGGAGTTGTCACGCGGCGAGTGGGTGGAGCAGCATTACAACTGCTGTCTCATCGGCAACGCCGGAACTGGGAAGACGCACGTGGCGACGGCGTTGGGTCAGGCCATCTGCCGCGTCGGGAAGCGAGTGAAGTTCGTGACGGCGGCGGGTCTGGTGACGCAGTTGGAAGAGGCTCAACAACAGCATCGCCTGGATCGGCTGATGAGCCAGTTGGAGCGACTGGATCTGTTGATCATCGACGAGCTGGGTTACCTGTCGTTCAGTCGCGGCGGTGCCGAGTTGCTGTTCCAGGTGTTCGCGGAACGATACGAGCGGCGGAGCGTGCTGGTGACGAGCAACCTGGCGTTCAGCGAATGGGGCAGTGTGTTCCAGGGTGATCGGATGACGGCAGCGTTACTGGATCGTCTGACGCACCGATGCCACATCTTCGAGATGAACGGCGAGAGTTACCGCTTCCGTGAGTCGATGTCGGACAAGAAGGAGAAAGCCCCCAAGAAGGGCAAGTGATACCATCTCAACAAACCCTTGGTGTGTTCCTTTTCGACGCTGAACACGTTTTCCTTTTCGACGCTGATTACCACCTACCCACGTCAACTCTTTTCCTCGAGGCCCTGAATACGTCCGGCTCCCCTGCACAGAAACACCGGGTTCGAGAACGTCACGGGCAGTGATTCCCTCCAGCCACGGTGTCTGGGTAAGCGTGATGGACGCGTCCGTTCCCGTTTCCACTTTTTGGGCCAGGATTGTCGGCACGAGACAACCTGCTGAGTTGCCCAGTACTCACGCCGAGACGGTGCGTCCAAAGCGTTCGGCCGCCGTCCGGGTGGGTGCATGAGGTGTCCGGTTGTGGGACAACGCGACGGGGGACATGGCGCCGAACGAGAAGCCGATCGAGACACCGTTCACCTACGATCCGCTGCGAGTCCTTGATGGGGAGCCAGCGCCGACACGCCCTCGTCCCGTCAAGAGTACCTCGGCGGCCATGATGCGAAGCTCGTCTCTCGGTGTCGGGTCGCGTCGCCTCTCTCAGGTGATCCCCCGCGTCACACCTCGAACAACTTCTCCTCGCCGTCGATGCTGACCCACCAGCCCTTTCCATCCCGCATGGGCTCACCGACTTCAGCGTAGTGCATTCGCCGGTGGCAGGTAGCGCACAGCACGACCAGGTACTCAGGTCCAAGGCAGTCCGCTGGCGGCTTCTTCGACAGGTGGAAGAGGTGGTGAACCTCGCAGTAGAGTTTGCCGTTCCGCTTCTTGAAACCCTTGAACCCGCAGAGTTGGCACGTACTGCCGCGGGTCTGCTTCACGTACTTCGTGATCGAACTCGGACGCTCGAAGGTCTTCAGCACCCGCTGAATCTCCTTCAGTGCGTCAGGCGTCTTCGGCCGCGTCGGGCGTTGCAGGGCTTTCAGTTCCGTGCGGAGCGCGGTGATCTCCGGCGACTCGGCGGGCGGTTGCTTCGGCGCGCTCGGCTTCTCGGTCGGTTCAGGCTGTGTCGTTAGCTTCTTCTTCCTGAACATCTCGAAGGGGGCGGGGATCGGCGTGAAGTTGGCCGTGTCTTGGAGCGCGGCGTAGACGTCGTCGAACCACTCGCTCGCGTGCTGCTCAAGAACTTGGAAGCGGATGCTCGCGCCGCCGAAGTGGCCGTCGATGCCGGGCCGCTTCGGGCGCATCTGCTTCAGGTGTTGCTTGAGGTAGGTATCGTGCTTCGAGCGGTATCGACGTTGGGCGTCGCCGGAGAGGTTCGAGTTCAGCCCGATAAGGTCGAAGTCGATGCTCCGCGTGTTGCCGCTCACCTCGGCTCGGCAGCTCACGGAGACGCCGTTCCGCACCGTGACGTTGACCCGCACTCGCAGCTTCTTGCAGGCCGCGAGCACCTTCTCGAAGTTCGGGTCGTCGATGTGTTCGATGATGTCGATGGGCATGGTCGTGCTCTTGGACGAGTCGCATCACTGACACAGAGCTCGCGCCTCTTCCGCGGACAGTTCCCATCTCTCAAGCAACTCCGCCGCGATCTTCTCGATAGTTGTTCGGTTCTTGATGACGTGTTGCCCGGCGGCTTGGTCGCACTCTTGAAGCGCACGCTGAAGGATGGGTGCTTTGCTGCGGAGATCGGCTTCGTCCCAAATCGGCCGCCCGTTCGACTCGGTGTAGGAGACAATCGCAAAGCGCAGCACGCTCTTTGCGTCTTCGACGTCGTTGACGTTCAGGTTCCAGTCCGGGCCGAACTCGTCCGGGTAGGCGAGGCACTCGGCGATCGGCCCGGCGAGCGCCTGGATCGCTTCCTTCTTCGCTTCCTCGAGGTTCCCTGCGAACGCTGCCTTTTGAATGGGCGGGTTCCGCGTGAGTTCGCCGAGCTTCGCGCCCTGCGGTATCGGTTCGTTCTCACCGCGCCGGTGAATCCAAACCTTCTCGAACGAGAGGCCAAGCAACACCGCGGCGACGGCGTGCCCGGCCTCGTGGTGGGCTGAGGAGCGAAGGTTCAGGCGGCGCATGTCGAGCACGGAGTGTCCTCAAAAGAAGAGCGGCTAGAGCGTCGTGGTGGGTCTACTCCACATCCACTTCGTCGTCGTGGTCTTCTTCCTCTTCCTGTGCCGGCAGAGGTTCACCGGCCATGATCGCCTTCGCAACCGTTTTGGCGAGGGCGATGTCGCTGGCGTACGTGGCACCCGCTCCAAAAGCTTCCATCGCCTTGTCGTTGGGCTTGGCGAGCTTTTCGATTACGGTCATCGACGGCGCGGGGTACTCCAGTACGCCCCATTTGAGCGTCGGGTTCCAGTACTCGGCGACGATCGCAGCTACCTGAGCGTCGGTCGGGTTCTCGAGCTTCCCGATGACGTCCACCAAAGCCATCGGAACCTCGGTCGGGTTTTCCATCGAAACACGGTAGAAGTGCAACTCCTGCCCGTCGTACTCCGAGTTCCCGTAGTGCAGGCACTGGAAAACGTCCTCGAAGGCGTATTGCGTCGTCAGCCGGCTTCGTCGCTTCAAGCCGCTGCTCGGCCCCCGCGGCGTTTGCCGCCATGAGTCATCCGTGAAAGGCGGTTTGCTCCCCATTGGGGACCGAAACAATCTGGTTCGGTTCGTATTGCTTCGTGGAAACGTGGAACACAATTTTCGGCATGGCATCCTCGTGCTGCGGCTCTCCCCAATCCGGGGTCGAAAACGCGGGGTACGGCAATCGAATCCGCGTTATTCGTCTTCCGCGGCCGCGATGGCCGGCGCTTCTCGCTGAATGTCGGCGATGAACTGCGGCATGTACGCGAGCGGATCCAGTCCCGCTCGACTCCGCCGCCCCAACTCGGACAGGATGTACATGTTCACGATAGCCTCCGGACGGCGAAGATCGAGCAACCACGGTTGCGGGTAGATGCAGAACGCGAGTTCTCTTGGTTCGAGGAGCGATCGGAGCCCTTCCGCCTCCCGGCTCTTTGGCTTCAGCAACGCGCACCGCATTGCGCCCGCGATCACGTCGGCCAGTTGGACGCCAACAAACTCGCCCTTGCTTTCGACGAACCGGATCGGCTTTGCGAGCTTCACCGGACGCCGAGAAGGGGGCGTGGGGAAGCCTAGTTCCGCCGAGATGTTCGTTGTGGCCATGATTTCCAGGTGCGCTGCCGAATCCTGGAGTGGTTTCGATTCGTCGCAGATCATCTCGATCTCCTCGCCGCCTTGTCCCCAGTGCTCAAGAACCTGAAGGAGCGCAGTGTCCGAAATGTCCATCGACCACCGAGCAGTGGCTTCGTCCGCGTTGATGGCGGCGATCTCTCGCAGAATCCCCCGGCGGTACGCCGCGCAGAACGAAGCTATGGCGGTGAGTGGGTCATCTCCATCGGGTAGGTGGAGCGGTTCGCGGAGGAGTCGCTTCAGCTTGCTGCGATCCTTTTCGCGGACGAGTTTCTGTCCGTCTTCGATCAGTTCACGAGTGACCAGGTCACCTTCATCCCAGCCCGCGAACAGAAAGTTGCTGATGAATCGGTGGAAACCGACACCGTAAAAGAGATCTTTCAGCGGTCTCAGCACCGGCTCGAACGTGTACTCGAAGAACTTTCCGGCGGCACAGAATTTCTTGTCCGCGTAGAAGATGGCAATGCGATCGCCGTAGGTGGTCAACAGCCAACGAAGGCCCTCCCTTCCGCGGTGAAGGGAAAAGCTATCGAATTTTAGTTCCGTCGAGTTGATCTGAAAATCGGTACGTAACTTCGCCACTACCTCGACGGCGAGTTCGTGCGGCATCGCCACACTGGAGTAGACGTAGTACCGCTGCTCGTCGAGGAGGTTCGGGCCGGTGTAGCCGGACTCGTCGCAGAAGATTGTGATCGCCACCGTCGAACTCCTTGGGTGCCCGTTTCAGTGTAACGTAAAGACTCTGCCGGGAAGGGCTTGGTTCGCGCGATGTGCTCGCTTGCCACGCGGAGAGCATCCGGATTCTGCACGCGCTGAAGCCCATCGCAACGCCGATGGCCGGAAAAGACGTCGTGGATCCGTACAAGGATTGAGTGCGCGAACCGGCCCGGGGTGCTGCGGATGCGGGAGCACCCGCTGTTCCGGGAGACGTTTCAGTTGAAAGCGGTCGTCGGGGTCCTCGCTGAGTTCATCGGAAAGTGACGCGGTCGGCAAAGGGACCGAGACACCGTGTCCGGCGCCGCTCGCGCCCAAAAGGGGCGCACGCGAATCTGGAATACCACATTTGGGGACGAGGCTGTCCGCCGGTTCGCTCCGCGGCGGCAGTTGCCCCGGAGGGTGGGGCGCGCCGGAAAGCAACTGCACATCCGTCTGCCTCGCCGTAAAGCGTGCGATGTATCACCGCGCTGGCGCTGATAAAACCTCGTCATTCACCCGCCGGTTGAGCCTGAACGTCACGACCAAATCGTGTGGGTAAAAAAGCCGGATTCGTCTTGGTGCAATGAACACCCTCTCGGATCACCCGGATACGGTGGCGGGCCACCAAGTTTGACTGTTCCCCGTTGCTCGTTGTTCACCGGGCGTGGCCCATCTGACCTTGCTTGCCGCCTTGGGGTGACGACAAGATGAGGGTGAGAATACATGTATTGAGTGACACAATGTTCCAACCCCCGCGGAATCGCGACGCATCCGCCTCGATTCGCGGTTACGTTTTTCAAGTCGATCGGACGGTCGAGCGCTGGCTCCGCCTCGATGCAAACCAGGTTCTCGAACTGGAACGCGGAGAGGATATCGACCTCGTCAGCCGGATGATCGCGGCGGGGAACGCGGCGGGCGCAGAGACGCGGTTGCTCGAGCAGATCAAGCATCGTGAAACGACTCTGACGCTGAGAACGGCCGCGGCGATCGAGGCGCTGGCCAACTTCCACGACCACCGACGACACAATCCACACGAGGATCTCCGGTTCTGCTTCCTCACCAACGCGGCCTTCGGCTGCGAGCAACTCAACCCGTTCCCGAATCGAATTCCGGGCATCGCCTTCTGGGAGCAGATCCGAACCGCGCAGTTGGGCGAGAATGACCTCCCGGTCGCGCTCGGTCAGATCCGGCAGTTCCTGGGTCATCTGACAAAGCCGGATCCGTTGCCGGATGCGGTCTGGACGACGTGGAAGGGCTTTCTGACCGGCGCATCGCCCGATGAGTTCGGGGCATTCGTTGATCGCTTCGAGTGGAGCACGGGCCAGCCGGACGCAGCGCAACTTCCCGCCGTGCTTCGCGTCGCGATCATCTCGCTCGGCTTTGCCCGCGACGGGGTTGAGGCCGAGGCGGTTGCCGATCGACTCTTCGTCCACGTCATGCGGCTGCTGAGCACGGCGGGCGTCAAGCGCCTGACCGTTGAGGAACGCAGCCGCGCGCTCGCCGCTCCGACCCTGCCCGCTTCGGATCGGGACATCCTCGTTCAACTCCGGGGCATCGTCGCGGAACACGCGGACCGGCTCGACCAGCTCGAAGCCGAGGTTAGCGTCCTTGGGGACCAGGTCGAGACGCTCGTTCTGGCGGGAACGACGCAGCGAGTCGGGCTCATCGTTCCGGCCCCGGATCTCTCGCTCCCTGTGCCGGCTCCCCGCCTCAGCCCCCGTTGCGAGACCGTGGCGGACCTCCGTCGCGTCTTCGGAAGCGTACACTGGCTCGCGCTCCACGGCGGACCGGATACCGGGAAGACACAACTCGCCGTCCAGATCGCCGGGGCATCCGAGACGTGTCGGGGCTGGGTGCGGTTCCACCACGTCCAAGCGATCGCGGAGGCGCATCGCGTTCTTGAAGCCGCGCTCGTCGCGATGGCCGGCTGGCGTCAGCTACCCCCGCGCGCCGACTGGTTCGCGGACGCCTTCGGCGCGGTCGGGGCGAACGCCGTCATCGTCCTCGACGATCTCCCGCGCATCCCGGGTGACGATCCCTTCGCCGAGTGGTTGAGTCGGATGGTGCAGGCCGCACGCACAGCGGGCATCCGAATCCTGTCCACAAGCCAGTTCGAGTTACCCGTCCGCCTGCGCCACGGCCTCTGGGACGACTGCCTGACCGACCGGCCCGTCCCCCCGTTCACCGATGCCGAGGCGGGTGACCTGTTTCGTGTGTATGGCGCAGACGATGCGCTTCTCGCAGAACGCCGACTGCGCTTCCTGAATGGACTCGCCGCGGGGCATCCGCTCCTGCTCACGGCGACGGCCGAATTCCTTGCGAGCCGCGGATGGCGATACCGCGAGGAAGAGATCGACGCGCTGCTCCGCGGCGACCACACGCGACAACTTCTCCCCGAGGTGGTCGACCGGGTGATCCGCACACTGGGCGAATCACCGCGACAGTTCCTCTATCGGTTGTCCCTGCCGATCGGCTCCTTCGACCAGGCCGACATGACCGCCCTCGCCGCCGTGACCCCGGCGGTGGAGCGGCCGATAGAGCGCCTGAACGAACTCCTCGGGGCGTGGGTGCAGCGGGACACCGACACCCGCTTCGCCGTCTCGCCGCTCGTGAAGCCGCTCGGCCGCAGTGAACTCTCCGCGGACGTACGCAGGAACTGCTACCGTCAGCTTGCCGAGGTGATCGCTTACAAACGCGAAATGAATCCGCTCGAGGGCGAGCGGGCCATCTTCTACAACCTCGAGGCCGGCGAGAACGGCAGGGCGGTCACCCTGTACCTGCTCTTCCTCGTGGAGACGCTACGGGAACCCCGGGCCGAGCACGTCGTCCCCCTCATCGACAAGTGGCGGACCGCGCCTCTCCCGGAGGACGTGAGCGTCGGCAATCGACTGTTTATCCGGGCGTACCAACTCGCGGCCTTCACCAAGTTCAAACTCGATACGCGCTTCGTCGTTCGCGACGTCGATGCACTCCTGGCAGAGGCCACGGATCGCGACGGCTGGGCGATCGTCTCGGTGGTCGTGCAGAATATGCGATGGTTCGGCCGGAAGGATCCGGGGCGGCTTCTGCGCTACATCCGGCGGGCGATGGAACTGCCGTGCATCTATGGCCCGGACGGCGGGGTGATGGTGTTCGACCAGATCTCGATTCCCGAGATGCTGTGGATGGTGGTCGCCGACCTGCAGACCCCCGACCTGCTCCGGCAGTGGTTCGACGCGGTGGAAGCCATGCCGGAGCGCCACCGGGCGCACTTCTGGGATTCGGACCTCGGCCGGCAGGGCGTCTGGATTCTCCCGAACAAGGTGTACACGACCGAGTGGGAGAAACCAAAAAAGGAGCAGGACTGGGAGGGCGTGCTCGGGGCGCTCGCCGAGTTGCTTGTGCGTGCGCAGCGACTGCGCCAGCCTCGTCTGGAGGCGGTTGTCACGGGCATGATGCTGGAGATTTTGGGGGATCGAAAGCGCCTGGAAGAAACCCCGGGCGTTGCCGAACCGACCCTCGCCCGGTGGCCGACGGACCCCGATGTCCAGTTCCGGGTGCGGGGCATCTGGGGGCGGCAGTACGCCCACCAGCATCAGCCGGAGACGGCACTCCGGCTCATTGATGCCGCCTTGGCTGAGCCGCATCGCCCCGACGATCACGGGCAGTTGCGCTGCCTGCTTGCCGCGAGTATCTGCGTCGGCGAGAAGGATCTCCGGTACGCGGAGCGGGCCAGGGATCTCGCCCGGTCGTCTGTAACCGCACCGCCGATCGAGATCGCCCGCGCTCTCGGCGAATACGCGATCTCGCTCTTCCGCACTCAGGGCGGCCAGGCCGGTGCCCTCGCCGCCTTTCCGGCATGGTCGGAGACGATGCGACAGTTCTTCGGCGTCCCGAGCAAGGACAAGATCTGGCGGGATCTCTTTCCGCTCTTCGCCCACGCGACGAGCTATCTCTTCCACCTCGCCCGCGAGGGCGCCGCGCCCGAGAAGACGATCGAGGGCGACGTGTTCGTCGCACCGGCACGGGGCTTCCTCCTGAAGGACTACATGCCGGGGCGGGAGGCGTACTACTGCGAAAGCGGGCACGCCTCGGTCGCGCTGCTCCTCCAGTCCTACGCCACGGCGGCTCGCGCCGACGAGGAGTCGGCGTACTGGATGCGGATGGCGGTCGAGGAGTCCCGCAGGACGGGTGCGGCCGCCATCCAGGTTGCTTCGGGCGCAGCCGCGGTCGCGGAGATGCTGGCCGCAGGGCGGTTCGAGGATGCGGTCGAGATGGGCGTCTTCGTCGGGCGCGGGATGGTGACGAACCACGCGAGGGGGCCGAAGACGCGGGAGACCTTCGAGGGCGTGGGGTTCGATGTGGCCGCCGAGTTCAAGAAACTGCCCGACGACCAGCGCCGCCGAGGCGACCGTTTCGCCCTTATCACCGGGATGATTCCGACGGCGATGGCGGTGGTGCGGCTCTTGCTGACCGATGCAACCGCGGCGGTCAGCGCTGGGAACCGCGTGGCCGCCATGTGCCGGGAACTCGCCGCGGACACGTCGGGTGATCAGGAACTGTGGTGCATCGCTGCCGCGTTCTTTGAGCTGAGCGCTGTCGAGAGCACTAACACGTCGCAGTTGGTTGCTCGGATCGAGCAAATCGAGGGGGACAGCGAGCGCGAAGTCGCCCTCCGTATTCTCGGTTACGTCCTGTGTTCCTGGCACGCCAGTCCCGGCGAAGCCATCGCTGCCCAACTGGGCATGATCGAAACCTTGCTGCGATGGTTCTCGCCCGGAGAATCCGTGTACCGGCTGGTCCTGATGCCCTTCATCGAATGCTACTGGCGGTACACCGCGGCGCAGTGCCGGTTCGCTTTGAGGTCACCAGACATCGTGATCGCGAGCCTCGAATCGGCCTCGCGAATGCCTGAGAGGGAGCGCGTCTACGCCGTCCTCTCTGCGGCGGCAGGGGGGGGCCGCATTCGGGGTGCAGCAGAGATTCTTCAGCGGATTCGACCGGCGCCGTCGTGAGGGCGGTTGGTTTCGTCGAATTGTGTTCGCCCGTGGCGGTGGAGCGTCTGCGTGCCGCTGGCTCTTCCGGACCGGGAACGGTCGGTAAGGGCGTGCTTGGCGACCATCAGGCTGTGACGACGGAACAGTTACGGCTCGGGAGCGACGGCACCGCGTCATCTGGATCGCGGGCGAGCGGGGCGGTGTGGTTGAGGCACTGTTCAATGCGTACTTCACCGACGGCCGCAACCTATCCGACCGGGCCGCGCTCGAGGCGGCCCGGGACCGGGTCGGGCCGCGGCGGGACCCGCGGCCCGCCGTCGGCGAAGGGGGTGCCCTGGCGGAGGTCGTCGAAGTCGGGCAGGAACCATTTGCCGCGGGGGCGGGCCTGACGGCTGCACGGGATCAGCCGGGCGTCGCAGGCGAGCTTGCGCAGGTCGCCGCGTACGATAAACACATGACCGGGCATGGCTGTCTTCTCCGGGTCGTCGGGTTCAGTTACCGCGTGTCCTTCGCGCACGCCGGTGGTCGAACAGTCGAACGGCTCGTGGCCGATCGACCCGCGGGCGTGGTGCGACACCGGGAGTGTATCCGCGCGGGTGCTTGACCGCACGCGTGCGAACACCGAGACTGACGCGAACCTACACATTCCACTCTCCCGGGTGCCGTCATGGACCGCCGCACGTTCCTCGCCACGTCGCTCGTCGCCCCGTTCGCCGCGACCGCCCGGACCGACGCCCCGCCCTCCCGGCTGCTGTACGTCGTGTGCCCCGGCGTCCGCGACTACCTGGAGTTCGGCGGGGCCGGCGTCCTGGTGTTCGACATCGACAATGGGCACAAGTTCGTCAAGCGGATCGCCACCGACGCGAGCAAGGCCGCCAAGCCGCGGAACGTCAAGGGCGTGGTCGCCAACGCGGCCACCAAGAAGCTGCACTTCACCACGCCGGAGTCGCTCTACTGCGTCGATCTCGTCAGCGAGAAGACGGACTGGGGCAAGGAACTGCCGCAGGGGTGCGACCGGCTCGCCGGCACGCCCGACGGCAAGACGCTGTTCGTGCCCTCCTTCGAGAAGGACATCTGGAACGTCGTGGACGCGGCCAGCGGTAAGGTGACCGCGGACATCGAGACCAAGAGCGGGGCACACAACACGATCTGCGGCCTCGACGGGAAGCGGGTCTACATGGCGGGGCTGAAATCGCCCTTCCTGTTCGTCGCGGACACGAAGACCAACAAGGTGATCGACAAGGTCGGGCCGTTCGCGGCTTCGATCCGTCCGTTCACGGTCAACGGCGCGCAGACGCTGTGCTTCGTGAACGTGAACGAGTTGCTCGGGTTCGAGGTCGGCGACCTGAAGACCGGGAAGAAGTTGCACCGCGTCGAGGTGCCCGACGTCAAGAAGGGCATGGTCAAGCGGCACGGGTGCCCGAGCCACGGGATCGGACTGACGCCGGACGAGAAGGAGGTGTGGGTGGTGGACGCGTTCAACGAGCGGGCCCACGCGTTCGACGCGACCGCGATGCCGCCGAAGTACGCCGCGAGCGTGAAACTCCGCGAGCAGCCGGGGTGGGTCACCTTCAGCCTGGACGGCAAGTACGCGTACCCGTCCACCGGCGAGGTGATCGACACCGCCACGAAGAAGATCGTGGCGACGCTGGCCGACGAGAAGAAAGGGCAAGTCCACAGCGAGAAGATCGTCGAGATCCACTTCAAGGACGGTGTGCCGGTCGCCGCCGGGGACCAGTTCGGCCTCGGCCGGAAGAAGTGACCCAATTCGGTTGGCTCACGAGGGTTCGGTGACGGCGAAGGTGGTGTATTACTCGGACAACGTGCTTGGCGGATTCCGTGCCGCCGTCTATCTCGCCCGCCAGCACCCGACGGCTTGCGGGTGGTGGCTGCTCGTGTCCGCGATGTCTTGCTCATCAGACCAGGTTTCTGCGCCCGCCGGCTACAGCCCCTGGCTTTGCCGGAGCGGGACCGCCCCCATCCCCCAACGCCCGTCGGCCTGGCGTTCCAGCCGCCGGTCCCGCACGAGGGCCGCCAACGCGCCCTCCACGCGGCTCTTGATCTTCGGCCCCAGTCGCTTGAACCCCAGGCGGCGGGAGACGGCCCCGCAGAGGTCGTCCGACTCCGTCGCACCGTACTCGGAAACGACGGCGATGACCGTCGTGTGGACGACCAACTCCGGGACGTCGTCGATGCTCCCGTACGCGGGCAGGGGGGCGGGAGGAACCGGCACCGGAACCGGAGGCGGCAACTCCTCGACCGGTGCGGGCACCGGTTCGATCGCCGGTGTCGGCGGCTGGGCCGGGGCCGCCAACGCGGCCAATACCCGTTGCACCTGCTTCTCACGGTTCCGCAACCAGTCGGTCGACCAGATCCGACACAGCCGCCACCCCAAACCCTCCAGAACCGACTGCCGGAGCCGGTCCCGGTCCCGGGCGGTCGCCGACGAGTGGTAGGTCGCCCCGTCGCACTCCACTCCCAGCGCGTACCGCCCGACGGTGCCGTCGGCGATGACCGCGATGTCGATCTTGAAGCCGCCGCACCCGACCTGCGTGTGCAGCGTCAGACCCCGCCGCCGGAGTTCCTCGTAGACCTCGCGCTCGAACGGCGAGTCGAACTCCCCGGCCTCGGCCGCCGTCACGGCCTCGGTCAGCGCGCGCGGGCCGCGCTCCGCGTAGTCGAGGAACGCCCGCAGCAACCTCGCCCCTTCCGCCGCGGTGCGGGACAGGTCGATGTCGGTGGCGACCATGGACGTCACGAGGATCATGCCGCTCCGGGCACGGGTGACCGCCACGTTCAGCCGCCGCTCGCCGCCCTGGCGGTTCAGCGGCCCGAACCGCATGGCCACCCGCCCGGTCGCGTCCGGTCCGTAGCCGACGCTCAGGATGATCACGTCCCGCTCGTCCCCCTGGACGTTCTCCAGGTTCTTCACAAAGAAGCGGTCGGCCCGGTCCTCCTTGAAGAACCCTTCCAGGTCCGGGCGGGCCTTGCGGCGCGCCTCCAGTTCGTCCAGGATGCGGTTCTGCTGCCGCTGGGAAAAAGCGATGACCCCGAGGCTGGTGTCGGGAGAGGACCGTGCGTGCGTGATGACAAGGTCGGCAACTCGGCGGGCCTCCGGGACGTTCACCCCGTCCGCGAACCGCCCGTCGGGAACCCGCTCGAACCGCACCGCACCGCCCGCCCCGTCGTCCGCGCTCGGGAAGGTGACCAGGCCGCCGCCGTAAATGAACTGGTTGGAGAACGCGATCAGCCCCTCCCGCCGGCTTCGGTAGTGCCACCGGAGCCGCTTCCGCACCAGACCCAGCGACAGGCACACGTCGAGCAGGCTCTCGAACCCGGCTGTCCCGTCGTCCCCGTCGTCGACGTCGGAGTCGCCGGCCGTCGAGCGGGCGAAGAAGTCGGTGGGCGGGAGTTGCCGCGGGTCGCCGGCGACCACCAATTGCCGGCCGCGGTACACCGCGCAGATCGCGTCGTGCGGGCGAACCTGCGACGCCTCGTCGAAGATCACGACGTCGAACTCGGCGGACGTCGAGTTGAGGTACGTGCTGACCGCCAGCGGGCTCATCATCAGGCACGGTTTGAGCCGGGGCAGCAGGGTCGGCACCTCGGCGAACAGCCGGCGCACCGGCAGGTGCTTGCGTTTCTTGTTCGCCTCGCGCAACAGGATGCCGAGTTCCGACGTGGCCGGGGCGGCCCCGTCCGCGTGGGGGCGACGCGGGCCGGCGAGGAGCTGCGACCGGAGCCGGGCCGGAGCCGCCTGGACCGACAGGCGGTCCAGGCGGACGAAGCGGGCGACCAGATGGTCCTGGTCGTCGGTCGAGAACCGGGCGAGTTCGGGCACCCGCTCGTACAGCGCGTCCAGCCACAGCCCCAGGAACCGGCGGCGGAAGGCGTCCGCGGCTCGGTCGATCCCGACCCGCCCGGCGGCGACCTCCTCGACGACCTCTTCGACCCCGAGGGCGGCCGCCTCCCGCCGCACCTGCACATAGCGGACCCACTCCTCCACCCGCGGGAGGTCAGCCCGGCGAGCCCCGGCCCACCGACACAGATCGGCGATCGGCATTTGCGCGAGCACGACGCCTTCGGAAACGGACGTGTCGGGCGGGAAGAGCGCGCCGGTCAGGTGCGCCCACGACTCCTCGAAGCCGTCGGCGATCACCCGCTCGGACACGCTCACCGCGGCCCGGAGTCGCTCCCGTACCGCCCCGTCGCACAAGGCGGCTACTGTCGCCGGTGACACTCGCACAGTGACGCGCGCGAGAAAGGCTTGAAGGCTCTCGGCGGTTCCGGCCAGAACCGACCAGTCGGCGGCCTCGATCACCTCGACCGGTTCGCCCACGCCGAGGTCGTCCGCGTGAGAAGCGATCTGCCCCCGCAGGGCCACGCGCTCCGCGATTTCGACCGCGCGCGCCTTCCAGAGATCGGGCGGAAGATCCTCGCCGTCGCGGAGCAGTTCGACCAGTCGGTCCAGAACGGTCGCCTCGGCTTCGGCGGCCGCGCGCTCGTCCCGCAACCGGGAGGCGAGGGCGGCGGGCGTGGCGTCCAACGCCACCGCGGCGTCGGACGGGGAGTAAACGGTGAGCAACTCCGACCACGCTGTCTGGAACTCGGCGTCCGCTCCGGTCAGGTCGTCCGCGACCGACCGGAGCGTCGCCCGATCGAGTTTGCCGCCCGGAGCCAGGGCCGTTTTCAACTCGGACGACGGCTTCCACTTCTCGGACCGCTCGACCGCCGCGAGCCCCGCGGCCGACGCGGCCCAGTCCGCGCGACCCGATGCGGTCGTTACGAGGTCGGCCGCGTAGGCGGCTTCGACCTGTCGAGCGTACCCCGCCCGGCGGTGGAACTCGGCGAGGATCGCGAGGTCGGTCAGCAACCCCGCCCGGTGCGGGGGCGAACCGGCGTACCAGCCCGCGACCTGTCGCCGCAAGGCACCCCAGCGCGGAAAGAGCCGCCGCCAGAACGAACCGCCGTGGCGGAGCGCGTCCCGGACGACATCCGCGGATTCGGGTGCGAACGCGACCGGGGCGAGCTTGCCGGCCAAACCGGCCCGGAGCGACTGCGCCGCGAGTTCTTCCTGCGGGGCTTTCGTCACGACGCTCTGGAGTTCCGCCCGCCGCGCTGCGTCCCACCACGATGGGCAGACAGCCGGGCCGGTGGCGAGGTCCACCGCCACGCGGGCGTACTTCCGGGCCTGCGCGACGGTCGCGCTTCTGGAGGGGAGTAGAAGTGCGGACAACAGACGCCCGAAAGAGACCGCGAGGCGATCGAGGACCGGGGGCAGGGCGTTCAACCGAGCGGCGAGGTCGCGAAGCCGCCCGCACCGCCCGCGGGCCGACAGCGACGAACCACCGACGAGTCGTTCGCCACCGCCGGAGGTTGGAGGTGCGAGTTTCGACACGGCCTTCGCATCGAGGCCCGCGACCGCGCTCGCAGAAAACGCCCCGAGTGAACCCGCCAGGAGCCGGACGCGGGTGGTGGCGGCGTGCAGGGCACGGGCGGCCGTCGCTGCGGTCGCCGGATCGACCCCGAACCAGTCGGCGGGTACAAGTGGGACGGCCAACACCGAGCGGGCGAACCCGACCGCCTGTTGCCACCGCCCGACGGTATCCGCGGGTCCGGCGAGCGCGAGATCGGCGAGTGCCGTGCCTTCCGTGAGACGGGCCGTGGTGGCGGCTATCCGGCCGAGGTGGTGCCCGGCGTCGTCGAGCCCGACCTGGGTGACGGTCGCCAGGCGGCAGTTACGCCACGGGTGGGCGGCCGGGTTCTCGATCACCGCCCGGCAGCGGGCGAGCCCGCTCAGGGTGTCGGTTGCCCGACGGAGGAACTCGGCGTCGCGGGCGAACACGTCTGGGGTGGTCCACCGCGACCGGTCGAGCAAGTTGTCCAGCCGGGCCAACTCCCCATGAACCTGGAAAGCGGTTACGCCCAGCGGCGCACGAGGGCAGTGGAGTTCAGCGACGTACGCGTTGAGTCGGCGGCGGTCGTCCGCCAGTTGGCGCAGTTCGACCGCGACATCTTTGTACGCCATCGGCCCGATGTCGAGGCACCGCCCGAGTTCGGCCGCCACCTCCCGCTTGTTCGCCTTGTGGCTGTGGAGTTCGAGGCAGAAGTCGCCGAGCCCGCGGTCGTCCAGCCGCCGCTTGACCACCTCCAGTGCAGCCGTCTTCTCGCTGACGAAGAGAACCGTTCGCCCGGCGGCGAGGAGTTCGGCGATCACGTTGGCGATCGTCTGACTCTTCCCAGTGCCGGGCGGGCCGTCGATGACGACATCGGCACCCCGCTTGACCGCCTCGATGGCCTCCTGCTGGCTGCTGTCGACGTCCAGAATGTGGGTCACCGCTTCCGGCCGGATCTGCGCGTCGAGGTCCGCGGCCGCGACGAGCCCGGCCGGGGAGCGCAGTTCGACGCTCCCGTCCCCCGCGATCGCCCGGCAGAGTTTGTGGGCTTTGATCCGCTCGGCGTTCTTCTTGAGATCCTCCCACATCGCCAGTTTCTGGAAGTTGAACACGCCGAGCGCGGCCTCGCGGACGACCTCCCACCGGGCCATTCCCTTTACCAGGTCGGCCACCCGTTCGAGGTAGGCGGCGAGCCCGTCGGGGCCGTCCGTGCTGATGTCGGCCTCCGGCCCCGCCGGCAACCGCAGCCGGAACTCGGCCGCCAGCGACTCGGCCAGGCAGTGGTTGGCGGCCGGGTCGTCGTCCTCGGCGTGTAACTTCCAGGCCGCGTCGACCGACTCCCGGTCCAGACGGACCGGGACCAGGACCAGCGGGGAAAGGATCTCCTCCCGACTGTCCGGCGACTCGTACCACCGCAGGAACCCGAACACGGCGTACAAGGTAGAAACGCCGTGGTCGGTCTCGGCTTCTGATGCGGTGCGCGAGAGTCGGAGCAACTGGGCCGCGAGTTTCTTGTCCGAGAGGCCCGTCAGCAGGTCATCGAAGCCGAGCCGCGCGGATACCTGGCACTCGGCGGTCAGTTCGCGGAGCGTTTTCGGTTTCGGGGGCGTCGGGGTGGCCTCCCGGCTATCCACCTCCGTCGTCCGACTACGACCCTCCGCGCGCGGCTCGTTCGTTGGTTGGACCGCGTCTGTACTCCCGGAACCGGCATTCGGTGCAACGGGAGTAGCCGCCGGCTCGGTATCAGCAATCGCGTCCATCGGCCCTGCCGGGTCGGCCAACTCTCCGTCAATCGCCTCGGCCGGGACGCCGAGGATGTCGCGCTTCCAGGGGAACGCGAACGCCCGCCCCTCGACGACCAGACGCTGCCAGAGGTCGTCCCCCGCCGGGTGAAGGAACGTCAGCCCACCGCCCCGCCCCGCGGTGAACTTGATGAGCCGGTTGCGCCTCGTCGTGTCCAGAAGGCTCTTTTGCCATTCGCCGATCTGGGTCTCAATGTCGAATGGCATCGGGCTGAGCCTTTCGTGGTTCCGGTCGTCAGTTGAGTTGAGTCCGGGTCCGGCCACGCCACCGGGAGCGAAGACGGTGCGCGTCGCTCGCCGGGCTTTTTCTGTGTCAGCTAGTCGCTCTGGTGTTGAGCACTCATCCTACCTCACGCTCGGCGGTGATGGTAGTTGCGAGTTGGCCGGTCTGGGTCACTGGATCGGAGGGGACCGGGATCAATTCGTCTCAACGCAGCCCGCGACCTTTGTGGCCTGCTTCGTCGCCTGCGAGCTAAACTGTCGAGCATCGCGGGCCAAGATGGCAGACTTCGGCCCGGAGGTGTGAGCGACCCGGAAGTCACGACACCACTGGGCAGCGCTGACTCGCGTCCTCCTGCGTCGATACTTTCCGCAATCGCCCCCCGATGTTCCGGGGTACGAATTCGGTTCGTACTATTCGCCCGCTCAGACGGTTGGCGGGGACTACTACGACTTCATCGCTCTGCCCGGCGGGCGGGTCGCCGTGGCGATCGGCGATGTCGCCGGCAAGGGCGTCTCGGCCGCGCTCCTCGTGACCAAACTCGGGTTCGAGACGCGGTGGTGTTTGGAGACCGAGCCGGACCTTCCCCGCGCGGTCTTGATGCTGGACGAACGGCTGGTGCGCGGTGGGCTGGGGGACCGGTTCGTCACCCTCGCGGTCGCGGTCCTCGACCCCGTGGCCCACACGATCACGCTCGTCAGCGCCGGGCACCAAAGCCCGAAGGTGTACCGGGCGGCGACCGGAGAACTGGTGGACGCGATCCCCCTCGACGCGATCGGCCTACCCCTCGGCGTGTTCCCCGACTTTGCGTTCGAGCAAGTGACGCTGTCGCTGGAGGTTGGCGACACGGTCGTGATGTTCACGGACGGCATAGCCGTCGAATTGAACCCGGCAGGAGAAACGTTGGGGAGCGAGGCGACCGATCGCGTCATCGCGATCGGTGGCGGCGCGAAGCAGATCGGAGAGCGGCTCGCCGAAACCATCCGGCAACACCGCAACGGGCGCGCGCAGAACGACGACATCGCGATCGTGTGCTTCGGGCGCGAGGAGCGGACCACATGAACCCGCCGGTCTGTCAGTACGAGCTGCGGAGTTGACGGTCCGTCGGCTCGCTCCCACGCGTGTGCGCCAAGTGGCAAATACGCGCGGAACGTCACTCCAACTTCCCAACAAGCGCGGCGTCCTTCGTCGAACCAAAGCCCCCGTTAAACTCCGACCCGCATCGCACCTCGTCGCTCGTCGGGGCCGTGTAATCACCTTTACCCAGGATTACGTTGCGGACTCCGCCGCGCGGCTCGGGAACGTCGCCGGCACGTCGCGGGATCAGGTGGACATGGACGTGCATGACCGTCTGGCCTGCGGCGGAACCCACGTTGACGCCCACGTTGTATCCGTCCGGGTGGTCACGTTCATCGAGGCGGGCCTTTGTGAGACTCAACAGTTCCATCACGGCCGCGACCTCGTCTGCGGTCAGATCGAAGAACGATTCCACGTGTCGGCGGGACACGACGAGCGTGTGACCGGGGCTGACCGGGAACGCGTCCTCGATCACCACCGCCAGTTCGTTCGAGTCGATCACCCGACCGGCCGGAAGGTCGCAGAACGGGCACGTGTTATTCGGCGAGTCGCTCATAGTAGGCGTCGATCTTCACGGCACAGGTGGTTTTGATCGCGCCGAGGTTTTCGGGAGTCAGTTGCCGCCAGAGCGCCGGCGCGAACCGGAGGTACGCGACGTCTCGGTCGTACCGCAGGAACTTGCGCTGCTCGAACTTCTTGAACGGCATGCTCAGCATCACCTCGCGGGCCACATCTGCCGTCACGCGGTCGGGTTCGGCCATGCGCGAACTCGTCCGTTCCACTTTCACCCCGGCCCGATCTCGCTGCCGGTAGAACTCGTGGAACGCCCGCGCCGCCGCCTCCAGGTTTACTCGCCCGCTCTCGTCCGCGAGGTCGAGCAGCGCCCGGAGCATGACGGGCTTGTACGATGCGGCCATGTCCATCCGGTCGACGAACTCCAGGAACCGGTCCCGGATAGTGTCGTCATCAACGCGCGGCAGGCCCAGTCGGAGCCGGATCTCTTCCGCGCGGTCGCGGTGGAAGTAGTAGTACGTTCGCTCGCCCAAGGTGAGGGCGTGATTGGGGAGCACGTCCCCGCGCCGGGCCGCCTCGCGAATCCGGCCTTCCGCCGCCGCGAGTTCCGTCTCCAAGTCCGTACTCGAGATCAGCCCCGCGACGGCCTCCTGCCAGTTGAACACGTCGATCTCGCGGTAATCGGTCGCCCACAGCGATACCGGCAGCGTCTGGGTGGGCCGCTCGCCGCGGCTCAGTGCCTCTTGCTCAGCCCGCAGTGCCTCGGCGCTTCCCAGCACCAACCCGCCGCGCCGGTACTTGTCGTTACCCAGGAGCCGGTGCAGACTCAGCGAGGCGTTGTATTTCGTGGCGTTATCGACGAAGTCGAAGACGATTAGCGCCTCCTTCCCCGGTGCCCTGCGTGTGCCGCGTCCGAGTTGCTGGAGGTAGATCACTTTCGAGAGCGTGGGGCGGGCCATGAACAGCACCTCCACGTCCGGGCAGTCCCACCCCTCGTTCAGGAGGTCGCACGCGCACAGCACCCGAACCGTGCCCGCCGCGAACGCCTCCAGTGCAGCTTGCCGGTCCTTCGCCGGCATCCGCCCCGACACGCTCCGTGCGGGAACGTCGTTCTGTTGGAACAGCGCTGCCACCTTCTCGCCGTGGGTGACGTTGACGCAGAACACGACGGCCTTGCGGCCGGGCACGTGTTCCAGGTACGTGTCCACGATGAGCCGGTCGCGGCCGGGTACGAGGACCGCTTCCTCGATGTCCCGGCGGTTGTACTGTACCGCGTTGAACCGCACCCGCGACAGGTCTACGTTGGTCTCAACCCGCACGCACCGGATCGGCACCAGTTCGCCGCACTCGACCGCCTCGCGCAGCCCGAGTCGGTGTGCGGCGGTGCGAAACACCTCCAGTGCCGACTGCCCGTCGGCTCGGTCCGGCGTGGCGGTGAGGCCGAGCGTGAAGCGCGGCCGGAAGTACCGGAGCACCTGCTGGTACGACTCGGCTGTCGCGTGGTGTGCCTCGTCGATAATCAGATAGTGGAAGTTGCCCGGCTGGAACGCCGCGAGGTTCTTGGCGAGGCTCTGGATCGTCGCGACGATGACGTGCTCGTCCGTGTCGCGAACCGCGTCGGAGAACCGGCCGCACGCCGCTTCGGGCCACAACTCCCCGAACCGCGTCACCGTCTGCGTCACGAGATCCTTCGTGTGGACGACGAACAGCGTGCGCCCGCCGAGGCGCCGGGCGTCCGCGATCGCGGTCACCGTCTTGCCCGTGCCCGTGGCGTGGGGAAGTAGCGCGATCGTGTTCCCCTCGGTCCGCAGTGCTTCTAGCGCCCGGAGCGCGTCTTCCTGGTGCTCGCGCAGTTCGACGAACTGTCCGCGCTGCTTCGGCAGGAAGTCGTCGAACTCCAGCAGTCCGGGGATCCGCTCGAGGAAGAGGGCGAGTTGCTCCTTGACGCGCTCCGGCTCGTCGGCGATCTGCCGGTCCGTCCAGCGGAACACGCGCCAGCCGAGGTGGATCAGGCTGTTCTGACGGAGCAGGCCATCCTCGCAGTCGCGGACGCGCTCCGGGTCGGGGATGTGCCAGGTCAGCCCGTCGATCTCGAACGCGATCCGGTCCGCGATCGTCCGCAGGGCGAAGTCGATGTACCGGGTGGTGCCGTAGATGTCGTCGATGGGATGCTGCGGCACAAGGAGTTGAGTTTTCTCCAAGCCGAAAACCGACGCGAACAGGTCCGCGAAGAGATCTTCCGGTGTGGTGCTCGTCTGCTGGCGGTCGTTCGTGATGTCGGCCATCGTCGCTTCTTGCGGTAATTGGAGGGTACTCAGGTTCCCGACGATGTGTTCGACGTGCTGGAAGAGCAGACTCGGCTCAGCAAGGCACAGGTGCGTACCAGGTCGGAGGGACGAGAAACGTCGGTGTGTCGTTTCGGACGGACACGAATTCACGATGCGTTTGGCACCACCGTGCGAACGCCGCGGTGACCGTCGCCATCTCGGGTTCTGCGGGCGTTCGCAGTCCCAACTCGCGGCACAGATGTCGCTGGGCACGGTTCCCGTCCATGACGTGCGTGCCGTCGTTGAGTTCAGCGTATCCGGCGATCGACATTCGGAACGAGCAACTCGGAACTTCGATACCGATACCCGACGCCGACTGGATCGGCAGGTAAGCACAGAACTTCGAGGGCGCGAATAAGCCCGATGAAGGGTCGAAGACGAAGTAAGTGACAGCTCGCTTTCCCCAGGCACGTTGTCCTTCGCGTGACAAAATCTCCTCATTCCACCCGCGAAGGTTCATGAGCACATCGAGGATGTCGCCGACCAAGTGGACGTTGAGGCGACCCCACTTTCCGACCGGTTCAACCATGGTGAGAGCGCGGTCAATTTCTGCGCCAACGTCGATCGATTTCGCCGCGATCTGTTCGACGGCGAGGTGGTTCAGTTCTTTAATTTCGCTGGGAGTGTTGAGGGGAAGCAAGGTGGTCTGAAATGCACTCATTCCGACGCGCCGCATGAGGTGTATCGTCGCGGCGGCAAGATTGCGCCGTCCCCGGTCAATGTGGGGACTCACCATCGCAACAAAGTGGTCTGCCGGTGACTGCGGAATGAACAAACTTGCGGTCGCGAACTTGGCGTGATTCGCGACGGGGTCGGCGCGGCTGACTTCAAACTCGATCCAGATTCGAGAGCGATTTCCAGTGTTACTCAGGACCACGTCGGCGCGAGGGTCGTAGCCGAGTAGTTGAATGAGTTCGGTTGGCAGCAACGGGACTTCCGAACCGCACTCCCACCCCGGCGGGCACCGCCGCCGGAACTCGCTTTGGAGGAAGGGCGTCAGGGCTCCCACTCTGGAACTCCGTAGTTCGGTGCGTGTCGATGCGGAGATGATACCGACTTCTGCCCGCGCTGTACCGGACAGTGTTCGATTGCGAGCCGGGTGGCGTTGGCGATGGTCAGACCGGACATAGGCTGAGGGCCAAAGAAGGTCGCCACCGATCCACTGCTCGCGTGCAACACCTTTCCCGTCGTCCCTCGAATCACGGGCTGCGCCGGTTTGTGATTCCGACTACGATATCAGGCTCGTCGGCCGGACAAGCTCGCCAGCACCCGCGCCATCCGTTGCGGTGTGCGGTGCCAAAATCGGCGGTACTCGCGCCCTCGAAACGTGTGCCCGCGGACCTCAACAAAGGAAAACGCGCTCAAGTACACCCCCACCGCGACAGTAACTCCCGCCGTCAGGAGTGCGGCCAACGGCCGCGTCGCAAGCCATCCGGCCGGAGGACCGACAACGAACACGAACCCGACTGCCAACACGCGCGGGATCACGATGAGGAAGGTCAGCAGCCTCGAAACAGAGAACGTGCCAAGCCACGCGAAGAGTACATTCAACGTACCCACGGTGTTCCCGCGAAACAACAACCCGATCCAGAGGCACGTGGCGACGACGACCGCGCCGATGATTATGCGGCCCAGCACGACAATGAGCCGGGCCGACTCTGCTGCCCCGTCACTCACGGATTGCCGGTATATCTCGGGGTCCATGCGTTCCCTTACATAACGCGTCCCGGTGCCGACCCGCTCACGCCGCTCACGCCGCATCTGGTTGCGACACCGATGTGACCGGCACCCCGCACTCTTCGTCCTCGTCCAAGCCCAAGCCGCTTGCCAGTTCGTCGTCGCGCTCGGCCCGGCGGAGGGCCGCCGTCGTTTCGCTCAGACGCGCGCCGTCCACGACCCCGTATTCCGTATCGATCAGTCGGTGGCTCGCGGTCGGATCCTTGTGCCGGCGGCGCTGGCCCACGAGCACGTGCCGGCACCCGGTCTCACGCACCACGCACCCGACGAAGCCCGCAGTGATTCCCCCGGCCGCGACCACCTCGATGTCCCACCCGCCGTACCCGACCGCTTCGGCCAGTGCGGACGTTCCATCCAGGGCGAGCCGCCGGGCGCCGGACGTATACACGCGATCGAACTTGAGAGCGAGTAGATCCTGGAGTCCGGTTCGCCGGTCGGTGAGGCAATCGAACGCCCGGTTGAACACCGCCGTGCGCCCGCGGCCGTGCGCGAGTGCCGCCAGCGACCGGCACCGCTCGGCGTCGATGCGAACCTCCGCCCCACGGGCGTGCAGGAACCCGAACGCGATGCCGTCCGCGCCCGCCTTGAGCAGCCGCCGGGCGTCCCGCCGCATCTGCTCAAACTCGTCGCTCGAATAGCCAAATCCGCCAACCCGTGGTCGAATCAGGACCGTTACCGGCACGGCACGGCGCTGCTGGGCGACGGCGCGTCGGGTGAGCCGCAAGGCGTCCACGGTTGGGGTCAGGCCGCCCACCTCCGGCGCCGCGCACAGGAGCAAACGGTCGGCGCCACCCCCAATCGCGATGTGCGCTTCGGCCGCTGAGGTCACGCACACTTCCAGGGACACCGCGCTCGGGGTCCGCCGGGTCGGCCGGTTCGCGATCCGGGCTTCCCGGCCGAGTGCCCGGCACAGGTGGGTGACCGCGTGCGTAGCAGACGTGTATGCCGCGTCGAGCGCGTTCGAGACGTAGCCCGCGAATCCGTCCCCGGCGATGAGCAATGGGGGCGCGTCGGACGCTTCCGCAAACGGCATCCGGATCCGGCTGGTCGCCCGATAATGGTCCCGCCGTTGGACGCGGTGCCACACTAACTCCCCACCGGCCCACGGAGCGATGAGTGGCAGAAGGGTACGGGAAATCTCCTCGTCCGATTCTTCCCAGTGTTCGGCCGCCCAGTCGGCGTTCGCCACGGCGGTCACCGCTGGGCCGGGCGGTGAGGGACCGGGCGAATAATTGTCGAACACGAGGGCGAGCGGCGAATCGGAGAACGACACCGCGCCTCCGGCGGGTAGTTGCGCCGGCCCGCGGTACGCGGCAGTCACGGTGATCGTGCGCTCGTACCGAACCCGCCGGAGTTCGTCCCCGAGTAGGTCGGGGATTTTGACGTTACTGGCGTCGAGCAGCGCGAGGGCGGCCGGGATCGGCTGGGTGAGTAGGACGGCGTCGGCGTGGATGGTGCGGGTGAGCCGGTCGTCGTTCAGAGTGCCACACTCCCGGACCCGAACCCGCCACCCGCGCCCGTCCGGTTCGAGGGCGATCACCTCGGTATCGCAGAACAGTTCGAGGTGCTCGTCGCGCCCGCTCGGGAGCAGCAGGTCGATAAGTCCCTTCGCCCCGCCTTCGATGGAGACTCGCTCGATGGGCAGAAGCGGGACTGGGTCTCCGTCCCGAGATTCCACGTGTGCCACCGGGAATGTTCGGAGAGCGCCGAGTGTTTCGGGCCGGAATTCGTCGGGTCGGAGACCGAGGGGCGGAAAGCCCAGAGGCGCCTCGGGGTGGTCGAGGTTGTAGCAGGCTGGGCCGAGGAACACGGGTCGAGGATCGAAGACCGCCTGACCGTAGCCCGGCACATCGACCCGCTCCGGGCGCAGCCGCCCACCGAACGGAAACGTCCGTTCGATCAACGTGACCGCTACGCCACAGTTTCGGAACTTGCGAGTCGCGACCAGACCGGTGATTCCACCACCCACCACTATTACTCGCATTGTCATATTGTCCTCCCAGTGGATGACGGGGGAACGCAAGCGAGGCCCCCGGACCGAAGCGGGCGACAGTTCGCCCCCCCCCGCTAACCACGGAAGTGATGGTTCCTCCGGCTCTGGCGAAAAACAATTTGAAAAAGGAGTGAGTGGTCACCGAGCGAGTACCGGGACTGGTTCTCAATGCCCTGAGCCGGATTCGGGATCACCGGATCCTGGATTCGAGAGTTCGGAAGATATCGCGCCCGTAATCGACGCACGCCGCGGAGAGCGCGGCGAACGCGGTGGCGGCGTTCCTCCCGTAGATCTTGTACCCGCTCGTCACGGCCGCGCCAGGTAGTCTCGCAAACAAAGCGGGCGGAATGTCGCGTTTGTGATAACACCCCCAGCGATTCCCGGCAGTGTCCTCTCGCCAACCGCGAGGAAGCCCGTTCACGCGAGGAGGATACATGCCGAACCACGGAGACGCTTCGTCGTGCCTGTCGGCACGCCACATGTGGTGCAGGTACACGCCGGTCAGGTGCACCGTCCGGACCGGATACAGACCGAACAGAAGCGGTGCGACGCGGAAGAAGTCTTCGATACGCACGACGGCTCCGTCGAGGAAGCCGAATCGGAACCAGACGTGCAATTCCCCGTCGGCTGGAACGGGGTCGTTCGGATCCCACGTCTCGGGATATTCCCGGAGGGCTTGCGGGAGGACCGTGAGCCTGCAATCGTCGTCGTGAAACCCGTTCAACTGGTCCCACACGACCCGCTCCGACTCCAACTCTTCCAGCCACCCGCGCGGGGGCGGGGCGGGATCGACCGGGCCGCGCCCGAACGCCGCGGCGGTCGGGTCGATTTCCTCGGCCAAAGCCCAGAAGGCCAACCGCGGTGCGTCTTCGTCTGGAGCAGTGAGAACTCTGTGCCGCCACCACGGGAGGCGCTCACCAAAGTCGCGGACGGCGTCCCGGAACACGCCCCAGGTGAATGGATGCGGGTCGGCCACCCATGCCGCCGCCAACCCGTCGATCGTCATCAAGTCAGACACTTTCGTTTCTCCGCGTCGTATGTCTCCGCGCGGATCTCCTCATCTTCGATCACGACGGGGCGCTCCCATTCACTAACTGGGGACGGCAGTTGAGATCCGGATTTGGCTGGCGCTATTTCCAGAATTTGAGAGGACCGCCCGTTAATCAGGTGCGAGCCTCAAGTACCGGGCTGTTCACGTTGCTTTCCGCTCACCGTCGCCCCGAGCATCTGCAACAATCAACTCCGTTCAACGGTCTATCGACCTGCCGGGGATGACTCATGACGTCCGAGGATTCTGCCTTCACCGCTGACCTGAATCGTCTCTTCACCGCTGCTCTGGTCGGCATCCATCGCACGCGGTGGATCAGCATATCGGCTCTGGATGGCACCGAGCAGGCAATGAGGATCATGGAAGGGCACCGGTTTGACGTGCTCCCAATCGAGTCCGGGAGTGACGTGGCCGAGTATTATGGCACGGACAAATGGAACGACTATTCAAAGGTGACTCGCAAAAAGATCGAACCTGACGAAGTGGTGCGTTTCGACACCCCCCTCTTGACGCTCCTCCAGCAGTTCCGGGCCGAGCGGACACACTTCTTCCTCCAAGACGGACGCGGCAAGGTCGTGGGCTTGGCCTCACTGGTCAACCTGAACTGTCGGATGGCGCGCGTGTGCATCTACGACAGCCTGTGTCATTTGGAGACCATGCTGGCCGCATTCGTGGCCGAAGAAGTTGGCGAGGAGAAGTTGTTCGCGCTGACATTCGAAGGGAGCAGCGGCGCGGATTTTGAAAGCGCGAAAACGGCCTTTCAGAACCACCGTGCTGAAGGAATCGAGGCTCCCCTCGTGGAGTACCTCAACCTCTGGCATTTCTACAAGGTGATCATGAAGGTCAAGCTCTATCCGAAGCTCGATTGCACTCGAGACGAGATGGAACGGTTCAGAGGGATCAACGAACTGCGGCACCGGATCGCACACCCCACCCGCCCCCTCATTTCGCGCCCGACGGAAACGGAGACCATCGCGGCCTGGGTGAAGCAGCTCATGAACCTGTTCGCGAAACTCGAGCAGAGGTCGGTGAAAGGAGCACGAACTGTACGATCATCGCCGACCCGGAGCGAAACTTCCCGACCAAGGTCTTCCGAGCAGTATGGCGATTCGGGTTCGGCTTGAACAACGGGAATCGCATAACCAATTCCGCTGTTGCCTACTCAGCGTCGGCATCCAAGCCGAACTGTTCGCCTCCCCACCTCGCGCGGGCGAAGGCCCGCGTGCCCACGTCGTGAACCCAACCTGGGCTAAAGGCCAAGACGGTATTCGGGGCGAAGTGGCAAAATGTGAGTAAGCCCTTGTTATCCACGCACCACGACCCGAGAAAGTGGCAGCGATTCATCTGGGCCAATTCTCGCGCATTCAGTTCCAGAGCCGAACGAACCAACTCCGGGTCGCCTGGATCCCCGCCGCCTGCGCCCCGCGGAAGCGTCAACAGGCTGAGCAGACCGTTTCCGAGTCGCGGGTTCGGAGCCTGCGTGAGCATCTGCAACAGACTGGTTTGCGCGCCCACTGGGAATTCGGCGGTCAGACGCGTGCGGTCGCCGTTCACATTGAACCCACCTCGTCGGAGTTCCGTCGCCGTCACCAACATCGGTTCCCCCGCCGCATCAGAAGCACGCCGACCCTCGGGCGCGATGACGCCCTCGATGACATTTGCCATGTCGTCGTACACTGTTCGGCGACCACTCCGGGGGTGTTCACTCTCTGCGGGCTCGCCAATAAGCGGGGCGAGGTGTTCGCCAAGAATTGCGGCTTCGGCCGCTTGCAGCGCCGCCGTCAACGCGATCACCCGTCCGAGCCACTGTGCGGTTCTCTCGTGGACGTAGACGGTCGATTCCAGGCGCAACAGCGACGGATCTCGCCGACCGCGGACGAAGCCGCTCATCGTGGCCATCGCCATCATCGGGCCCAGGATGCCCAGTCGCTGATCACCGTCTCGGAAACCGGCCACCACATCGGACCGGACGTGGATCCGGCAAATTGTGAAGCCGTCATTGTCGAACGGTTCATCCGCCCAGATTTTTTGACTGAACGGGCTCGGCCACCACCGGAACCCGCGTTTGAGTTTGACGGCCCATTCTTTATCGATGAGCAGATGTTTGAAGACATCACCGACTACCGAAAGACCGATGTCAGACATGAACATCCTCCAATTTCGGCGCCGACGCCGAGCGGTGTACCTGATTTACGGGTGGGCATCGCCGTGGGTACCTGGAACGCCGAACGACAAACGCGACTGTGGCTCGAGGATACGTGACTCATCGCCGGTTTCGTAACCTGGGCGGATCATTGAGACGACAAACCCGCGCTGCCGACCGACAGCCTGCGCGGTGTTCCTGAACCGGACTCCTACGCCTCCGGCGCGATCATCCCGCGACCCGAAACGGGGCCAGGGCGTCGAACACCGCCTGGTGAATCTCCCATCCGTCGAGGACTGGATCGGGATCGTAACCGAGGTACGCGGCGGTGGGGGGCGGCGGACGGTCGTCGAGCAACTCGCGGTCCCCGACGCGGCCGACCACCACGCACGCGTGACGGTGGCGGGTGAGCAGCACGCACAACCGACCGGGGTCGAGGTGAAACTCGTCCGCTTCCGGCAGGCCCGACAACGGGTGCCACACGAACACCACTTCGAACTCAAGGCCCTGCAGCTTGTTCGCTGTCTCGACCACGACTTCGCACAGCCCGCGCTCGTCGAGCGCGGCGCGGAGGTGGTCCTTTTGGTCGTTGTGACACACCCCGACCGCGACGCGGCTCGGGGCCAGCGCCCCGAGCGACGGGCCGCGCTCGCACCGGACACGCGGGCCGCGTTCGAATAGCCGGTTGACGAGGTCGGCGATCAGGACCACGGCCTCCGAGTCCGCTTGCAGGACCGCCGCTCGCGGCAACTCCACATGCGCCCAACCATCGCGGGCCGCGAGGTCAAGGGCGGGGTCCAGCCGCCGGTCGCCACCGCCCCCCTTACCCAGCCGCAGTTCACGCACTCCGGGCAGGACGGCCGCGTTCACGCACAGGTCCGGGTAGAACAGTCGCGCGACCGCAGCCGCCCTCGGGTCCAGCCGGCGGGTGACCGGCAACCCGTGAACCGGGGTGAGTGGGTGGTTTCGCCGGAGCACTCCGACGGCGGTCTGGAGCGGATCTTCCGACAACCCCCGCCACCGACCCGGATCGGCCACCGCCGCGAACGGGCTGATCTGACCGGCATCGCCCACGAGCAAGTGGACCGGCGCCAGGCCGCCGACCGCGAAGTACTTGGCCGAGTCGGCCTGGTACGCTTCGTCCACCAGCAGCACGTCGAACGGGGCGAGATCCCCGCGCGCGAACGCGTCCCCGAGTTTGCTGAGGGTGCCGACGATCAAGTCCTGGTCGCTGGCATCCTTCGCCTTCGCCTCGCGGACCCCGGGCAGGGTGCGAATGGTGTCCGGGAGCGTCACTGTGCTGGCCGGGACGAACGTCACCGTCCGACCCGACCCTCCCGCGCAGTGGACGTTCGAGATCGTTCGGAGGAGGCCAAACGCTTGCTCGTTCGTCGGGGCGGCCACAGCGACACGCCGGCCCCGCGCTCGCGTCCGGTCCACGGCGGTCACGATCAAGCGACTCTTCCCGGCCCCGGCCGGGGCCGGGACCACCACACCGCGGGACGCACCGGCTCCGTCGAGCAGATCGTGCAGCGCTGCATCAACGGTTGCTTCCGCGGCGCTCAGCGTGGCCGCATCGTACAGTTCTGAGGGTGCGGGCGTTTGGGTCGCCATGCTGTCAGATCTCCAAAGTGGTGGTGTCTTCGATCGGGGCGGCGGGGGCTGGCGGGGTCGCCGCGCAGTGCGACCACGGATCCTCGTTCGGAAGCGTGCCGAGCCACTCGGGTTTCGTTGAATGGACCGAGAAGCAAGCGGCCTCGCCCACCGCCGGGAGTGCGGTCGTGCCGCTCGAGGTCATTAACTTGAGGACGACGTCCGATCCGCCGCCCGGACCGGGTGCCACGTCCTCAACGACGAACTCCTTGCCGCACGGTTGCCCGGTCCACCACAGTTCGCGGCCGACCGGGATCAGGCACGGGTCTGGGGACCGCAGGGTGACCAGTGGCCGGCAAACCATCCGCTTCGGACCAGGTTCCTTGTGCGTCGGGTCCACAGCAACCACCGCCCCGCGAACGGCCTTGTTCGTCAGCACGTAAGCCGCCATCCGCAGCGGATCGTCGCACGCTTCTTCGGCTTCGACCAGGCGCCCGGCTTCTTCCACGTTCCGAAGGGTCATCGCCGCCTGGCGCGGTGTCTGCCGTGTCCGCCGGAGACCGTTACGAGCGAGCCAGTCCATGTGTCGGGTGTAGGCGTCCCGGTCGGTGTCCCACCGGCGCGCGACCGAGCCGGCCTCGGGGTGCGCGGCTTCGCGGTCTCGGCAGCGCCAGAGCAGATCCCACGACCGACGCAGCAACGGCCGGTAGTGCGCGATGATCGGTCCGAGGAGAGGACCGACTACGGCCGGCTCGGTGCTTTTCTTCCGGTCGAGGTTGAACCGCTCGACCAGTGGCATCAACCGCACATCGTCTTCACCGTCTGGGACCGGACCGACCGGGCACATCTCGGCCACGGCCGCCGCATCGAACCCCGTGGTGCCAGATGGCGGATCGATGAAGGCGTCCAGAGCCGGCAGCGACTGCCGCTCGCCGGCTGATTGGGGAGTCGCCCAATGAGCGTTCGTCAGGTCGGTCATGGCAAGAACCAACTGCTGACCCGGCACCGATTGGTGATCCCAAAGGAACCGAAGGTGCCGACCGAGCCGGACGAGGGCCGGATCGACCGGGCGCGACCCGTCGGTCGGCAGGTAGGCCAACCGCCGCCCCAACCGGCCGAGGAACTCGACGGTCGCCGGGTTTGCGACCACGACCTGAGGCGCGGTCCGCGCGACCGTGAAGGTGTAGTCCCCCCTGGTAAACGTCTCCCGGTCGGACGCGTGGGCTTCAAACTTCGGGTTGAACCAACGGGCGAACTCAAGGAGCGCGGCGAACGCCAGGTCGCGGTTGCGTGGTTCGCCGGCGACGGCCATGTGTGGCCGGGCGTGCGCGTCTCCCCAGCCGATCGCGGCGGCGGAAAACGGTTCGGCGCCGAGCTGCCAGAGGACAACCCCCATCGGCTTCTCCACCAAACGGCGATGCCGGACGGTGCTACTGCGGACACCCTTCTGGGCGATGAACGCGCGAGCGGCGAGGGCGATATCGATGTGGTTCACGCGGTCCTCCGGGGAGTGCGGCCGGGTGTCGGGGCGTTCTCGTCAATCAGCCGACCGGCCCGTGCGAGCAGAGTTGCTGCGGGTGTCTCGGCGGTCGTCGGGGTCGCGCCGCGGGAGAGTGACTCGGCCCTTCCGAGCGTGAGAATCTCGGGGAGTAATCGGACGGCCGTCGAGCCGGACAAGCAGGGGGATCCGGCGCGAACGGCTCGGTCGCGGCAGAAGCGGGCGTTCCCGCAGCTCGTCATGCAACCCGGCGTATAGGCGGTGCCGATGCGGTCGGCGATCTCGTGAAGCGTGTCGAGCCGCACTTGCTCGTCGGCTTTGTCGTCAGCCACCGGCCCGAAGGAGATGTCTGCCGGGGTTGCCGCCGCCACGTCCCCGGCGTCGGGGAGGCCGGCAAATACCCGGCGCACGCGCGTGACTCGCGCGGTCACCCGCTGCTCCGAGAGCGTCGGCGTGAGCCCGACGTTCCGCGGGGTGATCAAGATCACTTGGTCGCTGACCAACTTCTCCGCGTCGCCACCGAGGGTCGCGACCGTTTCCCGCGTCAGCATGACGTACACAGCGCTTTGATCGAGTGCAGAGCCGAGCTGATCGGGGTCAACCCGATCGTCCACTTTCGGGAACGACTTCACCTCAGCGATCCGGATCTCTCTGCCAGAGGCGTGGGCGCCCAACGCGTCGGCTTCAAAGTACGCATCGACGCCACCGACCCGACCACGCACCACCGCGCCATCCATCCAGTGCGGAGCGGTGGGTTTCCCTTCGATAATCTGGCGGAGTAGTTCGGACGTCTTGTTCACCCGAGCGGGCATCCGCCCCGGCCCCGCCGAGAATCCTTCGCGCAGGTTCACGGTTCGCACGCCGATCGCGGGTAGTCCAAGCGGCCCGCGGAGCAGGTCGAGGGTGAGGGCGTAACTGTTGTCACGGAGCATGTTCTCGAACATCAGGCCGCGTGTGACGGCGAACGGGGAGTGGCTGAAGGCGGATTGAAATCGCGTCCCCTTCAGGAGTTTCCCGAAGTCCACACCGGCCGCGAACCCGAGCGTCGCCACCCGGCAGTTGGTGTTTTGGGAAAAGTCGGCCAGTACTCGGACGTCCGGCGTGCGGCGCGGAGCCGGTCCGCGGATTGCGTCCAGCCGGCGTTCGACACCTGGGTCTCTCTGCATGATGTCTCGCGATGTTCAACGAGGCGACGCGGTGGATCGGAACCTTGTGGCTCCCGAGCCCCGGTTGCTCTGGCGGTGATTAACCGGTACGCGGTCCGCTACTCCGGCTTTTTGGTCGGATTGTTCGCAGGCCACAGCGATTTGAGAAAAGACCGGAATGTTAAGGCGGACGGACTGTCAACCGGATCATGAGATGCGGTGCGTCGCGCTCGACTTACGTGCGCGACGGCTGGTCACAGATTACACGTGCGCCCGGTGCGGATTTCAACTCGGCGATGTGTGAGGGAAATCGGTCGTTCAGGAGCGGTGGCCTTAGACCCGGACGGACCACTTCTCATGCGGGTAATCGCTCCGGCCACACCCGGCCACGAGACGGGTGTGGTCGGAGCAAATTTGTGTCGAACTGATCCGAAACCGTTACCGAAAAACCAACGCGGCAAGTATCGGGGTAACCGCGTGCCGCACACCAGATCGCATTTCCGGCTCAGTCGGTATGCGAAGTTGATTCCCGATATCAGCCTCATATCGACCGAGCGCTGCGACCACGGGGTCGGCGGGATCCGGCTTGGTCCGAGCGACGGTCGCGTCGAATAGCGCGTATAGGAGTTCTCGCTTCTGCTGCCCCTCGACCGGCACAGGATCCCGACCCGGGCTTACGACGTAGCAGGCGAGAGAAACCCCCACCTCAACGTGCCCCACCCGCGGGTCCGGTCGAACTGTCTGTCGAACGAAGACCAAAACCCCAAATGCTTCGCCCCCGACCGCGCCGGGCACCGCCCGGTCGGCCGGCACCCGCACCACCGCCGCGCCGGCGGAAGTGACGAAGGCCAGCCGGCGGAGGATCTCGGCCACGGGCGGAAGGTTCAGGCCGAGTTGCCGGGCCTGTGAGCCGTCGGCCCCGTAGACCGGTGCCCCGCCGACATCCCCGCACACGTACCGCTCCGCCCCCCCGAGACTCACCACCGCGACCGGCTGCTCCACCGGATCGACCCGGTCTCCCGTACGGGTGAATCGGAGGGCACGAAACCCCTCCCGAGTCTCGACATTCCCGTATTCGGACAGAAAGCGGGCCACGTCCTCCCAGGTCGCCAGTCCCGGATCTTGTTGCCGCATCTGCCGCTGGCGTTCGGCGAAGCGATCGTGGAACGTTTGCCACGCCCCGAACCCCTCTTGCACCATCCGTGCGATCGCGTCTTGGTCCCGGTCGGAGAGCGGCCCGGCCGCCGCCTGAATCAGAACGTCCTGGAGCTCCTCGGGGGGCACCAGGCCCATCACTCGGGAGAACACGGCCTCGAACCGCTCGCGAGGGACGAGGGCGCGGGCGATGACTTCCAACTTCTGCCGGGCGGCGTGGTAGGCATGGGCCTCGCGGCTGTCGCGGACCACCACGGTGTCCACGATGATGGTGCGCCGCGACCCGAACCGGTGGACCCGGCCGACCCGCTGCTCGAGGTCCATCGGGTTCCACGGCACATCGACGTGGACCAGCCGCCGGGCGACCTGGAGGTTGATCCCCTCGCCGCCGGCTCGGGAGGACACGAGGAAGCGGGGGCCGTCGGGCCGCCAGAACGCTGCCACCTCGCCGTCCCGCTCGGCGTCGCTCTGCCCGCCGACGATGAGGGCCGGCCGCACGCCGGTCGTCCGTTCCAGGAAGTTGGCCAGCGCCATCACCGTCTCGACCGGCTGGGCGAACAGGACGACCTTCTCGTCGCCGTACGGGTCGAGCAACTGCCGCATGACGGTCACCCACTTCTCGTCGGCCGACGACCGGACCAGGCGGACTCCCTCGGCCAGCAGTCCGGCCAGCGCCCGGCCGTACTCCCGCGCCTCGTTCCGCTCTTCGTCCTCGATGTCCTCGACGTCGTCCTCCTCGCGCGGCGGGGCGATCTCGCGCTTGATCCGCTCGAAGAGTTTCTCGACCTGTTCGTCGGCCCGACCACGGCGGTACGGGCGGAGGGCGGCGACAGCCTCGGCCAGCGGGTTGTCGCCGAGATCGCAGCCGGCACGGATCGCCTGCCGTACCAGGTAACCGAGGCCGGCGTGCGGGCTGGACGTCGCCCACTGGAGTGCCTGTGCGCACCGCCAGCCGGCCGCTCGCCGCTTGGCATCGGCCCGGCCCAGGTCGCCAGCCGGTGGTCGGAAGAAGTCGTGGATGTGGCGGACCCACTCCCGGTACTCCGGGCCCAGATCGACCAGCAGTGGGTCGTTCACTTGCCGGGTCGGAAAGAGCGGGTTCCCGTCCCAGTCGCGGACGTCCTCCTTGGTCCGGTAGATCACCCGTCCGGCCAGCGCCTCGGTCGGCTCGCCCGGGGCACGCAACAGTCCGAGCAGGTTCTCGAACCGGTTGGCGTGACCCTGGTGCGGGGTGCCGCTCAAGAAGATCACCCGCGCGCCCGGCTGCTGACGGGCGATGAGATCCCGGACAAGTCGGAACTTCTCTCGCGGGTCGCCGCCGCCGGCCGCCCAGTCCGACAGGTGGTGGCACTCGTCCACCACGAGTACGTCCCACGGCGTGGTGCCGAGGACCCGCTCGAGGTGGCTGCCGTGAACCGCCCGGTGGATGCTCGCGACGACCAGCGGGTCGGTGAGCCGGGCATCGCCCTCGGTCGCCGACCACCGGCGGAAGTGGAGGCCCAGCTTATCGAACTCGCGCCACACGTTCGCAACGAGCCGGGCCGGCGCGAGGTACAGTACCCGCAACCCTGGCGACTGTTCGAGCAAGTGCTGTATCAGCAGACCGGCCTCAATCGTCTTGCCGAGCCCGACCTCGTCGGCCACGAGGACGCGCCGCAGGTGGTCGTTCTCAAGCACGTGCTGCACCAAACTCACCTGGTGGGCGAGCGTGTTCACCGGCCGGGCGTCGAGCCTCCGGAGCGGGTCTTCGCAAACCAAGTAATGGGTCCACAGCCGGGCGAGGCTCCGCCGCGTCTGGGCCGGCCAGTTGTCGTCGGCGGGCAGGTCGGAGAGGAGGGCGGCCGGGCTCGGGAGCCGGGCCACTCGGCGGGCGTCGAGTTGCGTCTCGACGACCGGCCCCGGCGCGTCCCGGTCGGCCCAGAACCGCCGCGGCGGATTCACCACATCGACGGACGGGAAGTTGAACTCTTCGTACTGGCGGAGGACGGTTGCGGGTACCGTCCCACCTTCGCGCATGACGATCGGGCTCACTGGGCACCTCCCTCTTGGGCGCCGGCCTCGGCAGGCACCGGCCACGGGCACGCGGCCAAGACCGCGTCGGCCTCGGCCAGCACCTTTTTGCGACGCTGAGCGTCGCTCCTCTTGATGCGGAGTTCGTGCGAGGCGACAATCGCTTCGGCGGCCGAAGTCAGCGGATCCTTGTGCTGCTCGAACACCGCCAGGATCTCCTTCTCCACCTCACGAAACCGGGCCGTCAGGATCTCGACCGCCGGAACGCTCGCCGCCTCGGTCGCGTCGTCCGCGAGCCGGCGGAAGAGCTCGAGCATCCGGTTTTTGGCCCCACCACCTTTGTGTTCGTTGTCTTCAATAAACTTCTGGCACTTCTTGCGGATCGGTCCCTCGACCTTTTTGATCAGCGTGTTCTTGACCTGGTCCCGCAGTTCGTTCACCATCTCCCGTCCGACCGCTTCCAGCCGTTTCGCATCACCGCTAATCTCCTCCCGCTGAGCGAGAACGAGTTGGGTCTGCACACGAGCGCCCTGGGCCTTGGCCCACTCCACCACTCGGTCCACGAGGGCGACGCAGTCGCGGGCGAACTCGTGGGTGCGCCCGCGGATCTCTTTCAGGATCGATTTGCCCCACACTTCCGCGATCGGCTCCTCGAACCGAATGGCGAAGTCGAGGGGCAGGTTGACGGTTCGAGCGCCGTCGTACACACCGCCGCGGCTGACGGCCGCTCTCAAGGTTCCGTAGTGAAAACCTTGTAGGGTGTTGAGGTACTTAAGGATCTCACGACTCGACGCCACGCGTGCCGTCCCGACCAGTTCCAGAATCCGCACGGGCAGGGTGTTCCGTAGGAACTCCCGAAACGCCCCCTGGCGGGCGTCGAACTCACGCCGAAGAGGGGTCAGAACCTCGTCCAGCTCGCCCCGTAGTCGCTCCGCTTCCTCACTCGCTCGGGTCTCTTCGCGCCACTGAGCCTGGTTCACCCGCACGGTGGCCAGAACTCGCTGAAAAAAATCGCCGCCCACCTCCCGAAGGCGAAGTTCTTGAGCTCCCCGGTGTCGGCGGGCGAGTTTGCAAAGGCCTTCGATCAGGCCGGGGATCCCGCTCTGGGCCGCGTCGTCGATGAACGCCGGGGATCGCGAGTTGCCCCTCAGCAGCTTTCGGTATTGGACCGCGGAGACCGGATGCACTTGAAGGTCGGAGAGGATGGTGTCGATGACCCCCTTGCGGGTCCGTGCGCGGGCCGCGTCGTCGGACTCCCACACCTTCTCGAGCTCGGTGCGCAGCTGCTGCCGGATGTGTTCGATCGACTTTCGGCAGACGTCGGTAAAGTACTCGCTCTGCTCCCGCGAGTCGTCTCGGGCGTACATTTCTTCGGCGATCGTGTCTCCCTTAACGACGGCCACCATCAGCACCACCGGGTCGGCCGCCGGGTCGTCGGCCGAGTACAGCAGGCGGCTGAGGAACCCGCTGCTGCGGAGAAGTTCGGCGTGCGTCGCATTGAGGCCACGGGTTTCGACCACGAGGATGACCGCCCGTGCCCGCTCCCGTATCCACTGGCTGGTGGTCGCCTCGTACACGTCGTTGACGATTCCGACCCCGGGAAGGTCGACGAGCGTCACCCCCTCTGCCAGGAGGGGCGTGTCCCAGAACACCCGCAACTCTTTGATCAACGGGGCCAGGAACCCGGACGCGTGCTGCTCGAGAGCCGGTTGGAATCCGGGGGCGTCCGACGTGAACGTGCGGGGGCCGCCCGGTTCGGTCGCCCACCCGAGGACCGCCCGGATCTCCCGCACGCGATCTTCGTTCTCCGGCCGCGGGGCAGTACCCCAGAGTCGCTTATTGTCGGTCACCTCGCGAAGGGTATCGACGAGGTAGTCGAGGTCGGTCTTGCAGTCCTGGTCGCCGGTGATGAGCAGCTGCGCCTGCCGCTTCATCTCCTCCAACTTCTTTCCGAGTTGCGGCCCGGTCGCCGTGACGGCCTCTTGAATTTGGGCGCGGTCTTCGGGCTCGATGTCCCGCCCGAGTTCGTCGCCGGCCTCCGGCGGCTGGTCGCGGCGTGCCTCGCGCTGAAGCGCGCTTTCGAGAGCGAACGCGAGCTGCCACAGGGTCTGGGGCGGGTGGTACTCGACCTCGAACCGGCGCCGCGGGGCGTACCGGACGGCAAGCGCCTGAGCGGTAAGCGGCCCGATACCCCCGGCGGGCAAGATCACGTCTTTGCCCGCCACGAGCGAGTTGATCAGGGTGCTTTTCCCGACCCCCGCGTTCCCCAGGAAGCACACGGCCAACTCCTGATCGACCGTGCGCATCACACCTTCGAGGTTGCGCGCATCGGCCTCAAGCGGAGCGACCTTTTCGGGCTGTACGCCTTGGAGGAACGGCCGGACTTGTGTCTCGAACCAACCGACGATCTCACCGGCCTCGTTTCGCGTGCTGTCGCTCGGGGCGGCTTCGGGTGCTGTACTCATGTGGTGTGGGTAGGCTCTGGTAAGGGTGGGTGACGTACGTCCTTCACAGTCTGATCGCGGGCGTGGCAACATCTCCTGCTAGGCTCAGCAATCGGAGCATCCAGTGGCGAAGTTCGGCCAGTGCTTCACGATCCTTCACGGCGAGCTCGCGCCGAAAGTGGAAGATGTCGTTTCGCAGGTCCCGGGCCTGCTCGAGTCGGGCGCGTGTGCGCGCCCGATCGGCCATGAAAATGCTGTTAAAGCGATCCCAGTTGTCGCCATGTCCGATGAGCATGACGTAGTCGTTAAAAAGCATGCCCTGGAGCGTCGGCACGTTCTCCGGCGGGTAATGTGGTAGACACGCTCCGGCCAGTTCGGGCAATTCGTCTTGGCCCACGGCCAGTTCGATCAGCGCCCGCAACGACAGCTCAATTTCCGCGACACACAGGAACGGGCTCGCCGCCTCGAACAGGTACCGTAACACGCCCATGGCGGTGATGATCCCTTCGCACTGGTACTGCGAGCCGACGAGAACCACGTCCCGACGGTCGAGTTCGTCGAACAGGCGGTGGAATTCGTCCGTACCCTGCACGTAGGCCGGGGTCTCGATACATTCCCAGACCGATAGGCCGTCCGTCCGGTGCCGACCCGGTACGTCGAACGCATTCACCACGGCCAGCGAGTACGAGCGGTACGAAAACAGGCCAGTGACTTGACCGCGCTCGACTACCGGCATTTGCGAGAAGCGGTGCTGTTCGAGCAGACGGATGGCCTCCCGCGCCGGAGTTTCCGGCGTCACCGTAACGACGTCCTTGTACTGGGTCAGAGCCCGGCCGATGGTGTGGAACAGGTTTGTAAACGCGTGGGGCCCTCGCGGCGGGCCGTTCAGGCTCGGATCGGTTCCGGGGAGGGCGTTATCCACGGTGAGGTTCCGGGAGCAAAGGCCACTGTCGGCATGAACGTTCGTCAGCAGACAGTACAGGGTAACTCATCAAATCTCTCCCACAACCGTTTATCCCCGCCCACCGCGAATTCCGGCGGAAGACGCCGATGCGGTTGGTTCACTCCTCTCCCTCCGGTGGCGTTGACTTCCGCTCGGCGTAGCGGTCGAAGAGCAGGTCGTTCAGGAAGTCCGCGAACTCCGGCTTGTCGTTGATCTGCTTGAAGAACTTGAAGTTTGTGTCGATCATGTCCTGCACGTGGTCGCGAACCTTGTGGTCGAACGTCAGCCGGGCGTTCTCCCGCGTATTGACCGCGAAACTGGCCGCCATGCCGGGGTCGGCGTCGAGCTTCGACTCCAGTGAGCTGATGAACTCTTTCCCGCCTTCCTCCTCGACCTCGAACCCGAATCGCTCGTTGAGGAGCTTCAGGATCGCGGACAGCGGCTCGACCTGTTCTTCCGTCTTGCCGCCGGCGACGCCCCCCTTGTGGTGTTCAAGCACGCCCTTGCCCGGCTCCGGGCTGAGTGACTCCCGCGCGGCCTGCACCAGCCGGACGGTGTTCACATCCACGAATTTCTGCAACTCGCGGGGCTGGTCCTCGCGCGGCACCGGCAGCAGCCGAAGAAGGCAGCGGCAAAACTGAAACAATTGTTCGAGTTCGGCGTCCTCGAACGGGATCACCTGTCCCAAGTATGCGTACAGTTCGCCGTACCGGTTCAACTGGCCGCGGAACTCACGCTGGTCCGTTTCCTCGCCCTCAGCGACCCGGGCGACGACCGGCTTCAGCACGGCGTACACCTTCTCCATCACCGGCCGCTTCGCGTAGTACTCCCTGGCGAACGCCTCCAGATCGCTTGCGAAGAAGAACTCGTATTTCTTGAGCGCGCTCTCGACCTTGTGCAGCTCGTTCGGGTCGGTCGCCTCGGCCAAGCTGGTCTGGCCGTAGTACCGGCCGAACGCCTCCTTCACCCGCTCCGCGTTGTCCGCGAAGTCGAGGACGCAGGTGTCGGACTTCAGGGGCTGCAACGTCCGGTTCAGCCGCGACAGGGTCTGCACAGCGTTCACGCCGGCGAGCTTCTTGTCCACGTACATCGTGTGCAACAGCGGCTGGTCGAAGCCGGTCTGGAACTTGTTCGCCACGATCAGCAGCCGGTACGGCTCGGTGGCGAACTTCGCTGCCGTCTGGGCGTCGTTGAAGCCATTCATTCCGGTTTCGGTGTACTCCTTCTTCGTCTCCTCGTCGGTCACCGTGCCGGAGAACGCGACCACCGACTTCCATGTGTACCCCTTCTCCGCGAGGTACTTGTCCACCTCCAACTTGTACGACACCGCTTGTTGACGCGAACTCGTCACCATCAGGGCACGGGCGCGGTGGCCGATCTGGTCGAGCACCTTTCCGGCGAGGTGATCGACGACCACCTCGACCTTCTCACGGATCGTCTTCGGGTTCTCGGCCACGAACCGCGTCAGCAGCTTGCTCGCCTTCTGCCGATCGTACTTGGGGTCGTCCTTCACCTTCTTCAGGAGCGTCCAGTACGTGCGGTACGAGATGAAGTTCTTCAGCACGTCGAGGATGACTCCCTCCTCGATCGCTTGCCGCATGCTGTACAAGCTGAAGGGCGAAAACCGGGGCTTCGCGCCCGGCGTGTCCACCCCGAACAGGTGGAGCGTCTCTTCCTTCGGCGTCGCGGTGAATGCGAACGTGCTCACGTGCTTCATCCGGCCCCGGGCCTTCTGGTCCTTCAAGGCCAGGTCTGTCGGGCTTTCGCCTTCCTCGTCGTCGGAACTCACTCGCAGCGTCGCCTTCATCTCCTTGGCCGCGTCGCCGCCCTGCGACGAGTGCGCCTCGTCCAGAATCAGCGCGAAGGTGTACCCCTTCAGCTTGTAGAAGTCGGGCTTCTCCAGTTCCGCCGGGTTCTTCCCTCCGGTCGTCTGCTTTTTCTCCCAGTCCTCGCGGAGCTTCCGAACTTCCGCCAGAATCACCGGGAACTTTTGCAGCGTCGTGACGATGATCTGCTTCCCGCTCTCGAGCGCCTCCTTGAGCTGCTTGCCGCTCTGGCCGATGTGCTCGACCAGCCCGGCCGTCTGCTCGAACGAGGTCACTGTCCGGCTTAACTGACGGTCGAGGGCGACGCGGTCCGTCACCACGATCACCGAGTCGAATACTCGCTTGTCGTCCTTGCCGTGTAGCGACGCCAGTCGGTGGGCCAACCACGCAATCGAGTTTGACTTGCCGCTGCCGGCGCTGTGCTGGATCAGGTAGTTCTGCCCCGGACCGTGTTCGCGGGCGTCCGTCACCAGTCCGCGGACCGAGTCGAGTTGGTGGTATCGCGGGAAAATGATCGCCCGCTTGAGCTTCCCTTGGTCGTCGCGGTCGCGGACGTCCTGCACGAAGTACTGCATCAGGTCGAGGACGCTGTCCCGCGCCCAGATTTCGCGCCACAGGTAGTCGGTGCTGAAGCCGCTGCCGAGCTTCGGTGGCGGGTTGCCGGCCCCGCGATCTTTGCCTTCGCCGTCACCGCGATTGAACGGCAGGAACACCGTGTCGTCCCCCTTCAACTGTGTGGCGACGTACACCAAGAAGGGATCGACCGCGAAGTGCGCAACGCAGCGGCCGAGCGCGAACACCGGTTCACGCGGGTCGCGAGTGACGCGGTACTGCGTGATCGCGTCCGTCACGTCCTGACCGTTGAGCGGGTTCTTCAACTCCGCGGTGAACAGCGGCAGGCCGTTCAGGAACAGCACCAGGTCGAGGCTATGTTCGGTCTTCTCGCTGTACCGCACCTGACGCATCACGGTGAACTGGTTCGCCTGGTACAACACCTCGGTCTCGGGGTTGAGCCCGGTTTCCGGCTTGAAGAACGCCAGCCGGAACTTGCAGCCGGTCGCCTTCACCCCCTGGCGCAGCACGGTCACGGTGCCGTCGGCCTCGACTGCCTCGGCCACCCGCTTCAGGAAGGCCGGCTTGGCGTCTTCCTTGTGCTGCTCGACGAACTTCTTCCACTCCTTCGGTTGCGTGGCCTGGACGAAATCGATGACCGGGCCGGGGTCGAGGCACAGCGCCTTGTCGAACGCGGAGGGCTTGCGCTCGCCGTAGTGAGCGCGCGTCAGGTCGGCGACGATGGCGGTTTCGAGGGCCTGTTCGGAGATGGGCTTGCTCATCGCTGTCACTTACCCCCGTAGAGGAATCCTGGTCGGCGGTAGCTTTTGCTGCGGGCGGTTGTGTCGGTCGGGGCAGGATCGCGGATTTCCTCGGCCCAGCGCTGGAGTTTGCGGGCGATCTTCCCGTGGTTGTTCTCCTCCAGGTAGTCGCAGTAAACCAGAAGGTCGGCCCACCCCGTGATTTGCCACTTGGCGTAATCGGGCGGGTACATCGCTTTCACAATTTCCAGCGCGACTTCGGGTAGCGGGACGCGCCTGACTTCGCGGCGCCGGTAGTTTTCGATCACCACCATGTTCCCTTGTTCGAGGCGAACGCCCGCGTCTCTGCAGGACCAACCGTTCGGAAACCACGTGTAGGCGACGTTCCGTTCAAACCCGCCGCGACCCCACCTCATCGTCGCGTACTGGGAGCGCGTCAGCTTCGGGTCGGATCGGGCTGCCCACTCACAAATCGCATCACGGTCACTCTCCAGCGGGATGCGTCCGTTCACGATCACGCGGTTCTGTTTGGCGACGATGTTTTTCACGGCGGCCTCGTGCATGGTTAGGATGACCATCACTAACGCCGTGTTGCTCGGACTCTCCGAGATTCCTTTCAGAAATCGCGCAGCTCGTGTGGTTACTTCGCCACGAAGGTCGATCCGCCCCCGTCATCGCCGTGCGGCCTTGCTCATGGGTTCTGCCAGTCCTCGACGGCGAGTCCGGGTACGCGGTTAAACTCGCCGGTGTTGTGAGTGACGAGCGTGCAGCCGTTCGCGAGAGCAATGGCCGCGATTTGCAGGTCGTAAGGGCCGATCACTTGGCCGCGCGATTCGAGGTAACGGCGGAGCCGCGCGAAGTGGTCGGCGGCACTCGCGTCGAACGGCAGGCAGAGCACCGGGGCGAGCAGCGCATCGACGGCGGCCCGGTTCTCGACCGGCTTCGCACTCTTTTCGCACCCGTAATACAGTTCGGCCACGACGACCGAGCAGGTGCGAACGTCGGCCAGATCAGTTACCCCGTAGCGCGCCGCGACCTCGGGGTACTTGGTCCGGAGGATCGCGACCCACACGTTGGAATCGAGCAGGTAGATCATTCGATCTCCACGGGTGGTGGCAGCGGCGGCTGCGGGTGAACGGTAAACGTGTCATCGTCGATGGACCCGAACAACGCGGAGTAGCCCGGCGGCCACCCTTTGCCCATGTGGGGCTTCGGGCGGACGACCACTTCCACCTCGAAGTCGGTGTCGGGTAGATCGACCGGCACTTCCAGGTGTAATTTGCTGTCCGGGCCGCTGCGCGATTGCAACACAATACTGGCCATGACTGATCCTCCTTTGCTGGGATTATACCTCGCCACGAACGTCGATCTGCCCGGTCACGGCCGCCGAGATCAGGGCCGTCCGGTACTCCTGAAGGCGGGCGATGCCATACCTCACCCTGCACATCAGCAGCGATAGCTCTGCCGTTCGTTGATCAAGGTAACGGACGATTTGGGCCTGCTCCTTGAGCGGAGGCAGGAAGATCATCATGTTCTTGGCTGTTTCGATGTTGAAGTGTTGTTGAATCGCGCCGTCTGCTCCTTCTTCGTACTGAGCCTTCGCAACCCACGAGTTCGCCAGGTAGCAAAGAAAGCGAGAGTCGAAGTGAGGTGATCGGCGAATCAAAATCAGATCAATACAGTTCGCGTTGTTGAACTTCTCAGAAACAACAGCAGTCGTTCCGGGCTGTCCGGTCCGGACGGCCACTAAGTCGCCAGTGCGAAGCATTGACTTCGCAAGCAATTGGTTGCTCTCGGGGCTGAAGTACACAAGGTCGTCTTCTAAGATTCGGCCTTCTCGAACATTCGCGCCGCGGAGCGCGGGCACGCCTTCATCCACGTAGTATTTCGACGGCGTGACGACTACGCCAACCGTGACGCTCGCGGTCGCGTACTTGAGCCGCGTGATCGTCCAGTGCGACGGAACCGAATCCAAGCCAGCAAGCCCGGACCCCTTTAGCAGCACGTTGGGGTCGAGGCCACGGGTGACGGCGTGGCTGATGACCGCTTGCCGCTTCTCCTCCAGCAGTTCGATCAGCCGCTCCTTGTGCCCGATCAGCGCGTCGATACGGGTCGTTTCCCGGTCGAGAAACGCTGCAATCGATTGCTGCTCGACTTCGGGCACCATAGGCACCTTTACCGAGCCGAGTTCTGGTCGCGTAATGTGAACTAACCCAATAATCCCATGCGCCTGCTTCTCGACATATGCCGTCACGCCCTTGAGCAACCAGTAAAACCAGCGCCTATCGAGATCGAAACCATCAAGGCGGAAAATATGTTGGTTCAGGTAATGAAGGCCGTCGCGTTCCCAATGGAACGGACCGAAGGAAGTTCCGCGATTTCCCGACCACGCGAATAAAAGATCACCTTTCCGCACGTGGTATCGCGTATCAACTTCTCGTTTTGAGTAGTTGAAGTTGTCACCGCCGTTCAAGTTTTCAATGCGAATGATGGGGATGCCTTCTTCCGCCCAGTCACCAGAGTTGAAAGAGTCGCCGTTCGTGAACTGCGTCACGAATTTCAGCGGTTTCGTTCCCCAGTGTGCTGGAATATCGTTGAGCCACTCCACGTCACTGGGAACCAATGAAGGGTACCGCTTCCACCGCCGAACGGTCGTCGTATCGAGAATCGTGGTGTTCACTTCTTCACCTTCTTCTGTGTCCGCGGGCGGCGCGGGGGCAGGTTTTCCTGCGCCATGCGTTCGACTAGGCTGGCGACCTTCGCAATCGAATCGGGGGACACGCGGTCAGGCGTTCGGTCGTCCCGGATGTGGTGACTGACGTAGGCCTGGCTTCCGCCGCTCAGCCCCAGCCGTCGCATCACGATCCAGGCGACCGCCTCCGCTTCCACTTCGATGGCGTTGAGGGTCAGGTTTGTTCGGGCGGGCCACCAGTGGTCCACGTCGGAGCCGAGATGCCCGAGCAGGATGTGGGCCAGTTCGTGGCAGAGCGTCCCGCACCGGCTCGGCCCGTCCAACCCGTCGTGAACGGCGATCCGCATCTTCCACTTGCCGGCGCCGCGGGCGACCGTGGCAAACCCGGCACTCGTGGACGACAGCGGCTTGAACTCCACCTGAATGCGATGGCCCTCGGCGTTCTTCACCATTCGTTCCAGCCACTCGGGCTTCCACTGACCCTCGAACTTGGCGAACCGCTCGAGTTCCTCGGGCAGCGATTCCCCTTCGGTCTGATCGAGGTCGTAGACCAGCATGACCGGATGCATGGGCGCCAGGATCAGCATCGGCCGCGCGTCTTGCTTTAACGTGCGACCGAAGCGATCCGCCCAGTCCCGGGCCGTGGCGTAGTAGCCGCACGACGGGTTCTGCACGCGGACGAGCATGTTGTTGAACGGCGAGTAGCCGCGGAACCGACCCACGAAGTCGATCATCTCCTGAAACGCTGCAGATTGCCGGTAGCGGGCGCTCTGCTGCAACAACAGGTCGATGCTGGAAATCGTGTCACGATCCGGCACCTTCTCGCCGCGGAGCGCCTGGACGAGATCCTCCGTTTCAAGCAGAGAGATCAGGTAGTCTCGGATCGCCCGCGTCCATTCCGAGCTTTCAGCCATCCGCCTGATCACGTCCACCAGTTCCCACCGCGCCTGCATCCCCGCCCCCGTCTCGACCGCCCGAAGCAGTTCCAGCGCGGACGGCTGCTTCCCGCCTCGCAGCAGCTTAGAAATGATGTCTTCGGCGGTGAGAGGTTCTTCGATGTCGCTGAACAGGCTCCCCTGTTTGAGTGGCAGCTCGGTCATTTCCCGCCCCCAGTCCGCCGTTCGCGGGCGAGTTCGACCGCGCCGCAGATACTTGGGACGCCGTCCCAAGAATTGGGGCCACCGACCGAGATTGTCGCGTCAGCGCCGCGACAATTCCCCGCCCGCGATGTCGCCGACAGCGTCGGCAGAAGTGCCACACCCGCTGAACTGCTCATCCCGCCACCTCCTTGAGCAGTTTCAGCACGTCGAACTCGACGGCCTTGATGTCAGCCTCGATGTCTTCGAGCTTTCGCGGCGGTTGGTAGCGGTAGAAGTACCGGTTGAAGTTGATCTCGTAGCCGACGAGGCCAACCGCGTGATCCTTTTCGTCGCAGACGTTCTGGTTCACCCACGCGTCCGGAACATGCGGCTTCACTTCGCGCTCGAAGAACTCCTGCACGTCCTCGCCGAGCGGCACGTTCTCGGTGTCGCGGAGGTCGGAGTCCGGCTCTGGGTTGCCGTCCTCGTCCTTGCAGATCGCGGCCGTTTCGTCGCGCTCGCTGAGGGCATCGAGGACGGCCCGCTTCACCGGCGCGGGTAGTCGCAAACCGGCCTTCTTCACCGCCGCGTCGAACACCGGGAGGAACTCGGCCCGGTCCTTCACCAACTTGCCCGGAAGCGTCTTCAGCATGTCGCGGATCGCTTCCTGCGCCTTCTCACCGACAGCTACGTCGGCGGCACGCTCGTCCGCATCCTTCTTCTTGCTCACCGCCATGTTCTGAAACGCCTTAGCCTCTTCCACGCGTGCCAGCCGCTCCGGACTGGCCTGGAAGTTCAGCCGTAGGGGCCGCTCGATGGTCACTTTGCGGTAGCCGAACGCGGTCGTCGGGAAGACCTTCGCGCGGAGTTCTTTCGGCTCGTCCGCAGGGATCGTCACCGTGCCGTCGGCAAAATCCTCGAATAGCTTCGTGATGTGTGGGATGTAGTTCTCGGTGCGTTCGACACCGTCCGGGATGTCGCGGCGTTTGTTGCCGAGGCTCTTGCGGCGCAGCAACCACGCTTCGGACGCGTCGATGAGCTGGACCTTGCCCTTCCGAGCTGCCGGTTTGGTGTTGGCGAGCACCCAGATGTAGGTGCTGATGCCGGTGTTGTAAAAGAGCTGCTGCGGCAGCGCGATGAGGGCTTCCAGGTAATCGTTCTCCAGGATCCAGCGGCGGATCTCGCTTTCGCCGGACCCGGCGTCGCCGGTGAACAGCGGCGAGCCGTTCATGATGATGCTGACGCGGCTGACGCCTTCGCTCGGGTGGTGCATCCGCCCGAGCATGTGCTGCAGGAACAGCAACTGGCCGTCACTGATCCGCGGCAGCCCCGCGACGAACCGGTTTTTGGTCGCCCGTGCCGCCTCTGCCCGCACCGCTTCCTGATCGAGGTTCCAGTCCTTGCCGTAAGGGGGATTGGCGAGCAGGTAGTCGAAGGTGCGGTCAGCGTGGCCGTCGTGCGAGAGCACGCTACCGAAGGCGATGTTGTCGGCGTCGCGGCCGTCGGCGCTCTTGATGTAAAGGTCCGACTTGCTGACCGCGTACGTCTGCGGGTTCACCTCCTGGCCGAACAGGTACACGTCGGCGGTGCCGTTGATCTCGGTGATGCGCTCCTTGGCGATCGTGAGCATGCCCCCCGACCCGCAGCAGGGATCGTACACGGTGCGGCTGACCTTGGCCGTCTGGAGGGTCTGCCGATCGTGTGAGGTCATCAGGTTGACCATGAGGCGAATCACCTCGCGGGGCGTGAAGTGCTCCCCGGGGTTCTCGTCGAGGGCCTCGTTAAACTTCCGGATCAGTTCCTCGAACACGTACCCCATCTCGTGGTTCGTGAGCCGGGCAGGGCTCAGGTCGGCCTCGGCGAACCGCTGCATGACTTTGAAGAGCAGGCCGGACGATTCGAGCAGCCCGATGGTGTTCGGGAAGTCGAACTTCTCGAGCACGTCGGCCATGTTCTTCGAGAACCCGTTGATGTACGTCTGCAGGTTCTTCGCGAGTTGCTGCGGCTCGTCGAGGAGCTTCTTGAAGTCGTACTTCGACGTGTTGTAGAACGCGAACCCGGACGCCTTGCAGAGTTGCGGGTCGAGGTTGTCGAGCTTCCCCTTCAATTTGGTGTACGTATCGAGCACCTTCTGCTTCGTGGGGGCGAGCACCGAATCGATGCGGCGCAGCACGGTGAACGGCAGGAGGACGTCCTGATACCGCCCTCGCCTGAACGAATCGCGAATCAGGTCCGCGACGCCCCAAATGAAGGAAACGATTTCGCCGTGATTGGCCATGAGCGGGAAGTCCTCGGAAGCCGGCGCGGCCGGCGCTGGGTCTGTTGGTCAATAACCGGTGTCGCGGGGAATCGTCCGGGATTTACTTCTCGAACAGCATCTCCTCGAATTCTTCTTCGGTCGGCACCTTGCCGAGCGCGATCAGCTTGGTCAGCAACTGGGCGAGCCGGGTCCGGATTCGTGTGATGTGTTCACGAACTTTGCCGTCGTGGGCGTCTTTCTTCTTACCGATCTGCTTGCCGTGGATAATCTTCGACCGCTCACCGTAAAGGCCCTTCATGTCCGCATAGATCTGCCGGCATTCGAGGGGGGAGGAGCCGAGCAACTTGGCGGACAGCGTCGCGAGTCGATACCGCAGTTCGTACTCGATGTCGAAAAGCGCCTCCACACCGGCCCAGAGTTGCGCCACTTTCATGCGGTCGTTGGACGCGAGCATGTAAGTGCACAAAGCTTCGACAGCGGTCTGGAAGCTCTCGTCGTCGGTCAACCGGATGACCGTTCCGAGGTTGTTGCGGACCCAATCGAAGTCATCGGCGAGAAGAAGTTTCGGTTGTACAGTCGCCTGGTGCGAGAGCCCGCGTTCAAAGTGGAAGGCCCGGCACTTGTTCGGCGGACTGGTCCGAAGCGCCGCCCAGGAGCGTTCGCACACGGCCGGGCAGACGATCTCCGCCCCGGTGCGGATGCGGAGGCCGGCGAGAATCGCCTCGGCGGTGGGGAAGATCCGCTCGGCGTTCTCCTCGAAACGCGAGGCGTCGATAACGAGTTCGTGCCGGACAATCTTCTCGCCGTACAAAGCCATCGCGCCAGCGACCGGAAGGCTAGTGAGGCTGAGCGCGAGTTGTTCGTGGGTCGGGAACGACCGGAGGCGACGGAGGGTGATCGGTCCGCCGAGTGTGAGAGTTTCGTGCTGGGTGTCGAGCCCGCCGACGGCGAAGTGCCACTGCTCGATCTGTTCGAGGTCATCCGCCGGGATGTCGGGCACGATCTGCTCCCCGCGGGCAAAGAGGTCGAATGGAAACTATCCCGGACAATCGCCGTCCGGTAGACTCATCTTCGGAAGTCCACGAGCCAGGCCACTCCGACAGAATAACTGAACCTTCTCGGGTCTGTCCGAATTCGCCTCGGATTCGCAAGGACCTTTACCGGCGGATCGTTCCGGTCGCGGGCCGTTCCTGTGTTTCTGCGTTCGATCGCACCCTCGGAGTTCGGCGATGCCCAGTTGGGACGATGACGAACTGTGGGACGACCGGGACGAACCGGTCCGCCGCACCCGAGCGCCAAGCGAGGAAGAGCCCGAGCCGGCAGCTGACCTGGTGCCGCTCGAACCGGAACTTGAAGGCTCGATCTACCGCATCACGGACAAGCTCCCAGGGATCAAGGCAAGAGGCCGTGACCAGCACCCGGGGCTGTGCGTCCGATGTGACGTTTCGGCCCGGATCGCGTGCATGTCGCTCGGGCGGGACGCTCAGTCCCCCTGGGCGGTGGCTGGAGCAACGCTCCCCGTCGAGCCGAGCGAGAGCAACGGGCTCACCAAGTGCACGGCGTTCGACTTGGCGCCGTGGACCATGCGCCTTCCGGTACTCCGCTTGATTCATATGGAAGAAGGCCCGATCGGTCGACTTGAGGCCGATCTGTTCACCCGCATCCGAACGCACATCGACCGGATCACGCAGGGCCGTCCGGGGGGCCGCCGATGAACCTTACGGAGCTGCTCCTCCGCGCGCTGGAGACGACTGCCCAAGACGATCGCGTGCGGTTCATGGCCGAGGTCGGTCGACTGATCGTCCGGCAGGTTCACGCGCTCGGCATGTGGGAGGTAGAGAACGGCCCGCGGTACTTCGGTTTTGAAGACCGGCACTGGAGCGACATTTACCTGTCCGATTTTGAAGGGAACTTGCACCAGTACGCGGCGGCCGAGCCGACGACCGACTTCTTCCTCGGGTCGTCGGAACCCGACCAGTCCGTTCGTGAAACGGACGGAGGTGAAGCTCCGGCTCCCCAAGGACGGCGATTCCGTTTCGAGGAAGCCTTCGGGGAAGGCGGGCGACTGGGCGCGATGGCCCGGCAAGGGGACGACATCGGCGGCTACCTCGCCACGATGGTGCGGAACTATCTCCACGAGCGGCAGAAGAGCAAAGACTTGGTCGGTTACCGCGTGTTCAAGAACCTAGAAGCCGTTATGGAGGAACTCGAGGCCGCAAACACCCTTTCCGTCACCGGTCGGGTGGGTCGGCGTCAGCGTATTCGCCCGTCCAGTATTATCCGATTTCGAGCCACGAACGCCGAGGGCGGCGCTCCGGCATCTCTTGCCGAGACGGTTCTGGAGGCTCCGACTCTGGCGGGGAACGTGCACAAACTCGCGAAGCTCGGTCGCGGCGCGCAGCGCCTCCTCCTCCCCGCGGTCGAAGGTCTTCCCGCCGTTGGGTTTTCGGAGTTCCCGTTCGGGGAGCTGTTGGCGCCGCTCCAGCAGCGCGTCCGGGAGGCCGCCCGCGTCTGGTTCAGCGAGCCGCCGGCCTCGCGGGGCATCGAAACCGGCGGAGCAAAAAATCTCGAAGAAATCCGGATCGTTGATCCCGCCGAGCGTTATACGCTCGGCGAATACCTCGAATTGCTGGCCCGCGAAGTGCGGGCCGAGATAGACCGGGTCGTACCTCAAGAACGGACACGGCTCGGCTTGCGGGGGGTGCTCGACGACTGGTTCGCCCACCTCGCGGAAACTCAAGCGGATGGAGACGATCACCCTTCGTTGGACGAATGGGCGATCCGGCTCGGGCTGAAACGGTCCACCCTCTGGGACTACATTCAGCGGTTACGTGAGATCATTGCCCGTGTGAAGGCCGCGAGGGACGGGAACGGCTCGTAAAGGTGCAGTATGACCGACGCGACGAAACTCAACGAGATGTGGGCACATTTGGAAAGCGCCCGCGCACACATTCGGGCTCGACCGGCGGAAAGCCGCGAACCCGCTCTCGGGGATGTATACCTGTGGGCACCGCCGAACGAATTAGGCCTCGACTGGGTGGTTGTAAACGACCACCCGGACAACCCGGCGTTGGTCTACGTCGTCCCAGCGGACGGGCATCCGCTCGCCGGACTGGGGGACGTTGTCGTGCGCGAGGCGGGCCGCGAACGGATCTCACTGCGGTGTGGCCGCGGGGCGTGGGTTCGGCGTGACGAACTGGTATCCGAACGCCGGTACCGCGTCCTGGACTCTCATCACACCACTCGCGCGCAGGAGAAGGTGCGCCAGATCGTGGCCGGGCCGTTCGACGGGTCGTCTGCCGCATGGGAAGACGAGGCGGATCCGGATTACGACGCCTGGATGGCGGAGGTCACGAATGCTGTCCTCGGCGTCACGCACCGAGACCCCCGCCGGCCAATCACTCTGGCGGAAAAGGAGTTCATTCCGTGGACAGTCCGACTCCGTCAGGAGCAGCCCGCAGATAAATCGCTCGCCGCCGCCGGCCCTCGGGATAAGTTCGCTCACCTCATCGCCCCCCCGCCGGGTGAACTGACCGTCTTGGCCGGCCCGCTCCCCTGGGCCGGGCCCGGCGAATTGCGCGTGGTCCGGGCGCCCACCGGCGTCGTCATCGTCTTCCGGGCAACATCCCCAGCCGAACCGCCGCTGGTGGTGTCCGCTGATCCGACCGGTGACTGGATTCCGATGGTTTGGGAGTCCGGGACCGACCTGCAGGCGTTCGCGCCGTGGAGTGGCGAGCAGGTCCGGTTGCGGGTCGGGACCGGAGAGTCTGCCGAAGAGGTCATCGTACACAAATCATGACTCCAACTACCGACGCCCCCAAGAGCCCGTGGCAGGATGCCGACCTCGTCCGCACCAACCCAGTCTTCGTAGCCGATCGTCTCCTCGCGGAGTTGCGACCCTGGTTCAACCAGAACTTCTTCCGCGGGACCGCCGAGGGACCGACCAAGTTCTCGCGGTGCCTGGAGAACTTGTCCGACTACGGCGGGCGTGTTCCAGACGCAGTGGTTGATCGTTTTCGCCGCACGAACGCTGTGCCGAGCAATTTTCGCCTGAACTCGTTGGCGGAGCGCCCTGGGATACTCGGCCTAGTTGTCGACCTCAAAACCGATGACGCCTTTGTCCTGCCGCTTCGTCCCGAGCGATTGGGGGGCGGCGCCCACTGGGACGTGCCGCGGTCGCTCCCTTTTCCCGAAGAAGACGTTCAGGATCTGCTCGTTGCATTGCTGCACGCTGAGGTGCCCAGCTCCCAGGCCGTTCCGGAGCGACTCGCCTATCGATTCGCGAACCCGCTCAAGCAAAAGGTCCGCGGGAACTCGATGACAGTTGCTGCCACTCTAGCGGTTCTTGACGAACTGGGAGGCCGCACGGGCACCCTGTTTCAAACCGCGGTCGCCCTGGTCGAACCCGGTGTGGACGGGGCTCTTGAAGAGGTTCTGAAGGTTCCTGAGAAGCTCGGAGCCGCGCTCCGCGAGCACGACCGGCTGTCGCTGGTGGTCGTTCTTGAGGGTGGCACCGCCCTCAAGCAGCTCGACCGCAAACGGGTCAATTGCATCTGGGAGGTTAAGGACGTCGCTGCGCTCGCCAAACGCCTCGGCCAAGCAGGGCTGCTCGCCCCGCTGATCAAAGCGGGTACCGCCCCGCTCGGCCGGGTGGAACTGCTCCGTGTCCAGAACCGCCTCCGATTGCTTATTGAGGAGCAACACAGATATGCGGAGGCTGCTGATCTCGCCGACCGAACCAGCGCCTGCACAAAACAGCCGCCGACCGACCCGAGCGTTGTCACCGAGATCGGCCGCCTGTCGGCCGCCGCGTGTCGGCACCACGGCCGCTTCTCCGACGCCGTCGCGCTCGGTTGCGAGATGTACAAACAGGTCAACTCTCTGGGGGCCGGAGCAAGTGACGACGAGGAGGCGGACGCGGCTGCGGAGTACGCGGCGAGCCTGTTCAGTGGGCACCGCTTCGCCGACGTGCCACCTCTGCTCGACCGTTGGGCTGAATGTGCTGCGCAAGATCACCGCCGGTTCCGCCCCCTGACCCGGGTGAAAGTTTGGAACACGTTGGCTCGTGCGCTTGCGGTCCTCGATCAGGGCAGGTGGGATGAATTGTTTGGTCGCTCGCTGAGTCTCCTCCACCGGCTCGTGGACACGGAGAATATTAACCGTACGACCCATTACCGGGTCCACGCACGGCTTCGGCACGGCGACGCCGCTGGCGCGAGCGTGGCGTTGGAGGAGGCACCGGGTCTGAACGAGCGTGCCGGCGCCGGGAGCCCTTGGGCTGCCTTTCTCCACGCGAACTTGGCTCGCTTGGAACACCGGGAGTGGGCCGACCAACTCCTGGAGCAACGACTGGCGATGGGAGCGAGGCCGTATTCGGCCTGGTTGTACCTCCAAGCGACTGCGCGACAGTCCTGCCGTGAACATGCGGATGCGAAGTCTCGGCTCGAGCAAGCTGTCTGCCTCCTTCGGCACGAGGCCGGCGGGGTGGAGGGGAACGTCTGTAACCTCTTCTCGGCTTTCCTCGAAATGAACATCGCGGCACGAACGGGGGACGCGGCGGGGTGGGCGTCCGCTGTCGCGCAGGCTCGCGTCTTCTTGTCCACTGCCTCGGACCACAGGGATCACTACGCCCCGACGGTCGATGGTTTGCCCGTCTCACCGGACATGACCGCAGCGGAGGCTCTGCTCAATCGTGTGCCGTACTTTTAACCCGAGAGCGGAGAGTGGAAAGCATCTTCGCGGGCTCTGGACACCGAAGCAGAAGCAATCTCGTCGAATCCATAGAGCAAAACGCGTCCCGAACGACGAGTGCCCATCTCGGCTGCCTAAAGAAACCCTATCAGGTGCGTCAGAATAAGTGAGGGCAGCCTTTACCATCGGCCTCCTCACCCTGCGGCCCCGAATGTCACCTCCCTGGTGCGTTCGGGGCCGCTGCCGTTTCCACGTCTCGTCCCCCCACCCGAAGGAGTCTCTCGTATGAAGCCGTACCGCCCGCCGTCCGAACCACATCCGGTTCGCGACAAGTTCACGCTCGCCCGCCGGGAACTGTCGTCCGCTCTCATCGAGCGAGAGGACGAGGTCGATCTCGTCCTCACCGCCCTGGTCGCCAACGAACATGTGCTGCTCGTCGGCCCGCCAGGGTGCGGCAAGTCGCTCCTGCTCGACTCGCTCCTCGCCTGGACCGGGGGCTCGAAGTTCTCGGTCCTGCTCACGAAGTTCACCAGCGTGGAGGAGGTCATGGGGCCGGTGAGCCTCGCCGGGCTCAAGGAGGACCGCTACGTACGGGTGACGAAGGGCAAGTTGCCCGAGGCCGACTATGCCTTCGTGGACGAAGCCTTCAAGGGCTCGTCGGCCATCCTGAACTGCCTCTTGAAGATCCTCAACGAGCGGGTGTACGACGCCGGCGACGGGGCCGCGAAACCGGTCCCCTTGAAGCTGTGCCTCGGGGCCTCTAACGAATGGCCGTCGCCCGACACCGGCAAGGAGTTGACCGCTCTCTTTGATCGCTTCACCCTGCGGAAGGCGGTGAGCCCGATCCGGTCCCGCACCGGCCGCGAGCGGCTGCTGTGGACCCCGGACCACACGCCCCGGCTGTCCGGCACGGTCACGCCCGCCGAAGTCGAAGTCGCTCGTCGTACGGCTGCGGCACTGCCTTGGTCGGGCGAGGCGAAGCAGGCCCTCGAAGCGGTGCTCGCGGAACTGGCCCGGGAGGGCGTTCGGCCCGGCGACCGGCGGCAGTTCAAGACCGTGGGCGTGGTGCGGGCGTTCGCGTTCCTGGACGGGGCCGACGCGGTCCGGCCCGAACACCTCGAAGTCGCGCAGCACTGCCTGTGGGACGCACCGGAGGGGGACCAACCGCAGAAGGTGGCCCAGGTGATCGCCAAGATCGCCAACCCCACCGGGATGCGGGTCACGCAACTGCTCCTCGAAGTGGAGTCGGTCCTCGCGGCGACCGACGTGCGCAACCTGGCCGAGGCTGCGAAGGCGGCAGCGAAGCTCGCAGAGATTGATCGACAGTTGGCAAGTCTGTCGGGCAACGGCCGGCTGGAGAAGGCCCGCTCGTATCTGAAGGACCAGCTCAGGAAGCTCAAGCTCGCCAGCATCGAGGCCGTCTGAGCTGACACCCGCGGATCGGCGGGCGAGCAACGTCATCGACGAGCGGAGTTCTCCTCCGCTGATGAGCGACAGTTAGTTTTCCCCTCAACGACAGTTACACTTCCCGCTCTTTCGGGGCACGATTCGTGGTGAGCGCTACCCTGACCGAACCCATGTTGTTGAGGGTTCGGCATGCTCACGACGGATCAGCAGGTTCGG
>SXGT01836388.1_pt1 | contig 54845 bp, 50 predicted proteins | sample 3176221 | NCBI WGS metagenome assembly SXGT01 (sample SAMN11356862, study PRJNA531348) | freshwater metagenome | isolation source: freshwater sample F1-120 | place: China: Fuxian Lake, Yuxi | collected 2017-12-25
GAGGGACCGATCATCGACCAAGACACCGCTCGTGTCACCCACGCTCACACTGCGGAGCAAATGACGATCATCGGCAAAGACGTCGAGCGCGTCGTCCTCTCCCGAGCGGTCCAAGCGCATGTGGAAGGCCGAGTCTTCTTGCTCGGCGATCGCACCGTCGTGTTTCCGTAGCGCCACCGCGCTCGGACACTCGCGGTCTGACGAACGTTGTGGCGATCAGGCGGCGGGTGGTTGGAGGTTCCACCACAGCACACCGCGAATCCGTTCGTAGGCTATTTTCGGTTCGCCTGACCGGTCGAACAACAACGCGTTGCCGAAACCTGGGAACTCTGCATCAATCCACGAGTCGGCGTCGGACCAACCCCAGAACACGATCGTGTCGCATGCCGGGACGGCCAGACACGCCATGATCGCGTTGTCGTATGCGTCGGCCTGAGCCGCGAACTTCTCCGGCGTGCTCGGCAGAATGTGCGCGACATCCATCTCGGTGATCGCAACCCGTAAACCTCGTGTCGCGTAACGCTCGAACTCATGGCGCAACGCGTTGGCTGACGGCATCAACTCCGGCACCAAGACGTGCATCTGGTAGCCAACGCCGTCGATCGGGACTCCAGCGGCAATCAGGTCATCGACGAGCTGTGCGACCCGATCGGCCTTCGGTCCCGCTCGTTCAATCAGGTAGTCGTTGTAATAGAGCGCGACATCAGGATCCGCCGCCCGTGCGAACTCGAACGCCAGTGCGACGTAGTCGGGGCCGATCGTGCGGAGCCAGAAGGTGTCACGCATCGCGCCGGTGTCGTCGATCGCTTCGTTGACAACGTCCCACTGCACGACCCGTTCGCGATAACGCGTCACAACGGTCGTGATGTGATCCTCGAGGACCGCGATGGCTTCGTCGCGGGTCCAGGCTTCATCCAGCCAAGTCGGATTCTGACGGTGCCAAACGAGCGCGTGACCGCGCACCTGCTGTCCGTTCGCGACGGCTGCGTCGACGATCGCATCGGCCGGCGCGAAGTCGTACCGATCGCGTTCAGGGTGGATCGGCCCGAACTTCATCACGTTCTCCGCCGTGACGATCGAAAACTCGTCAGCGATGAACGCGGCCGTGTCGGGATTCGCCACATGACTTGGTTCGACCGCAGTTCCGATCCTGCGTCCTCGGGCCGCGGCGAGTTCCGCCAAGGTGGCGTCGTCGGGCACGGGTTGGCAGGCGCTCAGCGCGAGCGCGAGGCCGATCGCCCCGAGGACCATCCCTGCGCGCCGACCCCGCCCGCGGTCATGAGAGTTGCTGTTAGCCATCGCCACAGTGTGGGTCGACGCACCACTCCATGCAACTCCGTCGCCGCGGCGCGTGGCAATCGTCTCGTTCGCGGGCTCCGACTCACGGCGGGTGCCTGAGGACCTCGGCGAGCGTCCGACGGCCCATCGCGATGACCCGGCGATCGTCGGGCGGCCCGGTCAGACAGGCCAGCGCGTGGGCCAACGCATTGCCCCACGCCCGGATCCAGGTGGCGTTGTCGGCAACGCCACACGCAGCCCGAAAGATCGGTCGGGCGTCGGCATCGAACCACATCCACGCGACCGCCAGATCGGCCGCAGGGTCGCCAGCGTTGAGGTCCCCGAAGTCGATGATCGCGGCCACCGTCGCGTCGCGGACCACGATGTTCGCTGGATGCAGGTCGCCGTGCACCCACACCGGCTCGCCGACGAACGTCGCCGCGGCCAATGCACGATCCCAGGCTCGGATCACAGCACCTCGTTCCGAGCCGAGGTCGAGCCGTTCGATGCGATCCCGGGTCAGGGCATCGCGCGCGGCCAGCGGCACCCCGCGATACGCGTTCGTCGGCGCAGACGCGGGCGCCGGGACGGCGAACGCACGGAGGAACGCGCCGAGATCGCGCGCGGCCTTGCGCAGGTCGCAGCGACCGTCGAACGCGAGCTCACCCGCGAACCACGGCACGATCGTCCACGGCCACGAATAGCCCAGCGCTGGCGCACCCGTCCGAATCGGCGCCGCGATCGGCAACGGGAGTCGGGTTGCCAGTTCGGGGAGAAATCGAACCTCGGCCGCCACCAAGTCGGCGCCGGCTTGGCGGATCGGGAGCCGCGCGGCAAGGTGCGGTCCCAAACGGAACACCGCGTTGTCCCAACCTCGGCCGCTCGCCACGACCTCGAGCTCGGCGAGGTCTGGATGCTGCGCGGCGAGGAGCCGTCGCACGAGTTCTTCGTCGACGTCGACCACACGTCGTACCGTAGGCCGAAACGTTCCCGGCGTCTGCGAGCCCGCTTGCCGGTCGATGCGGCGGCGCAGCGCCTCGAGCGGTTCCTCCGCGCACGTGTCGAGCTGATGTGCGTGATGGCACGAGCGTGTGGGCACGGATCGCTTGCCGAATGCCGAATGCCGACTGCGAACTGCGTGACCTCGTGACCTCGTGACCTTCGATCGCGACCTCGCCGCCCTCGCCGGCGTGCGATACGCCGGCGTCAACCCCAGTTCCACAGAGGTGCGTCGATAGGTCCCGTAATGCGGGCCCTATCGACGCACCTGGCGAACTTGTTGGAACTGTTCGGGCGGCGGGCGACCGACTGCACTTGACGCGCGCGATGCTGGCACGGTGCACCGAACGTCACGAGTGCTCCTTGCCGTCGCCCTGGCCATCGCGACCCTCACCGCCTGCGGCGACACGGAAGCACAAGACGACGGCGGTCTGCACGGCGAGATCACGGTCCTTGCCGCCTCGTCGCTCTCGGATGCCTTCACGGATCTGGAGGCACAGTTCGAAGCAGCGCACCCCAACGCGACGATCACCCTGAGTTTCGGCGCGACCTCCGAGCTCGTGAGCCAGATCGTCGAGGGGGCACCCGCCGATGTGTTCGCTTCCGCGGATGTCGCCTCGATGGACCGGGTCGTCGAGGCGAGGGCCGCAACCGGCGAACCCACTGATCTCGTCCGCAACCAGTTGACGATTGCCGTCGAGCCAGGCAACCCGCTCGATATCAGCGACGTGCGCGACCTCACCGCCCGCGCCACGACCGTGGTGTTGTGCGCATCCGAAGTGCCGTGCGGCAGGCTGGCCGACCAGATCCTCTCGCGCGCGGGCGTCGTCGTGACGCCGGCGTCACGCGAGGCGAACGTCAGGGCCGCCCTCGCCAAGGTTGAACTCGGTGAGGCCGATGCCGCGCTCGTGTACGCGACCGACGTCCGATCGTCCGGACAGGTCGACGGGGTGTCGATAGCCGAAGCCGACAACGCCGTGACCACGTTGCAGATCGTTGCACTCGATCGGTCTGCGCACGGCGATCTCGCCCAGGCCTGGGTCGACTTCATCGCTTCCCACACAGGCGATCTGGTCGAGGAGTACGGTTTCCTGCCGTTGTGAGCCCCCGTCGGCGCGCGCCCGTAGCGACCATTCCCACCGGCGTCGCCGCAATCGCGATCGCTGCGAGCTTGCTCCTGTTCGGCTTGCCGTTGCTCGGTCTCGTGTGGCGAACACCGTGGAGCGACATCGGGACGGTGCTCGGCGACGAAGCGTCGCGTGATGCGCTGCGTTTGTCGTTGGTGTGCTCGCTCACGGCGACGGCGGTGTCGATCGTGTTGGGCCTGCCCCTTGCGTGGCTCCTCGCCCAGCGTCGGTTCCCGGGCCGGTCGGCGCTGCGGGCCATCACCACCCTGCCCCTGGTGTTGCCACCGGTCGTAGGCGGTTTGGCGTTGTTCTTCGCGTTCGGGCGCCGCGGCCTCGTCGGCCAATGGCTCGATCGCTGGTTCGACATCCAACTCCCCTTCACCGTCTGGGCGGCGATCCTCGCTGAGACCTTCGTGGCAATGCCGTTCTTCGTGCTGACCGTCGAAGGCGCCTTGCGCAACCGCGACGGGCGCGCCGAGGCGGCCGCGGCGACCCTCGGTGCACGACCGCTGCGGGTCTTCACCCGAGTCACACTGCCGGCGATCCGAGGCTCCCTCTACGCCGGCGCTGCGCTCACGTGGGCTCGCGCGCTCGGCGAGTTCGGCGCGACGATCACGTTCGCCGGCAACTTCCCGGGCCGCACCCAGACCTTGCCCCTCGCGATCTACCTCGCGTTCCAGGGCAACCAGCCGGCCGCCCTCGTGCTGAGCGTGCTCATGGTCGTCGTGTCCGTCGTTGTCATCGTGGTCGTCGGAGGTCGCGTCTTGGCGCGGCGCTCGTCGCCGGTCGGTGTCGCGTGAACCAGTTCGCAGGGCTCGACGCGGACGTGCAGGCGCGCCGCGGTCTCGTCCTCGACGTGCAGCTGCGTGTCGCGGCCGGCGAGCGCGTCGCGTTGGTCGGGCCGAACGGAGCCGGCAAGTCGACCTTCGTCGACAGCCTGGCCGGACTCCTCCCCCTCGACACCGGCCACGTCACCCTCGACGGCGTCGTGCTCGACGACCGTTCCAGGTTCACGCCGAGCGCGCAGCGAGCCGTCGGTGTGCTGTTCCAGGACCTGCGATTGTTCAACCACCTCGACGCTCGCGACAACGTCGCGTTCGGGCTGCGAGCGCGCGGCGTCCGCAAGGCGCACGCTCGCGCGATCGCCGACGACTGGCTCGATCGTTTCAGTCTCGCCAATCGCGCTCGCCAACCGGTTACGTTGCTCTCTGGGGGCGAGGCGCAGCGCGTGGCGCTCGCTCGCGCGCTCGCGATCGAACCCCGTCTGCTCGTACTCGATGAACCAACGGCCGCCCTCGATGTGCAGACCAAAGCGACGACGCGGCGCTGGCTCCGCGAACATCTCGCCGGTCTTGCGATCCCGCAGCTTCTGGTCACGCACGACCCGATCGAAGCAGCCACGTTCGCCGATCGCATCGCGGTGCTCGTCGACGGACGGGTGGTGCAGGAGGGCACGGCAGACGAACTCCGGCGAGTGCCCCGCGACCGCTACGTCGCCGACCTGCTCGGCGGCAATCTGCTGGCGGGCCGGAAGATCGGAGGCTCCGTGACGCTCGAGCGGGGTGCGTCACTCCTCGTCGCCAGCGAATGCGCCGATGGGCCCGTCGTCGTCTCGGTCGCACCCCAGGGCCTCTCCTTGCATCGCGACCGGCCCGCGACGAGCGCCCGCAACGCGTGGTCCACCGTGGTCCGTTCGATTGCCGACGACGGACATCGGGTGCGGGTCGCGCTCGGCCTCCCGATCGAACTCGTCGCCGAGGTCACGCCGGCCGCCCGCTACGAACTCGCGCTCGCACCCGGCACCACGATCTGGGTGTCGTGCAAGGCAACCGAGATCGCAGTGCATCCGGCCTGACGCCCACGCTGCGGCAAGCGACATCGGGTGCTGCTGGCGACCCGGTCGCCTGCGGTCAGACGCCGAGCGACCGGCCGATGATCTCGAGCATGATCTGGGTCGTCCCGCCGTAGATGGTCTGGATGCGAGCGTCGAGGTACTGCCGCGCGATCGGGTACTCGAGCATGTAGCCGTAACCGCCGAACATCTGCAGACAGGTGTCGGCCACGCGCTTTTGCAGTTCGGTGGTCCACCACTTGGAGCGAGCAGCATCCTCGGGCGTCAGGGTCTTGGCGTTGAGCGCCAGGATCTGCTGGTCGACGTAGGTCTGCGCGACCTCGATCTCGGTATCCATCTCCGCGAGCTTGAAGCGGTTGTATTGGAATCCGCCGATTGGCTGACCGAACGCCGTGCGCTCTTTGGCGTACTCGAGCGTCCAATCGAGCGCCGCGCGCGCTTGTGCGACGGCCGACACGGCGATCGACAACCGCTCCTGGGGCAGGTTGCGCATCAGCGTGAAGAATCCGGTGCCCTCCTCACCAAGTCGGTTCGCAACCGGAACACGCGCGTCGCTGAAGAACAACTCTGCGGTGTCCTGACTCTTGAGTCCGATCTTTTCGAGGTTCCGTCCGCGTTCGAATCCGGGGGTCCCGTCTTCGATCACCAGCACGCTCATCCCGCGATGTTTCTGGGCGGGGTCGGTCTTCAACGCCGTGATCACGAGCGTGGAGTTGATGCCGTTCGTGATGAACGTCTTCCCGCCGTTGACGATGTAGTCGTCGCCGTCGCGTAGTGCGCTCGTCGCCATGCCGGCGAGATCGCTCCCGGCACCGGGTTCGGTCATCGCAATCGCCCCGATGTGCTCACCCGTGCAGCACCCGGGAAGCCACCGCGCTTTTTGCTCCTCGGTTGTGCCCTCGAGGAAGTACGGCAGGCAGATGTCGTTGTGGAGTTGCATACCCAGGCCCGACGAGGCGACCCCGGCCCGCGCGAATTCCTCCGCAAGGATGGAGTTGAAGCGGAAGTCGTCGACACCGCCGCCGCCGTATTCCTCGGGGACCGCCATGCCGAGATAGCCGAGTTCGCCGGCCCGGCGGAACACCGATTTCGGCACCACGCCGTCGTGCTCCCACGTCTCGTGATGCGGCACGAGCTCGGCTTCCACCCAGGCCCGCACGCTTTCGCGGAAGAGTTCGTGATCGTCGTCGAAGATGGTCCGTTGCATGGCGCAGCAGGCTAGAAGGCGCGACGCCTGATACGGTCCACGGAGTCGCGGCACGAAACGAAGTCCGGTGAGATCCCGGCACTGACCCGCAACGGTAGAACGGCAAGAGCAGTTGCAGACCGTCTGCACTGATCGATGCCGTGAGTCCGGTCGAATTCGGCGTCGCGCACGAACCAGAGAACCCTCGAGGTAACGGGGTCGGTTCGTGCGGCGGGAGCAACCTGTCGTTCGAGCGCGAAACCCTCGACGACAGGAAGAAGTCCATGATCACCCGCTCCCATTGCAGCCCACTCCTTGCCATCGCTCGCGTGGCGCTCGTCGTCGCCGTGACGACCGGCGTGGCCGCCTGCGGCGACGACCCCTCGGACCAGGCCGAAGACACCGACGCCGCGACCACAACGTCTCCATCGGACACGACCGTGGCATCGTCACCCGGCGATTTTCCGGTCGACGTGGAGTACGCCGGCACCACGATCACGATCGGGGAGTCCCCGTCGGCGATCGTGTCCCTCTCACCCACCGCGACGGAGATGCTGTTCGCGATCGGGGCGGGAGACCAGGTCGAGGCCGCCGACGCGTTCTCGAACTACCCGGCCGAGGCACCGACGACCGATCTCGACGGCAATGCACCGAACGTCGAGGCGCTGCTCGGTTACGAACCCGACTTGGTGATTGTGTCGTTCGACCCAGGCGACGTGGTGAGCGGTCTCGAATCCGCGGGGGTCCCGACGCTCGTACTCGGATCTGCGGTGACCCTCGATGACACCTACGAGCAGATCGACGTGCTCGGTCAGGCCACGGGTCACACCAGCGAGGCCGATGCGCTGAACGACGACATCGCATCCGACATCGCCGAGCTCGTCGCAACGGTCCCCGAACGCGATGAGCCGTTGTCGTACTACCACGAGCTCGACGACACGCTGTACAGCATCACATCGTCGACGTTCGTCGGTGAGCTCTACGGTCTCGCGGGTTTCGCGAGCATCGCCGACCCGGCGGATGCCAACGGTGACGCGGGCGGCTACCCGCAGCTTTCGGCCGAGTTCGTCATCGCCGCCGACCCTGACGTCATCTTCCTCGCAGACGCTCAGTGCTGCGGACAGACCCCCGAGACCGTCGGCGCGCGCCCGGGATGGGGCGATTTGCGTGCGGTGCAAGCCGGCAACGTGATCGCGGTCGACGAGGACATCGCGTCGCGTTGGGGGCCTCGCGTCGTCGAGTACCTCCGGGTCGTCATCGAAGCGACGAAGTCGATCGACACCGGAGCCTGACCCAGTGACGCCGACTCCTGAGTCGACTGGCCCCGCGGCACGTCTCGATGTGCCGCGGGGTCCGCGACTCGGGGTGGCGTGGCTCGCGGGCGGTTGTGCGGCGCTGTTCGTCGCCGCGATCGTCGGGATCTGGATCGGGCCGGTTCGAGTGTCTCCCGGAGGCGTGATCCTGGAGTTGCTCGATCGGCTCCCGATCGTCACGATCGACTCGGGCCTCTCCGACTTCGAGCAGACCATCGTGTGGGACATCCGAGCGCCACGCGTCGTACTCGGGATGCTGGTCGGAGCAATGCTGTGCAGTTCCGGCGCGACCTATCAGGGCGTGTTCCGAAACGCACTCGCCGACCCGTATTCGCTTGGGGTCGCGGCGGGTGCCGGGCTCGGTGCCACCATCGCCATCGTCAACCGACTCGGCGACGGATCCGGCGTCGGCGACCCCGTGCCACTCTTCGCCTTTGGCGGTGCGCTGCTGGCCGTCATGGTCGCCTCGACCCTCGGCGCCCCGCGCGGGGCACCGAGCGCGAACGCCAACCTCGTGCTTGCCGGCGTTGCCGTCGCGGCGTTCCTCACGTCGATCCAGACCTATGTGTTGCAGCGCAACACCGAAGATTTGCGCAAGGTCTATTCGTGGATCCTCGGTCGACTGTCGACGAGCAGCTGGGGCGAAGTGCAGCTGGTATTGCCCTACGCGATTGTCTGTTGCACTGGGTTGCTCCTGCTTGCGAGTCGCCTCGATGTGCTCGCCGTCGGCGAAGATGAGGCAACCATGCTGGGCGCATCTCCTGCCGGAATTCGCATCGTTGCGCTCGCGCTGGCGTCGTTCGCCGCGGCCGCGGCTGTTGCCGTGAGCGGTTTGATCGTCTTCGTCGGGCTGATCGTGCCGCATGCCGTTCGTCGTTTGGGCGGCGTGACCCATCGTCGCGTTTTGCCGTTGTCGATGCTCTTCGGCGGCGCGTTTCTCGCGCTCACCGACGTTGTCGCACGCACGATCCAAGCGCCGCGTGAGCTTCCCATCGGCGTGGTCACCGCGTGCATTGGAGCTCCCTTCTTTCTCCACATCCTGCGACGACAGGCTGCAGTGTGACGCCCGCAATCCACTGGCAAGGAGTCACGATCGAACGCGGCGGCCTCCCCGTCGTTCGCAATATCGATCTGCGCGTTCCTGTCGGAGCATGGGTGTCCGTGCTCGGACCCAACGGGGCGGGCAAGACGTCGTTGATCCGTTGCCTCACCGACCTGCGTCCGACCTCGGGCACAGTCTCGATCGACGGCATCCGCCTCGACGAGGTCACGCCCCGTCAGCGTGCACAACGCATCGCCCTCGTGCCGCAGCATCCAGTGATTCCACCGGGTCTGCCCGTCTTCGACTACGTGCTGCTCGGCCGCACACCCCATCAAGGTTTCGGCTACCGCGCCTCGCGCGACGACCTGCGCAAGACCCATGCGGTCATGCAGCGACTCGAGCTCGACCGCTTCGCTCGACGCCCGCTCGACTCACTCTCCGGGGGAGAGCGTCAACGAGCAGTCCTGGCTCGCGCGATCGCCCAGGAGACAGCGACCGTCGTGCTCGACGAGCCGACGACATTCCTCGATGTCGGTCACCAGTACGATGTGCTCGAACTGGTCGCCGAAATGCGCGCCGAACGGGGCGTCACGGTGGTGACCACGATGCACGACCTGGCGATCGCCGGACAATTCGCCGATCGAGTAGCGATCGTGCACCAAGGGGCATTGCTGGCCGAGGGCCCGCCTTCCGAGACTCTGACGCCAGAACTCATCGCGACTGCGTGGGGCGTCGACGCCGCCGTCAGCCCCGACCCGAACGGGGGCGTGCACGTCAACATTCGCCGCCGCCGCGAACCCCCTGCGTTGCCCGCGTCATCGACCTCGACACTGACCGGGTCCCTCGAAGCGATCCAGGAGCGATCATGACCGAACCGGCAACCCCCGACTCCCCTCTCGTCGACGACCCGCGCCCCGCCGACCTTCGTCGGGCAGAGTCGCTGCTCCTCGTCAACACGGGACACGGGAAAGGCAAGTCCAGCGCCGCGTTTGGTGTCCTCATGCGAGGAGTCGCGCGCGGGTGGAGGGTCGCAGTCGTGCAGTTCATCAAGTCGGGCGACTGGAACGTCGGTGAGCAGAAGGTTGCGCAGCAACTGGGCGTCGACTGGTGGTCGATCGGCGCCGGTTTCTCGTGGGACAGCGAGGACCTCACCGAGGACCAGGCCATCGCCGGCGAGGCCTGGCAGCAGGCCGCGACCGTGCTGCACAGCGGCGAGTACCAACTCGTCATTCTCGACGAGATCACCTACCCCATCAACTGGAACTGGATCTCGCTCGACACGGTCGTCGAGGCCCTCCGAACCCGTGCCCCCAAGACCAACGTGATCGTCACGGGCCGTGACGCACCCGCAGCACTCGTCGACATCGCCGACACCGTCACCGAGATGCGCAACGTGAAGCACGCCTACGACTCGGGAATCCGGGCAAAGAAGGGAATCGACTATTGATTGTCGCACCCGAGGTGTACCGAGTCGATCTCGCTGACACGCGAGCAGCACTCGTGTGGCGCTGGCCCGCGCCGGTCCGCATGCTCGCCAGCGCGGCCGTCGGCGGTGGACTCATCGATGCGTCGTCGATCGTCAACATCGGGGTCACCCATTCGTACCGACGAACCGACCTCGACGCGCACGCGCAGGACGCCCACGACGCGATGGGCATCGAGCGAGTCGGTCCCACCTTGTTCACGGCCGCTGACGTCACCCTCGGGGTGGTCGCGATCGACGAGGCCGTCCGCTGTGATGCAACGGTCGGGATCACCCGACCCACCTGGGCTGCCGATGTCGACGACGCCGTCGGGGCCTGGGCACCCGGCACGGTCAACGTCGTCGTCCAGCTTCCCGTGTGTCTCACCGACGCAGCAATGGTGAACGCAGTGATCACCGCGACCGAGGCCAAAGCGCAAGCGTTCGGCGAGGCCGCCATCCCGGGAACCGGCACGGCGAGCGATGCAGTGGTGATCGTCGTCGATCCGACCGGTCCGTCAGAACCGTTCGGCGGCCCACGCGCGACGTGGGGCGCTCGGATCGCGCGAGCCGTACACGAGGCAGTCGTCGAGGGGATCAGGCGACATCCATGATCGTGTTCGTTTTGGGCGGGAGCCGCTCAGGAAAATCGCAACTCGCCGAGCAGCTGACCCATCGGCTGCAACAACTCGATCCGAGTCAGCCGGTCCACTACGTCGCGACGGCCATCGTCGATGAGGGAGACGCCGATCATCGTGCCCGCGTCGACGTCCACCAAGCTCGGCGCCCGCCGAACTGGAACACCCACGAGTGTGATCCGCACGTATTGGCGGCGGTGGTGCGTGACCTCGAAGGCATCGTGCTGATCGATGCGCTCGGTAGTTGGCTCGCTGCGCATGATGGCGTCAACGCCGACGTCGACGCGCTCACCGACGCGCTCTGCCAGCGCCACGCACCGACGATCGTCGTCAGCGACGAGGTTGGCCTTGCGGTGCATGCGCCGACGGAAGTCGGGCGTCGCTTCGCAGATGCACTCGGGGCATGTAATCAGGCAGTGGCCGAGGTTGCCGATCGAGTGTTGTTCGTCGCCGCGAGACGAGCGATCGAACTGCGGTCGTTCGACGAGATCTCGGAGCTGATCGTTCCGTGATGAGTGCGCTCGCTTTCCTGACCATTTTCGGCAGGGCGACGCCACCGCGTTCGTCTGCGTTCGCCTGGTTCCCCGTCGTCGGGACCGCGATCGGCGCGTCGCTCGCCGGGGTGTGGCTCGGCGCGACCGAACTGTGGCACCCCCTGCTCGCTGCGACGATCGTGGTCGTTGCCGACGTGGTGATCACCGGCGCGCTGCACTACGACGGCCTTGCCGATTCCGCCGATGGGCTGCTTCCCCACCTCGATCCCGAACGCCGGCTCCAGGTCATGCGTGCTCCCGATGTCGGCGCGTTCGCGGTCGTCACGGTCACGTTGGTCCTGCTCGTGCGGGTCGGCGCAATCGCTGCTCCGGCGATCGAGTGGTGGATGTTCCCGGTTGTTGCGGGGCTCAGCCGAACTGTGGTTGCAACCGTTCCGGCGTTCGTGACAGCGGCGCGTCCCGACAGCATCGGCGCAGCGTTTGCTGCAGGAGCCCGTGGTCGCGTCCTGTATTGGCTGGCGCCGCTCACCGCCATCGCAGCGACCTTCGGCGCGGGTCGGGGGCTGGCGCTTGCCGTTGCCACGGTCGCCGGTTCGACGCTCACCATCGTGCTCGCGCGGAAGCGGATCGGCGGCTGGACGGGCGACGTGCTCGGTGCCGCGATCGTGCTCGGCGAGACAGTCGGGCTCCTCGTCGCGGCGGCCGAGCTGTGAGCCGAAGCGCACGTCGACGGCACGCCGTCGACGTGCCGAACGCTTGGGCAACCGCAGCCGGTCTCCTGCTCGACCGAGCCCTGGGAGAACCGCCCGCTGCGTACCACCCCGTCGCAGCCTTCGGAACGGCGATGGGCGCGATCGAAACCAGGCTTTGGGGCAACACACGTCGGCGCGGCGCCGCGTACACCGGAGTAGGTCTGGCCTTGGGCACGGCGGCTGGCCGTTCGCTTCGCTCCACCGCGATGGCCGTGGGTGTCTCCGTGGCGGGACGCGAACTCCGATCGGTGTCGGCGCGGATCGCCGATCATCTCGTGCGCGACGACCTTGCGAGTGCGCGCACAGATCTCCCGTCCCTCGTTGGCCGCGACCCGTCGGGACTCGACGCATCGGCGATCTCTGCCGCGGTCATCGAGTCGCTCGCCGAGAACTCCGTCGACGCGGTGTTCGCACCGGCATTCTGGGGCAGCATCGGCGGCGCAGCCGGCGCATTGGGATATCGAGCGGTGAACACCATGGACGCAATGGTCGGGCACCGTTCGGAGCGTTACGAACGCTTCGGGTGGGCCAGCGCGCGGCTCGACGACGCGGCCAATCTCTTGCCCGCACGACTGTTCGCGCTCACGATCATGGCCGTCGAACCGCGTCGGTCGCACGACATTCGCCAGACCGTTCGTCGCGACGCACCCCATCACCCTTCGCCGAACTCCGGCGTTGCGGAGGCAGCCGTCGCCGCCGCGTTGGGGATCGAACTCGGCGGGACGTTGCGCTACGGCGACCGCATCGAGCATCGCCCGCGTCTCGGTACGGGGCCGCGACCCCAGCCGCTCGACATCGCTCGAACGATTCGACTCACCGACCGCGCCGAACGGTTGCTGGTGGCAGCCCTGCTCGGCGTGGGCGCCTCCGTCATCGGGCGGCGAGCGGGCGGACGGCAAGGATGACCGCATCCCCGATCCCCGGGCGGCACGGCGGCGACGGCGAGTTGCTCGCTGCGAGTCTTGGCGTCGCAGTCGATGCGGTGCTTGACCTCTCGGCGAGTTTGAACCCCGCCGCAACCGACATCGTGCCGCTTGCGGCGCGGCACCTCGGATCGCTTCGACGGTATCCGCAGGTCGATCGTGCCGAAGCGGTGCTCGCCGAGCACATCGGCGTCGAACCCGAACGGCTGATCCTGACCAACGGCGGGGCGGAGGCCATCGCCCTGGTTGCCGCGGAGCATCCGGTCGGTTGGGCGTCGTCGTTCGACTTCTCGTTGTATCGCCGTCATCTGCACACCGTCAGGGACGATGCCTCCGTCTGGCGCTCGGATCCGCACAATCCCACGGGGCGACTCCTCAGCCGCGACGATCACGCGTTCGTTCGTGACGAGGCGTTCTATCCCCTGGCTGCGGGACGCTGGACCCGTGGCGACACCGACTCGATCGTCGTTGGATCGCTCACCAAGTTGTTCGCGTGCCCGGGACTGCGACTTGGCTATGTCGTGGCCCGTGATGGCGAAGAAGCCCGGCGAATCCGGGATCGCCGTCCCGAGTGGAGTGTGAACTCACTTGCGATCGCGGTGCTCGACGATCTCCTCTCCGACGTCGACCTGCCCCGCTGGCGAGACGAGATCACCGCACTTCGTCACCGCCTCGTCGTCGTGCTGCGCGATCACAACTTCGACTGCGCACCCAGTGACGCGAACTACGTCTGGATCCCTCTCGCACACGGCCTCCGCGACCGACTCGCGGCGCACGCCATTCTCGTGCGTGACGGCACATCGTTCGGATATCGCGACGCGGTACGTGTTGCTGTCTGCAACGACGCCGATCTCGCCCGTCTCGCATCTGCACTCGATCGGAGCCGAGCATGAATCCGACCACGCCCGCGGTCGCGCCCCTCGACGCAGACGCGATGGCCGCGACCGCACAGCGATGGTCGACTCGAGCGATTCCGCCCGGCGCGCTCGGCCGGCTCCAGCCGCTGGCCGTACAACTCAGCGGCATGACGGGTGTCGCCCCGCCCACCGTCGTCGCCAACCCGGCGGTGGCCGTGTTCGCGGCGGATCATGGCGTCGTTGCCGACGGGGCGAGCGCCTGGCCTTCGTCCGTGACGCAACTCATGGCGGCGACGATGGTTTCTGGCGGAGCCGCCATCAATCAGTTCGCTGCGTTGTTCGCCGCCCGGGTCGTCGTCGTCGACGTCGGGATGGCAAATCCCGCGCCCGACGGCGTTGTATCCCGACGCGTCCGCGCGGGCACCGGAAGTTTGGCCCGAGGGCCAGCGATGTCCACCGCCGACGCCGCGGCGGCGTTGGCCGTCGGAATCGAGGTAGCGAACTCACTCGTCGATGAGGGTGCCGACTGTCTGGTCGGCGGGGAAATGGGCATTGGCAACACGACCGCGGCCGCCGCCGTGATCAGTGTGATCTGCAACATCGACTCGAATCGCATTGTCGGTCCCGGCGCCGGACTCGGCACCGACCAACTCGACCACAAGCGCGCCCTCGTCGCCGCCGGCGTCGCGCGCGTGCCTGCCGACGCCTCGGCGATCACCGTGCTCGCCGAGGTCGGCGGGCTCGAGATCGCAGCCTTGGCGGGCTTCTATCTCGGCGCCGCCGCCCGGCGCATCCCCGTGATCGTCGACGGCGTCATCGCGCTCGCGGCGGCCTGCACCGCTGATCGTCTCGACCACGCCGTTCGCGCGCGTCTGATCGCGGGTCATCGCTCGACCGAACCGGCCGCCGATGTGGCGTTGGGACACCTCGATCTCACGCCGTTGATCGAACTCGATCTCCGCCTGGGCGAGGGAACCGGAGCTTGCCTTGCCATTCCGTTCCTTCAGGCGGCCGCGCGAGCCGTGCGTGATATCGCCGATCTGCCCACCTCGTTCTGACCGATAGCGTTTCGTCGATGCCGGCGCTCACCGACGATGCTCGCGCCCGGCGGGAAGTCGCCGCCGTGGGCGCGGTGGCGTTCGCCGTTGCGATGTGGGGACTGGGTGCTCGCAGCTTTTGGCTCGATGAGGCCTACACCGCGTCGACGATCGACCGATCCTTTCCAGCATTGGTCGAACTGACGTTTCGAGACGAGGGCTACCAGATCTTCCACCAGTGGATGCTGTGGCCGATCGCCCAAGTTTCGACGCAGGAGTGGTGGCTCCGTCTCCCGTCAGCTTTTGCGTATGTCGCGTGTGTCGTGACGGTCGGGCTCGTCGCCCGCCGCCACCTCGAGCGGCGCGGCGCGGTGTTGGCGGCTGCGCTGGTCGCCGCCAACGGTTTCGCGATCTTGCTCGCCCAAGAAGCGCGTTCGTATCCCTTCGCAATGGTGACGGCGGCGCTTGCGGTGGGGGCGTTCGCCGACAGCCGCGCGTTGTCGGCGCAGGGTCCGGCAGCCGCCGGCCGAGCTCGCTGGCGATGGTGCGGTTGGGCAGTGTGCACGGCGTGGTTGCACGGCTTCGCGACGCTCGCAGCAGTCGCGCCGATCGTTGTGCTGATCCCGCTCTTCCGACGCGCGCCCGAACTTCGCCGACACCTTGTGTCGGTCGTCGCGGCGACCGCGGTCGGCGTCGCCCTCCCGTTGTGGCTGCCGCTCGCTCACACCAACGTCAGGAACGACTACGAGTTTCTTCCCGACCTGTCGGTACGGACCGTGCGCGACGTCGCATTCGCGTTCTTCGGTCGTTCGGGGCTCCTGGCGGTTGTCGTCGCGCTTGGCGTGTTGGCCGCCGCGACAGTGTCGGTGCGCGATCGGGCCGCGCGGTCTCGGCTGGCACCGTTTTGGTGCGCGGCAGTGCTGCCCGGTGTCGCAATCGGGTTGGCGTCGGTCTCGCAGCCGATCCTGCTCGATCGGTACCTCGCGGGATCCATACCGTCGGCGGCAATCCTGGCGGCGTTTGGTATTCGTGCAATCGTGCAGGCGTGGCCGCGAGGCACCGTGGTCGTGGCCGTTCTCGTCGTCGCGGCGAGCGCGATCTCGGTGCACAAAGCGCTCACTCGTCCCGCTCTCGAAGACTGGCGCGGAGCGACGGCCGAACTGGCCGCGCTCGCCGAGCCCGGCGATGCGCTCCTCACCTCGGTCGACGAAGAGTTGGTCGCCCTCGAGTATTCGCGTCGCACGACATCAATCGACGACATCGCGGTCGCGTGGCCCGTCACCGAATGGGGCCGGTTCCGCACCGGTGACCAAGGACCAACGCAACTCGAGCCTGACGATGCCGCCGCTGCGATCGACGCGCTCGCCGACGATCCGCCGCGCATCTGGATTGTCGATGCAAAACGCGACGACGCAGAGGTCGATCTCATCGTCGCAGCACTCGACGAATACGACGAGTCGTTCGTCCGCCAACACAACGGCATTCGACTCCTCTTGCTGACCCGCCGCTGACGGACCCGCCGCTTCGTCCCATGCCGTGCGCCGGGCTCGCTTGGCTGGTCGCCGCGCACGCTCCGATGTCAGACTCGACGCCCGGGGTCGCCCAGCGCTGCACCCCTCGCCCTCGACCCGAAGGAACGCCCATGGCAGAGCACCTCGACGGCAAAGTGATTTGCATCACCGGCGCGGGGTCGGGCTTCGGGCGACTGGTCGCCTACCTCGCGGGAGCGGGAGGCGCGCACATCGTTGCCACCGACATCGACGGCGCCGCCGCCCGCGAGACTGCAGCGGCAGTCGAGGCAGCGGGCGGTCAAGCCATCGGCGTTACGGCCGATGTGTGCTCTCGGGTCGAACTCACCCGAGCGGTCCAGGCTGGGATCGAACAGTTCGGATCGCTCGACGTGATGGTCAACAACGCTGGCGTGATGCCTCTGGCGTTCTTCGCCGACCACGCCGCCGCAGCCGACGCCTGGGATCGATGCATCGACATCAACCTGAAGGGCGTCCTCAACGGCATCATCGCTGCGCACGATCCGATGATCCAGCAAGGGCGCGGTCACGTCGTGAACATCTCATCCATCTACGGCAACTACGCCAACGCGGGTGCTGCCGTGTACACCGCGACCAAGGCCGCAGTGAACGTCTTGTCCGAGACCCTTCGGGTCGAGTCACAAGGCAAGATCAAGGTCACAACCGTCAAACCGACCGGAGTCCCCGGCACAGGACTCGGTGCCGGAGTGATCAACCCCGAAGCCATCGCTGGCATCGTGGGTCACCATGGGACAACCTTCTTCCCCAACCTGATGGCGTACCTGTCCGGCGCGCTCCCGCCCGCTCAGACCGACATCGACTCCATCGGCTACTGGACGATCTCGCCGGAAGACCTTGCCCGCCAGATCATCTACGTGATCGATCAACCATGGGGAGTGACGATTTCGGACATCACGGTCCGCGCCGCGGGCGAGGAGTACGTCTTGTAATTCGCGAAACATCGCTGGGCTGGACAAGCTGAGGTCCTGGCCGCGGCATGATGTACCGAACTGTCGACAAGGACACGGTGCATCGATGATCGCTTCCACTCCGGCTCGGGTCGCTTCCATCACCGCGAAGACCGATGCCATCGTCGCCCGCTATGCGCCGAACGTCGTGCGATGGATGGCTGGGCTGCTCTGGCTCTCGAACGTCTCGTGGAAGGTACCCACAGCGTTTGGCCGATCGGACCGTGGCTGTGGCGGGCTGTGCGGCTACGTCAACGACGGTATCGAGCATCCTGTCTTCCCCGGTTCGGGCGCGTTGTTCGAGAACCTGGTCGAACCCAATCTCGCCGCGTTCGGCTGGCTCACGCTGTTCATCGAGGGCTCGCTCGCCGCAATGTTGCTCGCCGGAGTCTTCGTCCGATTCGCGGGTGCGCTGGGGATCGCGCAGAGCCTCGGCATCATGGCGTCCGTCGCCAACACCGACGGAGAGTGGTACTGGTCGTATCTGTTGATGGCCGGACTCCACGTCGCGGTGTTGTTCATTGCTGCGAACTCCCGCCCGCTGAGCCTGCGCGCCATCTCGATCGGTGTCGCAACGTACGGAGCCTTCGTGAGCCTCACCCACATCGGAGAAGGGCTGACCGGTACGTCGTTCACCATCTTCGACGACGGCGACAAGTTCCCCGGCGACTTCTGGAAGAACGTCTTTCCCGGTTCGGTCGCGTTGGGAATCGTCTTCGTTGCGTTGGGGATTGTGCTCTATGTCGCGCGCGCCGCCGTGGCGAGCCGAGCCAACTTCGTCGGCGCGGGCTGTGTCGCGATCGCGAGTGTTCTGCTGTTCTCCTACGACTCCGACGGACTGGGAATCGGGCTCGGATCGCGAGCATCGACTGCGGCCGTTGTCGCGGCAGCCGGTCTCGCACTCCTCGCCCTCGCGCCGACGACTCTCGACGTCAGGAGGCAGGCAAACTGATCGCGCCTGATCCGCTGCGCTCGACCGAGCGGCGGAGGACGACGCGTACGAAGCGTTGCTCGGCCCCCCATGGGGTCACGTGCACGAAACGGTCGGTCGATTCGGGGACGAAGTCATCTCCGAACACCGCACTGAGTTCGGATTCTGTGTAGCGACGAACCGCGAGGTCCGAGCACTGCTCGGGACCATCATCGGCGAATGTCGCCACGATGGCGATACCCCCCGGTCGCACGACATCGGCCGCGACCCGAGCGTACGCAGCGACGCTCGCATCGTCGGTCAGGAAGTGCAGCACCGCACGGTCATGCCAGAGCGCGTACCGCGTGGCCGGGTGCCACCGCGTGACGTCGGCGACCACCCAGTCCACGCACGTCGCGGTAACGCCGAGTCGTCGTCGAGCGATCTCGAGCGCGGCGCCTGACACATCGAGCACCGTGATCGGGCCGCGATCGGCCGCCAGCAAGCCGTCGACAAGCGTTGATGCCCCGCCGCCCACGTCGACGATCGAATCGTCGGGCTGGGTGTGCGCCACGATGAGCGCAACGGCCGCCGGAGCGGCCTCGAACCAACTCGTTGTGGCTGGGTCCTTGTCCGACCAGACCCGATTCCAGTGATCGCTCGTCAACGGATTTCCGCCGCTGATGATCCGGGTCGACCGACCCGGCGTTTCCTCACGCTCAGCGGATGCCGATATTGGCGTCCGCTCCCTGGGGGCGACCCTCGACGAGTCGCAACAACGCTGACGCCGGAGTTGCGAGCGGCAGGATCGTGCGGGTGATGAGGAGGTGCGTATCGGCGACATCGCCGCGGATGGTCGGGCCGAACGCACTCCAGAACGCGCCGTGTTCGGCAACGGCGAGTTCAGGTGGCAACTGATCGCGCTCGAAGCGTGCGCCCATGCCGGTCGCGTCGGCGCGACCCTCCCGCAAGACCGGTCGCACGAGGTGATCGTCGTCGTCGATACCCCACGTGCGATGGAGTTCGCACAGGCGGCGATGGTCCGTTTCAGACAGTCGACCCGGTTCCACGGTGGTGGCAATGCGAACCCGCAGGCCCCGTTCGACGAGCCGGGGAACCGCGTCGACCACCTTGGCGAAGTTGTCGGGGCCACGCAGCTCATCGTTGGGTTCTGGATCCGGCGCGTCGAGGGAGATCTGAAGTCGAACCGGGAGGCCGACCAGCGGATCGGTCATTGCGATCCGGTCCCCGCTGAACTGGGTCGCATTCGTCAACACGGTGACGGGCAGGATCGCGGCCATCGCTGCGATCGTCGCAGCAAGGTCCCGCCGCAGAAACGGTTCGCCGCCAGTGACGCCGATTTCGCGGAATCCGAGTTCGGCCGCCTCGTGCGCGACCGCGATCATCGACACCGCGTCGAGGCTGCGTCGACGCGACCGTGGCGACGACTCGGTCAGGCAATAGGCACACTCGAGATTGCAGTGATAGTTCGAATAGATCCACACTCGATCGGGCAGCGTTCCGGCTTCGATCGCCTCACGAACGCTCATCGGATGTCGAATCCTTCGCTCGTGAGTCGTTCGGCGACCGAAGCGCCGACCGGCAGATCGAGCGCGGTGCAGAACCGATTCAGCAGCATCGTGACCCCAATGCAGTTGGTCAGCTCGACGATCTCGTGGTCATCGAATCGTTCCCGCATGGCCGCGGTGACACCGGCCGGAACAGGCCCTCGGCCGGTGGCAACCGCATCGATCCAGGCCAGAAGGGCGCGTTCACGTGGATCGGCGAACGCAGCATCGAGATCGTCGTCGTCGCGCAGAGCATGCACTTCGTCGAGGCCGAGACCGACATCGAGCGCGACCGCTGTGTGCGCGGCCACGCAGTATCGACACTCCAGACGAGCGGAGGTCCGCAAGATCACGAGCTCTTTGAGTCGTACACCAGTTGCACCCGGGCCCAGCGAAGCACCGAGGAACGGCAGCGCGACCTCGCAAAGTTCAGGCACCTGCGCCAGCGCGCTGGCGATCGGTCCCGGATCACCGTTCTCGTAGAGATGCGCGACCAGCAGCGGTGCACGCTCGGCGTCGATCAGATCTACGAGGGCCATGGCCGCACGCTAGGCCTCGGCCCGATGACGGCGTCGCCGCTCCCCACGCCGTTCACCGAATTGTCATCGTCGCCGTGCTGCGTGCTCCGGCGAGGCGCGCAACGCATCACGGAAGGCGTCGACGATCTCTTCGAACGTTCGACGCGATCGCCCCACGGGCGAACACTGCGGCGTCAACTCGTTCGGATCGCCCGCTCTCCACTCGACGTCATCGCGTGACAGCTCGCGGGCCAACGGACGCAGATCGACCCGCGGAAGCACTGCGCGCGACTGGTATTGGACCCAGGTCTCGTACCGGTCGATGAACATCACCCGCCCACCTTGATCGACGAGCAACCGAAACCGCTGGGTCGCATTGTGCAGCGCCATTGGATGCACGCCTCCAATCGTCTCGTGGGCAAACCGATGTGATTGTGCATCCAGTGCTGGGTCGAGCACCCGCACGATTGCGAGGTCGAGCGAGACGTCCTCGTCGATCGTGACGCGTCCATCCAGAATCGCCGCCTCGCTCTCGGCCAGGTGGGCGTCTTCGGCTTCCCAGTCTGCCCGCCACGGCTCGGGATCGTTGACCAGGTCGATCACCCGGTCAAGCGTGTCGGTGTAGCCGAGGCCGCCGTCGCTCCAGCGAGCGATCACCATCGACGCGCGAGCAGCTCGTCGGTCGCGGTAGATCCCGAAGTCGCCGGCTGCGGCGAGGTCGATGAGCAGGTCACGGTGGGCCTGCGCTCGATCGGGTTCGACGAGAGCAAGCACCGAAACGAGCCCGTCTTGGTCGTAGTGGTTGTTCGTGACCACCAGCGCCGACGCGGCCTCGACCGGGTGTTCGAGGTATGCGAACGCAATCGCGGCCGACAGATCCCGCTGGAGCACCTCAGGCGTCGGGGCACCCGGCCAATGACTGAGCGTGAGGACCGTCGCGGAGTTCGCCGCACCGTCAACGACGACATTGGGGGTCTCGAAGGTTGCGTCGTACTCCCGAAACTCGAACATCAGCGCACGGTACGACTTCGAGCGCACTCGAAGTCAAGCGCGTGCTGCGCAGCTCCTCGGGCGGCGCGGCGCGACCCCACCCGCCGTCGAGGTCAGCTCGACTTGCGGGCCCGCAACGCCATGAATCCCCCGCCGCCGACCACGAGCACGGCAGCGATTCCGAGAACGATCGGCAACGCTGAGCCGCCATCGTCGTCGGCAGCTGTGGTGGTCTGCGCCGCGGGGTCCGGGGTCGCGGTGTCCGGAGTTTCGTCTTCGTGGCCGTCGCCGTGATCGTGATCGTGGCCATCGTCGGCGGTCGTGACGGGGGCCCCAGAGCCAGCGACGTCGATGATCGGTCCGGGGTTGTCGGGCTCTTCGGCGCCGAGCGGCATGTCGGCGATCCATCGATCGATGGTGCCGTCGTCATAGGTCTGGAGCAGCTTGAACTGCAAACGACCGGGCTCGGCCGGCATCGTCAGGGTCAACGGGAAGCGCACGTTGTCGGTCGACGGCCCTCCGTCCCAAGTCACGCTGGTCACGGCCTCACCGACCGTCCCATCGACCGTCACACTCCAGCCGTCGGTCTCGGGCGCGTCGACCAACACCACGGGTGTCGCCTCCGGGAAGAACAACTCGACCTTGGTGATGCCCGCGTCACTGCGTTCGTCGGCGACCGAGAGCGATACTTCGACGGTGCTCCCACCCTCAGCCGCAGCAGGAATGAATCCGGTGTGGGCCGACGCCACCGACGCGACGCCCATCACGACGGCAACGCCGACACCGACAGCAGCAAGACAACGTTTCACACGGGCTCCTGGTTCAGGGGAAGGTGATCTGGGTGTCGACGTCGATCTGTTCGATCGGGCCGGTGAGAGCGCGGATGGAGAAGGTGTACGTCGTGCCGAACGGCACAGCTACAGCGTCGGCGGTATAGCGGCCACCGCTGCCTTCGAACTCGATCGGAAGTGGCGCGATCGAGGCGTCGACCGGGTGAAGTTCGGCAGCGAGTTCGAACAAGTCGACCGGAGCCCCGGACGAGTCCGCGACCTCGATCACGACTGTGTTCGGGCCGGGGACGCCGGGCGAGATCGTGATCGCGAACGTGAGATCGCCACCCGCCGCTGACATCTCGATGGGCGTCGCCTCCTCGATCGCCGGTCCCCGCATCTCGGCGTCAGCACGCGGCGGGTTCGCGTTGACCAACACGGCTGTCAGCATCACGATGGCCACTGCGATTGCCGATTCGGCCAGGACGACCTTTCGAAGTGCCGATGCGCCGTCGGCTGCCTCGATCCGCCGCCGCGTGATCGATCGGCTCCGCGCTCCGAGCGCGACCACGATCCCAACGAGCACCACTTTGGCGACCAACACACGCCCATAGGTCGTCTCGAAGGTGTCCTGGAGTTCCTCCAACTGTCGAAAAGCTTGGAACACCCCCGTCGCCACAACGACCGCGACCGCAACGACTGCCGTCGAGGAGAACCGACGGACGATCGGCGCGGCATCCTCCGAGCGCGTCCGCCCGACGACCACGAACAGCGAGATCAATCCGCCGATCCACAGCGTCGCCGCGCCGAAGTGCACGAGGTCGGCCGCGATCGCCGGGCCCTGCCACCGTCCCGTGCGCGGGTGGCCGACAAAGCTGAACGTCGAGATCACCAGGAACGCCCACATCGTGACCGACGGCCGGAGTTTGGTCGCGTGGGCAAGCCCGCGAGCGAGTCCGAGTCCCACCGCGGCGAGGAGCACGCGTCCGGCGGCGGCACGACCTGCATCCGCGTCGAGCGCGTCACCGATTGCCGAGAACGCGTCGCCGAGACCGCCACCGATCACGAACGGGCCGATGACGAGCAACTGGAGCGCGCTGGCCACACCGATGGTCGCAACGGCGGCGTCGATCAGGCGCCGTAACTCCGCAGCCCGATCGGGAGCAATGAAAACCACGAAGAGGAAGGCCCCCAACCCAACGATCACGCCGCCGAAGACGACGGCGCGCAACAGCGTGTAGATCCGATCGACCGTGCCGTCGCTCTCACCCGATGAGACCGCGTCGGCCAATCCCTCGGCGTTGGTCGATTCCGAGCCGACGCTGAACGTGAACGAACCGCTCACCGGGTGGCCATCGCCCGAGACCGCGCGAAATGTCATGACGTAGGTGCCGTCGTCCAACGGCGGAAGATCGACCTCGACGGCCAACCCGTCGTCGACGATCTCGAAGCCCGCGATCGGAACAGGATCCTGATCGCTGTCGAAGAGCTCCGGGCCCGAGCCCGGCACCTCCACGGCTTCGGTGAACCGCAGCGTGGCGATTGTCGGGGCTTCGCCGAGGATCGCGCCGTTGGGCGGCGTCGTGGACTCGAGATCGGCGTGTGCCGATGCCGCAGGAGCTGTCGCGACCGCGACCGCTGCGGTCGCCAACACCAACAGGGCGAGCGCGAAGCTGCGGCGCGCCGCGGGGAACGAATCGGACACGCGGCGGGCCATCACGCCAAAACTAACAATGTCGGTCGGCTTCGTCAGATCGGGTCCGTTGCCGCGACCACCGCCGATCGTCGAGTCGGCCGAGATCAGGTCGCGAGTCGACCGGCTTCGCGATCGGAGAGATCGCCGTGGCCGGCGAGCCACCGAATCGAATCCGCCAAGGTGTCATCGACGGGTCGCCATTCCATCCCGAGGTCGCGCTGCGTCGCGGCGCTGTCATACGGCGCCGCCCGCGTCGCCATCGACATGGCCTCGTAGGTGAGCGGGAAGTCGAACGGCACCACTCGCTTGACGAGATCGCCGCACCGACCGGCGACTCGCAGAAGCCATCCCGGCATCGGGATCGCAGCCCGTTCCACGCCCGTCACACGCGCGATCGCGGCGCGCATCTCGGGGTAGGTCACAAAGGTGCCGCCGAGCATCCAACGCGCCGCTGGCGCGTCGAGGGCGAGTTCGATTGCGAGCGCCACATCGCGCACGTCGACGATCGATGCACCCGTCGAGGTTCGGGGCGGAGTCTTGATCCAGAACAACAGCCCTTGTACCGACCCACCCAAGTCAGGAATCTCGGGCCCGAGCACCGCTGACGGGTACACGATCGAGATCGGCGCTCCACCGTCTTGCAACTCCCGAACGATGCGTTCGGCCGCGACCTTGGATCGGGTGTAGCTGCCACCGCCCTCCGCCAGCGGCGTGTCCAAGGTGATTCGATCGTGGCCGATGCCGAAGACCGACACGCTCGAGACGTACACAGCCTTGAGCCCGCGCTTGATCGCAGCGTCAACGACAAGCCGGGTTCCCCCGACGTTCACCGCTTCGGCGCGGGCCGCGTCGCGTTCGGCCAGGGAAACGTGCGCGGCGGCGTGCACGACGGCCGTGCATCCCTCGAGCGCACGTTCGACGCTGGCGCGGTCGGTGACATCACCTTGCACGACCTCGAGATCGACCGTTTCGCGCAACGCCGGAACCCGCGCGACTTTCGCGGGGTCGCGTGCGAGCAGTCGCACGACGTGGCCGCTCGCGCGCAGCCGTGTCGCAACGTGCGAGCCGACAAATCCAGTACCGCCGGTGATCAGGATCGTCATGGCGAGCCCCCTTGATTGCGAACCTATCCCCCGCTCCGAGGTCATTGAATCCGACGCGTACCGCCGTCGACCGCCCCCGTGGCGCCCGGCTCCGAGTGAAACGTTTCAGGTTCTCGCGAGGTGCGCCGCGACTGCAGCCGCAGTCCGCTCACCGCTGTACATCGCGCCTTGGATCGATGCGGTGTCGCGGTGATCGCCACAGACGAACACACCGCCGCCGACGTTCACGCGTTGGCGCGGATGCAACGGCGGACGCTGGTCGGGCTGACCGTGCGGGATCACGTCGGTCCGCAAATGCACCCAGTCGTGCGTGGTCGACCCGAACCAGCCGGCCAACTGCTCACGCACTCGGCTCGTGAGGGCAGGATCGAGCGCATCGGGCCCAGGAACGGCGGCGGCAAGCAGCGAGATGCCCGGCGGCGCGTACGACGGGGATACGTGGCTGAGAATCGCCAGATTGCGGGCTGGACCATTCGACGTGCCGTCGAGCGCGATCACCGCTTCGGCCCACGGGGCCTGGGCAGTCGAGAACCAACAACACGCCACGGCGCGAGAGCCCGGATCGGCCACCATGGCACCGAGGAGGCGATGGGCCGTTGGTCCGTCGGTCGCAACCACAACGGCGCGAGCGCTGAGCCGTTCACCGTCGGCGAGTTCGACCGTCGTGCCGTCGACCGACCGCACCGGCGCGCGCAACCGAATCGTGTCTGCCGGGAGTTGCGCAGCGAGTTGCTGTGGAATAGCGCCCATCCCGAGACGGGGAACACCCGCGTCGCCGGATGCGAGCATGCGCAGAATCACATCGAAGCGTCGACGCGACACCTCGAGATCCGGATCGAGCTGGATGCCGGCGAACAGCGGTCGCCACAGCCGTTCGATCATCGTCGGCGTGAATCCCGCCGCGGTCAACCGTTCCCTCGTACTCATGTCCGGTCGCTGCAAGAGCGTGACCGCGGACCGGGTGCGGACATCGGCCACGAGACGCAGCAAACGGATGCGATCACCGATCGTTCCGACCGGAGCACGCAGCGTGGACCACAACTGCCGCGGTTGGCGGATCGGGTCGGCAACCCGGTGCATCACGTCGCCGACCCGAACGAGCGCGCCCGGCTCGAACGTACCGACTTCGAGTGCATCGAGATCGAGCCGGTCGGTGACCTGCGGGTAGTTGGTGAACAGGATCTGGAATCCGCGATCGAGTCGGAACCCATCGATGACATCGGTACGGACTCGGCCGCCGACACCGTCGGAGCTCTCGAACACGGCGCATTGCAGCCCTCGTCGAGTCAGGTCATGGGCACACACCAATCCGGCGAGACCCGCGCCGATGACGATCACGTCCGCGGCATCACCCGAGCGCGTCACGCGGACCGCTCCAACGCCACGGCATCATTCGCGATCCCGCGCACGAGCCCGGGAAACACGAGCCCGTGAAACGGCGCGACGCCGTACCAATACACCCGACCGAACAGCCCACGTGGTCGGAAACGCGCCGTCTGCACGAGCCGAGTTCCGTGCTCCGCGACCTCGAGCCGCCACTCCAGCCATGCTTCACCCGGAAGTCGCATCTCGGCGTGCAGCACGAGCCGTTCGCAGGCGACGAGATCCTCGACCCGCCAGAAGTCGACAGGTTCGCCGACAGCCAACTGTTCGCCGTGCCGCCGTTCTCGTCGAAGCCCGGGGCCACCGACAACGCGATCGATCCATCCGCGCAGTTTCCACAACCAGTCCCCGCTGTACCAGCCGCGGCTGCCTCCGACGCGGCACAACGCCTTCCACGTTGCCTCGGCTCCGGCATCGACAAGGACCTCGCGCACGTCGCGCAGTTCGGTCCCACCGGCCCAAGACGGATCCGTTGCGGCCGGTCCCCACACCGGCGACGACGCGTCATCGAAGCGGGTCGGGATGTCCCCCGTCGCCGTGCGGCCGATTGCGTACCGCACGGCTTCGGCGAGCGGTACCCGTTCGAACGGGAACATTTCCTCGGCCTGATGGTCGGTCACGACGACTGCATTGACAAGCGAGTCCACCAGGGGTCGAGCGAGGCGCGCCGGGACTGGCGTCACGAGGCCGACCCATAACGACGAGAGGCGTGGCGTCAACACCGGAACCGGAATCAGTCGTCGACGCGTGAGTCCGGCGACACGCGCGTAGGTCGCCATCAACTCGGCGTAGGACACGACATCAGGACCGCCGACTTCGATCACGCCCGAAAGAGGTTTCGAGTGCTCGACGACGGCGACCAGGTAGCGAAGGACGTCGCGAATGGAGATCGGCTGGCATCGCGTGCGAACCCACCGAGGCGTCACCATGATCGGCAACACCTCGGTGAGGTAACGCAGCATCTCGAAGCTCGCCGACCCCGAACCGATCACCACCGCGGCGCGCAACTCCACGGCCTCGACGGAGCCGGACGCCAGGACGCGACCAACGTCGTGCCGGCTGCGGAGGTGATCGCTGAGGATCGTCGAGTCGTCACCGAGACCTCCGAGATAGACAATGCGCCGCACCCCGGCACGCTCGGCCGCGTCGCGGAAGTTCTCGGCGATCCTGCGTTCGAGTTCGATCCAGTCAGCCCCGTCTCCGATGCTGTGCACGAGAAAGACGGCAATGTCAATGCCGTCCATCGCCTCCGTGAGATCGCCCGCGATGTCTGCGCGTACGACATCGACGGCGCTGCGCCATGGGGCCGCATCGAGCTTGCGCGGATCGCGTACGAGACAACGGACTCGATGCCCGGCTTCGACCAACTCCGGAACGAGGCGTCCCCCGATGTAGCCCGACGCACCCGTCACGAGCACGTGCAGGCCCGCGTGTGCGCTGTCTGCGACTCGGCTCATACGCCCAACCTACCGACGCGTTCCCAGCGGCTTGCCATCGACCCCGCTCAGCAGCGACGCATCCCGCCACGACACGAACATGCCGCCAACGCGACGTCACCGGCGTCGGACGCGCTAAGAACCCATCATGGTTGCGGATACGTCAGGCGACCGCTCCGCTGCGGGTTGGCAGTTCTGGATCGACCGCGGCGGAACGTTCACCGACATCGTCGCCGTCGCTCCCGACGGACACGTCACCACTCGCAAGGTGCTCTCGCAATCGCCGCGACCCGGTGATCCTGCGGTCGGCGCGATCCGTGACGTGCTCGAGTCGTTCCATGTCGACTCGTCCCGCGTCGACGCGATTGCCGAGATCCGTCTCGGCACCACCGTCGCCACCAACGCGCTCCTCGAACGGTGCGGCGATCCGACGGTCCTCGCGATCACCGCTGGATTCGGCGATCTCCTCACGATCGGCGACCAGACCCGACCCGACCTGTTTGCGCTCGACATCGTGCGACCCGCGTCCCTGGTCGATCTGGTGATCGAGATCCCCGAGCGCACCAACGCGGTCGGCGCGGTCGTCACCCCACTCGACGAATCGGCCGTGCGCAGCGCCCTGGCGGCGGCACGCGCACGCGGGTTCGCCTCCATCGCGATCGCGCTCCTCCACGGCGACCGTGCTCCCGCGCACGAACAGCGCGTCGCTGCACTGGCGAAGGCAGCCGGGTTCCTCCACGTCACGACGAGTCACGAGGCCGATCCGCTCGTGCGCCTGATCCCTCGTGCGATGACGACCATCGCCGACGCGTACCTGTCGCCTCCGTTGCAACGATCGCTCGAACAGTTTCGCACCGGTCTCGACGCCGAACTCGGTGGAGCGTCGATCCCTCTCTTGTGCATGCAATCGAACGGCGGACTCGTCCACGCCGATCGTTTTCGCGGGAAGGACGCATTGTTGTCGGGTCCGGCGGGAGGTGCCGTCGCCATGCTCCAAGTCGCGCTCGACGAAGGCTTCCCGCGTGCCGTGGGCTTCGACATGGGCGGTACGTCGACCGACGTCTCGCAAGCCGACGGTTCCCTTGAGCGCATCGACGGCGGCGTGGTGGCAGGTGTGCGGGTCCGAACTCCCATGATCGACATCCACACCGTGGCTGCCGGTGGCGGTTCGATCATTCGGTTCGACGGTGCGCGGCTACGCGTCGGGCCTGATTCGGCGGGAGCCGAACCTGGACCCGTCGCGTACGGACGCGGCGGGCTGCTGACGGTCACCGACTGCAACGTCGTCCTCGGCCGAATCCGCCCCGAGCACGTTCCGGCCATCTTCGGGCCAGCCGGCGATCGCCCGCTCGACGTCGACGCCACCCGCGCCGCGTTCGACGCCCTCGCGGCTGAGGTGCGCCATGCCACCGGAATCGCCCACGATGCGATGAGCATTGCGCGTGGCGCGCTGCTCATCGCCGTGGAGAACATGGCGAACGCGATCGCGCACATTTCGGTCGAGCGCGGCATCGACATTTCCGACCACGTCCTGGTCGCGTTCGGAGGAGCAGGCGGACAGCACGCCTGCCTCGTCGCAGATCGCCTCGGCATGACCCGCGTCCTCATCCACCCACTCGCGGGTGTGTTGTCGGCCGTCGGGATCGGATGGGCCGATCGACGTCACGTCGGGACCCACGGCATCGAGGCTCGGCTGGACGCGAACCTGCTCGACCGACTCGGCGGCGACTGGGATCGGCTGGAGCGCGCCGGGCGCGACGAACTCACCCACGCCACACGGCCACCGGATCCCGATCGACGACCGCACCCCGTCGGAGGATCCGATCGCGCACCGCGCGCTGCGAACGAACCCTCGGTCCAGGTCGTGCGCCGGGTGCACCTTCGAGCACCCGATACCGATCACGGCATCGACGTCGACCTCGGCACGATTCCTGACATGCGCGACCAGTTCGCCGCCCGGTTTCTTCGGCGCTTCGGTTTCGCCTGCGACGACGTCGACGCGCTCATCGTCGATCGCATCGAAGTCGAAACAATCGCAGCCACCGCCATCGCGTCGCTGGTCGACGACACGGCCTCTGGTCGCGACCACGGCCTCAGCCCGATCGGATCCATTCACGGCATCGCGCCCGGCCCGTTCATCGATCGCGGCGCCATCGATCCCGAGACACCGCTCGTCGGACCGGCCGTCGTCGTCGATCCGACTGCGACGACGGTGGTCGAACCCGGCTGGCACGCCGTTCGCCGACAATCGGGCGCGCTGCTCCTCGAGCGCGTCGCGACGTTCGCCACGGCACCGCCACGAGACATCGACCAACCCGATCCGATCCAACTCGAAGTGTTCAACAACCTCTTCATGCACGTGGCCGAACAGATGGGCGCCGTTCTCGCCCAAACTGCTCGGTCCGTCAACATCAAGGAACGACTCGACTTCTCGTGCGCGGTCTTCGGACCCGACGGCGAGTTGGTCGCGAACGCGCCGCACATGCCGGTGCATCTGGGATCGATGAGCGAAGCGGTGAAGGCGCTCATCCGCGCGCGACCTTCCGGGTTCGACGCCGACGTCTACGTCTCGAACGCTCCCTACAACGGCGGGACTCACCTACCGGACATCACCGTCATCCGACCCGTATCGATCAGCGACGTCGACGTCGACACATCGGCACACGAACTTCCGACGTTCTTCGTGGCGGCGCGCGGCCACCATGCCGACATAGGCGGGATCACACCAGGCTCGGCACCACCGCAGTCGCGCACGATCGACGAGGAGGGTGTCGTCTTCGACAACGAACCGCTCGTCGTCGCCGGGCGTTTTCGCGCTGACGAGATCCGCTCCCGCCTGCTGGCCGGGCCGTTCCCTGCTCGGAATCCCGACCAGAACTTGGCTGACCTCCGCGCACAGGTCGCGGCATGCGAACACGGTCAACGCAGCCTGGTCGACGTCGTCGGGCGTTACGGTCGCGACGTCGTCCATGCCTACATGCGTCACGTCCGCGCCAACGCGGCCGAGTCGGTGCGTCGGCTGCTCGATCGGCTTCCCGACGCCGAGTTCACGGGCACGAACGACGACGGTCAGCGAGTGGTCGCACGCTGGACGATCGACCGCGCAGCCCGCACAGCCACAATCGACTTCACCGGTACCAGCCCGATGCACGACGGCAATCTCAACGCGCCCACCGCGATCACACGCGCGGCGGTGCTGTACGTCGTGCGTTGTCTCGTGGACGACGACATTCCTCTCAATGCTGGGTGCCTCGAACCCATTCACCTCCTCATCCCGCAACGGTCGCTGCTGGCACCGGAGTCGCCGGCTGCCGTGTTCGCCGGCAACGTCGAAACGAGCCAGTTGATCGTCGACACACTCTTCGGTGCGCTCGGCGTCATGGGCGCATCTCAGGGAACGATGAACAACCTCTTGTTCGGCAACGAGGAACACCAGTACTACGAAACGATCTGCGGAGGGGCCGGCGCCACGGCGCACGCACCGGGCATGTCCGCGGTTCACACACATATGACGAATTCGCGCCTCACCGATCCCGAGATTCTCGAACTCCGCCATCCGGTGATGGTCGAGTCCTTCGCCATCCGGCACGGGTCGGGGGGCGCTGGCCACCATGGGGGCGGAGATGGTGTCGTGCGACGTCTGCGGTTCGGCGCACCGATGACCGTCTCGATCATCTCGGGTCGACGGGTCGTCGCTCCGTACGGCATGGCGGGGGGCGCGCCAGGCGCGGTCGGCATCAACCGGTTGATCCGCGCCGATGGCACCGAGGAGACCCTCCCCGGCCGGATCAGCCTCGCGGTCGACACCGATGACTGCATCGAGATCGCCACACCCGGCGGCGGTGGGTACGGAACGATCCAGGCGTGATGCTGGCACCATCGCGCGTCAGCGAAACGCGGCGATACGACCGCTTCGGTAGCGCTCGCCCAAATCGATCGCCCACGCGTCGTCGTGCGCACGCTTTTGGGCAACCACGGCGTCGAGATCGAGACCGTAGATCCGGGAGGCGTTTCCGGCGAGGATCTTTTGGCGCACCTCGTCGGTCAACTTCTCGTAGCCGTAGCGTTCGCACAGTTCATCGGGAATCTGAAACGAGCGGAACGCGTCGATGAGCGGTTGCGGGGATCCGAACCAGATGCTGTCGGTCCCCCAGACGATGTTGTCGGCACCGAGGCGCGCAACCAACTTGCCGAGTACGTGGGCCGCTTCGACCGGCCGACTGACCAAGCAGAACCACGTCGAACCGAGTTCCGCGTACACGTTCGCGCCGCGCGGGATTCCGGCGACATCGAGCGAATGCAACAGTCGGTCAACCCCGTGGTGCTCATTGCCTTCTGGAACATAAGGACCTTCGGGTGGCGCGCCGTCCGACGCAAGTTCGTAACCCGAGTGATACACGAGAAAGTCGATGTCGGGATACGCGGCCGCGGCCGGTCCGATGTCACGCGGCGACCCATTGTCCGCAAGACGGCTGATGCCCTTGTGCGAGCACACCAACTTCACGCCCGACCCGCGCACGCGATCGAGGAACGGCAAACCATGCTCTTCGTCGTCGAGCATCCAACCCGATGCCCAGCCCGACTCGGTCAGACGTCGAATGGTGTATACCTTCCATCCGACGGGCGCGAATCGCTCAGACCACTCGGGCATGCGCTCGATGTCGCCGGTGTCGGCGTGCACGACGGCGTGATTGAGCAGACGCCCGCGACCGCCCGTCGCGTCGACGAGCAGTCGTGCTGCCGCCATCTCGTCGTTGAACAGGTTCCGAGCATCCAAGTCGCCAGGTCCTGACGTGATGACGGCGAGCGCGGTTTCGGACTCGACGAAGATGTTGCGCAGGTACTCCCCGAAGTCCCAGGCATCGATGTCGTCCATCTCGCTCCACCACGACGGCATCAGCGATTGGTACATGTCGAAGAGAAAGGCCCGGCCCATCGCACGAAACGAGTGCGGAGCAAGGAAGTGCGTCTGCACATCGATGACTGGCCCGCTCGCCGCGAAGACCTCCGCGGCCGCCCCGTCGCTCACCTCGGCAGCCTCCGGAACTTCGTAACAGGTCGCGCCGACCGACCGATTCAGCGCCCGGAGCCCGACCGCCGTGGCGGTACGACTCGTCGCGGCCCACGCGGGTGGCACGCCCGTGCGCGCGGCCCGATCGGCGACGGTCGCCGCGACCTCGGTGCGCACGCGCCGTTCGGCCGGAGCGAAGCGGGGCGCAACGAACTCGTCGGTGTGCAGCGGCTGCAGGAACGCCGGCAGCGCGGGCGGTCGGGGCATCCCTCAACGGTATCGGTCGATGCGCCACCGCATCGCGGTTGCCGGCCGACGCTCGTCGCGTCGTCCCGCTCACCGCGAGCCGACCGAGACCGCTCAGAACAGCTCGTCGCACTCCCGAGCAACCTCATGGATTGCGCTGTGCAATTCCTCGGGCACCGACGCGAGTCGCTCCGCGGTCACCTCGTCGGAGAACCGCAGACGTTGGGCGTCGGCCAATCCGTGGAACGCGGGCATCCATGCCGAGTGGAGCACCAACGGGACGCACTCTCGCTTGGTTCCCGCCAGCGTCGCGACCGGACCGTCGCCGACCCGGGCCGCATCGAACAGATCCACCCGGAAGCCATCGTCGCTGCAAACCGGTTGCACGACGTATCCGTCGTGACCGCCCGGGGTGCCGCCCTCGTAGCGACCCGGAGCTGATCCGCGCGGCGCGAACGCTGGCGACGTGATGTGGTCACTCAGGTTCGCGTACTCCCACCGAGCCTTGAGTTCCATGCTGCCGCGATCGAAGGAGCACAGCGCGCCAGGCGTCTCCTCACGTACCTGATCGAGATCGATTCGGCCTTCGTAGAGCCGGGCCGCTCGTGCGCTGATGCTGCCGGGGCGACACCCTTGATATGTCACGTGGTGCAGCGTCGGCTTCGAAAGCCCTTCGGTGCTCCAGTCCATCGCCGACAACTGCAGGTTGAACGTCCAATCCTGCTTGAACCGCCCCTGCTCGAGCACCGTGCCGGTTTCGGGATCGAACACGATCTCGGTGAGCGTCTCGGGGGCCATTGCCATGTTGTAGAGCCCGACGACACCCGGGTCGACCGGGTTGCCGTTCACGTCGTGGTCGTCGGGCCGCATGTACAGACCGAGGTCCATGAGGTCCATGCCTTCCCAGACCACCGAGATGCCGTCAGTGTCATCCCAACGTGCGTAATAGTGGCCGGCCGGCGGCGACATCATCAGTTGCACGGGCTTGATCGGCGTACCGGAGGCAAGCCCTTCGAGGGCGTCCTTGCGGATCAACCACACTGGGACTTCGTCGTCGGTGGTGGCTGTCCGCTCGCCGCCCATCATCTCGGCCGAGTCGGCCTTGAAGTTCCCCGAGTCGCTCAAGATGACCCAGTCACGGGTCTGGCTGATCGTGTGGATCGATCCGCCGAAGCTGACACCCTCCAGCGGCCAGAACCGCACACTGGTTCCGTCGTCGCGGTCGTAGCGCACGAGCGACGGCCGCATTCCTGGCGTCGGCTCGAACACGAGGTCGAGCTTCACCGTCCACAGACAGTGACGTTGCGGATCTGCGACCGGGTGCGCGCTCGAGAACAAGAAGGGCAACACGCCAGGCATTTCCATCGACGAGCCGCCCCACGTGTCCGCGTGGCCGACCTCGGCGACGAACTCGAGCGTGTCGGGATTGAGCTCGACGGGGCGCCCGGCATCCCAGGTCGTGTAGAGCCGATTGCCCCACGGCAGGGGCGCGGTGTTCGAACAGTTGGGCGGCCCGAACGGCGACAGGTACCCGATCGTCCCCGATGCGAACACCTCGGGGTGACGATCGAACAAGCGCTTGCCGGGCGACTGAATGACCCGGCTCTGCCACGCGAACCGTTCCGCCGCCGCACCACGTGTGCCCGCTTCGAGCGACAACCGGCAGATCGCTCCGTGGTCGAAGATGGCGTAGGGCAGCGTGCGGCTGTTCTGGGGACTGGAGAAGACCACCTCTCCGCCGACGTCGGTTGGCCAGGTTCCCGCCACGACCTCGAGTTCGAAGTCGGTGTGGGTGGCGCTGACGAGAGAATGCGGTGTCGGCATGGAACGGTCCCCTTCGCTTGCCTGCTACTGTCTTTACACCGTTTAGTACCCTACAGCACTGGCCGGGCGCGTCGCACGGAAGCGGGCTTCAGACCCGCCCAGCATCGACCACTCCGACCGTTCCGACGACGACGTCGGCTTCACCGAGCGAGGGCCACCATCATGAAACCGCTCACTCGACCGCTCACCCGCCGCGCCCTGCTCGGGCGACGACTCCTCAAGCGATTCCTTTACAGCCAACTCGCGCTGCGACAAGGCTTGATGATCGCCCTCGGGCGAGAGGAACCCCTCGCTGCCTTCACCGTCGAAGCAGATCCGCCCTCGGTCTACTGGGTGTTCCGCGTGCGAGCCGACGCCGTCGGTCGACTCCGATCGGTCCTCCAGTTGCCCGCAGCGTTCGAGTCGACACCGATTCGTTGTCTGACTTCGGACGTGCCCGAACACATCATCGTGCTCAACGTGTACCGCGTGTCGGGCCTCGCCAAGGGCATGCGCGCCGAGTGGTCACTCTTCGTCGGCGATGCAGAAGGCATTCCCCGCTACATGGTGTTCGACGCGCGTTCGTCGCTGCTGTCGATGGACGCCGTCGACGTCATCACGCGCAAGTCGACCGTCGAGCACGTGCGAGACGGACAAACGATCTCCACGCGCGTCGGCGACGGCGATTCGGCGTTCACGTCGACGATCACGATTCCGTCCGGCGACGGTGCACCGTTGGTCACGACCGCCGCAGATTGGTCGACCGCGAACGATTACATCTACTGGGGAAATGGCATTTGCGACCGGACGTACTACGACGCGGGGATGGCGGCCGCCCGGGTGCGTGACGTTGCTGCGATCCACGTCACGATCGACGATCGAACGAGCTGGGCCGACCTGATCGAACCGACACCGTTGCACGTCCTCGTCTTCGAAGACGCGATCAACCTGGTCATTTCGCCGTGGGAGAATCTCCGTCGATTGCAGCCGGACGGCGCAACGCGTCATTCGTGAGGCGGCGTTCCGACACGAAAGAACTCGAAACCACCTAGGTTGGAGTCACGATGGAAGCGACACTCGAACGCACGATCCGCGAACGCATGGAGGCCGAAAAGGCCCGCACCTCGCCTCCGCCCGACGCGGTTGCGGTTCCACCGATTCCGACCGAGCGCTACACCGATCCTGGCTGGTTCGAACTCGAACGCACCCACGTGTTCCAGGGGTCGTGGCTCTTCGCTGGCCATGCGTCCGAATGGCCGGGAGTTGGCGCCTACCGCCAGTTCTCGCGCTCGGGTGCACCGATCGTCATCGTGCGCGGCGACGACGGCGTCTTACGAGCGTTCTACAACGCGTGTCGCCATCGCGGCGCTCCCGTCACTCGCGATGAGTGTGGGACTGCAAAGCGTCTGACCTGCCAGTATCACTCGTGGTCGTACGGCACCGATGGGGTCTTGAAGGCCGTACCGGATGCGCGCAGCTTCGCCGACCTGCGCACCGACGACCTCGGGCTCGTTCCCGTCGGCTGCGAAGTCTGGGATGGATGGGTCTTCGTGAACGAGTCGCCCGAACGTCCGAGCCTCGTCGAGTACCTCGGACCGATCGCCGACCAGATGCGCGAGATCAACGGAACCAGCATGCGACTCGTCGGCACCCAAAGCCATCACCTCGCGTGCAACTGGAAGTTGATGGTCGATGCGTTCTTGGAGGTGTATCACGTACGCACCGTGCACCCCGACAACGCGGCACTGCTCTACGACGATCAGTCGGTCACGGTCACGATGCTCCCGCGCGGACACAGCCGACTCACCGTCGACAAGCGTGACATGTTCCGCGACATGCCGATGGTCTCGCCCGAGTACGACAACCCGGCGGTCGGCGAACTCTGGCGGCAGACCTCGACCTCGTACGGCATTTTCCCGAACCTCGTCGTCCCGATGGATACCGGTGCCTTCACGTTCTTGTGCATGTGGCCAGTCGATGTCGGCCACACCGAACTCGAACTGCGTTGGTATGCGCCGGCGTGGGAGGGCGACGAGATCCCGGCCGATCACACCGGCCGGATGGAGTTGTTCGAAACCGTCATGGCCCAAGACACCGCCAACATGGGACCGATCCAGGAGTCGGTGTCGTCCGCAGGGGCACGTCCATTTCAGATCGGCTGGCACGAACGCCTGATCCACCACTTCCAACGAGCAGTCGACCTCGCCATCGGTTCCGACCGCGTCCCGACCACGCACGCCGTGTCCGACGCGCTCGACCGCTTCGTCGAGCCGGCGTGATCGCATTGCCAATGGGAGATCGCACATTCCTACGAGGTGGCACCGTCATCGACGGGACCGGCAACCCGCCGCAACCCGGTACCGATGTGCTGTTCGAACCCGATCGGATCATCGCGATCGGTCCGGCCGCGACGCAAGCAGTCGACAGTGCCGTCGATCGCGTGATCGACGTGACCGGGATGACCGTCATGCCGGGCCTGATCGATGCTCATTGTCACATCACGTTCGGTGAACCCGCGAGCAACGACGAGCTCTTCTTCCATCGCGACCGCTCACGAGCGATGTTGCTCGCGGCGTACAACGTTCCGAAGTTGCTGCGCGCCGGCGTGACGGGGTTCCTCGACGCCGATTGCATCTTTGATCTTGGTCCCGCACTCCGCGACGGGATCGACGCCGGCCTCGTCACAGGCCCGCGGATGGCGTCGGGCATGAATGCGCTGCTCACCGCCGCCGGGGGTACCGCCGGCCGACTGATCCCCGATTCCGGCCAGCTCGGTTACGCCCAGGTCGTTCGCAACCGCGACGAGATCGTCACCACGACCCGCCAGCAGATCAAGTACGGCGCCGACTGGATCAAGGTTCACCTAACCGGGTCGCTGCCGGGTCGCTCCGGCGAACTCACCGTGTTCTCGCGCGACGAGCTCGCCACGGTCGTCGACACGGCACATGCACTCGACACGCCGGTCGTCGCGCATTGCCGCAACTCCCACTCGACCCAACTCGCCGCCGAAACCGGCGTCGACCTCATCTTGCACGCGAGCTACCTCGACGAGGCGGCACTCGAGGCAGTCGTCGCGTCGGGCGCCGCGGTCGCGCCCACGTTCACCTTTTTGGCCAACCTCATCGATCACGGCGCACACGTCGGGGCCATGACGACCCAACGCGACATCTTTCTGGGCGAAATCGAGGCGACGGCCGCAATGATGGCGAGAGCACACGCGGCTGGCGTTCGGCTCCTGTGCGGATCGGAGAGCGGCTTCTCGTTGACGCCCTACGGCGAATGGCACGCACGCGAACTCGAGATCTTCGTCGAGGTGCTCGGCCTCAGCCCACTCGAAGCCATCACCTGCGCAACGCGCAACGGAGCGTTCGCCCTGCGTCGACCCGAAGGCTCGATCGGCGTTCTCGCCGAGGGAGCCGCCGCCGATGTCATCGTGGTCGACGGCGATCCGGCGACCAACATTCGTGTGCTGGGCGACCGACGCAACCTCCGCCACGTCTTCGCCCGGGGAAACGCGATCTCGCTCGACCCGCCCCAGCCGTCACGACGGCCGATCCCTGGCGAGAAGGTCGGGCTCTGGTCACAGGAGCCCCTCCTGTGGGAACGAGTCCACCCATGACCGATACCCGTGTCGTGATCGTGACGGGCGCGGGCGGAGGGATCGGCGCCAGCATCGCCAGCGCTGCGGCCCAAGCAGGCTGGGGCGTTGGCGTCCTCGACCACGACCCTGCCGCCGCCCACGCCGTCGTCGCGACCATCGGCGACGCAGCCGTGCCCCTCGTCGCCGACGTGACCGATGAGCGCTCCATCGAGCACGCACTCGACGCACTCGCCGAGGCAACAGGTCGTCCGGCGCCCGACGCAATCGTCGCCAATGCCGGCATCGTGCGCTTCGGTCCCTTGCTCGATCTGCCCACCGCCGACTTCCGCGCGGTGGTCGACGTGAACCTCACGGGAACATTTCTCTGCACCCGGGCCGTTGCCCGACGGCAGCACTCGGCGCAACACCCCGGGTCGATCGTTGCAATGACGTCGATGAACGGAGTAGCGCCCGGTCCGAACGCGGGGGCCTACGGCGCGACCAAAGCCGGCGTTGCGCTCCTCGTCGCGCAGATGGCCGTGGAGTGGGGGCCCTTCGGCATCCGAGTCAACGCCGTCGCCCCAGGTTTGATCGACGCGGGGATGTCGCAACCGATCTACTCCGACCCCGAGATTCGCGCGCTGCGATCGGCCCGGGTGCCGTTGGGACGCCTCGGCACCGCAGCCGATGTGGCCGCAGTCGTCCTGTTCCTCCTGTCGGATGAGGCTGCGTACATCACCGGCTCAGAGATCGTCGTCGACGGCGGTATCACGCGCAGCATCATTGCGACGCTCCCCCGCCCGCACTCCGTCGACTCGATCGGCGTGCGGGACTCGGCACGTTGAAACGCCATCTCCTGCTCTCGGGAGGGCCGAACCACGACTTCGCAGAAACAACCGAAGTGCTGATCTACCTGGCCGCAGATTGCGGACTCGAGACAACCGTCGTCGACGAACCCGCAGCGCTGTTTTCGGCGCTCGGCGGATCGGCAACCGCCGATCCTGCAGCCTGGGCGCTCGTGACTGTGAATGCATTGCGTTGGAGCATGACCCAGGATCGCTACGCCGACTTACGGGCCTCGTTCGAGTTCGAGGTCGCCGCCGACGACCTGCGCCGACTCCGGTACTTCGTGGCGGAGGGGGGCGGTCTGCTCGCGTTGCATACCGCCGTGATCTGTTTCGACGGTCACCCCATGTGGCACGACCTCCTCGGTGGGACGTGGAACTGGAATCGATCGACGCACGAACCCGAACAGCGCGCCGTCGTCGAACCAACTCCTGCGAGCCTCGCTCACCCGGGCGACTTCGCATCGGCGGGTTTCGCAGTCGTCGACGAGGTGTATCGCGACCTCGATCTCGACAACGATGTCGCTGCCCTCTTCACATCCCAAGATCGTCAGGGCACCCATCCCGTTGCGTGGGCTCGCACGATCGAACGTGGACGGGTGTTCGTCGACACACTCGGGCACAGCGCGCAGTCGTTGCGCGACCCTGGACACGGCGACCTGATCCGATCCGCGTGGCGGTGGATGCTCGCCGGCGACGACAACTCCGGAGGACACCACGATGGCTGAGCCGCGTACCGTGACGATCACGAGATTCGACGATGCTCGTTCGGCGTTCCGCCAGCGAGACTTTCGCCAGGCGCTCTACGACGAGGGCGACGTCGTGATGGCCGACGTGCTCGTCAACCTCCACGGAGACGAACACCGCAACCGGCGACGCCTCGAGAACCGACTCTTTCGACGGGATACGCACGAGCACTACGAACGCTCGCTCTTCCCGCCGATCGTCGAGGACACCATCGCGCCGTACCGTGCGGCGGGCTACGCCGAGCTCGTCGCCTTCAGTCACCACATGATGATGAACCTCGCTGCGTTCACGGCCGGCGTCGACCGCCCGCTGGGCACCGCCGACGAGGCCTTCCGCCTGTACTCGTACATGATGCGCTTCATCGAGGGCGCCACGCTGGCGCACTACACCGGCGATCGCGAAGCGAAACGCGCCGAAGTCGCCGAGGCACTCACGCAGTTCGACGAGGAGTTCCTCGCTCCGTCGATCGCCCGACGGGTCGCGCTCCTGGGCGAGCTTGCGGCTGGCGCACGCAACGAAGACTCGCTCCCCCGTGACGTCTTGACGGTCTTGCTCCGCAACCAGGACAACCTCGATCTCCCTGCCGACGTCGTCCTGCGCGAGACCTGCTTCTTTCTCCTCGCTGGCGCGCACACCTCCGCCACCGCCTTCGTGCGCACGTTGCACAACGTCTTCGGGATGATCGAACGCGATCCCACCCAACGAGCCCGACTTCGCCGCGATCTTGGGTTCTTGCAGCAATGTGTGCACGAAACGGTGCGGCTCCAGCCGTCGAGTCCCGTCGCCATGCGCTGGGCTCTCGCCTCGACGACACTCGACGACGGCACGGTCGTCGAGCCCGGGGACAAGATCGTGATCGACCTGATGCGAGCCAACCGTGACGTCGACGTCTTCGGCGACGACGCCGACGACTTCCGACCGGATCGAGCCATCCCCGAGATGGCCCCCCGATGGGGTCTGAGCTTCGGAACCGGCATGCACGCGTGCATCGGTCAGGACCTCGCCGGAGGGCTCGATCCGCGGGGCAGCACGCCGGGACCCGACCACCTCTACGGCCTGGTTGCCACGGCGCTCAACGCAATGCTTGCTGCCGGGGCCGTTCCCGACCCGGACGATCCGCCGCTCATCGACCCCGAGAGCGAACGCGGGTACTGGCTGCGTTACCCCGTGCGATTCGATCCCGGAACGTCATCGTGAGCGGAGCGCGAGCGTGATCGATCTGCACGCGCACGTCGTCCTCGAGTCCGTGCTCGGCGCGGCGGGGCCGCTCGGCCCCACGCTCGACGATGGCGACCCGACCACGGGGCGGCCGCCGTGTTTTCGGGTTGGCGAGTATGAGTTGGTCGGCGTGCGTTACCGCGACACTCCGTTCATGGATCTCGACCGGCGGATTGCCGCGATGGACGAACGGGGCGTGACATTCGCGGTGCTCTCTCCCAACCCGATCACCTATTTCACGCGCGCTGACCCGGCCTGGGCCGCGGCATTCTGTCGTCGTCACAACGACGAGCTCGCTGCGCTCGTTGCGCGAGCGCCATCGCGCATTGCCGGTTTCGCCCAACTCCCGATGCAGGCACCCGATCTCGCGGTCGACGAGTTGCGCCGGGCCATCAACGATCTCGGGCTGCGAGCGCCGTATCTCGCTACCGACCTCGATCGTCCGCTCGACGACGCGGCGTACGACCGCGTGTGGGAGACGTGCGTCGAACTCGATGTGCCGGTGTTCTTCCACCCTGCCCCCGGGGGCGTCGACGGGCCACGACGCGACGAGCGACTGGCGCGCTTCGACGCCGACCTGTGGTTGGGCTTCTGCTACGAAGAAACCCTCGCCGTCACGACGTTGGTTCTCGGCGGCGTACTTGATCGCCATCCCGGCCTGGACGTCTGCATGAGCCATGGTGGCGGTGCAATTGCGTGGCTTGCCGAACGGCTCGCGCACGCCGCGGCGACCCGGCCGTGGGCATCACCGGCGCTGCGCGAATCTGGTGCCGTCACCGAACGTCTCGCTCGAGTGTGGTGGGACGCGCACGTCGGCGGACCTCGAGCGTTGGCATCATTGCGTGCAGCATTCGGTGCGAGTCGCCTCGTCGGTGGCACGAATCTCGCGGGGTGGGATCAGTCGACCGATCCGGCGTGGGGCGACATCGAACTGCGGGCGACCTTCGACGACAACGCCCGCCGTTTGCTGCGGCTCCCGCGCTGACCCTCGGCCGATCGGCCGTCACGACGCGTGGGCGTCCGCGGTCGCCAGACTCGTCGACGCTCGTCCGTCGAACTAAACGGTGTTAACTTGTGGTGCGCGTGCGCAGCGCTTCCTGCGAGCGATGACGGCTGACGAGACACGGAGGATCCATTGGCGACCACAGAATCGGCGTTGCGCGGCCACGTCACCAACAACGCCAAGCAGCCTGACCTCTCGGGAAATCGGCGGCCGATCGACGACGAAATCGATGTGGCGCGCTGCGAGGTGATCGGCGAACTTCCTGCGGGACTTCGGGGCCGATTCGTCCGCAACGGTCCGAACCCCATGTTCGAGCCGATCGGTCGGTACAGCTTGCTCGATGGCGACGGCATGTTGCACTCAGTGACCTTCGCAGACGACGGCACGGTCTCCTACCGAAATCGATGGATCCGTTCCCGTGGCCTCCTCGCCGAGGTCGCGCACGGTGCGGCGATCTATCCGGGGCTCGGCGACGTCTTGCACTTCCCCGACCGCTCACTCACCGGCAGCGCCGGCCCGGTCAAGAATCCGGCCAACACCCACATCATCGAACACGGTGGGCGGTGGTTGGCCCTCTGGGAGGGCGGACTGCCCACCGAGGTGACCCCGGATCTCGACACGGTTGGCGAATGGAACTTCGACGGCCGGATGCGCGGACCTATGACCGCGCACCCGCGTCTCGATCCACGGACGGGTGAGATGCTCGTGTTCGGCTATTCCTTGTTCGCGCCCTACCTGACCTATTCGGTCATCGACCCGAACGGTGCGATGGCGCACCACGTCGCCATTGACCTTCCGGCGCCCGTGATGATGCACGACATGATCATGACCGAGCACTATGCGGTCTTTCTCGACTCGCCGTACGTCTTCGACCTCGCCAACATCGGGAAGGGCCCGATGGTCCGTTGGATGCCCGAGAACGGTTGTCGGATCGGCGTGTTGCCCCGTCGCGGCGACGCATCCGATCTGCGTTGGTTCGACATCGACCCGGGACACGTCCAGCACTTCTGGTCGGGTTGGGAAAATGGTGACCGCATCGAGTTCTCCGGATGCCGCTATCCGGCACCCGACTTCGGGATCGACAACACGACCCCGCTCGACGAGCGTTCCGCGAAGGACATCACAGCCCGACCGGCGCGGTACTGGGTCGATCTCGCCGCCGGCACCGCCGGATGGGAGGAGACCGACGACATCGACGGCGACTTCAACCGGATCAACCCCGCCTACGACGGTCTACGAACGCGATATCAGTACATGTCGGGCTTCACCCGGACCGATCGCCACCTCGGCGACTTCGACGCAATCGTCCGGTACGACCTCGACAAGGACGAACGCTCGGTATGGAGCGCCGGCGCGAACGGACACGTCGGCGAAAGCGTGTTCGCCGCCGACCCGAACGGTCAGGCCGAAGACGACGGATGGTTGCTCAACACGGTCTACTTCGACGACCGAGACTCCACCGACCTGGTGGTGCTCGACGCGCGCGACATCGAGTCCGGACCAATCGCGACGGTGCGGTTACCCCGTCGCTTGCCCTTTGGGTTCCACGTCAACTGGTTCCCCTTCGACGATGCAGGAGTCTCGGCGTGAAACGACTGACAGCGTTGCTCGTTGCGTCGGCGGTGACAGCGGGCGCGTGCGGATCGAGCGACGGTTCCGATGAGTCCAAGGCGTCGAATCCGGCATCGACCGCCGAACCGACCACCACCGCAGCGCCCGACGAGTTCGCGCCGGTGCGCGCTCGGCTTGCGGCTCGCTATGCCCACTACGACGTTGTCGCGTACGAGGGCAGCGGATTCAACACGATGATCATTTCGTACGGTTTCACCGACCTCGACGACATCGACGGCGAACTCGTCGCACAGGAGTCGTTCTGTTTCTCCGAACAACGGCTGAACGTTCCGATCACGACCGAGGTCTCGGACGAGTTCACGCAGGCGATCATGCCGGTCGCTATCGCGACGACGGTGACCCTCAACGACGACGGAACCGCGCACGTGCGCCGCGACGAGACGCCGACGGCGCTCGGTATCGACCTCGAAGACCCTGCGAACGATGTCTTGCCGACGGACCCGAACGACCCTCGCATCATTGACGCAGACGGGGATGGCAAGCCCGGTGTCACCGTCAAGATCACCGTGACGCCCGAACTGAAAGGCGAGCTGTACCTCGCTCGCCGCGAGCGGTTCGCGTACGACGTCGACGAACAAGCGGACGGTTCGCTGATCGGCTACGTGACCGACAAGTCCGAGCAGTTGCTCATCGGCGCGTCGGATCCGACGTTTGCGCAACAGGGCGATTGGGTACAGCACCCGGACCCTGCGAACAGCCCGATCATCCTGATCCCCGTCGAACGCTCGTGGGATTGCGCCCGGCTACGTACCGAGCGGCCGACCTTGTTTCCGCCGACGCCCTCGGTCGATTACTGAGCCCGGCTCCGCTCACGCCACTCGTTCGGGCCCCACGGCCGCCACGAGTCGCATCTCGAGTGACATGCGGACGACCTTGCAGCGCGCCGTGCGCGACTCATCGATCCACGCTGTCGACACCGCGTTCGGCGCAGCCAACGCCTCCGCGATCAGCGCCTGCATTGTCGCGATTGCGTCTCCGAGCGCGGGGGTGAGTCCGACCGGAGCCTCCCATTCCGCCGATGACGCAAGTGCCGCGATCAGGGAAGCGCCGTCGGTAGCTTCCACCGCGGCCTCCGCGGCCTGCAGCGCAACGGAGCATCGTTCGGCGAGTTCCTCGCCAGGCAGCACGCCCGCGCCATGCGGCGTGCCCAAGGTGTCGAACACGTAGGCGCTGCGGTGATCCATCTCGGAACGGAAGTACCAGCGCTGGCTCGGGTCATGCAGAAACGTCCAGATGTCGTTGATCACTTGTTCGTCGTCGCGGTGCAAGAACGAGTCCGTCGCCAGGCCGTAACGAAGCTGATGGCGACGCCGGTCGAGGCTGCGGCGATCGGCCAGTACCAAAGGCTGGGTGATCTGCTGCAACGGAATCCACAGGTTGAGCAGCATGAGCGTCGAATCGGCATTCTGAGCGTCCGGTGAGTCGTGGCGGAACAGCGACGGTGCGCGTCCGTTCATGATCTGGGCCAGCGGCGTGCCGTACACATCTTGATCGGCATGCACCGATGTTGCGGCGCCGTGGCCGTTCGCTCCCTTCGTTCGCGGGCCGACGACCGACATTCGGTTCGGGCCGCTCCGGCGCATGATCATGCCCTCACCGGCGAGGTGCAACACTTTGATCGGGAGTCCGTTCGCACCCGACAACTCCGCACCGTCGAGTACCTGGCGGACGACAGCCATGTCGGCATCGGTGATCTCGCCGGCCTCGCGAACGGTGTGCAAGGTCGCCTGGAGCTCGGTGAAACGCGACAGGTCGACCGTGTCGAAACTCGTCGTCAGCAAACCAACATCTGGGCGCTCGCTCTGGGCGCCGTCGGTCGCCGGGCAGACGTGGAACTCGACGTCCTTGCTGCCGTATGGCGTGCTCCCCCGCGCTCCGGCCCGCAACAACCCCGGATGATCGACATCGGGGATTGCGGCACCCTTCGGCAAGAAGCCCAACTGGACCGGGTACGTCACTTCGGTGATCGCCATCGACTGGAGAGCGTAGAAGCGCACGGCCCCCACTGTCATCGGGCCGTTACCGCATGATCAAAGACCTGACATCAGCGTCAGCACCAGCAATGCGGCGACAATGGGTGTCCACAGCAATCGCTCCGATCGCGAGCGGCTCGCCGCGTTGGCGACGACGCCGACCGTCAAATAGGCGACCGTGGCCCACCAGGCCCAGTCGATCCAGTCGGCGTCACGAACCGTTGCCGGGCCGCGATCGACCCGCGCCAGCACGACCACGGCCATAAGCAACACCAGCCCCGCCGAAACCACAGCAACAATGCGCCCAGCCCGGGGCAGCGCCGTTTCGTGACGGCCGCCCTGCGTGAAGCGCCCCAACGGCGCCCCACCTGCGACGACAACGTGAAAAGCCGCAACACCGAGCATCGCCGCGGCGACGACGTACGCGACAGCGTCCATGACGCCGCACCGTATCCGTGGTTGCGCCGCGCGCAGGCCGCACCGCAGCGATGGCGTTGGTCTCGCATCCTCGGCGCTCGAGACCTACAGTCGAATCCGATGGCCCTCGATGATCCTCCCGGCACGATGTACGGGCCGGGAGCGCGTGCGCTACAAGACGAGTTCGATTCGCGGCGGCTGGCCGACCGTCTCGCCGATGTCACGTTGCACGACCAACTCGATGATGGCGACATCGACCTCATTCGCGACCAGAACGCCGTGTGGATCGCAACCGTCGACATCGACGGGTGGCCCGATGTCTCGTACAAGGGCGGAGACCGCGGTTTCGTCGAAGTCGTCGGTCCGGGCGAGGTTCGGGTGCCGTTCTACAACGGCAACGGGATGTGGCGCACCCTTGGCAACGTGCACGACAACGGTCGCGTGGCCTTGCTGTTCGTCGACCCCGCTCGCCCGTGGCGAGTGCGACTCCACGGAACCGGCGAAGTCCGCAGCGACGCCTCGACAACTGCCCGCTACGTCGGCGCTGAGGCTCTCCTAGTCGTTCATGTCGGTCGGGTATTTCCCAACTGCGGTCGCTACATCCATCCGCCCGGAGAGGTCTCGCGATTCGTGCCTCGACCCGACGCTCCGGCGCCGGTCCCCGAGTGGAAGGAACTCCCCTTCCTCAACGACGTGCTGCCCGATTCCGACCCCGCGAAGCGTCGCTAGGCACCGCCATGGCTGCGTCGTTCGCGATCGATGTCAAGGAGTGCTGATGCAGTTCGGGCTCGATGTCGCCCAGCAACGAATGCCGTGGTCCGAGATCGTCGACCGCGTGCACTTCGCCGAAGACCTCGGGTTCGATGGTGCCTGGGGTTTCGATCACTTTCGGCCGATGTACGGCGAGGGGCCAGGCGAGACGTTCGACGGCATGACGACGCTCGCTGCGCTGAGCGGCCTGACCTCGCGCATTCGACTCGGGCTGTTGGTCGCCGGCGTCACCTACCGGCATCCGGCTGTGTTCGCGATTCAGGCCATGACGATCGATCACGCGTCCGCAGGTCGACTCGATCTCTCGGTCGGCGCCGCATGGTTCGAACCGGAACACACGCAGCTCGGCATTCCGTTTCCGTCGACATCGGAACGCTTTGACGTGCTCGAGGACACGCTGGAGATCGTCCAGCGCCTGTTCACGGGCGAAGTCGTCTCCTACGAGGGCACGGTCGTGTCGCTTCGTGATGCGCAGGTACAGCCCCGACCCGTGCAACGCCCCCATCCGCCGATCTGGATCGGCGGCAACGGACCCAACCGCACGCTGCCATTGGTCGCGCGCTACGCCGATGTCTGGCACGCATGGGGATCTCCGAACTCGCTGCGTGAACCGAACGCGCGCGTCGACGAACTGGCGGAGGCCGCCGGACGCGATCCCGCGACCATCCGACGGGCGACCTCACTTTCGCTCGATGATCTCGACACCGCCCGCCACCATCTCGACAAGTGGGTCGACGCCGGCTACCACGACTTGATCTGTGGTTGGCCCGAAGGTGGCCGCGCCCAGATCGAAGCGTTCGCCAACCTCGTGTTGCAGACTTGACGCCGCGCCTACTGATCGACCGGGCGGGCTCGGGAATCGGACGACCGATGCCCCCCCCGGCGCTCAACTCGGCGCCACGAGGTTGCTGCGCTCGATGGCCCGTTCGTCGGTACCGAGGTAGCTCGCGATAACTACGGGGTCGTTGCGTACTGCTTCCGGAGCACCCTGGGCGATCACTCGCCCCGCCTCCAGGCAGTACACCCGATCGCTGATCGCCATGATGAGCGGCATGTCGTGTTCGATGACCAGCATCGAAGCACCGAGTTCCGCTCGGATACGGACCAACAGCGGACCGAACGCTTCGGTCTCGCGCTGCGCCACACCCGCCGTTGACTCATCGAGGCGCAGCTCCCCCTCGGTCCGCCCCATCTGGCGGTCGAGCGGAATATCGGTCGATTTGGATCATGGATGCGTCCTTGCGTTTGCGACCCGTGCCCGTTCGGATCGCACCTACAGTGCGGCCGTGCCACACCCGTACGTCGATCACGCCCCCATCACCGCCGCGGAAGGCCAACCGCACTGGGACCCGCGGCCCGCGGCACCCTCGGGCGCACCCAACGTGGTCGTGGTCGTGCTCGACGACACCGGGTTTGCCCATCTCGGGTGCTTCGGGTCGGACATCGCTACCCCGCACATCGATCAGCTCGCTGGGAACGGACTGCGGTTCACAAACTTTCACACCACCGCGCTCTGTTCGCCGACCCGGGCCGCGCTGCTGACCGGGCGTAACCATCACTCCGTCGGGATGCGTTTCTTGTCGAACACCGACACCGGGTTTTCGAATTGTCGCGGTGTGATCACGCAACGTGCGGCGACCATCGCCGAGATGCTACGAACCGCCGGGTACGCGACCTTCGCGCTCGGCAAGTGGCACCTCGCGAATATGGAGGACTGCAGCCCGAGCGGTCCCATGACCCACTGGCCGCTGGGTCGGGGTTTCGACCGGTACTACGGATTCCTCGGCGGCGCGACCGATCAGTACTCGCCCGAACTCGTCGTCGACAATCGGGTTGTCGAGCAGCCCTCGGATCCGGCGTACCACCTGTCGGAAGCGTTGGTCGATGAGGCGATCACCATGATCGTGTCGCATCGAGCGACGTCACGACGCCCGTTCTTCACGTATCTCTCGTTCGGCGCGACCCATAGCCCCCACCAGGCTCCCCGCGCCTACATCGACAACTACCGAGGTCGGTACGACCGCGGCTGGGACGTCATCCGCACCGAATGGTTCGCTCGCCAGCGAGCGTTGGGCATTGTTCCGCCCGACGCGAAGCTGTCGGAGCGCAACTGGGGCGTGCCCGCCTGGGACGACCTCGACGCGCAGACACAAGAACTGTTCGCTCGCAATCAGGAGGTCTTCGCGGGTTTCCTCGAGCACACCGACGCGCAGATCGGAAGGCTGACCGAGTTTCTCGCTGACATGGGCGAGATCGACAACACGCTCATCGTGTTGTTGTCCGACAACGGTGCAAGCCAAGAGGGTGGCCAGACCGGCGTTGTCAATGAGCTCACCCACTTCAACGGCATCGCGGTCGACGCCGCTGACATGTATGCGTTGCTCGACCAACTCGGAGGTCCCAACCTCTACAACAACTACCCGATGGGTTGGGCCCAGGTCGGTAACACGCCGTTGCGCTTCTACAAGCAGAACACCTACGAGGGCGGCGTGCGCGACCCGCTGGTCATTCACTGGCCGAGGGGCTTCGCGGCACGCGGTGAGATTCGCAACCAGTACCACCACGTCATCGATGTGCTCCCGACGATCCTCGACGCCGTCGGCATCGACGCGCCTGACACGCTGCACGGGATCGACCAGCTCCCCGTCGAGGGCGTGTCAATGCGGTACGCCTTCGACACGCCGGCCGCGCCGAGCGAGCGCACAACGCAGTACTTCGAGATGCTCGGCCATCGCGCGATCTACCACGACGGCTGGAAAGCCGTGACGCTCCACTTCCCGCACACGCCGTACGACTCCGAGCGTTGGAGTCTGTATCACGTCGACGACGACTTCGCTGAGAACCACGACGTCTCTGCAGACCACCCTGACAAGCTCGCCGAGATGCAGGCGCTGTGGTGGGAAGAAGCGCGGCGGTACAACGTGCTGCCGCTGGACGATCGCACGATCGAACTGTTCACGTTGCGTCGTCCCGATTCCGAGCTGCGACGCAACACGTTCGAGTTCCGGCTCGGCACGGCGCGCATCGATCGATTCGCGATGCCCGATCTTCGGAATCGATCATGGACGATCACCGCACAGGTCGGGTTCGCCGACGAAATCCCGAGGGGTGTGCTCGTTGCCGGCGGAGCGCGTACGAGCGGGTACTCGATGTTCATCCAAGATGGTGCTGCCCATTTCGCCTGGAATCGACTCGGTGCAATCACCACGGTCAGCGCTGCGCTGCACGACGTCACTGCTCGGAGTTGCACGATCGAGGCGCGCTTCGACAAACAAGCAGAGCATCGTGGCGTTCTGATGTTGCGGATCGACGGGGGCGACGCGGCGAGCGCACCGATCGAGCTCCTGCCGTTCCGCCAGACCCTCTTCGGCCTCGACATCGGAGCAGACCACGGATCGACCGTGACCGACGCCTACGCGGCACCGTTCCGCTTCAACGGCGAGCGATTGATCGTTCGCTTCGAGACGAAGGGCGACCGGTCCGACCTCATCGCCGCGGCGGCAGCCGAGGCTCGCGCCGCCGTCGCCGAACAGTAAGGAGCCCGACGAGGTTCCGCATGACGCGACACTGCGCCGCGTCGATCACTTCGAATCGGATGACGAGCCGAACCCACTCACCGTGGCGCACGCCCCAGTCGGCACCAGCGCGGACCATTCGCGATCGAGCGCTTCGAACGCACGCGAGGCTCAGCCGACCATCGGCTCGCGTCGAAGCCACTCAGCGGACACCAGCAGCGACCGATCAGAACGAATGAAAGCCCGTTGGCCAGCCGCCGCCTTGGCCGTCGCGTCCCTTGGTTGTGGCTCGGGCTCCGACGGCGGCGAGGGCCCCAATGCCGTCGATACCACTTCAGTCACTGCCGACGCTCAGGTGGAGGCCGACAGGGAGTCCCCTTCGACCGCGACGACCGCTCCCGGAGGACGCGACCCCAGGACCGACACGCTCGCGGCTGTTGCCGACACGTCGATGCCGACACAACGTTCCTCCCCCGGCGTGTCCGCAATCGATACCGGCCCGCCGTCCGCGACGACAGTCGCCATTCTCGAGAGCCACGGCTATGAACCTGCGAGCGCGAACGCGGCTGCCGCGACGAGCAGTGGACTGCAGGTAATTGTCGGAAGGTCCGTTCTGGCACCCCAGGATCGCCACCAGGCATTCTTCTTCTTCGGCGGTCGTTTCGTCGGTACCGACCTGTTCGAATCGTCTCGGGCGATCGAGGTGGCCTGGCGGTCACTCGACACGATCGCGCTGGCCTACGACGTCTACCGCCCCGACGACGAGATCTGTTGTCCCACCGGAGGCGCGATCATCGTCCGCTACTCCTGGGACGGCAAGGAGATCGTGCCCCTCGATCCGGTCCCCAGCGCAGAGGAGCGCCGCTGAACTGGGAATCCGGTCACGTGGTCACAATCCCAGCCGATCAGATGACGCGATGAACGACAGCGGGGCGCAGCGATTCGGATTGGCACGTCGACGTGCGATGTCGAGTTCCGCGCGCGCCCAAGCCGGCGAGACCCTCATCGAACTGCTCGTCACCATCGCGATAGTCAGCATCGGCGTCGTGACGATCGTCACTGCGATCGGGTCGACGTTCAACTGGGTCACGAACAGCCGGACAGCGTCACACTCAGACCAGCTCCTCGTTCGCTACGCCGAGGCGCTCAGCGCAGTTGCGTACGAGCCGTGCACTTCAGGCACCACGCCATACACGGCAGCCGCGATCGTCGCAGTTCCTTCGACTGCACTCCCCGACGGAATCGTCGCCGGCTCGCCCGGTTCGGTCGCCGAGACCGCCGAGGCGTTCGAGTTGAGTATCGACTCGGTCACCTACTGGAACGGCGACCTTGCACCTGCGACATTCTCGACAACGTGTCCTTCGCCCGACTCAGGAAGTCAGGCGCTGACGATTCGAGCGCGCGCCGGCGACGGTTCGATCGATCGAACGATCACGATCGTGAAGCGGCTCCGATGAAGCGGAGTGCCCCGACGCGCGATCGGACGATGTCCGGACTCACCCTCGTCGAGCTGATCACGTCGGTCACGGTGTTGAGCCTCGTCATCGGACCGTTGATCGCAGCCATGACCTTCTTCATCAGCCACGGCGAGGAGGCGAATCGGGGGTTCGGAGACGACGCGTCGATCCGAGCGATGATCTCGCTCTTTTCCACCGATGTGCAGTCAGCCGAGCGGGTCACCGCACCCGATTCGTCTCCGTGCGGTCCGTCGACGCCGGCACTCGCCACAATGCGATGGACCGATGGCGCGACGATCTTTCGGGCGTCGTGGTCGACGCAGAACGTCGGGACAGCGATCGAACTCGTTCGCCATCGCTGCACCGGCACATCTCTCGTCTCGACGATCGTTACCGCCGATGTGCTGACCACGCCCACCGTGAGTTGTGAACCCTCATGTGCGAACGCGTCGACGGTGACGATCACCGGCGAAGCCCTCGGCGGGGCAGACTTCGCAATCACCGGAACGCGGCGATCGTCATGAGAGAACGTCGCGTGGTGCGCAAGTGGCGGCACTGCGAACAAGGCGCGTCGCTGACCCTCGCCTTGGTGTTCATCACCGCACTCGGCTTCATCGGCTTGACGACCCTGAGTGTGGCCGACTCGACCCTGCGCGACGATCAGGCCAACCTCGAGATTCGGCGCGACGTGTACGGCGCCAGCGGCGCAATCGACGTGTACATCAACGCGATGCGATCCACTGCGACGTGGGGCCGCGACGGTGTGGACTGCGCGTCCCTCACCACAACCTTCGTCGCCGGCCGCACGATCACCGTCGCGTGTACTCCAGTCGCCAACAGTGGCGCCGTCATCGTCGGTGGTGCTGGCGCGAGGTCGAACCGGGTCGTCGATCTCGCGGCCACGATCGACGGCCGGAGGCTGGCCGCGGCCCGAGCCGAGTTCGTCGACGGTGGTGGGTCGACGCCAGGCGCCTCGGTGCGAATCCGGAACTGGATCACGGCGTCGTAGCCCGCTGAGTCATTTCGTCGAGCGCCAAGGGTCGTCGAGCGCCAAGGGTCGTCGTTCCCCGGTTCCAGACTGCCCCTTACCTGGAGCTCTCCGAGCGCCGATACCGCGATGGATGGAAACGGTCGCGCGGGTCCGCGAATGGTCGAACGAGCATCGCTCGTTTTCCCCGCGCGGCTTCACGCTGATCGAACTGCTCTTGACGGTGGTGATCCTCGGCGCCCTCGGCGCAATGACGAGTGTGGCCCTCGCGGGCTTCGACGACGCCGCCTCGTCGATCTCGTGCCCATCGGACACCACCCAGCTGAAGCGCGCTGAGTCGACGTTCTTCCGCCAGCAGGCGCGCTACGGCAGCGAATCCGACCTCGTTGGTGCCGGACTCCTCGAGGAGCCGTCCGACCTGCACGACATCACGGCGAGCGCGCTCTCGTATTCGATCAGCGAAACCGGTCGCTGCGTGGGAAGCAACACGACCTACAACCTTGCTGCTCCGACTGTCGGCACGAGCACCCAAGCAGGGGCGACGGTCGCGGTGATGAACCCTGACGGCACCCCGGTCGCCGGTGCCGTCATCTCGTACTCCCAGGGCACGTGGGCGCCGATGGGAACCACGGATGCGACCGGCCAAGTGAACGTCGCGCTGGCCGATGGCGAATACGACTTTCGCGTCGTGCTGCGTGGCACAACGAACACCCTCGACGACGTGGCGGTCACACAGGGAATCCTGATCACCTTCCCGACGGTGCGTTTGTCAGTCGATCTGGTCGACGCCACTGGTGCGCCCCTTGCGGGAGGCATCGTCTCGGTCCGGAGTAGCGGTGGCTCAACGTCATCGCTCGGTACGACGTCGACAACGGGCAACGTTGCCGCGCAGATCCTTCCTGCCATTTACGACGTGAGCATGAGCTACGCGGGGCGATCGATCACCCGAACCGGAGTCGCGGTCAACGCACCGACAACGATCACCTTCCAGACCCATACGCTGACGGTTCGGCTGGAGTACAGCGACAGCCGCGCACCGTTGGCCGGTGGCGTCGTGACCGCAACGCAATCTGGTGGTACCCAGTACGCGCTCGGTACGACCAATGCGTCGGGCGTCGTCGTCGCGACCTTGCTCAACGGTCAGTACACAGTCGCGATGACGTACAACGGCGTCACGACATCCCAGTCGGTCTCGGTCAACGCCAGCACGACCGTCGTCTTCACAGCTCCTGAACGCGTGACTGCGACGCTGCGGATGTTGGCGTCGACAGGTACAGGACTGCACGGACAGGACGGTGCCATGTGGTATCGGGCCAGTGGCGGATCGTCATGGATCTTCGCGGGATACCCCAACGCGGGCGGCACCGTGAGCTTCAGTGCGCACCCCGGGACGTACGACTTTCGAGCGCGATGGTTCGGGCAGCACGAGGTCAAGCTGGCGGTCGCGATCGCGTCAGGAACCGTCGTCACGTTCCAGACCGTTCCCGCAACCGAGTCCATCCGAACCTCGACCGGCACCGCGCTCTCCGGTCAAGACGCCGCCTTCTGGGTCCGGCCCGCCGGCACTGCGAACTGGTTCTTCTCCGGCTACCCCAACGGATCCGGCGAAGTCGTCCAACAACTCTTCAGCGCGAACTACGACTTCCGCGCACAATGGTTCGGTCAATACCAGACCCAGAGCGCGGTCACCGTCAGCGCACCGATCGCCATCACGTTCCAGACCGTTCCCGCAACCGAGTCCATCCGAACCTCGACCGGCACCGCGCTCTCCGGTCAAGACGCCGCCTTCTGGGTCCGGCCCGCCGGCA